>Ga0302326_10007825_pt1 | contig 23693 bp, 19 predicted proteins | sample Palsa_T0_3_FD_202264 | JGI IMG/M metagenome (GOLD analysis project Ga0302326, IMG submission 202264) | Peat permafrost microbial communities from Stordalen Mire near Abisko, Sweden - Palsa_T0_3 | ecosystem: Environmental > Terrestrial > Soil > Palsa > Peat permafrost | place: Sweden: Abisko... | reverse complement strand
GGCGGCCTCGCGCTGCCGCCGGTCACGGCGGCCGGGGCGAGGACGGAGGCCCGGGGTGCGGTGCCGGTCCCCGGCGCGCAATGACCGCGGCCCGCCGCCGCACTCCGACGCGAACCCGGCGCCGGCGCGGGCTCGCCGTGCGCTCGGCATCATTGCCCGGTGATCACGAAAACTTTTCTTACCGCGAAGACTTTTCGTGCGCATAGCACGAATTCTTTACGTCAAAATAAAAGTCTTCGCGATCATGGCCGTGGGCCGGGCCGCCCTATGTGATCCGGCGTCACACGAGCACGCTCATGCACCACGAGCCCCTGGCTAAGTGACATTGGGCCTTCACCACCCGGCTCCGGTGGCCTCGAACTCGGTCAGGCGGTACTGGAGAAACCGCTTGATAAGGTCGACCGGCAACGGGCGGTCGTAGGGCAGCTTGATGAACCCCTCGCCCGCCTCGAACCCGGCCGCCTCGACCTGGGCGCGATGCCCGGCGAACCAGCCGGGCGGGAACCGCAGCGAACAGTGTTGCTTGAACGCCTGCAGCATCCACATCCGCACGCCGTCCTTAAGGTAGACGGGGTTGTTCCAATGGAGCGTCTCCACCAGATCGGGCGCCGCCGCCCGGCTCAGCTCGCGGAGCTGCTCCAGATGCGGCAGCTGATCATCGGACAGGTGCGCGAAGTAGTCGGAGATATCGGCGCGCTTCTGCATCGGCATGCAACCAAGATTAGTGTCCCGCCCCAGCTCAGAGGCGCGGTCCGGCCCAGCCAAGTCGTAGCGACGGCACGAAATCTTCAGCTCACCAAAATTCAACGGATAGGTACCGATATCATCCTGCGCTGTGAGCTCGCAGCCGCTAGGGACCAAGTACCTGCTTGACGAACAAATCGGCCGGGGCGGCATGGGCGTCGTCTGGCGCGGACACGACCGGACCACCGGTGTGGTCTACGCGATCAAGGTCCTGCTGCCCGAATACGCACGCGACCCGGCCGCCGTCGGACGGTTCGTGCGCGAACGGACGGCCCTCGTCGCGTTCCGTCACCCCAACGTGGTGACCGTGCACGACATGATTGTCGAAGGCGACCAGCTCGCCCTGGTCATGGACCTCGTTTCCGGCGGCGACCTGGACGGGCTGCGGAAGGCGCGCGGCGGTCGGCTCGCCCCGGCCGAGGCGGCCCGGCTGGCGGCCCAGATCGGGGACGGGCTCGCCGCCGCGCACGCGGCCGGCATCGTTCACCGTGACGTCAAGCCCGCTAACGCGCTGCTCAACAACGACCATGTGCTCCTGGCCGACTTCGGCATCGCCCTGCTGGCGGGCCAGCCGCGGGTCACCACCGAGGGACGGGTACTCGGTACCGCCTGCTACATGGCGCCGGAGGTGATCAGCGGGCAGGAGCCGGGGCCCGCGGCCGACGTCTACGCGCTCGGCGTCACCCTGTACGAGCTGCTCGCCGGGCAGCCGCCGTTCATCGGCAGCACCGCGGCGGTCCTGCACGCGCACGGCACCGCCGCCCCGCCGCATGCTCCCGGCATTCCGGACCCGCTCTGGCAGATCATCAGCGGCTGCCTGGCCAAGGATCCGGCGTCGCGGCCCCCGACCACCACGGCGGCGGCCGCGCTGCACGCGTTCGCCGCCGCTCCGGCGCAGTTGCACGCGTTCGCCGGCGCCCCGGCCGGCTCGGCGTCTGCGCCCCAGCCGCCCGACTGGGCGCCGGCCGCGGGGATGTGGCCGGATCCGCTGCAGGCGGTCCAGACGACGCCCTTCACCGAGGAACGGCCGCCGCTGGCGGCGCCGCCGCGCCGCGCCGCGCCGCCGGTCAGTAAGCGCACCCTGATCATCGCGGCCGGATCGGCCGCCGCGGTCGCGCTGCTCGCCATCGGGGCGATCCTGCTCAACCCGTTCGGTTCGAGCCCCTCCGGCCAGTCCGCCCAGCTGGCCGGCTCCGGCGGGATAGCCAGCCAGTCGGCGTCAGCCGGCGCGTCGGGTACCCACCCGGGCGCGCGGGCGACCAGTTCGCACGGGACGGGCTCCAAGGTCGGGGGCGGGCAACCGGGCCGCAGCCCGTCTCCGGGCGCCTCGCGGACGGGCGCTAAGGCCAAGCCGTCGGCCTCGGCCGGCAGCTCAACCGGATCCACCGGGCCAAGCGCGAGCGCATCTCCGTCGAGTTCGCCGTCGAGCACCGGGGTAACCGACGCGGGCGGGGTCCCGATCCTGTACGCGGGCAGCGGCAAGGAAGCGCACGAGTGCACGATCATCGGCAGCGCCGAGGACTCCAGTATCGGTAGCACCGTGCAGGGGCTCGTCTGCGCGGACATCGTAACCTCCACTGGCTCCGGCGGTGGCTACATGGCCCTCGGGCAGATCGAGATCTACTGCCAGACCCCCGAGGGGGCCACCGTCCAGTGCGCTGACGCGGTCACGACGGCGGAGCTGGCCAACGCCAGCGCCGGCGTCGTCGAGACGTCGGGCTCCTGGCAGTGCGGCCACAGCTACGGGCCCTGCGCGACCGGCCGCAACTACGTCAAGACGATCGATAGCACGTACTCGGCCTCGCTGTCAGACTGCTCGTCGAACGTCTCCGATAACACGGACACCTGGGGCATCGCGGTCGGGGGCGGCAGCACCGAGATCGAGCTCCCTGGGTCCGATGACTGGGTGAGCCTCACCTCCGCCAACGCCAATGACGGCGGCAGCCAGTCGAGCGGCCATTTCTACATCTGTCCGTGACTACACCTGTCCATGACCCACGCGGTCTCCAGGATGCCGGAGGCATTTATGTTGCACTTTGTTGAACCAGCTTGACACCCATTCACGCAATCGGTAGGTGTAGCACGTTGGACGGGCGGGGCATTGATCACAACGCGTGATTGCGTCTTTACGACGGACAGAGGAGGCGGGGTGGCATGCCCGACCTGAAGGTGGATTACCAGGCGCTCTCATTCACTCACCAGACCCTAGGCGGACTGGTGTCGCAGTTCAAGGACATTCAGACCCAGCAGGCCCGCTACGACTGGGCCATGGGCTCGGGTGATGTAGCCGGGGCGATGGACAACTTCGCTGGCAACTGGAATTACCACCGCCAGCAACTGATCAATAGCATGAATGATCTTGATTCGATGGTCGCAGCGGCCCTGGAGCAATTTCCGAAGACCGATAATCAGCTCGCGAAGAATCTTACTAAGAAGTAGCTGGACGGACAGGGGTGAGTCAGATGGGACGGCCGTCTGGTAACCAGTGGCAGCCGCTCGGCTGGGATACCGATCCGGTGCCGGGTGACCCGGAGGTGATCAGCCAGGAGGCGCGCCTGCTGGCGTCGGTGGCGGATCAGATCAACGGGCAGATCGCGGCGCTGCGGAAAATCGCGAGCGACCAGACGAACCTGGGGAAGACGGCGGACCAGATCAGGTCCTCGGCCAACGGCCTGGCCGGCACGCTTCAGGTGGTGGCCGAGCGGTATGAGCGGGTGTCATCCGCGCTGACCGGGTGGGTTGGCGAGCTGGAGCAGGCGCAGAGCATGTCGATACGCGCGCTGAACCAGGCCGAGGCACCGTACGCCCAGCTCAATCAGGTGGTGGCGCTGCCGTCGGGCAACGGCCTGAGCCAAGGGTCGCTGCCGCCGTCGGCCACCCTGAGCCAGGCGGGAACGCTGTCGGGCGGCAACCTGACCCCCGCGCAGAAGCAGGAGATCCTGAATTACCGCGCCGCCATGCAGCGCGCCCAGGGTGAAATCGACGCCGCCGAAGCGCTGCTGGCCCAGGCGATCAGCCTGCGGGACCAACAGGGCAGCTATTACGCCAGCAAGATCAACGACGCCGCCAACGACGCCCTGCGGGACAGCCGGTGGGACAAGTTCAAGAGCTGGGTCACCGATAACGCGGGATGGCTGAAGACTCTCGCGTCCGTGCTTGGCGACATCGTGGCCGCCCTTGCCTTCCTGTGCCTGCTTATCCCCGTGGTCGATCTCCTGATCCTGGCCGCGATTGCCTTGACCGCCGTGCTGCTCGCGATCCATACCATGCTCGCGACGACGGGCAACGGCAGTTGGCTCGACGTCGTGATAGACGTCATCGGGCTGGTCACCCTGGGGTGGGGGCTCGAAGCCGCGTCTTCCCTCGAGGGGGCCGAGGGCACCGCCCGGACGCTGGCCGAAGCCGAGCGGACGTCAATGCTCAAGGGCGCGCTTGAATCCGGACCTTACAGCGACGCGATGAACCTCTTCCGCAGCCAGGTCGACGAGGATGGCAACCTGACCAGAATCGGCCAACTCGGGGTCAGGAACACCTACAAGGCGATCCTCGAGGAGACGCCGAAGCTGCCGGAAGAGGAAACGGCTCTCACCGGCTGGGCCAAGACAACGGCCCAGTTCAAGGCGGGCCTCAGCAGCTCGAAGTCCTGGGACAGCTTCGTCAGCACCTTCTCCCACGGCGCCGACCCCGGCATCGCGAAGTCGGTGGCGTCCATCGACGCGATGAAGGCGTCCTTCTCCACGGTGGAAACCGCCACCACCGCGACGGTGCGAATCGCGAACGCGGCCTACGTGGTGGGGAACGGCACCGTAATCAGCGACTTCGTGGCCGCTCAGATAGGTGGCGATTCCTACGACAAATGGAAGGAAAGCGTCATCCCCGATTACGCGCTGTCGACCGGGCAGGCGGATTTCATATTCCCGACTTTCGCGCTGGCGACGTCGACATGGTGACACTGGGCGATGGCGGCTTACCGGGAGGTGCTGACCATGCGGGATGACCCCCTACCGGCAAAGGCCGTTCACGAGGGAACTGTGTTCCGTGTCGTCTACATCGTCCTCGGCCTGAGCGTGATAATCGGGCTAGCGCTCGATAAGGTGATTCCCTACACTCCGGTATTTCCGCTCGTGGTCCTGGCGGCATCGCTTGTCTGCTGCACCGCCGCCGTCCGCGCGGGCCGGTACACCCGGCTGCTGCCGGACCCGAGGGAATACGTGGGCGGTTTCCTTTTCACCGCCTTCGTTGGTTCGGTGCTTGACCTGCTCTTCTCCGGGATCGCGACCATCATGGCCGCCCTGCCCGTGTCGGGCGGCGCCGTGTCGGGTGGCTCCCGCGCCGTTCTGCTCAACCTCTCCTGGCCCGCGGTCGTCATCTCCGTGCTGGCCATGGCGCTGGCCATCCGGGTGACGCGCCGGACCCGCGGCGACGAGGGACGGTAGTACTTGGTCATGCCCGATACGACGGACACGGCAGCAGGCGAGGGCCGCCCGGCCGCCGGCGGGTACACCGTCGTGATCCCGCCCGGATGGTGCCGGATTCCGCTGCGCCATGGAACCAACGCGGCCATCAAGAAGATCCTCGACAAGTCCTTCCGCCATCTTCCGCGGGACAGGGTCGCGCCGTACCGCAGGGAGATCGAGCGTCGGCTGAAGGCCCTGGTCGCGCAGTCGCGCAGCAACGCCGGGCTCGACCTCTACTTTCCCGTCGACCCAACGCAGGACGGGCCGGTGCCCGCCTCGTTCCTCGTGTCCGAGGCTCGCTACTCCCCGGCTGCGGAGACCGGGGAGGAAATCGATCCGGCGCAGGTGCTCGCGTACCTCGCCAGCGAGAGCGAGGGCGCCCGGATCATCGAGGCCGACGGCGCTCCCGGCTTGCGGACGGAGCGAATCGCCCCGCCCGGACCGGAAGCGGAGTTGCAGTACGCGACCAGGCGCGTTGAGTACACGCTGGCGGTGCCGGGGAATCCCGGCCGGTGGCTCGTCGCCGCCTTCTCGACGCCGGGCGCGGCCGACCCGGACGGGAGGCTCGCCCTGCTGCTGACCGAGCTCTTCGACGCGATCATGCTCACGTTCCGCTGGCTGCCACCGCCCGGGCGGCAGCGGACCCAGGATGGCAGGGCGGCGGGCAGCCTTGCGCGGTCGAGCGGAGCTGGCAATGACACGTCCGGATGACCCTGCTACGCCGTCCGGTTGGAGCCGGATCGCGGTGCACTATGACACCGGAAAGTGGATGTCATGCCCGCCGGTCTTCCCGCCTGGCTACGACGTCCAGTCCTGGGCGCGTACCTACGCCGAGGCATTCTCCCGTCGTCCGGACTTCTCGCCCACGGAGGACCTGATCAGCGCGCTCGCCGCCCGGCTGGTCGAGATACACGAGGATGCCTACGGCAGCGGCCGGATCGTCTGCCACCTGTGCCTTATCCACCAGGCTGACCCGCTGCAGAGCCCGCTGCCGCTGTACATGAGCGCCTGGGATTCGCGCGGCGACCGCGACGAGACGCTGAGACTGCTGAGCCACGCCGATAACGCGGCGGCGATCCAGCCGCCCTACGTCACCGAGTTCACGGCCCGCGACCTGGGAACCGGCCTCAAGGTGCGCTACTACTCGCGGCACCCGGCCGGCGAATCGGTGCTCTACACGGGCCTGAACTACGCCTGGCGCAGGCAGGACCTGGCAACCGACCTGCGTGTCTTCCTCACGACGACCGACCTGCGCAGGCTGGAGCAGGCGATGCCCGATATCGACGAGCTGATGAACGTGACCAGGATCGTCCCCAGCGTTGCCTGAGCGGTCCGGCTACTCCGCTGGCACGGTGACGGTGATCAGGGAGCCGTTTCCCACATTGAGCAGGCAGCGGCCGGGGCGGATCGGCTGCCCGAGCGCGCCATGCGTGAGCCGCACCCCGACCAGATCTCCTTCGGGAAGCGTTGACGGCGCGGTCAGGCAGCCTCTCCTCGCGCGCTTGGCGTCTACCTGCCACCCGCCGAACCCCATGCCGATACTGTCCGCGTCACCCGCGAAGACCAGAGCCCGCCTGGAGTCACCGCCGAACGCGATGATCGCGCTCAGCTCCCCCGACGCGTCGCAGTCGCGGAGCAGTTCGGCGTCGTCGATCATCACCACGGCAGGCCCGGTGACCGACGACAGCGCCGCCCTGAGCTCCTCTTCGTCCAGATCCGCGCGGCCGGAGAACACGGCGGCAACGCCTGGCGCGTGCTCAAGCGAGCGCAGCGGCGAGGGCCGCGGCGTCACCAGGATCAGCGCCGTCCCCCCGGCCAGGAACGACCGTGCCATCGAGAGCAGGATCGTCGACCGCCCCGACTTCGCGGGCCCGGCCACGGTGAAGCACGGCACGCCGGCCGCGAGGTCCGGCCCGAGCCCGGCCAGCATGTCGCCACCGACGCCGACCAGCCCCCACAGCGGCCCGGCGGCCGCGGGCCGCATCGCCCAGGCGTCCTCGAACGAGATCCGGGTCGGCAGCACGTCGACCCGGAACGGCCGCCGCGCGGGCTCAACCGCCGCGTCCCGCGCTACGCACGAGGCGGCGATGGTTCGCAGCACCGCCGCCTGCCCCTGCCCGGACGAGTCCGGCCCGAGCAGGGCAACCTGCACTTCCACGCCGGAGCCGGCCCGGAACGCCCGCCCCGGCGGGATATCGTCGGGCAGTTCGCGCGGCCGCAGCCCGATCAGCCCGTAGTCGTCCTTCTCGGCCAGCTTGAACGCCAGCTTCTGCTCGCACAGGGCCGAGATCCGGCCCGCCAGCAGCGACCGGTCGCCGGTCATCACCAGGTGCACCCCAACGCTGGCCCCCTCGCCCAGGATCCGGGTGATCACGTCGGTCAGGCTGCCGTGATCCACGTCGCCCAGCGTGGCGGTGAACCCCTCCCAGCGGTCGAGCAGCACGACGACGTGCGGCAGCCGCTCGCCGCCACCCGTCGCCGCGCGCTGCTCGGTGATGTCCGCGAAGCCGCCCTCGGCCAGCAATTCCTGGCGCCTGCTGACCTCGGCCGCCAGCCGCCCAAGCAGCCGCACCGCGCGCTCGGTTTCCGTTCGGGTCACCACCGCGCCGCAGTGCGGCAGGTCGGCCAGCGCCCGCAGCGCGCCGTTGCCGCAGTCGATCCCGTACAGGTGCAGGTCCGCGCAGCTGTGCGTCAGCGCCAGCGCGGCCGCGATCGTGCGCAGTAGCTGCGAGCGGCCGCTGTGCGGCGCCCCGGCCGCCATGAGATGGCTGAAGGTGTCCAGGCTGAGCAGCGCGGGGCGCTGCTGCTGGAAGATGGGCAAATCTTCGATACCGAACGGGGAGTGGCTACTACCCCTCTCCGCCCCGGGAATCCCACCGGTGTCGACCGGCATCAGGTCGCTGAGCAGGATCAGGTCCGGCAGCGGCGGGAGCCAGGGGCTGCGCTGGCGGGCGATGCGCAGCCCCTGGGTAGCCCGCTGGATCGCCTCGACCAGGACCTTGAGGTCCGTTATCTCCTCCTCGGCGCGCTGCTTGGCCGAGGGCTTGGCGGGCTCGGGCTTGCCCAAGTCCTGCCAGTCGACCGCCGCCAGCCACGGCCGTGTGGTCACCGCGATGGCGGCGCCGGGCCGCCGCCCGCCGACCCGGCCGGCCTGGAACGGCACCAGCGAGGCGTGCCCGAGCCGCACGTAAGCGCGCCCGGGGGTGGACTTGGAGATGAAGGCCGCCTCCGGGGCCTCGATCACGTCGGCGCTCTCGGCCGGGTCGGTGACCCGGAGCGCGATCCGCAGGTTGGTGTTAGCGCGGATGTCCTGCGACACCACTCCCGAGGGGCGCTGCGTCGCGAGGATGAGGTGGATGCCGAGCGAGCGGCCGCGCTGGGCGATGTTCACCAGCCCCTTGACGAAATCCGGCAGGTCCCGCGCCATCGACGCGAACTCGTCGATCACGATGACCAGCCGGGGCATCGGCTCGGGCGGCCGCGCGGCGCGGGCGGGCCGGGTCCGGTCGAGCAGGATCTGGTAGTCCTCGATGTCCTTGGCGCCGGCCGCCGCCAGGATGTGCTCGCGCCTGGTCAGCTCGGCCGACAGCGACACCAGGGCCCGCTCGACCAGGTGGGTGTCCAGGTCGGTGACCATGCCGACCGTGTGCGGAAGCCGCACGCACTCGGAGAACGCGCTGCCGCCCTTGTAGTCGACGAGGACGAACGTCATCTCGTCGGGCCGGTTGGCGACCGCGAGCGCCGCGACCAGCGACTGCAGCAGCTCGGACTTGCCGGCCCCGGTCGTCCCGGCGATGAGCCCGTGCGGGCCGTCTTTCCTCAGGTCGATCCCGAACGGCCCGTCGTAGGACTCGCCGATCATCGCCAGCGTGGACCGGCCGCCGGCGGTCCACCGGCCGGCGATGTCCTCGGCCCTGGGCGGTTCAAGGCGGAGCACGTCGAGCAGCCGGGCCGAGTCCGGCAGCCCCGCGGCCTCGTCGTCGTCGCTGGCGTCCCTGATCGGGGCGATGGACCGGGCGAGTCTGGTGCACCAGCCGGGATTGACCCCGTCCGGGTGCACCTGCCGGACCGTGGAGGCCATCATCTGCTGGACCCGCAGCCCGTCCGGATCGACGACCACGACCGCCTGGCACTCGGCCGGCAGCAGCCGCTCGTCGGCGTCCAGGCACACCGCGTACACGCCGACCGCGGGACCGTCGCGGAGCAGCTGGATGGACCCGGGCAGCGATCGCAGTTTGCGTGACCCGTCGAAAACGACCACGATATCGGGGCGGAACTGAGCCTGCTGCTGACCAGACTGGCGGAGGGCCTTCTGGCGCTCGGCGACGAGCGCCAGCAGCTCGCCGATCCTGGTGGCCACGGACTCCGCGTCGTTGCCGATGAGCGCGGCCCCGCCGCGGCCCGCCGTGGGGCGGCAGTGCGGCAGCCAGCGCATCCACTCCCAGCTGACCTTGCCCGAGGAATCGGTCAGCAGGCAGACCTGCAGGTCGTTGGGGCTGTGGAGGGCGGCCAGCTGGGCCACCAGCCAGCGGCCGACCGCGCGCGCGGTGTCACCGGGACCGGCCACGCCGAGCACGCCCCGCGCGGTCAGAGGAACCGTCACCGGCGCGTCCGGGATCAGCCAGAACACCTGCCTGCGGTGCTCGTCCTGCTCGGGATCGGTCAGTTCCACCGCCGACGGCAGGTCGGCCGTCCCCACGCGCAGCAGCAGGTAATCAGGGTTAGTGCGGCGCCGCTCCCACAACCGCCGGCGCGGGCCAGAGGCGATCGAAAGCACCGTAGCCGGGTCGGGGCATTCATCGCGCCGCGCGATCCGCTCGGTCTCAAGCGCGTCAGCCGCGTCACGTTCGATCCGAGCCTTGTGCTCGCGGTACTCGGCCAGCTGCTGTCCGTGTGACTTGCGGCCCTGCCTGCGCTCGCTCACGTAGCTGCCGAGCAGCATGACCGGGGTGAGGCCGGCCATGGCGAGCAGGTAGACCTGGTGCAGGAAGTAGGCCATCCCCACGCCCATGAGCAACGGGACGACTGCCATGAGCAACGGGATCGGGCGGCGTTGGGCCTCGCCGGGCGGGTTCGGCAGCTGGAACTTCGTGATCCGCTCGGGCGGGAGCAGCCGCGGCGGCCGGTTGAAGTCGATGCCGCCGCCGTCCGCCGACGGGTGCAGGGCAGCGTCGGGCGGCTCGTATGGAGCGAGCCCGAGCGTGGTGCCGCCGACGGTGATCTGCTGGCCCGGCCGCCACTGCGCGGCGGCGGCGAGCGGCTCCCGGTCAAGCGCGGCCTGCACGCCCTCATAGGGCGCGACCTGGCAGCCGCCGCGCGAGTCGACCGCGATCCGCAGCGCGTACGCGGGTACCCCGGGGTCGGGGATGCGCATGGCCACCGTCGCGCCGCTGCCGATGTCGGCCTCGCCGACGCCGAGCCGATGGATCGAGCCGGCCCCCGGCCCGCCGATCACCCGAATCTCGACCAGACCCGTGGGCTCCGGGATCAGGCAGCCCTCAGGGCTGCCGAGGCTGATGACGGAGCCGTCCCTGATGGGGGATTCCGCCAGCGTGAGCTGCGGCGAGACCAGCTGGTAGTTCACGTACAGCGGGACCGACTGCGGCTCGGCGTAGGGAGCGGGGGAAGACATCGCCAGCGAGCCCTGCACGCGCGACGGCGGAAACTGAAGGACCTGCGCGCCACCGCCAAGACCGGCGAAGCGCTCCAGTTCGGCCGCGAGGCCGGCCACCGAGATCGCGGGATCGGCGTCAAGCACCAGGTCCACCGCCTGGCGCGCTGTCGGTGACACGACGGTCAGCGCGAGCCGCATCATCGCCCCTTCCGTACTCACTTATCCCCGTTTACCCTGACAGGCGCGTGACCAGAGCAGCAGACGCGTCCCGCCCAACGCGGCCGACGGGCCGCTGACCACGTTTCCGCGGTGGTCAGCGGCCCGTCGGCAACGTCAGATCAGCTGCGCGCTACTTGAGCGCGGCCGCGAGCTGAGCGTCCGTCTCCTGGAATGCCTTCGCGGCGGACTTGAGGTACTGGCTCATCCCGTCCAGCCCTTCGATCATCTTGGTGGCGCCGGCGGTGAACTCCTCGTACGACGCCTGGAACTGCTTGCTGGAACTGTCGGTCACGTAGTCGCTGTGAACGAGGTTGTCGATCAGCTTCTTGAGCCTGGCCAGATCGCCGGTGATCTGCTGCTGACCCGACTGCAACTGGCCGGCTGCGGACTGCATGTCCGCGTACGTGACGCTAACGTTTGCCACTGTGGGCTTCCTTTCTCGGTTCGTTACTGGCTGGTGCTGATGCCGCCCGGTGATCAGGTGGCTTAGCGTGCAAGCACGGCCGGGAAAGCCAGCATGGCCACCCGCCGCCCCGTCCGGGAAAGTGCCTCTCAACCGCGAGACATATCCGTGCTTCAGAGGATTTCAGTGCGACGATTGGGCTCGCAACCGCTTCCGAACATGAAGTTGCGAATGTCGCCTAAAAGCGATTTAACACCTACTTACCGTCATCATCTAAGCGCAAGACGTGACCTAGGATGCAAGCCGTGAGCCAGCCGACATGAGGCACAGCGTCGGACGGCTACAGGTTGCTCTTAATCGCGATCTGGCTGAGTTCCGGCAGCTTCCGCTCGGCCAGGCTGGCCGCGCCCTGGACGCCGGCCCAGGCCAGCGCGAGACCGTAGACGGCGGCGACGAGCACGAGTACCGGCAGCCGGATCGCGGCCGGAACCGACTGGGTGAGTACCACGGCGATGATCACCGGCGTGACCGCCACCCCCACGCCGAGCAGGCTGAGAATGTTCCCCGCGACCCCGGCGCCCGTATGCCCGCTGGCCGCCCTGGGCATGGGGCTGCCGGCTCGCTTTTCCATCGGGTACGGCAACGCGACCGTGAACAGGTTGGCCAGGCCCAGGCCCGCGCCGATCCCGGCCAGGTCAACCGCCATGCCCACGAACCCGTCGAGCGGGCGCTTGGCCACGGCGGCCAGGCCGAAGGAGATCGCCGTGAGCAAGGGCAGCGCGATCGCGCCGAGCGCGAAGTTCTGCCCCGCGAAGTAGGCGCGCAGCGCGCGCCTGCCGTTCAGCGCCGTCGCCTCGAGGCCGAACCCCGGTCCTGACATCCCGATCGCGTTGGAGTGGAAGGCGCCGACGAACGCGCTCCCGAAGGCCGCGCTTGCGAGCAGGCCGCCCAGAAAATCCGGGGTGGCCAAGGCGGCTCTGATCCCTACCACCAGCGTGATGACCGCCGTGATGCCCCAGTACATCACCGCGTAGGGCTCGCGCCGCTGGTAGATCCAGAACCGCGCCGCCACCGTGCCGCGCAGGCCGTAGCGGCTGAACGGGAGCGATGAGCCGTGCACCGCCGACTGCGTGGAGGTATCGGTCGTCACCAGGGAGCGGGCGAGCGACCGGATCCACAGCAGGCCAAGGACGACGATGATGCCCACTAGCAGCGCCAGGCGCAGCAACGCGGTGCCGGGGTGACCCGTGGAGGCGTCGTAGATCGCGTGCACGGCCAGGCCCGGCGGTGTCCAGCGCAGCCACAGGTCCACGCCCCCGAAGCTCGAGGCGGTCAGCGCGCCCTCGGAGGTTAGCTTCGGCACGGTCTGGATGAGGCCTTCGTACACCGCGAAGATCGGGATGATCAGGAGGACGGCCAGGTCCTTGCCGCGGCGCGAGCGCAGCAGCCCGGCCAGGCCGGTGGTCACGAACCGGGCCAGCGTGATGCAGAACAGCACCTGCAGCAGCACCGCGAGCAGCGCGATGAGCACCCCGAGCGCGCCGCGGGCGAGTCCGATCGTCACCCCGAGCAGGCCGAGCAGCGTCGCCAGCGGCCAGGGGCCGGTGGCGGTGGCGGCCAGCAGGCCGACCGCGAGCGGGCGCAGGCGGACCGGATAGAGGGCCAGCGTGGCCGGATCCAGGGTGCTGTCGAGGCCGAAGAGGATGAGCGGCAGGACCAGCCACGCGACCGCGAACACGGAGAAGATCACCGCGGTCAAGTCCGCCGCCGCGATGCCGCCGCCCAGAATGGACAGCAGGTAGAAGACGCCGCCCGCGACCACCGTCGCGCAGATCACGCTGAACGCGAAGGCGATCTGGGCCCCGGTCGATGCGCGCAGCGCGTTGAGCCACAGCCGCAGCTTCAGCTGGACGAGGAGCCGAGCCATGACAGCACCTCCTCGTCAGTTGCCCGGGACCCGACCAGGTCGATGAACGCCTGCTGCAGGGTCTTGCCGTTTCTGACCTGTTCGGTGGTGCCGGTGGCCACGATCCGGCCTTTGTCGATGATCGTGACGTGGTCGCAGACCTGCTCGACCAGTTCCATGACGTGGCTGGACAGCAACACGGTCGACCCCGAGGCGGCGAAGCGGGTCAGCAGCCGGCGGATGGTGTCGGCCGAGACCGGATCGACCCCTTCGAGCGGCTCGTCAAGGAACAGCACCGGCGGGTTGTGGATCAGGGCGCAGCCGAGCATGGCCTTCTTGCGCATGCCGGTGGAGTAGTCGGCGACCAGGCGCTTGGCGTCTCCGGTCAGGTCGAGCACCTCCAGCAGCTGCGCCGCCCGGGAGCGGACTTCGCCCGCGGGCAGGCCGCGGAGTCGTCCGGCGTATTCCAGCAGCTCCTCGCCGCTCAGCCGCTCGAACAGCCTGGCCTCGGCCGGCACCACCCCGATGATCGCCTTGACGGCGGGCGGGTCGGCCCACAAGTCCATCCCGTTGAGCAGGACCCGGCCGCCGTCAGGCCGCAGCAGGCCGGTCATCATCGACAGGGACGTGGTCTTCCCTGCCCCGTTCGGCCCGACCAGCCCGGCCAGCGACCCGGACGCGATCTCCAGGTCGATGCCCGCCACGGCCTCCTTGGAACCGAAACTCTTGCGTAGCCCACTCACTGCGATCGCCGGTTGGCTCATGTCTGCTTCTTCCGCTTAACGTCGGGCAGCCTGAGCATATCATTCTGATATCAGGTTTCAAGGGTCGGAGGGCGCCGACATCACCCGTTGAAGCGGAACTCCACCACGTCACGCTGCCGATAACCATGACGATGGTGGTCTGCGCTCACCAGGTCGAGAGGACTCCGCTTTCCAGTATCTTGCTGGCTGCGTCGGCCGGAGCCCGTGGGCCCCACGATGGTCGCCCCTGACCAGATACTGCCAAGCTAGCGGCGGAACGCCCCGTCGATAAGGGCGTGGAACTGGGCCTTTGTCAGGGAGCCACGGTCGCCGCGAGAATCCTCGGCCGCGAGGAAAACGTGCTCGTTCACCATCACAGAGAACAGGTGACCCAGGGCAGCAGGCTGACCGGCGCGGATCTCCTGCTGCCGCTGTCCCTGTCTGATCACCCGGGCTATCAGGGCCATCGCCTTGGTGAAGTGTGCGTGCGGGTCAGTGACGTACCTGCTGAGAACTGGTCCGGTGATCGGCCCAGCCGGGCTGATCTGGCGGAGCAGCCGACGGAAATCGGGGCGGTCGGCGAAGAACTCAACGGTGACGTCAACGATTTTGTGCAGCCTGGCCAGTGCAGTGCCCGGGCCGTGGGCTGCGCCCTCAAGCACGGCGACGTGCGCGCCGCCGCGGCGCGTCATCGCTGCGGCCAGCAGGTGTTCCTTGTTGTCGAAGAACAGATACAGCGCTGCCGAGGAGAACCCCGCCGCCGCGGCGATCTCCCGTATCGACGCGGCCGCCAGGCCCTGCTCACCGGCAACGCGTTCTGCGGCATCCAGAATCTGGCGCCGGTTCTCCTCTGCTCGCGCTTCCCGGCGCTCTGCTCGCAACTGAGACGCATCCGGGATCTTGTCTACTGAACGCATGATTATTAAATTTAACGCATGATCAGTCCATCGGCCCAATCGACCCCGAGCGCTGCAGCTGCCGTCGTCCGGGGCGCCGTCGAGTCCTTCAACCGCGGTGATGTGGACGGCTACCTTGCCTGCTGCGATCCCGGCGGCCCCCGGTGGGTCGCCGCCTCGGGACGGACGATCGACGTGCCCACCTGCGAGGTCTACGCGGTCGACGACGACCGGAGGATCCGCGAATCCTGGGTGTACGGGGACATGCTCGACATCTTCCGCCAGATCGCACCCGCAGCGGCGGTCTCGGCATGACCTCAGCAATCCCGGCAACCCGCTTGCTCGACCCTGCCGTCGTGGAGGACCCCAACGATTTCTACCGGCAACTCCGCAGTGAGGCACCAGTGTGGGAGATACCGGGCACCGGGCTGTTCACGGTCAGCACGTTCGAACTTCTCAGCGAGGCCTCCGCAAGGGTCGAGGACTTCTCCTCGCGGATTAGCTTCCTGCTTTACCGCGGCAACGCCGGTCTGCCGCAGCGCTGGTCCTACGGCGATATCGGCAGCCAAGCCCTGGCCGCAGCCGACCCGCCTGAGCACACCCTGCACCGTAAGACCGTCTTCCCAGAGCTGGTGGCCAAACGCATGTCAGGACTGGAACCCGACATCACCGATCTCGCCACCTCCCTGATCGGCGCCGCGATCGCGCGTGGCGGCGCCGACTTCATGACGTCGGTCGCCGACATCGTGCCTATCACCATCATCAGCCGCCTCATCGGATTTGCCGGAAGCGACCTCGGGCAGCTACGGGCCGCAGCCTTCGACTCGACCGCGATGCTGGGCGCGACCCTGAGCCTCGACGAGCTGATGACCTGCGTCGGTCGCACTGCTGAGATCCAGGAATGGATCGCGGCTCAACTGGCCGAAGCCGTCACCCATCCCGAGGAGACCCTGCTCGGCACCGTCGCCCGTGCGGTAACCAACGGAACGTTGAACGACTTCCAGGCCATCATCATCCTGCACACCCTGCTCAGCGCGGGCGGTGAGACAACCACCAGCCTGCTCGGCAACGCCGTTCGCATCCTCGCGGAAGAGCCTGCGCTGCAGCAGCACTTGCGTGACCAGCCGGCAGCCATCCCCAGCTTTGTCGAAGAAGCGCTCCGGCTGGAGTCGCCGTTCCGGTTCCAGATGAGATCCGTCCCCCGCGACACCACGCTGGGGGGCGTCGAAATTCCGGCCGGTTCGACCCTGCTCCTGCTCTACGGCGCGGCCAACCGTGACGACGCCGAATTCGACCGGGCCGACGAGATCGACCTCGCCCGTCCGCAGCCCCGCCTGCACCTGTCCTTCGGACGCGGCATCCACCACTGCGTCGGCGCCCACCTCGCCCGCGTCGAGGCACGCGCCGTGCTGACCGTCCTGCTCAACACCACCAGCAACTTCACGCTCGATCCGAACAGCCCGCCCCAGCGGGTCAACAGCCTGATGGTACGCCGACACGGCCACCTCCCACTCAGGCTGACACCCGCTTGACCCGGCATTCCACGGTCGAGAAACATCACGGTGCCGCTCCGTACCAATTAGCGCGCTGGACGGGTGGCCTGCTCACCGGACGGCTACCCCGCGACGGACTACACGTTAAATCTGAACTCCACCACGTCGCCGTCGCGCATGACGTAGTCCTTGCCCTCGATGCGGGCCTTGCCTACGGCGCGGGCGGCGGCGACCGAGCCGGCCGCCATCAGGTCGTCGAAGGAGACGATCTCGGCCTTGATGAAGCCGCGCTGGAAGTCGGTGTGAATGACGCCCGCCGCCTCGGGGGCGGTCGCGCCGATCGGGATCTCCCAGGCGCGGGTCTCCTTCGGGCCCGCGGTCAGGAACGTCTGCAGGCCGAGGACCCGGAACCCGGCCCGCGCGAGCTGGGCCAGCCCGGGCTCGCCGAGGCCCGCCTCGGCCAGCAGCTCGGCCGCCTCGTCGTCGGGGAGCTCGGTCAGGTCGGCCTCGGTCTTGGCGTCGAGAAAAACCGCCTCGGCCGGCGCCACCAGCGACGACAGCCGCTTTTTCAAGTCATCATCCGACAAGTCGGAGACATCCATGTTGAAGACGTAGATGAATGGCTTCGCTGTCAGCAGGTGCAACTCCCGCAGCGCCGTGAGCGAAATCCCCGCCTTGGCCGCCCCCGCGAACAGCGTCGTCCCCGAATCGAGCACGGACGCGGCCGCCTCGGCCGCCGCGGCGGTCTCGAGCTTCTCCGGGTCCTTGGCGAACTTCGTCTCCTTGACCAGCCGGGGCGTCGCCTTCTCCAGCGTCTGCATGTCTGCGAGTATGAGCTCGGTGACGATCGTCTCGATGTCGCCCTCAGGCCCGTCCGACCCCTCGACCCGGCTCACGTCCGGGTCGCCGAAGACCCGCACGACCTGGCAGATCGCGTCGGTCTCGCGGATGTGGCCGAGGAACTGGTTCCCCATCCCCTGCCCCTCGGAGGCACCCTTGACTAGTCCGGCGATGTCGGTGAAACGCACGGTGGCGGGCACTACCCGCGCCGACTTGTAAAGCGAGGCCAGGGCGGCCAGCCTCGGATCCGGGACACCGACGACGCCGACGTTCGGCTCGATGGTGGCGAACGGATAGTTCGCGGCCAGCGCCCCGGCCTTGGTCAGCGCATTGAACAGGGTGGACTTGCCGACGTTGGGCAGGCCGACGATTCCGATAGACAGGCTCACGAACGGCGAGTCTAGTGCCGTCGGCGGCGGCCTTCAGAACGCGGAAGCTTCCGCCCGGTGCTTTTGGTTTTTCGAAGAGTTACGATTCATGTACTCGTAGCGACATCGGGGGGATGCTATGGGTGACTTCAACGCGGCCTATCCGGGATATGAGGCGACGGCCCGGCTCGATGAGCTGCGGGCAACCGAGTACTCGTACCTGGACGAGGGCGGGCACGTCTACCTGGACTACACCGGGGCGGGCCTGCCCGCCCGGTCGCAGATTCTCGCGCACGCGGCCCGGCTGCGGTCCGGCGTGTACGGGAACCCGCACTCGGAGAACCCTACGTCGTCCGCTTCCACGCTGCTGGTCGAGCGGGCCCGGGCCGCGGTGCTCCGGTACTTCAACACCCACTCTGATGAGTACGCGGTCATCTTCACGCCGAACGCGACCGGGGCCTGTCGCCTGGTCGCCGAGGCGTACCCGTTCGGGCGGCGCACCCGGTTCGTGCTGACCGCCGACAACCACAACTCGGTCAACGGGATCAGGGAGTACGCCGCCCGCGGGGGCGCGCGCGTGGCCTACGTCGGGCTGAACGGCCGCGACCTGCGGGTCAGCGAGCCGGACCTGCTCGCCGCGATCGGGCGCGGGCACGGATCACGGGCCGGGCTGTTCGCCTACCCGGCCCAGTCCAACTTCAGCGGCGTCCGCCACCCGCTCGCGTGGGTGGCGCGGGCGCAGGCCAGCGGCTACGACGTGCTGCTGGACGCGGCGGCGTACGTGCCGACGAGCCGACTCGACCTGTCGGTGGTGCAGCCGGAGTTCGTGGCGATCAGCTGGTACAAGGTGTTCGGCTTCCCGACCGGGGTCGGCTGCCTGCTCGCGCGGCGCCACGCCCTGGCCCGGCTGCGGCGGCCGTGGTTCTCCGGCGGCACGATCACGGGGGTCAGCGTGGCGGGCGGCTGGCACCAGATGCTGCCGGGCGAGGCCGGGTTCGAGGACGGGACGGTGGACTTCCTGTCCATCCCCGATGTCACGGTCGGGCTCGACCGGATCTCCGGCATCGGGATCGACCTCATCAACCAGCGGGTCGCGATACTGACCTCGTGGCTGGTCGACTGCCTGGGCCGGATGCGGCACAGCTCCGGTGCGCCCATGGCCCGGGTCTACGGACCGCGGACCGGGCTCGCCCGCGGCGGCACGGTCGCGCTGAACTTCCTCGATCCTGACGGCCGGGTGATCGACGAGCGGGCGGTGTCGCGCGACTCAAGCGCGGCCGGGATCTCGCTCCGGACCGGCTGTTTCTGCAACCCCGGGGCCGGGGAGGCCGCGTTCGGGCTCGCCCGGCGCGACTTGCGCGGCGCGGGGCGGGCGCTGTCGCGCGGGCGCGGCCCGGGCGCGGTCGACGAGTACCTGTCGGTCGTCGGCCTGCCGACCGGCGGCGCCGTCCGGGTCTCGCTCGGCCTCGCGTCGACGATCGACGACGTGGACGCGTTCCTCGACTTCGCCGAGCGCACCTACCGCGACCGCCGCCCCGACCTCGCCGCCCTATCCCCCCGCCACACCTGCTAACCACCCGCGCCTCGGCGCGCGTCAGGGCGTGCCGACGGGCATTTTGCGGGCGATGAGCGCGGTCGTGGCGGCCAGCAGCGCGACCGTGAGCACCCCCAGCGCCAGCCAATTGCCCCAGACCGGATGGTCGAGCAGGGCGAGCAGGGCCGCCGCGAGCAGGACCGGGGGGAGGGAGACGCCGAGCGCGGTCAACCCGCCGGGCGGCATCGGGGCCGCGGCAGAGATGAGCAGCCCGAGGGCGAGCGCGACCGCCGATGACAGCAGCAGGGTGACGAACACCGCCCCGTAGCCGCCGCCGTTATGCAGCCGGCCCGACAGTCCCGCCACCAACAGCACGATCGCGTCGGCGGCCGCGAGCGGCGGGATCAGGACGGCGGCCTTGGCCAGCACGTAAGCGCCGGAGTTAAGACCGGAGAAGCGCTCCGCGCGCAGCGCGCCAACCTCGGGGCGGATCTGCGGCGCGCCGTAGGCCAGGCCGATGAAGAATCCGCCGAACACCGCCCAGAACGCTCCGCCTGGCCGGACCGGGTCGAGTGCTCCCAGCCCAAGCAGCACGAGAAAGGCGAGCAGCACCGCCACCGGCGCCCCCGCCAGCGCGACCAGGGAGGACCTTGACCGGACCAGCGCATCGACGTTCCGCCTGGTCAGGGCCCACCACTGTCGGAGCGGGCGGATCAGGCGCCCGGTCGGCCCGCTCGCCCGAGCGAACCCGGTCCCGGCGTCCAGGTCATACGCGGCCAGTCCGTCGCCGTCGAGCAGGTCGGTGCTGACCGATCCGGCACCGGCGAAGAGGCCGGTGGACGCGCGGCCGGCCGAGTGCGGGCCCGCCGTGTCGGGCACCAGACGGGCCGGCCCCGGTGGGGACGGGACGGTCGGGGATGGCGAGAAACCCGGGACCGTTCGAGAGAACTGGGGAAATCGGCGGGACCAAGCCGCCGCCGGGTCACCCAGCCCGGCCAGCCGCTCGTAGATCTCGTCCAGGCTGTCGGCCGCGAAGTAGTCGCAGGCGGCGTCCGGTGTGCCGAAGAACGCCAGGTGGCCGCCGGTCGCGAGCACCGCCACCTTGTCGCAGCGGGCGGCGTCGAGCGGGTTCTGCGTGGTCAGCACCACCGTGGTCCCGTTATCGCACAGGCGTCGCAGCCGGCGCATCACCTCGGCCCCCTGCGCCGGGTCGAGGCCGATCGTGGGCTCCTCAAGGAAGAGCTGCGCGGGCTCGGTGAGGAGCGCGGCCGCGATCGCGGCGCGCTTGCGCTGGCCGGCGTCCAGCTCTCCGGCCGGGGTGGCCGCCTGCCCGGCCAGGTCGACCGCGCGCAGCGCATCGGCCAGCCCGCCGTCGCAGACCTTGGCGCCGCGCAGCGCGGCCGTGTAGCGGAGCGCGCGGTCCAGCGGGAGCATGGGCGCAATGGTGTCGGCATTGGGGATATATCCGATATATCTGCCAACGCGCACCGGGCCGTCGGTCGAGCGCGCCACCGTCCCCGAGGACGGCGGACGCAATCCAGAAATGGCGTCGAGCAGCGTCGTCTTACCCGATCCGCTGCCGCCGATGATCGCCATCAGCTCGCCGTGCCCGACCGTCAACGACACGTCGCGCAAAGTTACTTCCTTGGACGACCTAGCCTGCTGGCCGATCGCGCGCACCTCGATCGCGGGCTGCACGCTAACCATTGTCCCCGGTTCGCGCGCGTGTCGCTCACGGGGGCCGCCCCGGCCCGCCGATACTAGAAAACATGATCCTCTTCGCCTTGCTGGCCGGCGTTCTGATCGGCGCGGCGCTCGGATACCTAGTGGCGCGGAACCGCCTCGGCACCGCCGCGGCGACGGCCGAGGAGCGCGCCCGCTCGGCGCAGGAGCGGGCCGCGCTGCTCGAGCGGGCATCGGCCGAGAAGACCGCGCTGGCCGAGGGCCAGCTGGCGCAGCGCTTCGACGTCGAGACGCTGGTCGGGCCGATGCGGGAGACCCTCGCCCGGGTCGAGCAGCAGCTGCGCGACTCCGACATAGCGCGAGCCCGGTCGCACGCCGAGCTCACCCAGCAGGTGGAGTTCACCAGGCACGGCGCCGAGCAGCTCCGCGAGCAGACCCAGGCGCTGGTGACCGCGCTGCGGCGGCCGGAGGCCCGCGGCCGTTGGGGCGAGCTGCAGCTGCGGCGGGTGGTCGAACTGGCCGGCATGGCGGCCCACGTGGACTTCGACGAGCAGGTGGTCACCGACGGCGGGCTACGGCCGGACATGGTGGTGCGGCTGGCCGGCGGCAAGAACGTGGTCGTCGACTCCAAGGTCTCGCTCGCCGCCTACCTGGAGGCGGCCTCGGCGGCGGACGAGTCGGAGCGCGAGGCGCGGATCTCGGCCCACGCCCGGCACCTGCGGACGCACGTGGACCAGCTCGGCTCGAAGGCGTACTGGTCGTCGCTGCCGGAGACGCCGGAGTTCGTGATCATGTTCGTGCCCGGCGAGGCGTTCCTCGCCCCGGCCCTCGAGCACGACCAGGGGCTGCTCGAGTACGCGCTCGCGCGGCGGGTGCACCTCGCCACGCCGACCACTCTGGTCTCCATGCTGCGCACGGTTCAGTACGCGTGGCAGCAGCAGGCGCTGTCGGAGAACGCCAGGGAGGTGTTCGAGCTCGGCCGGGAGCTCTACGCCCGGCTGTCCGGCCTCGGCCGGCATCTGGACAAGGTCGGCAAGTCGCTGACAACCGCGGTCGGCGCCTACAACCTGGCGGTCGGCACGATGGAGAGCCGCGTCCTGGTCAGCGCCAGGCGGCTGGCATCGCTTGGGGTGGTGGACGCGGAGCTGGTCGCCCCCGCCCCGGTGGTGGAGACGGCGCGGCCGCTGTCGGCGCCGGAGCTGGTCACCTCGGAGCCGATGACGTGATTAAGGCCGCTTGCTCCGCAGCTCACGGGGGAGCTGGAAGGACATCCGCTCCTTGACCGCCTCGATCTCCTCCACGTCGGCGAACCCGAGCGCGGCCAGCTTGCCGAGCACCCCCGCCACGAGCTCCTCCGGCACCGAGGCGCCGCTGGTCACGCCGATCGTGACCGCTTCGCGGAACCAGTCGGCATCGATCTCGCCGGCGTCATCGACCAGGTAGGCGGCGCGCGCGCCGGCGTCCTTGGCCACCTCGACCAGACGGACCGAGTTGGACGAGTTCGGCGAGCCGACCACGATCACCACGTCCGACAGCGGGGCGATCGCCTTGACCGCGGTCTGCCGGTTCTGCGTGGCGTAGCAGATGTCGTCGCTCGGCGGGTCGATCAGCTGCGGGAACCTCATCCGCAGGGCCGCGACCGTCTGCACGGTCTCATCGACCGACAGCGTCGTCTGGGAGAGCCAGACGACCTTGGCCGGATCGCGCACCTCGACCCCGCCGGCGCCGCCCGGGCCGTCGACCAGGTGGACGCGCGCGGGCGCCTCGCCGGTGGTGCCGACGACCTCCTCGTGGCCCTCGTGACCGATGAGCAGGATGTCGTGATCGGTGGCGGCGAAGCGCTTCGCCTCGTTGTGCACCTTGGTGACCAGCGGGCAGGTCGCGTCGATGGCGGTCAGGCGCCGCCGCGCCGCCTCCTCGCGGACCTGCGGCGCGATGCCGTGCGCGGAAAACACGATGACGCTGCCCTCGGGCACCTCGTCGGTCTCCTCGACGAAGATCGCGCCGAGCTTCTCCAGCTCGCTCACCACATGCTTGTTGTGCACGATCTGCTTGCGCACGTAAACCGGCGCGCCGAACCGGCCGAGGGCGATCTCCACCGCTTGCACGGCCCGGTCGACCCCTGCGCAGTAGCCACGCGGCTTCGCCAGCAGGACCCGTCGGTGCGTCTCAGACATGTCTTCCATCGTAGGCGAGACCGCCAGCCGGTCAGGCAGCTGCCTGCACCTAGTATCAGCAGTATCTCCAGTCCACCCAGAACATCACAGACCCGATTCGTCTGTCATTCACCACAACTTCAGGAAATCCCGAAGGTACCGGCTTAATCAAGACAAGGCGGACTAGGCCTTGACTGCGGCAGACTGGAGCTGAACCGTCCCTTTTTAGGAGAGTGTGATATGCGCGTCCCGCAGGTTAACGAGCGCGTGAAGGAGGCCCCGGCGTCGGCGCTGCGGGCGATGTTCGCCGGAATCGGCTCACTGCTATTCGTCCGAGACAAGGTCAAGTCCAAGCCGGCTGCCGAAAACGCCACCGAGACCAAGGCAGCCGCCCCCGAGACGGCCGCCCCCGAGAGCTCCGCCAGCCCGGACGCGTCCGCAGGCCCGGAGACCACCACCGGGCCCGAAGTCACCACGGCGCCGGAGACCACCGTAACGCCGGAAGACACCGCTGTTCCGGAGACCACCGCCGCTGCGCCGGTGACCGCGGTCGCGGAGACGGCCGCTGCGCCTGCAGCGGAAGAGGCCGCCGCGCTGCCGCTGCCGAACTACGACGAGCTGTCGGTCGCGTCGCTGC
>Ga0302326_10007823_pt1 | contig 23701 bp, 22 predicted proteins | sample Palsa_T0_3_FD_202264 | JGI IMG/M metagenome (GOLD analysis project Ga0302326, IMG submission 202264) | Peat permafrost microbial communities from Stordalen Mire near Abisko, Sweden - Palsa_T0_3 | ecosystem: Environmental > Terrestrial > Soil > Palsa > Peat permafrost | place: Sweden: Abisko... | reverse complement strand
CCCTCCGTCCGTGGAAGTCTCTTTCTGAATCAAAGTCATTCCTCATCCTCGATGACTCAGACATCGAGAGTGAGATTGCTAAAAATGGCTATGCCGTACACCATAAGCACAAGCATTCCTTGGCGGAAGAAGTCTTTGAAAGTTTTCTCTTCAACTCTCGCTTTCTCGTCTTGTTCGCGGTTTTTGGGTCGCTGGCTGCCTCACTCACGCTTTTCTGCAAGGGAATCGTCGAAATAGTCCAGGGGGTCGGTTACTTTTGCAGTGTCATGCCAAATTTCCATTTTACCCATGAGGACGATAAAAAGGTAATTTTGGCGTTCATTCCCGCTATTGATAATTACCTCTTCGCCACCGTATTGCTGATTTTTAGCATGGGGATCTACGAGCTGTTTATCAGCAAAATTGACCCTGATATTGCGACGGCCGTTTTCCCGGCCGGGGTGGTTGAACATTCAAAGCCTCGATGATCTAAAAACGCATATCAGCGAGGTTGTTGTCATGATTCTCATCATCGAATTCTTCGACAAATTCCTCTCGATTGAATCGACGCAGCCCCTGGACCTGCTTTCGCTGGGCGGCGGCATCCTCCTCATTAGCGCGGCGCTGTTTCTTACCCACAAGATCATCGCGCACCGCTCCTCGCGAGACACAAAAGAGAGCGAGAATCCCGCTGCATAAGCGGATTCTACGCTTCCGCGCGCTCGATCTGGGCGGCCCAACGTTCCAGCACGAGGTCGTAAATCTCCTTTTCCACCTCGTCGAAACCGGCCCTCAGATTCGGGTACTTGCTTACGGCCTTTCCGCCCGACCGCAGGAGTTGAATGCCCTCATATCGCGTCCCGGCAATCCGTCGATCATCCACCAGCACCAGCCACATCCCCGCCGCATTCTGCTTGCGCCGCTCCATCGCGCGCTTGAACTCCACCCGTCGGATGAATTCCGAGGCGACAAAGTTTGTCGTGAGGAGCCCGATGAAGATGTCCATCTTCTCCAGTTCCCGGTCGATTTCGGGCCGCCAATCCATGCCGACCTTGATATTCTGATCCTCCCAAAACGTGATGTAACCATCGCTTTCCAGCGCGATTAGATTCTTGCGAAAAGTCTCCTTTGCCCGCTTGTCATCTTGGGAGTAGCTCAGGAAGACCCGCAGCGGCTGCTTCTTTCCCGTGCGCGGCGGCTCCGCCGACGTGTGGTTGAGTTCCTCCGTCGCGCTTTTTCTCTCCAGGCCTTGCGCCGTCTTGACGACGATCGGCACCTGCATCTCCTCGGCTTCCCGCATCTGTTCCACTTCGCGGAAATCATCCGTGCCGGCCAGCGCCTGGTACTCCTTGGGCCTTGGCTCTGGGAGATCGCGGTGAATGCGCGCGAGATAACCGCGTACCGTTTTGACCAATCGCTCGCGAGCCGCCTCCGGTCCCTGCACGGTGACTTCCACGGTGTTCTCTTTCGGCCCTTTGCGCACCAGGGCTCGCGCTCCGCCGTCGTGAATCACAACTCCATAGCGCCAGCGCGGCAAGCCCTCACTCAGCAGATGCGTCATGACGATGAAACGCGGAAGCACGCCCTGCGGCAGCGGGTCATAACTGTAGCGCAACCGGATGGCCGACGGATCCTTCCACTCCCCGGCTTGCACCGCGTCCGGTTGGTTTTTGTCGAGTGCGCCAGGCACGAGCCACCTTTCCGCGGGCCGCGTGCCTGCCTGCGCTTCCTCGCCGGAGTCGTCGACGGTGAAGCACATCTCGAAGCGTTCCATAAGTCCGAGAAGATAGCGCACGGCTTTCTCGTCTGCGCCGGGCACGGCGCGGATGGCCTCGTCGAGTGTGAGCGTGCCGTCGCTGCCGGGCGCGTCTTTGCAACGCAGCAACCGGTAGGCGCCGTCGGTGACCCAATGCGGATTCAGCACCGTGGTGTCGCGCAGCCGCGGTTCGTCGACAAAGTGCAGCACCGCGCCGAGGTTATGCAGGATGCGGGCGAGCGATTCCTGCTCGTCACGGTCTGTCTCGCCGTGCCGCGCGCACAAGGCACGGAACTCCTCCAGCGAGAGGTACTGCCGCTCGTGGCCGTCCTGGCCCCTGGCAAAGCATTCGTCCTTTACCTGGAGCCAGCTTTCCGGCACTTCGATCTTCGTCTCCGGCATCGCGGCCAGCAGGCCGCGCAGTTGTTCGCGCAACTCCCCGCACCCGGCCCGCGTCGCGCCGCAGGTGGTCCGCGCGAAGCCCTGGAAAAAGGGGAAGCGCTCTTTCAGCACGTTGCGGTCAAGGTCGTAGCCCTGCGGTTGCCGGGTATCCTGCTTGGTCATGACCACCAGCGCCGGCGCGCCCCGGCCGTAGCGCTCGATGAGCTTGAGCCATTTCTCGGCATCGGCCTGCTCATTATCCCCACGCGGCTCGACCACCACTAGATAGACGCAGCCTTCGGTAAGAAAGAACTGATGCAAGGCGTGGGTGATCTCCTGCCCGGCAAAATCCCAGAGCCGCACGGTGATCTCTTCGCTACCGCACCGCAGCGGAAAATTTCCCAAGGCGATCCCGAGCGTCTCTGGCTCCTCTTCCAGGTGCTCCTCGCCCATAAAAAAGCGGCGCAGGCTGGTCTTTCCGGCGCCGCCGTCCCCCACCAGCATCAGCTTGATTTCGTTGAGCCGGCGCAGCGTCCCGGCTGCAGCGGCCTTTTGCTGCGCGAAGTAGTAGTTCAGGATATCCGCGGGTCGTGCGGGGGGCTTCCGTGCCTCTCGCCTCGCCAAATAGACCTCTTCGTAAGTTGGCCCGAGCACGGAATCCGGAATCCCGAGAGCAGAATTGCCGTGCAAATAAAGCTCTATCAGCACCGCGAGTTGGCCAATCTCCGGCGGCAAACTCGTCAGTTGGTTGTCGCTGAGGTAAAGAATCGTCAGTGCCGCGAGTTCGCTAATCTCCGGCGGCAAACTCGTGAGCTGGTTGCCGTCGAGGTAGAGTTCATCCAGCGCCGCGAACTGGCCGATCTCAGGCGGCAGACGGCTGAGCTGGTTCTTGCCGAGCGAAAGCCTGGTCAGCGCTGTGAGTTGACCGATCTGGGACGGTAAACTTGTCAGTTGGTTCTCCAAAAGGTAGAGCTGCGTCAGCGCTGTGAGTTTGCCGATTTGGGGCGGCAAACTCGCGAGCTGGTTGGTAGTGAGGTCAAGCCGCGTCAGCGCCGTGAGCTGGCCGATTTCCGGCGGCAAACCCGTCAGTTGGTTTTCGTAGAGGACAAGCCCCGTCAGCGCCCTGAGTTGGCAGATCTGTGGCGGCAAATTCGCCAGTTGGTTTTTGTAGAGGTCAAGGTCCGTCAGCGCCGTGAGTTCGCTGATCTCCGGTGGCACGGTTGTGAGCCCGAGTCGCCCGAGGTCGAGGCTGCTCTGCCGCTGCGACCGACATTCCTCAATTCTCCGCAGCGCCTCGTCGTAGGCGGCCTGCGCTCTTGGGGTCATCTTCGGCGGCTGGAACATGGCGGCGAGGATGGTGCGACACGGGCCGGGTGTCGAACCGATTTGCGCGGCGGCGGGAGGCCGGAACCCTGGCCGGAAGCTTCGGACAGGATGGCAGATCACGTCCACCCAGTCGCGGGACTGGCGCGATAAGGGCCGCGGCGATCCTTTCCGTCGCTGGCGCATTTTTGTTCGTCGCTGCGCGTCTTCCGCCTCCCCGAAATCCCCGCTGACGAGGCCTAATTTGAAACCTGTCAATCGGAGAAAGTCAGGGGAAGTGCGGTGGAAGTGCGGTGGAAGTCAGGGGAAAACAGGAATCGGAAAATTCTCGCAAAAACCCATGCGACTCTTCTCTCGCATGAGCAGACACATCATCGATTACGCCGACAAACTGGCCGACGCCATGGGTGAAGGCGTCGACTCCTTCAATGCGCGCCGCTACGCCCGCGGCTCCATGCGTCTCCGGCGCTTCCGGGCCGAGGATCTCGATCCCGCGGAGCCTGACGAAGACGACGACCGGAAACCCGACGAGGAAAACTAAATGAGCATCCGCCATGCTACCCAGCCGGCCGAAGAGGGCGCGACCATTCACCATGACACCGGCAGCCCGTTCGCCGTGAAACGCGAACAATTCGAATCCCGCCTGGGAGAGCGGAACCGCGCCGTCCGCGAGACTGCCGCCGTCGTGAAGGCCCATCTTGCGGCTCTGGAAAATCGCATCGCCCAGGCGGCGATTGCCGTGCAGTCGGGCAATCTCGGCTCCGCCCGTGCGTATCTCCAGATTGGCCGCCGCGATTTCGACGCCGCTCTTGCCGCGCTCCCCGAGTTATGACCACCGCACCTTCCTGCAAGCACCAGAAGTTGCGCCGAAAGATCTCCAAAGCGCGCAACCACTGGAAAATGCTCATCCGCTGCTGCCGCCGCGCCTATAACATCCTCTGCGCCCGCCTCCTCGTCGTCGAACTGGTCGGTAAGCTCCAAGCCCTCCGCCGATGCCACCGATAACCGCTTTCGCGAGCAGTGCCGCAGCCGCCATTCCAGGTAGGGCGCATTGGCCTCAATGCGCCGGGAGCGGGCGGCGCATGGGCGTGTTATCCGCCGGCGCGGACGCTTGGGGCTTTTGTAACTGCGGGATCGCTAACTCGCATTTTTCCTTTTTCACACACTTTTTCAAATGGCAGCGGGACATCGGGGACAATCGGCATGGACATCCCGTTAAAATTCCGAGGCAACACCCGGCCCGCTGCCGCCTTTTTTCCGCTTCATGACCGTCGCTGCCAATACCTCCCGCAACGAACAATCCCGGCGCATCGACGAATGGCTTCGGCGCCACTCCAGGCGCGTTCAGGTCGAGACCCCCAATGAGCTGGCCCTCGAGTTACGCCGCGCCGGATTTTACAGCCCCAAGACCACCCTCGTCGACATCCGCGGCGGTCTGCGCAAACGCTGCGCCCGGCTGGGATTGCCTTTCTGCGATCAAACCACCACCCACGAAACAGCATGAGCTTGAAAACCATCAAAGCCAAACTCACCGAAATCTGCACCCGCCTCGAGCGGCTCGAGAGACGGTCGCGGCGCCGGAGGCGGCTGACTTCCCTCGTCAGACTCTCCGAGGCCCGCGACCGCCTCTTGAACGCGAAGGGCCTCGCCGCCGCCATGGACGTCTCCGCGTCATTCATCCTCGCCATGAAACGCGCCGGCTACCGCTTCACCAACGGCCACCAGACCACCCTGGAAAGCGCCCTCGCCTGGCGCGCCGCCTTCCCTGCTTTCCGCACCCGCATCTATCTGCAGAAAGGCTGGAAAAGATCCCGGAAATTCAGGATGCCACGGGCGCGGAGAAGCCGCCGACCAAGGTTATGAGCGACACCGCACCATTCGACCCGGCGGCCGCGGCGCTGGCGACTCACTGTTATGCGGTGCTCATGACGGCCATGCCGGCGGTCGTGGCGCTGTCCGCATTACGTCCGCATTTCTGGACCGCCTCGCGGCCTGTCCGGGATTTGCCGACGCCATGCGCGCTGTGGACTGGCTTTCGGGTCGGGATGGCGCCATTACCTTTCCCGGCTACGCCGAACATAACGGCGAAACTGCCAAACGCCGGGCGGAAGGGGCCAAAAAGAAGCAAAAGCAAAGGGAGGTGGCTGGCCAGCGGGACAAATGTCCCGTGGATGTCGGGACAGGTTGCGGGACAAAAGCGGGACCAGATAAGATAAGAGAAGAGAAAGAAGGAGGAGGCGGTACCAACCTAGCTGCAGAAAGCTATGAGCCGCCGCCGCCGGATTCGGCTGCGGGAGAAGCCAAGCCGCCGCCGGATTCAGCAGAAGAAGCTAAACCGCCGCCGCCGCCGGAATCAGCAGAAGAGGCTGAACCGCCGCCGCCGGTTTCTTTTGGAAAGATTCCCACTGAAACCGAGGTCGTGACCTTTGGTGGTGGAGCGGGCATTCCGCCTGGTTATTGCGCTAACTTTCACGTGAAAACCACCGAGAAGCGGCTCTGGCTCAACACTTACGGCCGGTTGGTGGATTGGCAGCGGCAGATGGTGCGTTTTTGGGCTGCCGATCGCGCCACTTGGGAGGAGGATTACGTGGCTCCGAAAGAGGAGAAATGGCGCGCGGACTGGCTGCCCTGGCTCGAGAAGAGCGGTCACGACCTGGCCCGCAACCGGGAGTACCAGTTCGCGGTGCCTTACGTCAAAGACCAGTTCTGGGCGGAAGGGGCCAGGCCGAAGGTCTGATGCCGGAGTGCTTTATGCCCAATGCCCAATGCCCAGTGCTCAGTGCCCAGCCCGCGGCCGCCCGCGCTTGAGCGACCTGCGGGAGTCGGGCGCCATCGAGCAGGACGCCGACGTGGTGGGCCTGCTGCACCGCGAGGAATACTACGCCACCGACGAAGAAGAGCGCTGCCGGGCCGAAGGCAAAGCGACGCTGATCATCGCCAAGCACCGCAACGGCCCGACCGGCGACGTGCCGCTGACCTTTTTGAAGCACTTCACCAGGTTCGAGAGCCGGGCGCGGGAGAGGGTAGGGTGAGGGGGGAGACGAAAGGTAGGGTGCTAGTCGCAGGCGTGTTCTGGGGCCGGCGGACCGCCTCGCTTTGCTCGCCCACGGACGGCTGGGGCCAGCCGTCCCTACCTGGCTCCGCAGCCCTCGTGCACAAACTCTATTTGGGCACGCGATTGGGAGCGAACCTTCGCTTCGCATGGCGGGGGTGTCTACGGGAAATCCATTTCGACGCGGTCGGCGCGCCGGCCACGCGCAATGGAGTTGCGCCCGCAGTGGCGTTCCCAAATGGAGTTTGGGAACGAGGGGAACGTCCGCTTCGCATGGCGGGGGTATCTACGGGAAATCTATTTCGCCGTGGAAGGCGCGCGACGACCAACCGCAATGGAGTTGCGACATCGATCACGACGCCGTATCGCGATAGGCGCCTCGGTTTGGGACCAAAAATGGAATCGCGACACAAATCGCGACTTGGTGTCGCGATTCGAGGGCTCTGGACAGGAGCGATACCGAAGCCCGACATATTCCAAGAATAGCCTGCCCCGGCGCACGCCTGAGGCGTGCGCCCTACCTTTTCTCCGCGCGGAGCGCTTCGAGCGCGGCCCGCACGGCGTCCTCCCACGGGAGCTTTTCGTCCTTGGCGGGGTCGTACGGCGGCAGGTTCGGAATCTCGGCCCCGAGCTGTGTGAGCAGGCCGCGGGCCTCGTTCAGTTCGTAATACAGGATATACGGAGCCCCATCCGCCCAGGCCAATCTGTATGCTTCCAGCGCGTGTTTCTTCGCTTGGTCGTGGTCCCCAATGGCGAGCCAGAGCTCCGCGAGAGCGAGATGGGCGGATTCCTTGAGATGCGCAAGCCGCGCGGCTTCGTGGCTCGGCTCTGGAAGCGAACCGAGTCGGAACTTGGCGAGGGCGAGTTGGGTTTCCGCCGCAGCATCGCTCCTACCTACAACGCGCGCCATAGCCGCCGCCTCATGGAGACTCTCCGCGGCCAAGGCCCATTCCCCTCGCTTCAGCCGCAACGTTCCGCGTAAACGAACCAATACGCGAATGATACTTCTATCTTTTCCTTCTCTTGCCAGGGATTCGGCGTACTCGAGGTACTCCTCCGTCAGGCTTCCTCGGACGAAAAGAAATCGCGCGTAGCTCTCCTCAGCAAAGCCTAGCCGATAGCTGTGCCGTGGCCAGTTCCGGCCCATCGGGTCCAAGATGCGCCATGTTGCCTCAGCCTCTTCATATCGCCCAAGCTTTACCTGGTACACAAATTGATCCAATCGTGCGCGGAACTGATCTTCTTGCAAGCCCGTCACTTCTGCAAGGTCAAGAGCGAGTCGAATCCAACTCTGCTCCCTCGCAAGCCGGCTCTGGTCCGAGAGAACGAGCGAGATGTTGGTCGAACACATTCGCGCCTGTTGCCAGTCCCTGAGCTCGAGGGTGGCAGAAAGGGCCGCTCCGTAGGCCGGAATGGCGGCCTCAGACTCGCCAATATTTCGTAGCGTGACACCGGCAAAATTTGCAAGCCACGCGGCTTCCACGAGGGATCGGCCTTTAGGAAGCGTCGCCCAACCGTTCGGAAAGTATGCGCGAAGAACCGAAAGAACCTCGGCGTTTGCCTCCAAATTAAACGAAAGGGCCATCGCGAGCTTGCCGCCGAAGGCGTAAAGCGCATCCCGAAAGCGTCGCATTTGAATGAGGATGCGGACGAGGCGCAGGCCGTCGCGCACGTCCTCGAGAGTCTCGGCGTCCTCGTAAGGATGGTGCGGCCGGGTCGAGAAGTAATCGACCACCCGCTGTCCCAAGGTTTCCTTTTCCTCCGAGACCAGGCCGGCGGCGGCGATGGCCCTCACCACTGGGTGGAGATCGTAGTGCCCTGCCTGCGCATCGTACTGCAGCAGGCCCCGCTGTTCGAGGTCCTCGATGGCCTGCGCCAGCCGGTCGGCGGCCGCGCGGAACTCGGCCGACTGCAGGCGTGCCCGCTCATATTCCGCCCGGTGTTGGAGGGCGGCCTGCTTCGCTTTCTCGTTCTCCTCGTCGAAAATGTCTTGCCGAAGCAAAGCCTCCTTCAGTTTCTCCGCCATCGACACTTCCTGGATCTCGGGCGGCAGGAACGGGTTGAGGGCTTGGAGCGTCGCGAAATCCACGGCCTCCGAGAGCAGCGCAATCATCGAGAGGACACGCCGGCTGTCGGAGGAGGCTGCGCTAGTGGAGGCTTCGAGGATATGGTTGCGCTTCTGGACGAGGTTGAGATTTGCCAAGTCGAGCCTCCCGCCGCCGTCGGAAGCCGCGCACCATCGGTCGAAGTTTCCGCGGGCCGGGAGATAGTGCGCCACCAGTCCGGCGAGCGCGCCGATGGTGAGCGGATGGCAATCGCAGTGCGTCTTCAGGTAGGTCTGGATGGCGGCGGGATCGCCGGTGATCTGGCAGGCGCGGAAGAGCGCCTCGGCGTCGGCGGGTCGCAACCCAGGCAGACGTTCGCGGAGTACTCCGGGAATGGGCTGGCTGGCGGAGTTCAGGAGCACGTGGGGAATGAGCCGGGAGGTGAGCAGGAGCTTCGACGGTGCGGCGGTGGAGAGCAGGCGCAGGAGGTCGTCGTCCTCCGGCCGGATGGCGGCGCAGGGATCGCGCCGGGCGATAGCGTCGCTCTGGCCCGCCTCCTCGTCGCGGAGTTGGGCGGCGTCGATGCGATGATAAGCCACGAGCACGCGCTCGAGGCCATCGAGGACGAGGAGCCACGGCCGGGACTGGAGCTGATGCAGGAGTAGTGGCGCAAGTTCCGGTGTCTTCTTTTTCTCTAGCTCCCTGAGCGGCTGGCCGGTCATGTAGGCGAGGGCATGCCGGCAGAAATCGGCCATGATGGCGCCGCGCTCGTAAAAGGAATACCAGAAGCGCCCCGCCCAAGCGTCCTTGGTCTCGTCCTTGCGTACGGCGGGCGCGTGGTGGCGCACCCATTCCCAAGTGAGCATGCTTTTGCCCGTGCCGCCGATGGCTTCAAAGAGCAGCACCGGGTCCGAATCCGCCGGCAGCGCCCATTTATTCAAAGTCTCCAACTGATCCCGCCGGCCCACGAAATCGTGCGAACCGAGGTACGCGGGTTCAGCGTAGAAGGCGGGCGGGTCGGGGATGGGGTCGGGAGTGGGCGGGGCTGCGGCCGCGGGTTCCGGAAAAGAACCGCCGGGCTCGGCAGGGGGCCGATCCAATTCATCGAGATGGCGATGCAAGGCGTCCACAGACTGCGCCGCCTTTTCCTTGAAGTCCTCGAGGCTCTCGAAAGTCGCGTAGACCCGATGGACCTGGTTATCCGGCCCCTTTTCTTTCGCGCGCTCGCCAAAGGCCTTGAGCTTTTCCTTTTTCGTCAGATCGGCCTCGATGTCGGATTCGCGCACGAGATGATCCTTCCCCATAAAGAAAAGCAGAATGGGCCGCCCCAACCGCGCGGCTTCATCGAACTCCAGTTCGGTGATTGAGACTTGGCGCGGATTGCGCTGCGCGCACGGCGGGATCTGCCCGTAGCGTTTCGCGATGATTCCAACGTAGGCGTGGCCATCGCGCACCTTCGCCAGCGAGGCGTCGATGACATCGCCGGCGGGCAGGGCCGCATCATATTCCATCGGGATCGGCATCAGCCCGCGACGTTCGATAATTTCAATCAGCGCCACACGATGGTCTTCGAGATCCGTGAAGGTGCTCGAGACCATGACGCCTTTGAAAGCCCGCGGTTGGTGGAGGTCCTCTTTCGGCATGGGAAGCGAATGGGAACGATCCTAGCCCGGCGCACGGTCTGGGAACAAGCGCGAAGGGGCGGCAAGTATGGCCGTAGGAATCCGCCCGGCTCGCGTTCCGGAAGCCGCTCTGCGCCGCTGCTTTGGCCCCAAGGCTCTATTTTCACCCGTCGTGCCCAAACTCTCTTTGGGCACGCGATTGGGAGCGAACCTCCGCTTCGCATGGCGGGGGTGCCTGCGGGAAATCCATTTCGCCGTGGGAGGAGCGCCGACCACGCGCAATGGAGTTGCGCCCCCAATGGCGTTCCCAAATGGAGTTTGGGAACGAGGGGAAAGGTAACCGCGAATAAACGCCAATGAACGCGAATCTTCGAAAAATCCCGGAGATCAGAAACCGCGTTCTCACCTCATCTATTCGCGCTGATTCGCGTCTATTCGCGGTAAGAATTCTACGCAGGCTGCGTCCATTTTTAAGGTTGCCCCCGTGCCCAAACTCTATTTGGGCACGCGATTGGGGGCGAACGCCCGCTTCGCATGGCGGGGGTGTCTACGGGAAATCCATTTCGCCGTGGAAGGCGCGCGCCGATCACGCGCAATGGAGTTGCGCCCGCAACGTGGTAGGGACGGCGCGCCGCGCCGTCCTCGGTAGCGCGGCGCATACCGATGCGGGTGGCGCCATGGGAATCGCCCGAGAGGACGCCGGCCCATTCGTCCCGCGGTCGCGGGATCAGGGCAGGCTCGCGGCGTCCCTACCCACAACAAGTGCACGACACGCGCTAATCCAGCAGCCCCTCCCGCGCATATTTCTGCAAGGCCCGGCGGCTTGGCGCCATTCGGGCCGGCAGACGCTTATCTGGCCATAAACCCGACTTGCGCATTTCGGTAATCGATCAATAGGTCATTGAACAGGGCCGAAATGCCACCGATATTCATGCCGTATTGTTCCATCATGTAGGCATTCTTCTCGCACATGACTGCGGTCAGGCCCTGGACCGAGGTCGGCAGCCCAGTGGTATCGATGGTAAATGAATAGGAATTCACACCATCAGTGAGAGTCATGCCGATCTTGTCGCTGGTGCAGGTGCAGTTGGTTGAGGATTGGCTCCAATCGGGGCAGGCGACCGGATCGGGCCATACGCTCTTATACACGTATCCATCCGGATCACTCAAATATACCGGCCCTCCCCCCGTATCGACCATGGCGATTGCTTTATCCGGGCCGGGCCAGGGGGTTGTCGTGCTACCGACGCTGAAACTTTGTGGTCTGACGGACATCCACTCCAAATCTTTGATGATGTTAAGGATGGTGTAGCCAGCCGGTTTGCTCCGGTAGAGCGTCAGGATGGATTGGCTGTCCACCGTCAGTTGGCCATTATCCGCATGCAGGTCTTCCGCCGCGGCGTATTGAATCTCGACAAAGGGATTCGTGGTATCGTAAGATAGCGGCGCTTGCATGGGCGCAGCAATGCCGGCTGGCAAGTTCCAGCCGCTGACCGACCACGGAGTGATGCATCCCAGTCCGAAATTGGCCGTGCGCGCGCCACCGGTGCAGGCATAAAACACGCAGTCGTCGATCGTGTAGATGGTATTGCTGGTGGTGGTGATCACGATCGGCCCTTTGACAATCTTTGCCGGGCAGCCCCAAGGCTCGGTCGCCGTACCCAAGGCAGTGTAGGCGGGGTTGGTCTGGATATCCTCCCAATACGGAACGATCAAGGTCGAATTGCCCGAGTCAACCACTAATGCCTGTGTCGCGCTGCTGCCTTTAAAGCCGATCGTGAGGTAGGCATCAAAGGTGCCCGCCTCTGAGACGGTGGTGAGCGGTATGGAGATTTCTGGACCCGTGGCCGCGGCTGTTGGGGTGGGTCGGGGCTGCTCTGCGATTGCCTGAAATTTACGGGTAACTTCAGCGGTATCGAAACGGGAAATATCGCCGCGCAAGCTATGTGCGGAAAAAATCATCTCATTAATCTCCTGGGGTGGTCACTACCGCCGGCAACTTATCCCTCGCGATCCACGCTCTAATGGGTCGTCGGCTGCATGACATAGAGACCGTGCGTCGCGTGATATGCATCCTGGATCTTCATGCGCTTCATTTCGTGACCCGCGCCCCACGAGTCAGTGAAAATCACCTGCCCAGCCGTCGGATTGTAGCCGATGATCAGCCGCATATGGCCGCTAACGGTCTGCATTTGGCCGCCAACGTTCTGCATTTGGCCGCCAACGGTGTGCATTTTCAGCGGTGGTTCCTCGGGAAATCTTCCGATCTCCAGGCCCCAGAGCAGCGGGATGCCTTTGTTGACGTAGTCCTGAAGCTGTTTCTGAAAGTCCCTTTCGTTCTGCGTCTTCTGGATGGTGAATCCGCGGTCCGAGGACACGCCCATCAGTGCTTTGAAATGCATCTTGAAATTCGTATCGAGCGACTGGAGCGCCTTCGCCATCTCCACTGGGTTCGTGCCGCCCTGGGCTTGCGTTCCGGCCATCTGCGCGAGCTGGTCCTGGTCGCAGGAAATGCCGTAGTACTCAAAGAGCCGCTGCGCCGAGGCGACCACGCAATATCCCTTGGGCCCCTGGTCCACCATCGGAACGCCGTCGATCCAGACGTCGCCCTCGGGATTGTGTTTCACCGCCGCGGTCAGTTCGGAAAGCGTCGTGCCGCCGCGTTGTTCGCGCATGGCCGACGCAATCGCGCCCCGGGCATCGCGAGGGGCGATGCGCAGCCGCAGGTACTCCGCGTGGCCGCGCTCCAGTTCGGGATTGTACTCGAGACTGGCCATCCCCAGCGGCGAGATCCAGGTCCAGCCTTGGGAGAGCAATCCCTGCGCAGGATCGGGGTTGCGCCGCGTCGGAACGACGCCCAACTTTATTCGCAAAGCTTCATTGCACTTCGCCGAACGCCTCTGCAGTTCCTCCAGCGCGACGGTTCCGCTGTCGCCACGATTATAAACCGAGAATGTCATCCCGTTGAGTTTGCCGTTGACGAAATCGACGATGGCTTCTTCGACCGGCACCGTTTTCTCGAAAATTGTCAGATCGACGCGCAAATTGACAAAGTGATTCCGCATGAACTGCGCGCGGCTGTGATCTGCGGTCAACCACGTGAAGTACGGATTGGCGCTGGCGCCTGCGGGTTTGGGATAAAGCTGCTCGAGCTTGTCCGGAGTCAGCGCCCAGATTCCTGGAATCTCCAGAAGCGGCCCCAAATCACACGGCATCACTGGAGGGTCGTCCGCCGCGACGGAAGCGCGGGCAAAGACCATCAGGAACACGCAGATCGCAACGGGAGAAATGATCTTCATCGCAGGCGAGGGTATCGCTAATTGCTGGCGGCGCGAGGCATCAGGCCACAGCGACCGGCGTGCAACGATTTCAGCCGGGAATTTCCTTTTGGATTCATGCTCATATTGAGGGGAGCGTTTTCTGCTGCGATTTCTCTTCTTTTTCCCTGGTTTGACAAGGCTTTTCGAGACAAGAGCTGCGCTGTTTTTGGGGCGGCGGAGAGGTGGTTTCCCGTTTCTGGCTTCTGAACAGTTATTTTCGCGCACCAGCAAAAAATCCTATTTCTGAGAAGGATGGCAACCAGATGAAGATGGTGTGGAGATTTCCGCCTTGGTGCGAGATTCGCGGCTTGGGCCAAGCTACGGCTGGAAATGTTCAATAGCTTCGGAACGCGGGGAATTCACATTACCTGTCTTTTGTCCATCCGCCCGTCTCAGGACTGGAACAACACTTCTTCGCGGTGGAACATCCAGACCGTTGTTGCTAGGGCCGCCGTTGCGTACAGGCAGGCCGACCCAAAAATGAGCAGGATGTAATTCCAGTGCCAGGCGCCAGCCATTATTTCCTTGCAGACAAGGCTTACATTCAACAAGGGCACCATGGCGAGTGAGGCGTTGAGTTCCACTCCGGGTAGTGCCGCACCAAACGCAGGCACCATCGCGACCAGCATCAGCGGGCCGCAATAGCTCTGAGCTTCGCGGAAACTCTTGGAAAATAACCCCACCATCAACAGCGCCGCCGAAAGCATCACCGCCACCGGCAATAGCATCAAAAACACCCCGGCCAATTCCCCAAGATCAACGGTGGCGATGCTCTGCAAAACTTCCCGAGGCGCTGATCCCGCGACGATCCGTTTGGCGAGTTGGAACGTCGCGCCCATGCTCAACAGCGACAGCACGACCGTGCCGATGGAGGCGGTGAGAACCATCAGAAATTTTCCAAACACCAGCTCGGTTCGTCCGATTGGGCAGCAAAGAACCGCTTCCAGAGTACCACGCTCCTTCTCGCCGGCGGTGACGTCAGTCGCCGGATACATGGCACCCGTCAGGCACAGGACGATGATGAGACACGGAAGCACCCTACCCAAGAGGTTTCCGGCGACCTCTGATGGCGGCACGACATTCTGCCGTTGAATGGTGAACGGTTGCAAAACCTCCACCGGAACTCCTCTGGCAGCCAGACGTTCCCGCACCGTCGCGTCACTCAGATTCCGGAAGAATGCATTCAAGTTTTCCGCGGCAAAACCAGACTTCATCTCGCCGCGATACTCGTAAATTTCAACTTCGCACTTGTCTCCACGGGCGATCACCGTGTCGAAATCCGGCGGCAGTTTCACCACGGCGCGAACCCGTTTCTCGACCATCGCATTGGTGAAGTCCTCCGTCGCCGGGACGACCTGGAGATTCTTCGCCGCCCGCAACGCCGAAAGCACTTTCGGTGAGTTTTCACCGCCGACGATCATCACCCGCGGAATTTCCTGCCGCGCTTTCGTCACGGTTTTGAGCATCAACGCTCCGGCGCCGAAGATCAACAACGGCACGAGCAACACGGGTGCCACAATCATGGAGACAATCGTGCGCCGGTCGCGGAGTGAATCGCGCAGTTCCTTGTCATAGACGATCCAGATGGAGCGCCAATTCATGGTTGCCCTTCCACGACCCGCACAAAAATGTCCTCCAGATCGTTCGCGGCAAATTGCGCGCGCAGTTCCGCGAGCGTGCCCTCGGCCAGCAGACGCCCCCGGTCGATGATACCAATCTGGTCGCAAAGCTTTTCGGCTTCGCTCATCACATGCGTCGAAACAATCACCGTCTTGCCCTTCTGCCGGCATTCGCGAATGAACTGAACAATGGTCCGCGCCGTCATTACGTCCAGCCCAACCGTAGGTTCATCAAAAATCATGACCGGTGGATCGTGGATCAGGGTCCGGGCGATTGATACTTTCTGTTTCATCCCGCTGGAAAGTTTGTCGCACCGGCGGTCTTGGAATTCGCTCATCCCCAGCGTGGAAAACACCTCGCGAATGCGTCCTTGGAGCAAATCCCCGTGGATTTCGTGCAGCCGCCCAAAGTATTCGACCGTTTCTCGTGCCGTCAGCCGTCCGTACAACGCCGTGCCTGTGGAAAGAAAGCCGATCCGGGCGCGAACTTTTTCCGGCTCGCGGATGGCGTCGCAGCCCGCGACACAAACCGTCCCCGAACTCGGTTTCAGCAAAGTAGCCAGGAGCCGCAACGTGGTGGTTTTGCCGGCCCCATTGGCTCCCAGCAGCCCGTAAATCCGTCCGGGTTCGCAGCGCAAATTGATGCCATTCACCGCGCGCACCTCCTTCCGGTGCTTCCGGTCACGGAATACTTTGGTCAGTTGGTTCGTTTCAATCACAATGCTGAGCGTCCCCTGTTTCGCGGTGGAAAAGTTTATCGATTATCCCCGTGACGCAAGGGGAGGAGGGGTGGGTAGAGGGATGAAATGGTCGAAAGCCATACCGACTGCGGGAACATTTTGCGAGAGGTTGTTTATGCCTGAAGAGGTGCCAACTCTGTCCAGGGGCGTTTATATTTTGCTGAAATTCATCGCGCTGGGGTGCGTTCTGACAGGAATAGATGAGATCGACAAAAACAATTATTTGCGGGGTTTTGGTGAGGTCGCCGTAGGCGGGATATTTTTCTTTGTCGGACTATTTTGCCTACGACGCTACTTTAACAAAAGAACATCAAATCCCGGTATGTCACCCGGAAGAATGCCCGAATTGGCTTGAACTCGGAGTGTGCCGACGGAAAAGTAATCCCTTCAACCCCTCCAGCCTATGAACAACAACCCATCTGGGAAATTCCGGGTAAAGCTGTAACTTGTCTCCGTGACTGTTTCCAACGAGACTGGCCGCGTAAATTTTGATTTATGGAATCCTTGCTGACGTCTGTTGCCGTCGTTTTCTGTCTTCTGGCAATTCAACCGCCGGTGGCGAAGGCGGCGGGGGCTCCTGCCGATGCGATCCAGCCGAATTCGGTCTGGGTCGGCGAGAAGCTGACTTTGACCATTCTTGAGCGGACGGGGGACACCTTTCGCGCCCGCTTTGAAACCGGCAACGCTGTCAGGGAAATCACCGGCACGGTAAAGGACAACAAGATTTCATGGCTGGCAAAGGATGTGCATGCGGTTCGCGGCGATGCGGGTCACGACAACTTCGGCACGATCATTGGGAATAGAATTGATTTCACTTATGGCAATGGCGGCAAATTCACGCTGACGGCATCGACAGCCTCGACGGCTCCAGCCCCTGCGGAACAGCCCAAGACAGCAAAGCCGGAAGAGTCTTTTACCAATGAGATCCATCCCGGCACTGTGTGGGAGAGCAGCAGCTCAAGGGTCCTTACCATTCTCGAACGAAAGGGGGATGCATTTCGTGGCCGCTTCGAGAATGACAAGGTGGTTGACGAAGTCAGCGGCACGATAAAGGACAACAAGATTTCGTGGCTCCACAAGGATGCGGGGCCTGATCCCGCCAATCCCGCAGGCACCTTCGGCACCGTGTTGGATGGCAAAATCGATTTCACCTGGCGTAATGAAAAAGGCGACACTGGCAAGTTCGCCCTGGTGCATGGATTTGTGGACCGGACATTCCACGGCCCCGGCGGAAAGACGCTTTTCTACAAATTCTATGTCCCGGAGCACTACGACAAGACGAAGCAGTATCCGGTGGTGCTACTCTTCCATGGTTATGACGTGCGCCCCATTGGGGCAAAATGGCCAACGATCAAAGGGCGTGTATTCCGGTTCATCACCCCCGAGGAGCAGGCGAAGAATCCGTGCATCGTGATCGCTCCGATCTCCTCATCGGGCGGATGGATGGGGATTTCCGACGCGGCTTTCAAGAAGCCGATGCCGCTGTCGACGAAGCCCGCGGAAGAAATCGAACTGGCGCTGGGCGCGCTGGGCGAGGTGATGAAGAGTCACTCAGTGGATGGCAGCCGTGTGTATCTCATGGGATACTCGAATGGCGCGTACGCAGTGTGGGATCTCCTGGCGCGTTACCCGAACCGCTGGGCTGCGGCGATCCCGATGTCCGGCGGGGGTGATCCTTCGCGAATCGCGGCGGCGAAGAATGTGCCGATCTGGGCGACGCACGGAACCGCCGACGAGACGGTGCCGGTCGAGCGCTCAAGGGAGTTGATCGCGGCGCTGACAGCAGCGGGAGGGCATCCGAAGTTCACCGAATATCCGGGCGCGAACCATGGGGACGGTATCAACAAGGCGTGCACGGATGCGGAACTGACTCCGTGGCTGTTTGAGCAGCATTTGACGAGGTAGAGGGTAACTGTGTAAAAAGCCCTGCATAGAGTCTCTTATTCGTTCTCTTAATTCTCGCGGAAACGGGTCAGGAGACAGGGGCCAGGGTCAGAATTTCACGGCGTGATCGCTTCTTTTTCGACTCGTTCCCATTCCCTTTTATAACGGGAGGCAAGGAGGCTTAGCAGCCTGTTGAAAAACTCTAATTTGCCGTCGTTGAAAATGGCGAACCAAAAGACACGGGAGCTGTTTGGTGCTGTGAAGTTATTTTCCGAAAAATCCGGAGAACGGCGACTGCCAGGTACCAATGGTGGTGGAATTGGTTGTCGAGAGTCGCCAAAAGGGTCATCCCGCCTTAGGCCGCCTTATGTGGAATTGAGGGCAAGCTGTCATCGTCCTTCGTAGGTGGTAACTGGACCAAAAGAGCAATAATTAGAGCCGCCAGTATCGCATGAATGAAAAGGCTGATCACTAGCGACCAGGTCGCAACTGTCAAGCCGTGGAAATGAAGGTAGAGATATGCGACAAAAGCAAGAACGTTCAGTGGCAGCATGATGAATGTGAAAATAAGGGCGTGCTGACGTGAACGCGGTCTGGCATAAAGTAAACCGACCCCGATGTAGGCGCCGACGATAGCGAACAGGCCAGTGAAGCCAATCGGAAAGGATGTGAATACATCGAGCGTGACGCCAGGCTTGCAAAGTGCAATACAAAAACCCAGGAGGTCGCCAAAATCGTCGAAGACCTGCCAGATGAAATAACCGCCACACATGCCTTGAATTACAGTGTTCGTAGGAAGAGCAATTTTCATCGTATGTTGTGGGAGCGGGGTTCGGAACGAGGGAAAGAACGTAAACGAGGCTCATCACCAGCCGATTACCACTTGGTGCCGGCATGCGCTCCTCCATCGATGCGAATGTTTTCGCCATTCACCATGGGCGCCGATTCCAAATACAACAAAGCATCCACGATTTCGGAGATCTGAACCAAGCGTGGAATAGGGTGGAGCGTTTTCAGGAAGTTGTGGTCATCGTTGGCATGCATCGGCGTCTCCACCTGGCCAGGCGAGATCGTATTGGCGCGAATCCCATCAGCCACGTATTCCATGGCCAGGGCGCGGCTGAACGCCGGAATCGTCGACTTGGTGATCACGGGCAGCGAGATGGGCGCGCGCGCCAGGGGCTGATCGACCAAAACGGTCGAAATGCCCACGATGTGGCCGGACTTTTGTTTGTGCATTTGCGTGACGACCTGCTGCGTCACGAAAAAGTAGCCGCCGATATTCGTGCTGATCATCGCCGCAAAATCCTCCGGAGTATATTCGGTAAATGGCTTCGGAAGATAGATGCCCGCGTTGTTGACGAGTAGATCGATGCGGTCAAAGTGCTCCAGAGCCTCTTTAACCACCTTGACGGCGGTCTCCGGTTTGCTGATGTCGCCGTCCACCAGGACGAGGTTCGCGGAGAGCGGCAAATCCTTTGATTTGCTGATGGTCCGCGAATTTGCGACAACGGCATAGCCGTGCTCAAGGAGCGCTCGTGTGATGCCCAGGCCAATGCCGCTGGAAGCACCGGTCACGATGGCCGTTTTGCGACCGTTTTTGGTGTTAGAGTCTTTCATAGTAGCGTTTTCCTACTCTGCCTTTGGGATTTCCGCGGTTCCCCGGCCTCGAGGGAGTACTTCCGCATGAACCGGGATTTCCCATTTGGCTGCATGTCCATGGTGAGTCGGGGTGGTGCGGGCGATTTTCTTTCTGATCGGCGGTTTGGCAAGGCCTTTTCCGGCCCGCAAATTCTGTTTTTCTGACCCGCCGCACGGCGCGGAAGCTCAAAGACAAGTTATCGACCCGGCCTGACCGGGTGGGCTCCTCTTCCAAGCTGCGCAAGGATTTGCCGCGCGGCGCGTGCGCCCTCAGCCGCCGCCCCTTCCATGAATCCCGGGAAGTCTTGCGAAGTGTGTTCGCCGGCGAAGAAGACATGGCCCTGCCGCAGGCCTTCGGATCCGGCGATGGTGTGATACTGGCCGACGCGCCAATAGGAATAGGCGCACTGAAAGAACGGCGAAAGATGCGGCAGCGAACTGCTGGCTTTCCCGTTCCACAACGGCGCCAGGCCGGGGAAGACGCGATCGATTTGACCCAGAAAACGGGACGCATCCTGGCGCACCTCGGCGCTGCCGCTCGAGGCAAAGGGAACCCGGGCGCGCAGGTGATCGGCGGCGCTGCCGCCGGCGTAGCCGCTGAGGATGCCGCTCTTTCCCGCCTGGGCGCGCGTCACCTCCCAGGTATTCTGGTAACCCGCATCGGAGAAGGTCGACCCGGTGCTCCGGCCCCAGGTGCCGCGGTCGTGCCAAAGCCGCCGCGTGAATTGCCACTGCAGTTTGGCAATGTGGCCGCGCCCGAGTTGCTGAATGGCCTGGTCCTTGAGCCGATCGAACCCAGCGCGGGCGTAGTCGAGCGTGCGCAAGACCGCAAATGGCAGGGTCAGCACGACCAGGTCGGCGATTTCCTCGCGCCGTGCGCCGCCGGTTTCCAGGCTGAGCGCGTAGGAACCGTCCGATTGCTTCCAAATCGCGGCCAGCCGCTGATTCGTCCGCACCGCCATCCCCCGTCCGGCGAGGTGCTCCGCGATGGCCTGCGGGATCTGCTGGTTGCCGCCGCGCACGTGATAACGCTCGTCGGATGCGCCGAAGATTTCAAACTTCTGATCGCTGGTCGAGAGCATGTAAACCAGGTTCAAGGCGCTTTGCACGCGGGTATCGGCGCCGTACTCGCTGGCATAGGCCACGTCGAGAAGCTGGCCCAGTTTGGAAGAATGCCCTCCAGGCACGCGCTTCTCAATCCAATCCCACACACTCATCCGGTCGAGCGCGAGACCGGCGGGCGTGCTGACCTGGCAGGTGGTGGGATAGCCGGCCGCCTTCGCGTCGGCCACGGCCGCATGGTAAGCGGGCGCGAAAGCCCGCACCGCCTGTGGGCGGGGATAGTAACTGTGATCGAAGTAATAAGTCTCGTCCGCGCCCGCAGGCTCCGACGCCGTGAGATCGTCCAGGGGCAAGCCGAAACGCGCCGCCAGGCGCCGGAGGGTAACATGACCGGTGTCGATCAATTCACCGCACCACTCGCTCACTTGATGCTCCGCCCAATAACCGGTGTGATTGGAAAACATGCGTCCGCCGATTCGTGGCGATGCTTCGTAGACGGTGGAGCGCAGTCCCTTGTCCGCCAGGGCCAGCGCGCAGTTCAAGCCCGCGATCCCCGCGCCCACGATCGCGATGCGCGGCTGCGCGGGCGCCGCGGCCGCCGACCATCGCGGAAGGGCCAGACCCGCGGCCGCCGCCGCCGTCCCGGCGAGAAACTGCCGCCGCGTGAAGGCGCGTTGCCCGGTCTCGACCGCCAGCGCCTGGCGCTCCTGGATGGCTTCCGCGGGCAGACCCGTTTTGGCGGCGGCGCGATACTGGCTGGCCAGGCGGCGAATGGAGCGGAGAAGGACGGTACGGGCCATGGATGATTGTCCCGGTTTGGATGAAAGACTTCAACGCAGAGACGCAGAAAAGTGAGAGAGGGGGTGCAGGGCGGCAAAGCCGCAATGGAAGAGAGCCCGCGAATTGCCCCCATAGCACTTTCTCGCCCATTACCGGCAACCGCTTCTCCCCGCCGCCTCCTCGCTGGGCGTCTCGCAAGGCCTCGGCTACACGGATGACGCGAATGGCGGATCGCCTATGCCCCTCGTGCCCAACTCGAGCGGAGCAAGAGGCCAATCCCGCCCATGCGGGATTGCCCGATAGGGTGGCGGCGGCTGCCGCCAGCAACTCTATTTGGGCACGCGATGGGGAGCGATGTTTTACGTCGCACGGCGGGAGTGTCGCGAGTCGGGACGCTTTGGGTAGGGACGCCGCGCCGCCGGCGTCCTCTCGAGCCTTCCCGTCGCGCTGCCGGCATCCGTATGCGCCGGGCCATCGAGGACGGCGCGGCGCGCCGTCCCTACCGGGCAGGCTCTGCCGCGCGGGCGATCAGGGCGCAATCTGCGACAGATTTGTCACGAAGATTTCCGGCTTGCCCTCGTTGTCCTTGATCGTCCCCGTCACCGATACGGTTTTGCCCTCGAAAGACGACAGCGCGGAAAATGGGAGGTTGGAGGATAAGGCGGTAAACGTCTGGTTCGGGTAGGTGCCGCCAAAGTTCAGGAAGACCGCTTTCGGTCCTTTGATGACCTGGGTGACCGTCCCCTTGACGGTCACGGCTTCGCCGATGTGGTTCTTGGCGTCATCCGCGGTAATGACCGGATTATCACCCGCTCTGCCGATGACGACCAGAGCAGAGAGTGCGAGAGCGATGGCGAGGAGGGTTTTCATGACACATGATATACCTGAAAATGCGGGGCGCGTCGTATCCTAATTTTGACGGAGGGAAAAATGCCGTGGCGGGGTTGGGCTGATGGAACAGGGGAAATCGTCCCGTGAGATCTGTTGAGAGGTCGTTTTGCTTCTGGTTTCGTTCGCGTTCGGAACAGGTGCGTTCCGAAGTGCAATTGCTGGCGGCTGCCGCCGCCACCCTGCGGGCAATCCCGCATAGGCGGGATTGGCCTCTCGCTCCACTCGAGTTCGGAACGAGGGAAAGTTGCGCTTCGGAACGAGGGAACGAGGGCGAAAAGACGAAGATGCTTGAGGCGGCTGGCACAGCCGCCTCCATCTTCCCCAGCACGTGCGGGACTTTCATAAACCCTTTGCCGCTTCGCCATTACTGTGGGAAGCTTTGGTTCACAAGCCTGTCAGGAGATGAGCACTGCTTTTCCTCGTACCACGGCATTCACACTCTCTGTGGTGAATATGATCGTTGCTTCGTTCCAACAGCGCGGCTCAATCCGCAGGACGATTCGGGGACTGGTTATCATATAGTGGAAAAGTTAAGCGATGTCTCCTGAACCATTCCCGCAACCACCTCCGTCGCCCGCCACCCCGGGGCCTAAGCAAGGCAAAGCCTTTGTTTCCATAGTGGGCCAGATCCTCCGCGGTTTTGGCTGGGCCGTGTTCGGCTGCTGGGTTTTGTTTATGGTGCTCCAGATCCTCTCCGCCTTCCTCCCTCGTCATGCCTCTGAGACGGCGCGCAAAGCTCAGGCCAAGTCGGATTGCGCGCAGATTTGCACCGCGATCAACGCCTACCATACCGAATACGGCCACTATCCGCTGGGGGCCCAGGGAGAATCCGCCGGCGATGGCCACCCGGATATCCTATTTGGCGGCGCCTCCGGCAACAGCAACACCGCGGTCTTCGATATTCTGCGCAACATCGATTCCACGGGCAAGACGCCAGCGGGCCAGCCCAACAAGGACAATCCAAGGGCGATCGTATTTTTTGATGGCAAGACTGCTTCGGACCCGTCTGCGCCGCGCGCCGGGTTTGTGCCAGAGGGTGCCAAGAAGGGCACGGTCGGAGCTTACATGGACCCATGGGGCTACGAATACGGCATCATCATGGATGCCGGTAACAAGAATCAAATTACCAACCTGCCCTACGCCGACTTCCAGGGCCCGGCGAATGGCCCGCACGTTCCTGTGGCTGTCTTTTCGCTGGGGAAAGACGGAGTCGTGGGATCGAAGTCGACGAACTATCGGTATCGTCTCGGCGACACCTTTTCCGACGACATTATTTCCTGGCAGTGAGAGGCTCACGGTTTTCAGCCCCTCGTTCCGAAGTTGCACTTCGGAACGAGGGAAGGATTGGGCGCATCCGCGCGAGGTCTTTGCCATCGCGCTCGGAGCGCGCGATCCACCGAGGGATGTGGGGAGCGTATTAGCACTGATTCGTCGCTTGGGTGGATGTCGCGCTCCGAGCGACATGCCACAAACTACGCCGAAGGCGTCTATCTTGGCCCTCGTTCCGAAGTGCAATTGCTGGCGGCTGCCGTCGCCACCTATTTACCAATCCCGCATGGGCGGGGTTGGCCTTTCGCTCCACTCGAATTCGGAACGAGGGCGCTAG
>Ga0302326_10007821_pt1 | contig 23704 bp, 20 predicted proteins | sample Palsa_T0_3_FD_202264 | JGI IMG/M metagenome (GOLD analysis project Ga0302326, IMG submission 202264) | Peat permafrost microbial communities from Stordalen Mire near Abisko, Sweden - Palsa_T0_3 | ecosystem: Environmental > Terrestrial > Soil > Palsa > Peat permafrost | place: Sweden: Abisko... | reverse complement strand
AGCGCCAAAGCCTGGTGTATGTCACTGATGTTGCGCAACTTTGTGAGGCGCGGCGCCACAAGCCCGCGATTCTCATCGTTCACGCGAATATGGCCGATCGTCTGTGCGCGACGGTGGACGCAGAGAGTTGTTGTTTCTCGGTCAAGAACGTTTCCATGGGAATGGCAATTCTTCTCAGGTACTTCGACCGCAAAGCCAGCCGCTTTACCCAGTGGGGCGAGCGTCATCCGACGGCGGTGGTGCATCGCGATGCAATACTCGGCAAGGGGGTGTTCTTGGGCCCCTATTGCGTGATCGGGGCCGGGGCGAATATTGGTGACGGCTGCATGATTGGCGCCCACGCGGTCGTGGAAAACGACGCCAAAGTGGGTGCGCGCAGCATTCTGCATCCACACGTTTTTCTCGGCGCCGCCTGCCAGCTGGGCGAGGACTGCGAGGTGCATCCGCATACCAGCATCGGCAGCGACGGCTTTGGTTACGCGGTGGACTCAACCGGCAAGCCGTGCAAGATCTCGCATCTGGGCAACGTAATCATCGGCGATGGCGTGGAAATCGGCAGCAATTGCGCCATTGACCGGGCTACATTGACCTCAACTCACATTCGCTCAGGCACCAAGCTGGACAACATTTGTCATATCGCGCACAACTGCGATCTCGGCGAGAACGGCTTCTTTACCGCCGGTTTCATGATGGGAGGATCGACCAAAATCGGCCGGCAATTCGTCACCGGAGGCAATTCCGTGGTGACGGCGCACGTCACGGTGGGGGATAACGTGGTGCTGTCGGGCAGATCCTCGGTAACCAATGATGTTCCCATTGCCGGCGCATACGGCGGCTACCCGCTGCAGCCCTTGAAGGAAGCACTGCGCACGGCCGTCAGCCTTAGTCATCTGAACGAGATTCGCCGCAATCTCAAGCGCGTGATGAAGCATCTGCATCTTGCTGAAAATCCGCAGGACGACGCCGCGGAGAGTTGACCATACAATCAAAAATTTCCCCCATCGCCGTGCCTATCGCGGCGGTGCTGGCCGCAATGGTGTGCTTTCAGCTGGGCGCGACCCTCGCCAAGAGCTTGTTTCCAATTGTCGGCGCCGGCGGTACCGCGGCGCTGCGTCTGGCGATTGCTGCGGCGATTCTGTTGGCTGTGTGGCGTCCCTGGCATATCCGATTCACCAGCCAGCAGCTGCGCACCGTCATAGTCTATGGCGTGGCGATGGGATGGATGAATTATTTCTTCTATCTTGCCTTAAGCTATATTCCTCTCGGCATCACGATGGCGCTGGAATTCACCGGTCCGCTCGGCATTGCGCTGTTCGCTTCGCGCCGTCCAATTGATTTCTTGTGGATTCTCCTGGCCGCGCTGGGTCTCGTGGCATTGCTGCCGCTGGGATTGGGCGGGCAGCCTCTGTCGATTCTCGGTGTGGTCTTCGCCCTCGCCGCGGGCGTGTGCTGGGCACTCTACATCCTATTCGGACGCAGAGCTGGCGCCGCGCACGGCGGACAGATCACATCATTGGGGACGGTGATCGGCGCGCTGATGATTGTACCCTTGGGCGTCGCGCACAGCGGCGCGGCGCTTCTCGCGCCGGCAATTTTGCCGCTTGCGCTCGGCGTCGCGGTGCTCTCGAGCGCGTTGCCGTACTCGCTGGAAATGTACGCCATGCCGCGAATTCCGACCCGCACCTTTGGCGTATTGATGAGCCTGAATCCCGCGCTCGGCGCCGTTGCGGGGCTGATCTTTCTGGCCGAGACGCTGAGTTTGGTTCAGTGGGCCGCCATCGCCAGCATCGTGGCCGCTTCGGCCGGGAGCGCCGCCACCCGTGAGCTAGGAGCCTGACTGAATACTCAGTCAGGCTCCTAACGCGCAATTAGCGCGATCGCGAGGTACAAAACCGCGGCGCCGGCGAGCGTCATGGCGGTGGTCAGGAACTTCGGATGGGCGTGGTAGCTTTCCGGAATGAGATCGCTGGCGCCAATGTAGAGAAAGAATCCGCCGAGCAAGCCGAGCACGGCGCCGAATGAGCTGGCGCGAAGCGTAAAAAAATACGTGGACGCCACTCCCATAACCGGCGCCGCGGCGTCTATGAGAAGCCAGCGCAGGCCCTGCGCCTTGTTGCCCTGATTCTTCAGAACGATATTCACCGTATTGATGCCGTCAGAGAAATCGTGGGTGAGCACCGCGATCGCAACGATGACGCCCACCTGATGCGACGTTTGAAAAGCCAGACCGATGGCGATGCCGTCAAGAAAACTATGCAGGCAGAGCACGCCGGCCGCGACGCGCCCGCGCGGCGCGGAGTTGCCATGGAAGAGCAGAACTCGGTCGAGCGTCAAGTAGAACAAGAAGCCCAGGGCGGTGCACGATAAAACCGCGGCCGGAGAGTGAAAGGGCGCCCCGAGGCCGATTGCCTCGGGCAGCAAATCAAAAAATGCAACTCCGATGACGGCGCCGGCACTGAAGCCCAAAATCAGATGCAGCTTGTCGCGCAGCCGCAGCGCCAGCAGGCCGCCGGCCATGGTGCATAGGAACGCTGCGACGGCAATGATTAGAAGCAACACGGTGTTATATTGCGGGCCACGAATTTAACTATCTTGGGGGCAGCGTGAGCTACGACACGTATCATAAGCGCAAAATCGGTAATCACGTGCTCAAGCCTGAAACCCAAATGATGGGCTACGGCTTTGATCCGAGCTTGTCGGAAGGATCGCTGAAGCCGCCGATCTTTCTGACTTCGACCTTCGTCTTCAAGACCGCGCAGGATGGCAAGGACTTCTTCGACTACACCTCGGGCCGACGCGAGCCGGTCGCAGGTCAGTCCTCTGGCCTAGTCTATTCACGCTTCAATAATCCGAATCTTGAAGTGTTGGAAGATCGGTTGGCCCTATGGGAGGAAGGCGAAGCTGCCGCGGTATTCTCGAGCGGCATGTCGGCGATATCGACCGTCATATGGACGCATGTGCGCCCTCGGGATGTGATTCTCATGAGTCAGCCGCTGTACGGCGGAACTGAAACACTGATCGAAAAAACTCTACCCGGATTTGGCGTGGGCGCGGTCGGATTCAATTTAGGGCACGACCGCAACGCTGTGCTGGAAGCCGCCGCGAATGCCTCGAAAAAGGCGGCGGAATCCAAGGGCCGAGTCTGCCTCATCATCGTCGAGACTCCAGCCAACCCCACCAACAGCCTGGTAGATCTCAAGCTGATGCGCGAAGTATCGGAAATGATCGGCGCGCGCCAGAGCGGCGGCCGGCCGCCGGTCGCGGTCGACAATACCTTTCTTGGGCCGGTTTTCCAGCGGCCGCTGCTGCACGGCGTCGACCTCGTCATGTACTCCCTGACCAAGTATGTTGGCGGACATTCGGATTTGGTCGCCGGCGGCGTCGTGGGCTCGCGCGCCGCGGTGGATCCGGTCAAGAGGCTGCGCGGCGCGCTCGGCACTCAACTGGATCCGAACACCGCCTGGATGATCATGCGTTCGATGGAAACGCTGTCGCTGCGCATGCATAAATCTGCGGAAAATGCCGCGCTGGTGGCGAGTTTTCTGCGCAAGCATCCGAAAATCGCCGCGGTGAATTATCTTGGCTTTCTCGCCGCGGATGATCCGCGCACGGCAGTGTTCAAGCAGCAGTGCGAGAGCGCCGGTTCGACCTTTGGTTTCGCCGTGAAGGGCGGCGAAGCCGAGGCGTTTCGCCTGCTGGATGCCTTGCAAGTGATCAAGCTGGCGGTGAGTCTTGGCGGCACGGAAACGTTGATATCGCATCCCGCGAGCACGACGCATTCCGGCGTGACCAAGCAAACCCGGGATCGCCTTGGAATAACCGATGCCTTGATTCGAATTTCAGTCGGCATCGAGAATCCCGATGACTTGATCGCGGACCTTAACGCGGCCCTGGAAAAAGTGTAATTCGGGCTCAGGGTTCGGCACTGTGAAATTTAGCATTAGATACTCTTCGATATGCCGAGGAACAGGCCGCGCCTCGGTCCAAATTGCGGCGCGCCCACGCCGACGCCTGTGCCGTTGCGGATTTCATAGACCTTGTCGAGCGCGTTGATCAGATCAACACGCGTGGTCAGAGTGCTCGACTCCGTGAAGTGGAAAACGTGGGCCACGCCGAGATTTATTTGCGTGTAGTAGGGCAAGTGATCGCCGTTTGGAATCGAGGAGCCGTCCGGCAATAGCAAGTCGGCGCGCAGTCCAGACCCTTCCAGGAAATCCGCGCTGAACGTGGTGTGGTCCCATAGATACGACACGCCGCCTGAGGCAGTGAACTGCTGCTCGTGATCCAAGTGAATGTAATTCGAGGCGATGTAGTCGAGCTGCTGTTGCGTGAAATTGAATTGGGCGGAATCGATATTCTTACCCTTCGCGCTTTGATAGGCGAGGTTCAAATAGGCGTTGAAGCCTTCATCGGTGAAATTGGCGGTGATTTCGGCGCCGTACTGTTTGCCGTACGTGTAGTTGAAAGGAGTCAGAATAATGGGGGCGCCGAACTGGCCCTCATCGATCAGGTTGTGCGATTGCTTGTAGTAGGTGTCGAGGCCCAGCGTGAACTGGCGCGTAATCTTCTGCTGCACGCCGACATCGTAATAATTGGCTTGTTCCGCCAGGGGCGAGTTCGATGCGGTGACGCTTGGCGCGGCGCTGGTATTCAAAAATTTCGAAATCGTCTCCCCGCCCACCAGCTCGAAGGGCGGCGGCGATAGATAGCGCGAATAACCGATGTGCACCGTGGTGTCGTCCAGCGCCTGCCACACAGCATTGAAACGCGGACTTACCTGATGGTCCGCCGTATAGGCGGTGAATTTATCGAAGCGCAGGCCGTAGTTGAAGGTCAAGGAGGGAATGACCTTCCATTCATCCTGCAGGTAAATGCTCTCGATCCACTCAGTCTTTGCGCCGTTGTCGACGATGCTGACCGGCACATCGCTGGTTTGGTTGCCATTCGCATCCAGGGCAATCACCTGCGAGTCGGTGAGGCTTTGAGAGTGGTCGCTCTGCAGGAAAATGCCGCTGCGCAACGTGTGCGTATCGTCGAGTTTGTAGGCCGCATCGGTCTGCAGCGCATAGGCCACGTTCTGTTTATAGGCATCCTGTGCGATGCCGGTGAACAATAAATCGCCGAGCGGATCGGGCGTGAAGGTCAGGCTCGAGTAGCGCGCGGTCGCGGATGTCTGCACGTCGAAGGCGCCCTGAGAATGCTGCCAGCTTAGGATTGCGAAGTGATTCAGCTCGCGTTGATTCTCATTGAGCGCCGCGCTCGGGTACGTGGTCTGGCCGTCAACGATGAGCGGCGAGCCGTCGGCATTGGTAAGGCTCGGGGTCAACCCTGCGCGATTGGGGATTTGAAAGTCGCCGACGGAGCTGCTCAATACCGCGCTCAAACGATTGGCGTCATCGAGGATGTACTCGAAGTAGCCAAAGCCATGATATTGCTTGGTGTGATCATGAATGGGATCGGAACTGCCGTCCGGGGACTCGATGCCCAAGTCGTTGTGCAGAAAGTCGCCGGAAACGAAGTAATTCAATCGTCCGTCGCTGCCGCCGTAGTTGAAACTCGGCTCGACCGTGCCGTGGCTGCCGCCGTACATGGATACCGATCCGCCCGGATCGATAACGCCACTTTTGGTCTTAAGATCAATGATGCCGGCGCTGCGCAGGCCATACTCGGCCGGCAGCGCTCCGGTTACGAGCGTGAGCGAGGAAATCAGGCGCGGATCCAGCGATTGCCCGAAGACACTGATGCCCTCCGGCAGGATGATGCCGTTCAGCCGATATTGAAGGCCGTTGTGCTCGCCGCGCACATGGAATTGACCAAACGAGTCCTGGGCCACATCCGGCGCCTGCATGATTACCTGGTTAAGCAATTGATTGTCGCCGCCCGGCGCGGCCTCGATGGCCGCCTCGTTGATGACGTAGGTCGAAGCGCCAGTTTGAGTCTGTATGCCGTTGCGGGCTTCGTTCAGCCGCTGCGCGACTACGACCACTTCGTCGACAGCAGGTGCTGAGTTTTCAGCCTCATCGCTTTGCGCTGCGCGCGGTATGCAAAACATGGGAGCAAACGCGAGCGCCAACGGCGCCCCGCGGAATTTGAAATTAAACATGACTCGAGAACTCCTCGCCAAAAGCCCAAGCCGCGGTCAGCGGCCGAAATAATCTTCTTTAAGAGTTAGGGCGTGACGGGCGGAGCGCGGGAGCGAAAGGCGAGAAGGAACTTAAAAGCGACCAGGCAGGTGATCTGCGCTTGCGGGGCAAGACTGCAAGCCTGCGGAATCGTAAAGGGCAGCACGGTCGGGGCTCCGGCTGCGGAAAGAAGAGGCGCGAAGTTGAGGCAATCTTTGCAGAAATCATGGATGCCCTGATTCGACTGCTGCGAGGAAACCGGCGCTTTCTCGAGCGTATGCGAATAGGCATGGGCCATCGCACCCAGCTGGGCGAAGACCAGCGCCAGCGCTGCAATCAGCGCGAAGCGAAACTCGAGACGTTTGTTCAGTCTTGGCAAGGCGTGACCTGGTAATCCAGACCCCAATGCTATCACCGTGTTCGCAATCGCGGAATTGCTTCACAGAAATCGGCGCTGCGAACAGCTGCCGCGGTACCGTCAAAGGCGTCCCGCCGCCGCTAAATTGAGATGGGGCCGGCAGATTGCGCCAAAACTTGAGCCTCCGCTACCCGATCTGAGAGCGGGGTCACAACGAATTCAGGGTATCCAGCAAAAATAGCGCCACTCGGGGTTTCCCGGCAATGACGCCATTCGGCCTATTTAGGAGCTTTCATGCATAAGATTCTCACTGCAACTCTCGCGGCTGGAGCAATGGCTGCGGGTATTGCACAGGCTGCCACAACCACCACGACTTTCGCGGTGACTGCGACGGTGCAGTCGACTTGCTCTGCGACGGCCGCGACTTTGGCATTCCCCAACTACACCCCGGGCGGCGGCGCGCAGATCGGCAACACCTCCATCAGCGTCAAGTGCACCAAGAACACGCCGTTCACGGTCTCGCTCAACCCGGGTACGACCACGGGCGATGCGTTCACTCAGCGTCTGATGGCTTCCGGCGCCAACACCTTGCAATACAACTTGTACACCACAGCGGCGCTCTCGACGGTTTTCGGCGATGGCACCGGCAGCACGGGCACGGTTCTTGGAACGGGCCTCGGCGTCGCGACAGCGAACACCGTGCAGGTCTTCGGTCAAGTTCCTGACAACGCCACCAACCAAGCAGCGGTTCCCGGCGCCTACACCGACACCATCACGGTTACGGTTACGTATTGATCTGCAGGACTGCTGCGGCGGCATACGGCCGCCGCAAGCGGTCCGGATTGTATAACTCGATTTTCGGGGATTTCGATGCGCAAGATTCAAGCAATGACGCTGATTTTTGGTGCGATGTCGGCCGGCGTCGCCGGCTCCGCGACCACCACCGCGACTTTCGCGGTCACCGAGACGGTGCAAGCGACGTGTTCAGCGACGGCAACCACGCTTGCGTTCGCCGCGTACACTCCGGGCGCTGGAGCTATCTCAAATAACAGCACCATCAGTGTCAAGTGCACTAAGAATACGCCTTATACGATTTCGCTGAACGGCGGCACCACCACCGGCGGCACGGTTGCGCAACGATTGATGGCTTCAGGCGCCAACACGCTGCAATACAACCTGTTCACCACCGCTGCGTTCAGCCAAATTTTTGGCGACGGTACAGGCACCAGCAAGACGGTTGCGGGCACCGGCGCCGGTGTGGCGACGGCCAGCGCGGTGACGGTATTTGGTCAATTGCCGGATAACGCGGCGAACCAGACCGCTGTGCCTGGAAGCTATACCGACACGGTTACCGTCACTGTCACTTACTAGGATGCAAACGCCCACCGCGCTGCTACTCTTCGCCGCCCTGGCCACACCGGCAAGCGCAAGCACGTTCAATATTTCACCCATTCGCGCAGAGCTCACCGGCGCTCACCGCACCGAAGCCCTCACCATGATGAACGCGGATGACAGCCCGGTCGTCGTCCAAATTCGGGTGGTGCGTTGGTCGCAGAAGGACGGCGTCGAGCAACTCGACGATACGCGCGAACTACTGGCGACCCCGCCCGTGCTGCAAATTCCGGCGAATGGCCAGCAGATCGTTCGAGTCGCATTGCGGCGCGAGCCGGACAGCGCTCAGGAACTCACCTACCGTGTGATCTTCGAGGAGGTCCCGCAGGCGGCGCCGAAGGATTTCACCGGTCTGCGCGTCTCGCTGCGCTTGAGCATCCCCGTGTTCGTCGCGCCCGCGCACGGCAAGGCCAACGCCGAACTGGCATGGCAATCGCGCTGGCTTTCCAACGGTCAGCTCGAAGTGGCCGCAATCAATAGCGGCAGCGGCCATCTGCAAATCACCGATTTCGAAGCGCAATTTCCCGGCTCATTGATGCCGCTGCGCGGCGTTACCTCGAAATATGTGCTGCCCGGAAGTCGGATTAGCTGGACCTTGACCCCGCCGGCAGATGCTAAAAAACAAGGAATGATTCCGATCCGCGGTCACAGCGACCAGGGAGATTTCTCCGCCGACGTCGTACCCAGCGATCTCTAAGAGACGCGATTGGCGCGTGTCCATGAGAGGGCTAGTTCGAATTGCCTACGCGCTGCAGACATATTCTGGACTCCTGATCATGATGATAGGTCTTGCGGCGCTGACCGCCAGTGCGGCCGATGCGCCGCAATTGACGGAAGCGGTCTTGGAAGTGACCTTGAGCACCAGCGAACCCGGGGAAATGGTCGTGGTGTTGCGCGGCCCGGAAGGGCAGATGTACTTGGAGGAAAGTGATTTCGCGCGCCTGCGCCTGCACTTGCCGCCGACCGCGCCGTACATGCACGAAGGCCGGCGCTTTTTTGATCCGAAGGCCATCAAGGGCTGCACGGTAACCATTGACGAAGCGGCGCAACGCGCGGTGATCACAGTGCCTCCAGGCTGGCTGGACATGACGCATTTGAGCGCGGCGATGCGGCGCTCGCCCGACATCACTCCGGCCTCGCCAGGGGCTTTCCTCAATTACCAGCTCTCCGCGCAGCAAATTCAGGGCCAGAACATCGGCGGAGCGTTTGCGGAACTGGGCGTTTTTGCCGGCGCAGGCGTGCTGACGAGCACCACAGTCGCGCGCTACGGCAACGATGACAACCAACTGGTCAGACTGGATACTACTTACACCCGCGATTTCCCCGCCACACTCGAGACATTGAATCTCGGCGATGGCATCAGCGATGGCGGCAGCTGGGGTAACGCTGTGCGCTACGCTGGCGTGCGTTGGAGCAGGAATTTCAGCCTACGGCCCGACTTATTGACAACACCGCTGTTGGCCACGTCGGGCACCGCGACCGTCCCCTCGACGGTGGACGTCTTCGTCAACAATCAATTGGTGACGAGCAGCCAATTGCCGCCCGGGCCTTTCGTCATTGATCGATTGCCCACGGTGTCCGGTACCGGCGATGTCAGCGTCGTCGTTCGTGATGCACTCGGGCGCGAGGAAGTGCTCACGCAATCCTTCTATTCGAGTGTCACGCTGCTCGCGCAGGGGTTGTCGCAGTACTCGGTCAATCTCGGCAAGATCCGCGACAACTACGCCCTTGAAAGCAATGACTACGGTCCGATGCTGGGCGAGGCCAGCTATCGGCGCGGGATCACCGATGCCTTTACGCTGGAGGGTCACGCTGAATATCTGGCAGGCGATGCGCACGCCGCAGGCCTCAATGCAGCCTTTGGCCTAGGACAAATCGGTGTCGTCAATTTCACGGGCGCCAACGGCGGCGACTCCTCGGGATCGGGCTGGTTGAGCGGCGTCGGCTTTGAGCATCGCGGCACGAATACCAGCTTCGTCGCCAGCAGCATGTGGGCCGGCAGCGATTTCTCGCAGGTAGGCGAGGCGCTCGATCCGGCGATGCGGATGCGGCAACGCAGCCTGTTGCAGACCGGCATGGGCCTGGGAAGCTTCGGCTCGCTGTCGCTGGCCTACGTGCGGCAAACCTATCGGGATTCGCCCACGCAACAAACGCTGGGGCTGACTCACAGCATTCGATTGGGCCGAGTAGGGTCGCTCAATTTGACTCTCACTCAAACTCGCACCGCGGCACAGCTGTCGAGCGGTGCGCAAAGTTCGACCAGCGCTTATTTGATCTTCGTGCTGCCCCTGGATTTTCGACGCGCCGCCACCTTGAGCACCGTGGGCGGCAGCGGCCCCGGTGCGCCTGCCAACGAGGTCATCGCCTCCCTGACCCAAAGTCCGCCCGTCGGCCCCGGCACCGGCTATCGCCTGAGCGCGTCCACGGCAGGCAATTACGACGCCGACTGGCGCCAGCAATTCACCAGCGCTGATTTGGAGTTGGAAGCGGCGCGCAATCAAGGACTCGATGGCCGCAGCGCCTATCTTTCCGGCGCCATGACATTCCTCGATGGCCAGCTCAATACGACTCGCTCCGTCAATGGCAGTTTCGCGATGGTGGACGTCGCAGGCCTCGCCAATGTGCCGGTGTACGTGGAAAACCAATTCACCACTTACACCGATGCCAGCGGCCGGGCACTGCTTTACAACTTGCGTCCGTATGAGGCCAACCGCATCAGCATCACACCCGAGGATTTGCCGCTCGACACCACCATTGCCGCCAGCAGCACCATCATGGCGCCGCCCTACCGCAGCGGTGTGATTGCGCGATTTCCCGTGGAACGCGTGCGCAGCGGCACGTTTCGCCTAGTCACCGACGATGGCAAAGCCGTGCCGGTTGGCGCGGTGGTAACGCTGCAAGGCATGCAGTTCCCCGTGGTCCAGGATGGCATGGTGTATGTGACCGGCTACGATCATGGCATGTCGGCGGAGGCGAGTTGGTCCGACGGACACTGTAGCTTTCGGTTGGAACCGCCGCCGCCCGATGACCCGCTGCCCGATATGGGCACGGTGCAATGCCATGAAAATCGCGAGACCGCGGTGCGCAACCGATGAAAGTCGCTCGCGCCTTTCTCGCCGCATGTTTGAGCGCTCAAGCGGCAGGTATGCAACGCTAGTTTATTCGAGCGGACGCACCGCCAAGCGCACCGGCCAAGGATAGTTGCCTGTGCTAAGACCGGGCAGGAGCTCGAAGCGAAACTTCAGCGACACATTGACGGCCTGAGGTTTTTGCCAGCGCTGTACGATGGTGCCGCCCTCTTTACCCAAGGCCAGATCGGAATTCAGGCCCTCGACAATCATGGAGGAGAGCACCGGCGCCACGGTGAGCACGTCGAGAGCGTAGCCGTTCGGGCTATTGCTGCGTACGGTGAACTCCGTTGGTTGCCTGACCTCGATGTAACCGCGCCGCAGATCCGCCGCGGAAATTTCCAAGCCGGTCGGCGCAGAGCGCAACTCGATGTTGGCCGCTGCCCGAACGACGACACTTACCGAAAGCGCCGAATGCACCTCTTTTGCACCGGCCGCGGTGAGGCTTGCGGCGACAATCATTGCGATACGTGCCGTGTTCAGTCCCCGATTGTGCGAAGATTTGCTCAAGTCCTTAAATAGCGGCAAAAGAGGCCAACACTTTAGCGTTCCGGCGGCCTGGACATAACGTAAAGCTTAAGGGGAAGTTTGTCATCTCGAGCTTGAACCGACGTATTTCACTGCGCGGCCTTGCCTTATCTGCATTGCTCCTGAGCGCACCATGGACGGCGCGCGGCGAGAGCGGCTCGGCACTGGATTCCGTGGTCGTCACGGCCACCCGCATCGCGGAAGATAGCCGCGATCTCCCCGTATCGATCGATCGAATCGACGCGCAAACCATCCTCAACGGACAGCTGCAAGTGAATCTGTCGGAGTCGTTGATGACCGTGCCCGGCGTCTCGGCGCAAAGCCGTCAGAATTATGCGCAGGATCTGCAATTGTCGGTGCGCGGCTTTGGCGCGCGCTCGAGTTTCGGCGTGCGCGGCATCCGCCTGTATTCCGACGGAATTCCCGGCACCATGCCGGATGGTCAGGGGCAATTTTCACAATTTGACCTGAGCAGCGCCGGCCACATCGAAGTGTTGCGCGGCCCATTCTCGGCGTTGTACGGCAACTCCTCGGGCGGCGTCATTGCGATATTTACCGAGGATGCCAAGCCTGGATACCTGGTCGGCGCAGCGGCGGAGTACGGTACGTTTAACACCCAGCGATACGACATGAAGACCACGGGAGATAACGGGCTGGTCAATTATGTCATCGACGCTTCTCACTTCCAGACCGATGGTTATCGGGTGCATTCCGACGCGGAGCGTAATCTCTTCAATGCGAAGGCGAGTACCAGTTTCAGCGATACCTCGAAACTGACCGTTGTCGCCAACGCCGTGCAAACGCCATTTGTGCAAGACCCCCTGGGGCTCACACGCGCGCAAGTTGCCGCGGATCCGACCCAGGCAGGCGTGAATGCCATTGCGTACAACACGCGCAAATCCCTCGCTCAAGAACAGCTCGGCGTGGTTTACGACGACAAACTGAGCGCCGCGGACGATGTCGTCGCAAGCGCCTACACCGGACATCGCACCACAACGCAGTTTCAGGCCATACCCCAGGCGACGCAGCAGGCAGCGCCGCTTTATCCCGGCGGCGTCATCGATTTGGACCGGGCTTACTGGGGCGTGGATTTGCATGTGAGCGACCAACGCAGCGTTGGCGGCACGCCGCTGTTGCTCGTCGCGGGCGTGAATTACGATGATTTGGCCGAGGCGCGCAAGGGATATCTAAATTACATCGGCACGCAATTGGGCGTGGAAGGCGCGCTACGTCGCGATGAGGCCAATAATGTCTATGATTTCGATCAGTACTTCCAAGCGCAGTGGGATCCGGCGGACCGATGGCGCATCGTCGCCGGCGTGCGCAACAACCTCGTCGAAGTCACATCGCATGGGCACCTGGCCGTGCTTGACGATGCGGATAGCGAAGTAAGCTATTCCGCGGTCAATCCCGTGGGCGGCATAACTTACCGCGTAAGTTCCGCCCTCAATGCCTATGTATCGTATGGCAAGGGCTTCGAAACGCCGACCTTGAATGACCTGGCTTATCGGTCGGTCGATGGCAGCTTGCCCGGACTCAATTTGGGCTTGAAACCGGCGCGCAGCGATAACTATGAGGCCGGCCTCAAAGCGGGCAATGAATTCATACACGCGAATCTGGCCGCCTTCTACATCAAAACCGTCGATGAATTGGCGGTGCTGCAGAACTTGGGCGGCCGAACGGTGGATCAAAACATCGGCGAGACCACGCGGCGCGGGCTCGAGTTGGCGGTGGATGCAAAATGGGCGGGCGGATTCAGTGCTCAGCTCGCATACACTTACATCAAGGCCGTCGTGGCGCAGCAGTATTTCACGTGCATCACGGCGCCGTGCAATCCACTTGCCAATCCAACAGGGCCGCCGCCGGCGAATTATTTGCCCGTGAACGCCGGAAATTTCCTACCGGCTGTTGCGCGCAATTCCCTGTACGTTGGGGTGAGCTGGAGTTATACGCCGCTAGGATTTTCCACTACCCTGGAGACCCTTGGCCGCGCGAGGATCTACGCAGACGATCGCAATTCGCAGGCCGCCGCAGGCTACTGGGTCGCCAATTGGCGGGCTGGGTTTGAGCAGGAGACCCGGCACTGGCGCATCAGCGAATTCGCCCGCCTTGATAACCTGGCAAATCGAGCTTATGTAGGTTCTGTGATCGTAAATGATGCAAATTCGAGGTTTTTCGAGCCCGCACCCGGCCGGACGGCCTACGTCATGTTTAATGCGGCATTGCGTAATTAAGGTGGGGTTATGTACACCAAATGCCTTGAACCGCGTTAAACAGATAGGGTCTTATTGAGTATGTAGGAAGCGCCGTAGGCACGGGCTTCTGTTAAGGAGAGGCAAATGAGTATCAAGGGCAAGAGCGTTCTTTTGGCGGTTAGCGCGCTAGGACTGGTCCTGGCGGGCGCGGGACCGGCATTGGCGCAAGGCCATTCCGGTGGCGGTGGTGGCGGGCATGCGGGAGGCCACTCTGTGGGCGGCGGCCACGCTGCGGTTGGGCACGCAGGCGGCGGCGCACACTTTGCCGCGCCGGGGCATTTCGCGGGCGGCGGGCATGTTGCCACGGCCTATCACGGCGGCTCTTACGCCCATGGGGCGGGCTTTGCCGGACACGCAGGGTATGTTGGCGGCCATGGATACTCGACCGGTTGGCACGGCGGCGGGTATGGCGGCTGGCACGGTAGCGCCTGGCGGGGCGGTTACTGGCGTGGCGGCTTTTGGCCGGGTGCATTTTACGGTCCCGGGTTCGCCTGGTTCCTGCCCATTCTGCCCTTGGCGTACGCGACGTATTGGTATAGCGGCATTCCCTACTACTATGCCAACGACGTCTATTACACCTGGAATCCGACGTATGACGGCTACGTAGCAACCGATCCGCCCCCTGTGGCTGATTCGAGTGGTTCAGCTGATGTAGGAGGTGCGCCCCCGACTGACGCAGGCGCCCCCCAACAGAACGCTGGCGTCCCTCAGCAGTATGCTGGGCCGGGTCCGGGCGGACCGGTGCCGGGTCAGATTTTCATGTACCCGAAGAATGGCCAGAGCAGCGAGCAGCAAGCGGCGGATCGCGCCGAATGCCAGAAGTGGGCGACGGATCAGGCCGGACAAGTCGCGCAGAATGGATCCGACTACAATCGTGCGATGGTTGCCTGTGTTGAAGGACGAGGCTACAGCGCTCGATAGGTCGGTCTGACGGAAAGAGAAAAGCCGCGCTATGAACTATGCGCGGCTTTTTTTTCCCCATGCCAAATGAATCTTTAGGTTGAGCCCCAGCAGGTCTGGGAATTGTCGGCGGCCGCGCTGTTCTGCGCTTTCTGCGTGTTGAGGGTATTCAAGGTAAACAGCGCGCAATCCGTGTCGTTGACCTGCGTACCCACGGGAACGGCAGAGATGTAATAGCTCGCCGCCGGTGCACCGGGCGTCACGGTATCCGGGGATGCGATCGTCACGTTGTACTTGCCTTCGATCGAGGCCACCGGACCCCCGATGGCGGCCCCCGGGCAAGCCGTATAACTGAACGTCTGGGAGTAGCACCGTTCCAGCGCTTGGGCGTCGAGCGTCAGGGTCTTGGTCGCATCGGTGCGGTTCGCCTTCCTGACATACTGGGTATAGGAGGGGACCGCGATCATGGCGAGTATCGCCACGATTGTCACCGCGATCATCAGTTCCACCAAAGTAAAGCCGTTTTTCTTCATGGCTTTTACCTCATGACCCCGGGTGCTTCATGATCGAGATCACTTCAGTAGTGCCGCCTGGCGGCCCGTCCATCACCACATCGACCGTTTCGCCGGCATAGATAGTCTGGTAGGCCTTGGATGCGGCGCTGTTCTTTTTGATTTGATAACTGTGGTGATCGACCTCGATCGTGCTGCTCGAGGGCGCGGCGGTGACGGTTCCACTCACCACTTGACTGTAGTGACGCGTGCTCCAGCCGATCGTGGGTTGCAGGCACACACCGAGAGCGATCGCCGCGAGCGCAATAGCCAGTTTTGCTAGTTTCATTGACGTATCTCCCACCAAGCTGTTCGAGACTTTGTTGCACCCTTGAGAATAAACGGCTGAATGGTCGGATTGCTGACGCCGCCGACCGTTGACTCCGTGACAAGAGCAATTCCCGTGCCCGTCCCAAATGACCCGGAACGAATGGTCGGCGCGGAAGCATAGACGTTGCCAAGCGATATACCGACCGGCGCGACGGCCATGCCCGCATCCGGACCGCTGGTCGGCACCACAGTATCCGAGGAATTGATTTTGCCATCGCCGTTCGCGTCGAATTGCGGCGTTGTAAAGGAGCCGCCGGTCGCGAAATTCAAGACCATGAAGTACGAGGCGCCGGTCGCGGTGCACGAACCTGGCATTGGCGGAATCGGCTCATAGGTCGTCAATACCAATTCGCCGCCGGTCTCGAGCCGCGGATCGTTAATGACGCGTTCGCCACTCTCCAAGCTCAGATCAATGAACCAACCCGGTTGGGTGGGGATGTTCGGAGCGGTTCCCGTGATGATGCGCACCGGCGTTGCGCCGAGCAGAGCCGTGGACAAAGTCTGGGGCAGCAAATTGCCGCGCACCAGCGGCGTGACATTGCCCGCCGGCGGGTCATACACACCGTAGATGGATTGAACATTGGCATTGGCGATATCCGGCAACCCGAGGAATTGACCGGTCCCGAACATCACCATGGTGCCGAGCACTTGGGGAAACTTCGGATTCAAACTCGCGACCGGTTTCGTCGTGATGGGCTGCATGTTGCCGGAGCCGTCGCGCGCTTGGAACAGCACCGTTGCCACCCAAAGCGCGGGGTTGGCGTTGGAGATGTCAACGCGCCACATGTTGCCTTGCAAGTCGCCGGCGTAAATCAGATTGGCGCCCGCAGCGACCTGGCCGCTGCTATTGATTGCAATCAGGCTCGAAAGACCATTGGCAACCGCCAGATTGCAAGCAGTCGGCACGGCTGCGCACAGATCGATTTTGGTCATCGATGCGCCGCCTGTCTGCGGATCCAAGGCATAAAGAAATGGCTTTTCGTTGGTGCTGTTGTAGCCGTTGCCGAAGAACACCTTCCAGCCGGCGGCGCTGTTGGCGATCACAGGGCTGCTGAACCCGAGCCCCATATCGACATCGGTGAAGTCCCACAGAACCGCGCCTGCCAGCGCCGGCTCCGAACTGAATTGCGTCGGGTCGGTCACGTCGAGCGCATACACGCTCTTGCCGCCTTGAGCCTCCGTTCCCACCAGCAAGCTGTGCCAGGTAGTGTCGACGAATTGCACGTCGCCGCCTTGAGGCGAGCCATTGACGAAGAACTGGTGCTGGGCATTGTAGTAGGGATTTGCGAGGTCGATGAGGTTTGCGTAGACGCCTTGCGGGATGTACGCAAATTTCTCGTTGCCCGTCGTTACATCGAACGCATGCAGCATGCCGTCATTCGCGCCGATATAGAGAATGGGCGGACGCGTAGCGGTAGTGGCCTCGAAGGTAATGTACGACGACGATTGCAGACCTTCATTCGAGGGCCCGATATACGCCGGGTTGCTGTCGACGATATCGCCCAGGATATGCGAACGATTGCGGAATTTGCCTCCTGGCGTGCCCGCAACTTCCTGCGTTTTAATTCCACGCAGGTACTGCAGCACATCTTGGCCGTTGGTATCGGGTGTAAAGGTTTCTAGTTCGGTGCCCAGAACGGTCGAGGTGGCAATTCCGTTAGCCGGCGTGCCGCCGCTCCACTCGAACGGAATGGCGTGGTTCTGCGTGGGATCCCATGTTGCGATTAGCCGCGGCAGAGGCGGAGGCGTCAATTGGCTGGTAATGTCCAATTGCGTCTGAGCCGACCAATCCGGGGTTACGAGATTGACGATTCCCGTGGACGGGTTAATGTCATATTCAAACAAATTTCCGGTCCAGTCCTGGTAGGGCGTGTCGGACGTGACAAATTGCGATTGGTAGACCTTTGAATTGACGTTGAGGCCGGTGGAGTTCACGGCTGCGGAGGCCGTCGATTGGGTCTCCGCCAAGATCTGAGTGATGATGCTCTGCAACGCGTCGGTCACCGCCTGGGGCGAGGTTGCCGGAAAATAACCTTGTGGAGAGGCAGTGTTGGTGCCGCCGGCCACGGACATGGCAAGCAACGTCGCCGCCGCAGAAGGGTTTTTGCTCGGGTCGACGCCGGCGCCGACGCCGATGATGAAGGTTTTGATCGGATTGGCTGCAGTGCTAAGAGCGGTCAAGTTGTTGATGACGTCCTGCAACGCCTGATCGTTGGTGCTTATCAAGTGTCCGTCCCCTAACGGCGGGGTGGCGAAGGTGGCGCTAACGCCATAACCATTGGGCGGTGTCGAAGCCGCGGCGCTGCCCAGAGGCGGCCAATTGAGGTGGTTCAAATCCATCGTCGGCAAACCATCGGTCACCAGTACCACGTAGCGCTGTGTCACGCATCCGTTGGTGGTGGGTGGATTGCCGGCGAAAAGTGTCTGCGCCTGCGCTATGAGGCCGGCCATGGGCGATTGGGTTGCCGCAGCTTTCACCTCCGGTGTGCCGGTGGAATTGGTTTCGGGCGCGAGATGCGGTGTGAATTGCGCTATTGCAGCCGCAACCGATCCGGCCGTGGGAGTGGCGCCTGAGGAGGTCATCGGCACCACAGTGATGCCATCGGTTGCGACCTCGGTAAATGAGTAGTAACCAAAACCGCGCTTCTCATACATCACTTCAGTGGAGTAGGGCACGAAGCCTGCGTTGGTCGGGCCGGTGTAAGGCGCACAGCTATTGATTTCATTGCCGTAACCTTCACCCACTCCGCCGGTCTCGTAACTCCACAGACTGAAATAGGGCGGGAAGGGGGTCGGCGGCCAAGGACCGCTGAAGACGATACAGACCGGATCGATTCCATAGTCGTAAAGGACGTCATTCACGCTCGGATCGTCGCTGCTGGCGCTAACCAGCATGTATTGCTGCGCAGTGATGTTCTGGGTCGGGTAGTAAGCGTTCAGTGCCGCGCAGTCCTGCGCGACCTGGAAAGGAAGCGCGATGTTGACGTTGTAGCAAGGATTCAAAACGTACTCGCCGGTCCCGGGAATGGTGTTCGTAAAGACGAAGCCGCCGTTAGGGCTCATTTGATAGACCCATGTGTCGTACGGCACCAAGCTGCTGATGTCGTAGTCGATCAGTCCGAAATCCGCGCTTGCAATGTAGGCGTTCAATACGGCGGTGAGGCCTGCTTTGGCGACATTCAAGCGGCTCGGCGAATTGTCCTCGAGCAATCCGGCGACGTTCACGGTGTAAGGCGCATTGACGCCATCGCCGTCGTTCAGCGGCGGCGTAAATCCAGGCGGAATGGCGAAGTTGACCGGTGAAGATGTCGGGTACAGCAGCGGGTGAGGAATAGAGCCGGAACCGGTGCGGATCGCGCCGCTCAAGTCGCCGTCCATGGACTCGGAATTCGCGAGCGCCAGCAGGATCTGCGGGTGCGCCGGAATGGTAACCGTCATGGGCACCTGCGAGATGTTGATCGGCGCAGGGGGTGCCGCCATGACATTGGACGACCAGCACACCAGCATGGTGCAGGCGGTCGCCGCGAGCGAGCCCGCGATGCGGTCTCGAGTGGATTTTGAGATTAGCCTTTGCATATATAGTTTCCTTGAGAGCCTTGGCTAACGAACAATCGTTTGCAACATGGTGGCGGATGTGCCGTCGGCGCCGATACCTTGGGCAGTGACGCGATAGACGGTGACCGGCGGCGACGCGGGATTGAGCGACGTTACCGACAGGTCATCGCCTGCCACTGCGACGGACGGTAGATTCTCGATCACAACCTTGGGCGCCGCGGCGTTCGCCGGCATGGAGGTCATCGCAGGCCCTCCGTAAGGCAATGTGTTGACCGGGTTGGTCCAATCCATCCCCGTCAGCGGGCTGCCGTTGGATAAAAGCGGTGCATACAAGCCGTTGGAGTTGCCGGCGAAATTCACGTAGAGACCGGTGAGCAAGCCGTTTTCCGCGCTGCGTAACGCGGCCTCCGCGGCCTGTTGGCCGATTTGGCGATTGTTGTCATTGCGTGCCATGCGTTCCTCAACCGTCTGCATGCGCGCTGCAGTGACGCCGAGCAAACTCAATATCAGCAACAGAATCAGGGCGACGAACATGACGACGCCGTGTTGCTTCGATCGATCGCCCAACAAGTAAGAATGATTTCGCATCAGTAACACCTTCAAGGCAGCGCGTTGCGTACGGCAATGGTTTCTTCGAACACCTGGCGCGAGCGGGTATCGTTCGGCGCGGTCACCTGGGTTCCCAGCAGGTTGTAGGTCTTGGCGCCCGTGGGGTGCGCCGAACCTGGCGCGCTTGCCGCCAGTAGTGCGACCTTCACACTCATTACCGTGTTGAAATCGACGACGAGATCTGCGGTGACGTAATCGGCGACGGTTTGAGTCTTGGTGGTATCCACACCGTATAGGATCTGCATCGCCTCGATATCGGGCACCAACTCGCTGGCGGTGAACGTGCCCGTGCCATTCAGATCGTACGCCCAGAGCGCGCCATCGCCATCGGCGCCTGCGCCGATGTAGTAAATAACGGTGTCTACGGGCGTGACTTCGGCGCCGGGTGAAAACGACAAAGGAAAAACCGCGGTGGAATTGCCGGGAGAGCCGCCGGCATTGTGGGTAATGACGGCGTTGGCACCCGGCGGCGCCAGTCCGCTGATCTGAAATACCACGCCCTTGGTGCAATCGGAAATGACCGCAAGCTGCCCGGCAAGCAGGGAGCCTTGCGTATTCACGGTGAACGTCGAGGCGCCATCGAAGATTGCCGACACATAAACAGTCTGCGCATTCGGCAGCGTCGAGCGCGCCACGAGCACGTCATTGTTCTGCACCGGCAAACCCGTCAACGTGGGATCGAGGCCGCCCACCCAATTCCCAGTGCTGACATCGCCTACGACCGGCGGCGGCGCAACTGTATAGGCCCCGGCGGGACCCGTGCCGACCGCCTCGAAGCCTTGCAGCGCTTCGTTGAAACTAAAGGCAATTGGTGAGCCGGCGTTGAGGATTCCCTGCATGTTCGGTGCAGTGGTGCAGGACATGTAGCCCGCGCCTCGAATTGAATTCGAGATGAAATTGAGCGCGAAACGGCCGCCGTCGGTCAGCGCGGCGGTACCGGAGGTCGCTTCGAAGGCCGAGCGCGAACCCACGAAAACCGAAATGACGCCCGCGGTCACGATCATCGCCAAGGTGATCGCCACCATCAGTTCAATCAGCGAGAATCCGCGCACCCGATTCATAGGACGGTCTCCAACGTGATCGCCTGCGTGTTTGCTGCCGGCGCCGCGCCAGGATTGAGGGTTGTTTCAGCAACGCTGTCATCCCAGGACACGATAATGGTCACGGTCGTCTGCGCGTTGGTCGTTGCCGTCGCAACCGATCCCTGGCCATTGGGCAGCGCGCCGGGAGGCGAAACGCCGCTGTTCGCGTTCAAGTGCAATCCCCATTGATATAGGTCGTACAACGCCACTTCAGTGGTCGTGTTGCACGTGCCCGCTCCCACGCACAGCGTTCCCGGGACAACGGCCGGCACGGCCGCAGCCGTGTTGTACGTTCCGGCGATGATCGCTTCCTGCCGATTCGCGCGCATGTCGTCCAAAATTTCGTAGGCCAGAGCAGTCGCTTGGCTGCGCAGGTAGGCGCTGTCGTTGGAATGCGAAGAGAAGAGCATCAGCTTGGCGATGCCGAGCAAACCGATTGCCAAAACCACCAGCGATACCAGCACTTCGACCAGGGTGAAGCCCGCGTTTTTGTGTTTGAGCATTGTCATGACTGTCACGGACACGCCAGCGCGGCGCCTCCTACGGAAAACCCCGGCTTTTGCGAGGCGGCCACTCGACCGGTGAGATTCACTTCAACCTGGCGCGCAAACGCGGCGCCACGCTGGTCGCAAATTCTGAGCGTGAACGGCGCCTCGCCCGTAAGAACCGTACCGTTCGAGTTGAATGTGATTCCGGTGGCCGGGCCGGCAACCGGCGTCACGGTGTTCGAGCCGCTGAGCGCGGGAACCGCCTGCAGCACGACCGTATTGGCGGGTGTGATAGGGTCGACATAGATCACGATCCAGCCTTCGGTCCAGGGTCCGGCATCGCAGGCCGCTCCGCTCGCCGACTGACAAACCGTAATGCCATTTGGAGAGGCGCGTTTGACGGCCTCGCTGCGCGCATAACTTAAGCTTTGCACCAGGGAATTGGCCTGCCCGGTGTCGCGATCGTTTAGCACGAAGCTGTTGAAGGCAGGGATTGCAATGCCCAGAAGTATTCCCGCAACGGTGATGGACACCAGCAGTTCGATGAGCGTGAAGCCATGTGACAGAGGTTTCATGGGTCGCCATACTAGAGAGGCAAGCTTGCTTGAACCTGACGTGCGCGGCGCAGTCAGCGAGAATGCGACCTAGTTCACAGCTCGCGCGGGAAATTGAATCAGAACGCGCGTCCCAGCCCCATTTGCACCCGACTCAATCGTCATCGAGGCATCGTACAACCGGGCGATTTCATCGACGATGGCGAGACCTAGGCCGCTGCCATGCCCGCGAGAACTAGGCATTCGGTAAAATCGCTGGCGCACCCGTTGACGCTCCCCTTCGGGAATGCCCGATCCCGTGTCCACGACGCTGAGATAGGGTCTGCCGTTTTTCTCTCCGGCGCTGGCCGTAACGCTGCCGCCGGCGGGAGTGTATTTCAGCGCATTGTCGACCAGGTTGCTCACAAGATCGTCGAGCAGGGAAGGGTCCGCACGAATCAGCGCGGGCGCCGTGTCCACGCCCAGATCGATATTGGCCTGCAATGCCCGATCAAAAAATTTGGCGGCGACTTCGTTGACGATGGCCTGCAGATCCACTGTCTGGTTCCTCGCGCTTAAGTTCGCGGAGGGGTCGGCCCGGGCCAACGTGAGCAATTGGTTGGCGGAGTGCGCGAGCTGCTTCACGCCTTCCTGCAGGTTGAGCAGACGCGCTTTGAGCGGCTGTGCCGCCGGCTCAGCCACGAGCAGTCCCAGTTGAGCCTGCATGCCGGTGATCGGTGTGCGAAGTTGATGAGCGGTGTCCGCGATGAATTGTTGCTGCGACTGAACCGAGGTGCGCAGCATTCCGAACAGACGGTTCAGCGTGACCACCACGGGCGCGATCTCTCGCGGCACCGAGGTCTCGACAATGGGGCGCAGATCGAGCGGCGAGCGGCTCGCGATTTCATCGCGCAACCTTCTGATCGGACGCAATCCCAATTGGATGCCGAACCAAACCAACACCAGCGTGATGTCGAGCTGGACGAAGTCCCACAACAGCGTGCTCATCAAACCGAGCCGTGCCTCCGGCTCGCTGCTCTTTCTAATATCCGCGACAGTCAGCGTAAGCGGACCGGCAGCGGTGTTGAAACGCGTCGTCAGCGTGCGCACGCTGCGGCCGTCGAGCTGTGCCATCGCCAAGAGTTCGGTGCCCTCGCTGCCCATCGCGACCGGCGCCAGCTCCGTATCTCCTGCGAGCAGCCGCCCCTGAGCGTCGCGCAATACGTACTTGACGGAATCGGCGCTCGGCAAGAATGGTTTGACGTAGGGATTGAGGTCGAGCGCGACTTGTCCTTGCTTCACGGATACATGCGCCACCAGCGCATTCGCCGCGTCCTTCAAGCGCCGTTCGCTGCTGATCACCACGGGCGCGACATTGTTGAAGTAGTGAATCAACGCGCCGCACAGCGCCACCAACATGAGCGGAATGGCCAGCCACAGAATCAATTGACGGCTGATCGAGGAGGTCACGCGAGTTTCGCTTCTTCCAGCCGATACCCCAGGCCGCGCAAGCTGCGAATGATCGCCGCCGTGCCGAGTTTGGCGCGCAGGCGTGAGATGTGCACTTCGACCGCGTTGGCCGTGATGTCCTGGTCCGGACCAGCCGCGGCCTGCTGCACGCGCTCCTTGGAGACGATCTGGCCGAGGCGTCGCGCCAAACACTCGAGCACCAGCCATTCACGCGCCGTCAGGTCAATTTCGGCCTCATCTATGCAAAGGCGCTTGCCCGCTAAATCAACGCTCATGCGGTTGAGCTTGACGATGCCATTGGCGGCGCCATGCGACCGGCGCATCAACGCCCGGCAACGTGCGGCAAGTTCCGCGGCTTCGAATGGCTTGCTTAGGAAGTCATCGGCGCCCAGGTCGAGCGCCT
>Ga0302326_10007819_pt1 | contig 23705 bp, 19 predicted proteins | sample Palsa_T0_3_FD_202264 | JGI IMG/M metagenome (GOLD analysis project Ga0302326, IMG submission 202264) | Peat permafrost microbial communities from Stordalen Mire near Abisko, Sweden - Palsa_T0_3 | ecosystem: Environmental > Terrestrial > Soil > Palsa > Peat permafrost | place: Sweden: Abisko... | reverse complement strand
CATCGGACGATAGCCTCTCATGCCTTGAAAATCCCCGCCCCGAAGGGGCGGAATCTTCATTAACGGATAACGTCACCTCTCCATTTCCGGCTGAGCCAAAACACGATGACGATGACGTATCCCATCAAGGATACCCAAGGATTCCAACAGGTCCAACCAGGCGATCTCATTACGGCAGATGTTGTTGTGGGCGGAAATAATGACTACTGGCTGGAGCGCCTGGCAATAAAAGACAAGGCCGGACGCGGAGCAGTGTCGTTGCTGCCTCCCCATGAACTTTTGCCCGGTGAACCGGTTCCGGATATAGCGATGACGAATCAGGATGGAAAAGAGCTGCATCTCGCCGACTTGAGAGGGAAAGCCCTCCTGGTCACGTTTGTATACACGCGCTGCCCCTTCGCAACTTTTTGTCCGCTCACGAGCAGTAAGTTTGCGGCGATCCAAAAAGAACTGGCGAAAACGCCGGGAGACTACGAAAAGACGCATTTGATAACTATCAGTCTCGATCCTAAATACGACACGCCCCCAGTCATGCGGAAGTATGGTCTCGCTTACCTCTCCGACGATCCCAGGGGGTTCGGGCACTGGGAATTTGTCTCGACCAGCCCGGACGATCTGAGGAAGCTCGCGACCGCGTTTGGGCTCGAATATTTTGAACAGGACAACCTGATATCGCACTCCATGAAAACCGTTCTATTGGCCACGGATGGAACCGTGTCTCACAGCTGGTCGGACAATCAATGGACGAATTCGGATGTGGTCGCGGCACTGCGACAACAGGCAGCCATCAATCGATGAAGGAGGCGACCTTAATGGAATCACAGACCACAGATGCCAAGCTGTGAGCGGCGGAAATGGATCAGCTAGCCGGTCTCAGCGTGGCCGGTTACGGGCCAAGGTAAAGAAAAGCAGTGAGACGAAAACGGAATTCAGGATTGTTCACCGGAGGAGTTCTTCTATTGGTGATTTGCTTATCTTCCTGTTCGGGCGACGTAAGCGACCGCCGAACTTCAAAAGCGCGGCAAAGAGGCCAGGGACTCTATGGTCTTTGGTGTGCGCCATGCCACGAAGCGAACGACCTGCACCTGGTAAAGGACCCTCCCAAACTGGCTGGCTTATTCTTCCTGCAATCGCTGCCGAGCGGCACGGCGGCAACGGACGAAAATGTGCGAAAGACAATATCGAACGGACGGGGCACTATGCCTCCGTTTCAACAAGCTCTCAACGACGATGAAGTTGACGACCTGATGCAGTTTCTTCACAGCTTTAAGGGCAATGGCGATTAGGCGAACGGCCAGCCAATCGAAAGTGCGGACTGGTCGCGGCCACCGCGATAGAAAAGGAGAACAGACATGTTTCAACAGCGGCGAGATTTGATCAAACTAGCGGGAATATCGGCACTCGCAGGTATGGGCGTCCTCATGCCCGATTCGTCCAGCGGGCAGACACAAACTGCCAAGGCAGGGCAACCGTTCATGCTGCCAGTGCTGCCATACGGGTACGAAGCGCTCGAACCATATATTGACGCCGAAACGATGCATTTGCATCACGACAAGCACCATGCGGCGTATGTGAATAATTTGAACAACGCGGTAGCGAACTACCCGGATGTTGCCGCGATGTCCGTTGAGGAACTGGTTCGGCACTTGGATAAAGTCCCCGAACCGATTCGCACCGTTGTCCGTAACAACGGCGGTGGTCACGCAAATCATTCCTTTTTCTGGCAGATCATGCACAGCAACGGTCCGGACCGGCCACAGGGAGAGTTGGCGCGGGCCATCGACACCAAATTCGGCAGCTTCTCGGGATTTCAAGACCAGTTTACGAAAGCTGCGCTGAGTGTCTTCGGCAGTGGGTGGGCTTGGCTCAGTTCCGATGACAAGGGCGGAATCTCAATCGAGACGACGCCCAATCAAGACAGCCCATGGATGGCGGGAAGAACTCCGCTTCTGGGAATCGACGTGTGGGAGCACGCCTACTATCTGAAGTACAGAAACGTTCGCGCGGATTATGTCGCCGCCTTCTATAAGGTGATCTCCTGGGATGCGGTGAGCGAGCGGTTCCACGATATTCCTGTCCAGAAGTCATAGTTGCGCAAATTCAGCATAAGGAAGCGAAAATGAGGATTCTGCTGCTTCTCTTAGCAACGACTGTTATCCCGCCCCCACCGTCACCACACCAATCGGAGCGCATTGTGCACCTTGAGGACTCGTTGTTAGCGCCGTGCTGTTACACGCAGCCCGTTTCCAAGCACATGAGCGATATTGCGTTCGACATGCGGAAGGAAATCGGCGAGATGGTTCTGGCCGGGAGGTCGGACAGGGAAATATTGGATCACTACAAAGCCTTATATGGCCTTCAAATCCTGGTCGATCCCGAAGGGACCAGGCACAAGGTCATGTATGGCCTGCCGCCCGTATCTGCGATCACAGGTTTCATGGCAGTCTTGTTTTTCATCCGAAGATCGGTCAACCGGCAAAGACACGACGGGCCTTCCGACGTTGGCACTTCTGGGATTTATGAGCACTATAAGGGACAAATTCAATCTGATCTGCGGGACTACGAGTGAAAAGACATCGGAATAAGTGTAGGTCCCGTGACTGAGAAGAGATGTGCAAATGGAATCTGTGGGGCGGCGGCAACCCCCAGGCGAAAGCACCTCCTTCGACGGGTCATTTTTCTTGGGGCCGCTCTTCTGATACTGGCTTTCACGTTCCGACATGAGATTGCACCTGCTGGCAATTCTTTTCTCTCTGCATTTGAGGCAGGAAAAATCTCGGCAGTGCTTAATGTCGGAGTTCTCGTCTTTCGCGAGGGACTGGAGTGTGTCTTAGTCTTGGCCGCCATCACGGCAGACAGGACTCGATCGGGGCGGGGATATCTGCGTCCCGTTGCTGCGGGAGCAGGGATTGGGTTCCTCTCAACTCTTGTGACTTGGCATTTCGCGGTGCTCATCCTCGATGACCTCGGCAAGAATGTTTCAGCCCTTGCCGTTCAGGCCGGAACTGGGCTCGTAGCAATCATCGTTCTTCTTGTGGTCATGAATTGGTTCTTTCACAAGACCTATTGGACCGGCTGGATTTCGGTCCACACCGAGCGCAAACGAGCACTATTGAAAAGCAATCAAACGAAGAGGGCCAAAGCAGGTCTCCTGTGGGGGCTGGGGTTATTGGGATTTACGTCTTTCTACCGAGAGGGATTTGAAGTCGTGCTCTTCCTTCAGACTTACAGGCTCAAGTCAGGTGGCAGTGCCGTGTTGGACGGTGTTCTCCTTGGCATCCTGCTTTCTAGCGTTGTGGCAGTTCTTACGTTCGCGGCTCACCGCCGCTTGCCGTACAGGAGGATGCTTGTCGTGACAGGCGTCATGCTCGGATTCGTTCTGCTTGTAATGGTCGGGGAGCAAGCGCAGGAGATGCAACTTGCTCATTGGCTTCCTAAAACAGAAATTCCTGAGCTGGTAAAGGTTACTCCGGAGTGGATGGGGCTTTGGTTTTCGATTTTTCCGACAGTCGAGACGTTGGGTGCGCAATTGCTGGCAGGCATTCTCGTGTTGGGCTCTTATATCACCGCTCAGCCCTCACGAGCCGCTACGGATTAGTCCGAAACATAGTGTGCATCGCAGAAAAGGATTTGGAGTAGAGGACAATATGGGAGATCGAGAGGAAATGCTGGACGAAGTGTTCCGTTTGACGAACCAGCAGGCCAAATCGCTACGAAACCGACTTAGCGAAGAGGAGGCCAACAAATGCAGGCTCCGCGCTCAGCGTATCGAAGAGCTTCTTGAACGCATCAAGGGTGATGGTTTCAGCGAGGAACGTGTTTCCGCGGACGGGTAGCTCTCGAATGTGAAAGCAAGCATCTCAAAAGTTCCCAAACGTGGATCGTGGCCGGTAGATTGTCGGGATTTTGGTTTGCCGGCAGTTCAAAGACAATCAGGACACTCGCAGGGTCGAACACGTTCTAGATAGCCGTCGGGATCAAGCGTGATGTGGGACCTGCTTGATCAAAGTCACCTTTAATAAGGTTACCTCAAGAGATCGGCGCGGCAATCATATGACAAGGCGAATCGACGGGAGACTTTAGAGGACTTCTGATGCCCTGCCTAGCCCGAAACGCGGACGAACGGAAACAGCTCCGATCTAAGAGCAAGAGGCCGGTCCGTATGGAAATACTTCTTGTAGGCCGCAATCCAGTCTCTCGCTATGTCGCGCTGCGCCGTCGGCAGATCGACCCTGCCCGCACAGACCAGTTGATGGAGGTGTTCTTCCAAGGCATCCTTGACGCGCGCATTCCACGCCCGGGATGTGTATGGTTGCGGCCACAGATTGTGGATGTCTTCGGCGCCGCCCAATCCCGGAGCGATCAGGTAATCAATCTCATAATCCCCGGCGCGAGAAGCCTGGAGTCCGTACTCCTGGAAGATCTCCTGACGCAAGGATGCCGGCACCTCCCGAACGACTTCTTCATGAGCCATCGAGCAAACGTCACCGATGCTAACCGCTCGCGCAACGCCTGGCGTGAGGTTGCGGTCCGGAATCGCCCCCGGCTCGATTGCGCTAGCGGCTGAGTTTTTCCCACGAGCCCGGGAGTGCCGGACGAGAAGATCACCACTAATCGCAACGAAAAGAGCCAGACAGATGCAAACCGCGGCCCGCGTGAGCGGAGTGAACTGAAAGAAGCGCATCCATGAACCAACGTTGGAAGCGGCTGCCAGTTCGGCCATCTGAGCCTTCAAGAGCGCACGCGGGCCTTCGATGGGCGGTATCTTCGAATCGTGACTCTGGCGGTAAGCTCGCGCGAAATCGGCAATTGTGTCCTCGATTTTGGCCATCCGGGCGCGGCAGTCCCAGCAGGCCGCCAGGTGGGCGCGAACGTGCGCGGCGCGACCCACATCAAGTTCGCCGTCCGCAGCTAGAACCAATTCCTGATCGGACAGGTGAAAGTCTTCGTCTGGCATGGTTACCTCCCATCCGCGCGTATCAAGCGTGCGAGCGATCGCGTCAGCGACATGGATACGGCTCCCAAAGAGATGCCGAGCAAAGCCGCTATTTCCCGATAGCGCAAGCCCTCTGCGCGCAACCGGAGGCAGCACTGGTCCTCTTCTGGAAGAGAGTTGAGAACGGCCAGCAGCCGTTGTTGTTTCTGAATGAAAGATACCTGCTCCTCAGGGTTCAGCGACGGGTCCGCGTGTCTTTCCGCAATCGCCCAATCGGATGCCGTAGCGTCGTGCGATCTCTGGTTTGCATAACGCCGCTTCAAGGCGAGATTATGCGCGACACGGAAGAGCCAGCCGCACAGGTTTTTTCGAGATCTTCCTAACTGAAGGTGCCGGAAGAGAGAGAGAAACACTTCCTGCGTGATTTCTTCCGCTTCATGCACGGGTACGCCAAACGAAACGACATATCGAAGAAGCGGGTTGCGAAATTGCTCGAACAGGCGCAGGACCTGGCATTCGACCTCGGAAGGCTGAGCCGAAGCCGCGGGGGCAGTCGTGGCCGGGAAGAGCAGGTCGCTGATCGAATCTGTCAAGGGAACCCGCATGGCTCTCTGTATGTATATTCCATTTTCCTCGTTTCTGTTCAGGGTTTTTGAATCTCTTCTGGTAAACGTGAGGGCAGTTTTTTAAACGTGTCGGTCAATGATCAGCGTTTCCGTGGTGCATCGAAAATCTTCGAGTTCAGCTTCATAATATTTTCTACAATCGTTGGTCCTTATCCGACTCAGAATGCAATTGCCGGCCGCTACCCGGCGGCATACAATGGCGCAATGCGATGGCGAGTTTTCACGATGAGCCTTGCGATAGTTCTCGCAGCGGTTCAACTGGGTGGGCAGGAACCCACGAAAGCCGAGTGGCACGCCGGACCGAGGAAGCCCGTGCCTGGCGTACGCGGTTTTAACGTGCTCTTCGAGAACGATCAGGTAATCGTTGACCCGCCGCAGCCGTATCCCGGCGCAGGCGATCCCTCGACCGACCTTCCCCAGCGTTGCGGCACCCTGCCTCCGGGGGACCGCGAGCGGTGCTCCGCGCCCGGTCACAACTGGCACAACCACAAGCTGAGCCGGGTGCTGATTTATTTCCGCACGGGCGGCGAACGGCTTACCTATCTGGACGGGACCATCGAGGATCTGGCTTGGGATCCGGGCACGGTCAACTGGAGTTCGCCGGCGGGATTCCACTACTCCGGTCCTTTGCCAACGCCGAGGGTCGATCCACGTCCCAGCTCTGCGTCGGGTGTGATTGTCGCGATCAAGAAAGCGGGCTATCCAGGCAAAGTGGAGGGTACCGCGCTCGATCCGCTGAAGGTGGCCCCGAACAATTTCTCGCTGATTTTCGAGAACAGCCAGGTGCGGGCACTGCGATTGAAAGTTGGCCCGCACGAGAGCGTGCCAACTCATGAATACACGCTTAGCCACCTGACAGTTGCCATGACGGATCTGGATGTCCGTATGACTTTGGGCGGAGAGACCGAGGTTTTGCAGAAGAATCTGGGGGATTTCGGCTGGAGCGGCGCTTCGCAGGAGAAGATCGAGAACCTTTCCGACAAGCCGCTCGAGACGGTCATTCTCGAACTGAAGACAATTTACTGATCGGATTACCGCAGCCTAACGCAACTTACCCGCCACTGCCTCCAATTCGGAAATTCTGTCCGTGGAGGTGCTCCCGAAGCGAAGCACATGTTGGTTTGGTGTTACAGAATTAGACCGGTTGATTCCATTTCTTCGAAAGCTTCCGCAGGGTTATAAGTTTGCCGTGTAAATCCGAACTGGCTCGACGCGCAGTTTGCTGGGGGTCTTGCGGCGCTTTCAGATTGCTTTTGTCCTTCCGGACCGGTCGCGGACGCTTTATCCAAACGAACCATCGCAGCTCGGAGGTCTTTACAGAGGTCTTAAAAAAAGACTGAACAAAAAGGCAGGCAACGGAATATTTGTATTAAGGGTTAAACGAAAGAGACGCCGGACGTCAGTTGTCCTCCCGATGTTGGAGGCGTCTTTTAACGCATGCCCGGAGATCAACAGTCAAACTAGAGAGGCCAACGCTTCATGAAGAGATTTGCAGCTGTTTTTTTCTTTTGCGCCTTGCCGCTCTTTTGCCAGACCAATAGCGGTGAATTGCAGCTCAAGGTGACTGATCCGTCGGGCCTTGGCGTGAAAACAACCGTTCAAATCGTCAGCGAAGCGAATCAGTATCGAAATACGCTGGTCACCACCGACCAGGGCACATTGGACGTGCAGCGCCTGCCCTTTGGCATCTACCGGCTTGAAATCGAGCAGCCTGGCTTTGCTTCTGCCTCCGAATCGGTCGAAATCCGGTCCTCGATTCCAGCGGAATACACATTTCAACTCAAGCTGTCATTAGTGAAGGAATCCGTGACCGTCAGTGCGGGCGATACATTGATTGACCCTGATCAAGCCGGCTCCGTTAGCCAGATTGGTACCGATCTTATCCAAAGCCGGCTGAGCTCCATTCCAGGGCGCTCCATACAGGACCTGGTAAATTCACAACCGGGCTGGCTATACGAAGGCAATGCCGTCCTGCATCCGCGCGGCTCCGAGTATCAAACACAGTTTGTCGTGGATGGCATTCCTCTGACGGACAATCGCTCGCCGAGCTTCGGACCGGAGATTGAAGCCGACGACGTGGAATCGATGAGCATCTACACGGCGGGCATTCCTGCGGAATATGGCCGAAAAATGGGCGGGGTGGTCGAGGTCAACACCCTTCAGGATTCACAGGCGGGTTTCCACGGGCAAGTGGTGCTTTCCGGCGGCAGTTTTGACTCTGCGGGCGCTTTCGCCAAAGGCGAATATTCCTGGGGCAAGAATACATTTGGCGCCAGCGCCAGCGGCAGCATGACGGACCACTATCTGAATCCAGTGGTTCCGCAAAACTACTCGAATACCGGCACGCTGGGCGATTTTTCCGCCAATTACCAGCGCGATCTGACACCGAAAGATCGCCTCAGCTTCATCGTTCGTCATGAAGTCTCCCGCTACGGCATTCCAAACGAAATCGTACAGCAAGCCGCGGGCCAGCGACAAAACGCGGACAACATCGAGACCATGGGAATTGCCTCCTACCAGCACACTTTTTCCTCTTATGCGGTGGCAGATGTGCGAGCGATGATCCGCGACAACGCGAACGGTTTCAACTCCAACGCAAATTCAACTCCGATTGAAGTGTTCCAGCACAATAGATTTCGCGAAGGTTATTTCAAGGGCAGCGTCACAATCAACCACGGCCGTCATGAAATCAAGGCCGGTGTGGAGTCGGACAACACCTTTCTGAATGAGAACTTTAGCTACATCGTGACCGATCCGACTCAATTCGATCCTGGCACTCCCTCGCCTTTCAGTTTCGTGGCGTCTCGCCCGGACCTCGAGCAATCCGCGTTTGTGCAGGATCTGATCCGGCTGGGAAATTGGACAATCAATGCCGGGCTTCGCTGGGATCACTACCAGCTTCTTCTGAACCGGCAGGCGGTGGACCCTCGTCTCTCGGTTTCGCGCTATTTCCCCTCCGCCGATCTCGTGGTGCATTTTTCCTACGACAGGGTCTTCCAAACGCCCTCTTTCGAGAACATCCTGCTTTCCAGTTCGACGGCAGCCACGACACTGAACCCGCTCTCTCTCCAGTTGCCGGTCGAACCTTCGGAGGGAAACTATTACGAAGTGGGTTTGACCAAGGGCTTCTTTAAGAAGGTCAGGCTGGACGCCAACTATTTTCGCCGACTCGTCAGCAACTATGCTGACGACGATCAGATTAACAACACCACCATCAGCTTTCCCATTGCGTTCCGCAAGGCCATTATCTATGGCGCAGAAGCGAAGCTCGATGTTCCTGATTGGCACGGCTTTTCGGGCTTTCTGAGCTATTCCTATACCGTCGGCAATGCATGGTTCCCCGTGACGGGCGGCCTTTTTCTCGGCGACGATGCGGTGATACCGAGCATCGGCCATTTCCCGGATTCGCAGGATCAGCGCAACACCGTTCGCGGACGCCTTCGCTACCAAGTCACACCGCGGTTCTGGATCGCGGGAGGCATTCAATATGACACCGGTCTCCCGTTTGACTTCCAGGGAACCTATGATGAGGCGCTCGCCGAATATGGCCAGCAGGTCGTGAATCGCATTAATTTTGACCGGGGCCGCATCTACCCGTCCTTCCAGGTCAACGCTTCGGCGGGTGCAGATATTTTCAAGTCGGAGCGTCTAAGTGTGCGGTTTCAGATCGACGGTCAGAACCTCACCAACGTCCTTGACGTAATCGACTTCGGCGGTCTGTTCTCCGGCAACGCCATCGGGCCGTCCCGAAGCTTTGCGCTGCGCCTCACAACCAACTTCTAGAATTAATATCTTTCGGGGCGTTCCACAGAGATTTTGGCCAACCACGCATGTCCAGTTGGGCTTTGTTAGGCCCGGTGATTCTAGAATCCCTGTATTCCCCGTTCGCTGCGATTTCCACACCATTTGCGAACTGAAAATAAGCTTTCGGCCATCCGCGCTTGACAACCTGTAGGAGATGAAGTCAAATATGCCAGTTGATACCGAGTTGCAACTGGCACTAAGCGCCGACTTTTTTGCCGTTCCACGTTGAAATAGGAAATAAATCAGGGCGAGCTCGACCAGGGGTTTTCCAGGAACAAAAAGGCCGATCCCCACAGCAAACCTTTTGGCGAGGAGCTATGGGGACCGGAAACCGACAGCCCGATGGGCTGACGACCGTGAGCATTATACGGGAGTCAGCCATCCGTTACACAAGGAGAAAAAGCAGCATGGCTGGTACCCGGCATAGTTGTGTCGTTGGTTTTTCCTCGATCTTGAGCTGGTTTGGTCGCGTCGCCCTGTTTCTTGCTCTCACAGTATTCATTTCCTGTGCCGTCGATTTGTGGGCCGGGGCTGGCGGGAGTATTTCGGGCACCGTGAGGGACACAAGCAATGGCGCAGTTCCTAACGCCGCCGTAAAAGCCACCAATACCGACACCGGTATAGCGCAGGAGGTTGCGACGAACGACCAGGGGTTCTACTCCTTTCCCGAGCTTCCCGTGGGGCGCTACACCGTTGCCATCCGAAAGCAGGGGTTCAGGCCTTACGACCGGACCGGTATCGCCATCAATGCCGACGGCGCTCTTGCTGTCGACGCCGTTTTGGAGATTGGCGAACAGAAGCAGGCGGTTACGGTGACCGAGACCGCGGTTCACGCGGAGACTTCCGATACCCAGATGGGCGAAGTTATTACCGGGACGCAAATGACGGCGGTACCCCTCAATGGCAGGAGTTACACCGATCTGCTCGCCCTCCAGCCGGGTGTTGTTCCTGCGACTTCGCTGACCTCCAACACGCAGCAGGACGTTGGCGTCAGTGCGCTCTCGCCGTCCGGAAGTCTGAACCCCGGAACGATCTCGATCAACGGCCAGCGGGAATTCTCGAATGCATTCATTGTGGACGGCAGCGACGCCGAAGAAGACGTGAATTCCGGAACGGCGATCATCCCGAATCTCGATTCCATTGCCGAGTTCCGCATCCTCACCAGCAACTTCGACGCCGAGTACGGCGAGCACAGCGGCGGGCAGATCAACGTCGTCACCAAATCAGGAACCAATGGATTTCATGGCGACGGTTTTGAGTTTCTGCGCAACACGAATCTCGACGCTCGCAACTATTTTTCTCCCATGCGTGGCGCATTTGACCAAAACCAGTTTGGCGGCACGTTCGGCGGCCCGATTCGAAAAAACAAAGTGTTTTTCTTTGCCGACTATCAAGGGACTCGATTGACGCAGGGGGTAGACACGGGCCAGATTCCGGTTCCTTCCCTGGCGGACCGGTCCGGCAACGTTACCGACCTCGCAGGTTCGCTGACCGGCACGGTAAACGGACAGAACTGGGCCGACCTGCTTTCACAGAAGCTCGGATACTCCGTTTCCTCCGGCGAACCCTATTACACACCGGGGTGCGCGGATTCTTCACAGTGCGTTCTTCCCAACGCCGTGATCCCTGCCTCCGCATGGTCCGCGCCTGCGAAGAATCTGCTGCAATATATTCCTCAGCCGAATGCGGCCGGCAACACCTTCGCGACAGCGGCCTACGACCAGACTTTGCGGGACGACAAGGCCGCCTATCGACTCGATTACAACAGTCATTGGGGAACCCTGTCGGCCTACTATTTCCTGGACGATTACACGCTCAACAATCCCTATCCGGTGGCACAAAGTGGAGCGAGTGTGCCAGGTTTCAACGCACTTTATTTGGGCCGGGCCCAGTTGCTCAGCCTGGGCGATACGAAGACGCTTGGATCGACGGCGGTCAATGAGTTTCACTTCAGCTATACACGGGATCACAGCGACCTCGGGAAACCCATCGGCGGCCTCGGCGTCAGCCTGGCTTCGCAGGGATTTGTGACGGGCGCAGGAACTCCGGGCATCGTGCCGCTCGACCCTAAAGGGGAAGGGGTGGAGAATATCGTTTTCAATGCCTTTTCCATCGGAACGAACGCCAACGAATTGAAGCAGGTCAATAACACCTTCCAATGGTCGGATACTTTCTCGAAGGTGATGGGTCTCCACACGATGAAATTCGGAGCGGAATTTCACTACGACCAAATTAACACCAACGCGATCGCGCAATTCAACGGCAACTTCTTGTTCACGGGAAGCGAGACGGGTTCCGATTTTGCCGATTTCCTGCTGGGAATTCCCAGCCAGTACAATCAGAGCCAGCTGCAGCCGTTTTACGGCCGCAATAAATACTGGGGACTGTACGGACAGGACAGCTGGCGCGTGCGTTCCAACCTGACGCTGAACTACGGCCTGCGCTGGGATCGCATCGAGCCTTGGTACGAAAAAAACAACGGGATCTCGACGTTTGAACCCGGAAAGTCTTCGGTCGTATTTCCCGGTGCGCCGGCGGGAATTTTATTTCCCACCGATCCGGGGGTCTCCCGGACGCTTGCGCCCCCCGGGAACCTCGACTTCGCGCCTCGGATCGGCCTCGCTTATTCACCGGAGGCCAGGGAAGGCACTCTCCTCGGGAAAATCCTGGGCGGTCCCGGCAAGACAAGCATACGAGCCGGTTACGGCATCTACTACACATCGATCGAAGCCCTGACGATTGGTATCCTGGCTGGAAACGCGCCCTTTGGAACCACCTATTCGAGCCCGGCCCCGCCGTTGTTCGCCACTCCGTTTGTTACCGCTTCAACGGGACAGGATCAAGGCCAGCCTTTTCCTGTCGCACTCGCAACGGGAAATGCCTCGCGCAGCAATCCGAACCCCAACATCGATTGGTCACAATACGAGCCGATCAGCGGAATACCCGCATATGCCGCAACGAACCGGATTCCCTACGTTGACGAATACATGTTATCGGTGCAGCGACAGATCGGAACGAACACTGTGCTCAGCGCCAGCTACGTCGGCACGCAGGGGCACCGGCTTCTGGTGATGGTCGAGGCCAACCCGGGCGATCCGGCGCTCTGCCTGAGCCTCAGCCAGCCCAGCCAAGTAGCTCCCGGCTCAGCCACATGCGGCCCCTTTGGCGAAAGCAATGTATTCACGACGACATCGGGGCAGGTGATTAATGGAACCCGCGGCCCGCTGGGGCCGAATTTCGGCAGCGACACCAACCAAGCGACGATTGGGAAATCCAATTACAACGCTCTCGAAGTCAACCTGCACCATACCAGCGGGCGCCTTGAACTTTCTGCGGGATACACCTACAGCAAATCGATGGATGAATCCTCCAATCTCGGGGAGGAGGTCAATCCGATTAATCCGTCCCTCAGCTATGCGCTGTCTTCTTTTGACATCACGCAAAACTTCGTCGTGAGCTATAACTACCGGATTCCGTTCGAGCGTTTCTTCCGAGCCGCGAACCGCTGGACGCAGGGGTGGGAGCTCTCGGGGATCACCCACTTCAGCACCGGCCTTCCGGTGACGCTGGTCAACTACGGTGACAATTCCTTGCTCGGGGCCGAACCGAATGGCATCAACAACTATGGCATCGATGAGCCGGACTACTCCGGGGGCCCTCTCAATCTCAATCACAATCCCCGAAATGGGACGCCTTATTTCGATAGCGCCCAATTCAGCGAAAACGCCCTGGGCACGCCGGGCACCTCCAGGCGGCGTTTCTTTTCCGGGCCAGGTATGGATAACTACGATATCGCTCTTCTCAAAACCGTGCGCCTGACGGAATCGAAATCCTTCCAGCTCCGGCTCGAAGGGTTTAACGTGTTCAACCACACCCAGTTCTTTGGTCCCCAATCCATTGACGGCAATATCAGCAGTACGACGTTTGGCCAAGCCGTCAATGCGGACCCACCCCGGCGGGCTCAATTGGGCGCAAAGTTTTTCTTTTAAACACAAACAGTGACGATCCTTGCAGTCGGGCCGCAGACGGCCGCGACAGGGCACCGCGGATCTACATAAACCTGGAAAGATGAGGCTGTCGCATCGTTGCTGTCGCCGCCCGCGCATCGCGGGGCCCCCTCTCGGTCTTTCAATCCGCGCGCGGCCTGGGTCATCGTTATTGTCATTGCCGGTTTTGGATTTGCAAACTACGTGCTGCTCAAGCTGTACGGGACGCGCGGGGTCTACCTGAGCGCTTTTCTTGGCGGGCTCGTGAACAGCACGGCGGCAGCAGCCGAATTGGCGAGGCCTCTGGGCTCTGGCGGCAGCGTGTCGTTTGGAGTGGCGGTTTCCGCGCTGCTGCTGACCATCGTAGCCATGTTTGGGCGGAATCTAGTGATTTTGGCGATTTTCTCGCCCGCAGCGGTGACCACGGCCGCCGGCCCGTTGATCGTCATGGCAATCGCTGCGGCTATTCTCGTGCGCCGAGCTCGGGCGCGAGTTGAAAACACACCTGCGGAAATTCATCTTGAGTCGCCGGTCTCGTTGGCGCGCGTGCTGAATTTCGCCGGGCTTTTCATATTGATTCAAGTTATCTCGACACTGGGTGAGCGCCACCTCGGCAAATTTGGATTTCTCGCGATCAGCGTGCTGGGAGGCTTGGTGAGCAGCGCAAGCACGACCGCAGCAGCCGCGAACATGGTCGCGCACGGGCAATTGCAGCCCAGCGTAGCCGGAACAGGAGTTGTGCTGGCGTCGCTTGCGAGCGCCCTTGTTAATTTGCCGATCATTCAGCGCCAGGGCAAGAACTCTGCTTTGAACCTTCGTCTGGCGACGCTCACCGTAGCACTAACCATCCTGGGAGTTGCCGTGCTGTTACTGCGGGAATACCGCTGGCTACTGAAAATATAGCCCCTTACTACCCCCCTTTAGCTCAAAACCACCTTTTTACAGGCAATTTACAGCGGCCAGGAACGCGATGGACTAGCGTTTGAGACGCGAAAAGTGCGCAGCATGGCTCGTGGGGTGGGAGCGCCAAGGCAAGTAGCCGAAGCCAGTGGGGCATACCGGCATGCCTTGCCCCCGTTCTTGGGGAGGGAACAATGCGGACTCTGTTTAAGACCGAGCGGAAATTTGCGTTTGTGATTGCACGATCCATCTTCTTGGTTACGGCTTTGTTTCTGCTGCTCGCTCTTTCCGTATCCACTCCGGCTGCCGTTGGGGGGAGTATCTCCGGGACTGTTAAGGACGCAACTGGCGGCGTGATTCCGAAGGCCACCGTCACGGTAACGAATGCCGAAACTGGGATCCAGCAAACCGCGGTGAGTAACGACGCCGGCACCTACTCCTTCCCGACTCTGCCGGTAGGGCATTACAACCTCGACGTGACGGACGCCGGCTTCCGGCCCTACCGCCGGACGAGCATAACGGTGGACGTAAACAGCGCCCTCATAGTCGATGCAGCGCTCGAAGTAGGCGCGAACCAGGAGACCATTACCGTGGAGGAATCGGCCGTGCAGGCGGAGACAGCTAGCACCCAATTAGGGGACGTCATCACATCCGCCAATGTGGCAGTTTTGCCACTGAACGGGCGCAGCTATACCGATCTGCTTGCGCTTCAGCCGGGCGTTACTCCTGTTACGACGATCACATCTAACACGGTCGTAGGGCTGGGGCAGACCGTATTTTCACCTTCCGGCGATTTGAACGCCGGGGCCATTTCCATCAACGGCCAGCGGGAGGCCGCCAACGGCTACCTGGTCAATGGCGCCGATGCCGAAGAGACCGGCAGCCTCGCCGCCGCCATCATCCCCAATCTAGATTCCATCTCCGAATTCCGAATCCTGTCCGACAATTTTGACTCGGAGTATGGCAGGTACACGGGGGGCCAGATCAACGTCATTACAAAGTCCGGAACCAACGAGTTTCACGGAGACGCTTTCGAATTCCTCCGCAACACGGATCTTGATTCGCGCAATTATTTCTCTCCCACTCGCGGAACATTCATTCAAAACCAGTTTGGCGGCACGTTCGGCGGCCCCATCGTTCGTAAGAAAGTCTTCTTCTTCACGGATTATCAAGGCACACGACAGATTGAAGGGACCGACACCGGGCTGATCCCTGTGCCCTCTTTGCAAGACCGCACCGGCAACTTGTCCGATCAAGCGAGCTCGTTGACTGGCACGGTGAGTCCCGACTTATTTTCGGGCTCGGGAACCGACACTTCTATCGCGGCCCAACTGACGCGGAAGCTCGGCTACCCGGTTTCCGGGGGTGAACCCTACTATTCCCCGGGATGCACCAGCGCTACATGCGTTTTCCCGGGTGCGGTAATCCCGCAGAGCGCGTGGTCTGCTCCGGCCCTGGCATTGCTGAAATATATCCCCACGCCGACGCCGGGTCTCGGAAACAACTTCTCGACATCGGCGTTCGACCAGATTCTGCGCGATGACAAGATTGGTGAGCGCATCGATGCCAATACGCGCTGGGGCTCGATATTTGGCTACTATTCGTTCGACAACTATACCTTGAACAATCCTTACCCCACCGGCCAGGCAGGAGCCAGCGTGCCGGGGTTCAACGGTCTATACACGGGGCGAGCGCAACTGATTGACCTGGGTGTAACCAAGACGTTCGGAACGAGCGTCGTCAACGAATTTCACGTCAATTACACCCGCGATAAAAACGATCTGGGCAAGCCGGATGGCGGGCTAGGGGTCAGCATTGCCTCGCAGGGCTTTACAGGCATTATTCCAGGGGCGCCCCAAAATGAGGGTGTAGAAAGCATTATCTTCAATAGCTTCTCAATGGGATCCGTTCCTGAAGAGTTCGATCAGATCAACAACGACTTCGGTCTGAGCGACAATTTTTCCAAAGTGCTGGGAACGCACTTGATCAAATTCGGGGCCCAGCTGGAATACAACCAGATCAACACGTATCCTTTCGCCGATCTGAATGGGAGCTTTAACATTACCGGGCAGGAGACCGGCCTCGACTTCGCGGATTTCCTCATCGGCGTTTCGAGCATATACACTCAGAACCAGCTCAGACCCTTCTATGGCCGGAACAGGTACGTGGGCATCTACGGGGAAGACAGCTGGCGCGTGAAAAGCAATCTCACACTGAATTACGGTCTGCGGTGGGACCGAATCGAGCCCTGGTATGAAAAGTATAATAACTACATCACGTTTATTCCGGGGGAGCAATCCGAAGTGTTTCCCACCGCTCCCACCGGCATCGTTTATCCGGGAGATCCGAGCGTAGCGCGTACGCTGGCTCCAGCGGGAAACCGTGACTTCGCACCCCGCATCGGTTTGGCTTACTCGCCCGATGTACGGGTGGATTCGCCGCTGCGCAAAATCGTGGGAGCTTCCGGCACCACAAGCATCCGAGCGAGTTATGGGATATTCTATGCGGCCATTCCAGGAGAAACACTGGGGCTCATCAGCGACAATGCCCCCTATGGATTCACCTACACGAGTCCCGCTCCGCCTCTTCTTGCTACGCCGTTTGTGGACGTCACCGGCAATGTGGAAGGCCAGCGCTTTCCCGTACAACTCGCACCGACGAATGTATCGAGAAGCCATCCGGACTCCAACATCAGCTTTACTCAATTCGAGCCCATCAGCACAATACCGGGCTATAAGACCAACGACCGTATTCCCTACACCGAGGAGTACATGCTGTCCCTGCAGCGGCAGCTTGGTTCCAAGACGCTGCTCAGCATCGAGTATGTGGGAAATCAGGCCCATCGTCTTCTGGTGCTCGAGCCGGCGAATCCCGGCAATCCCGCCCTGTGCCTCAGCATTCCCGGGTGCGGTCCCGGTGGCGAGAACACCTACAATACACGGGGGCCTTTGGGTGCCAATTTCGGGGACGTCAGCTATCAGACGACCATCGGCAATTCCAGTTACGACGCGCTGGAGGCCAGCGTCCGCCACACCAGCGGGCGAGTACAATTGTTTGCCAGCTACACCTATAGCAAATCTCTCGACCAGGGTTCGAATTTCGCGGATCAGGTGGACCCATTCGATCCGAACCTCCTCCGAGGTCTTTCGTCCTTCGACATGCGCCACAACTTTGTCGCGAGCTATACCATCAGCGTCCCCTTCGAACGCCTTTTCCGAACCGACAACCGCTGGACGGAAGGCTGGTCGGTCTCGGGAATCACCCGCTACAGCACGGGCTTCCCCGTGACGTTGATCAATCCCATCGATACTTCCTTGATCGGGTCGGAGGGGAATGGCATCAACGTCACGGGCCTCGATGAACTCGATTACACTCCCGGTCGGCTCAGTCTGAATCACAACCCGCGCAATGGAAACCCGTACTTCAACGCCTCGCTCTTCAGCTCGCCGGCCGACGACCCCACGGTGGGAAACACGATCGCTAACACAATCGGTAACAGCGGACGCCGGTTTTTCTCCGGGCCGGGGATCGACAATTACGATTTGACTTTGCAGAAGAACTTGAAACTCACCGAGTCGAAATCCTTCGAATTGCGACTGGAGGCATTTAATGCATTCAACCACGCACAGTTTTACGGTCCTTCAGCGGTGCAAGGCAACATCGGCAGCGCGACTTTTGGCCAGGTCGTCAGCGCCGCCCCGCCGCGGTTATTCCAGATCGCCTCTAAAATCGTCTTTTGATGCGAATGAACTACGAGTCGATAAAGCGCCGTCACTCATCACGCATCTGTTGGCAAGTGACGACGAATCAAATCCCATTTGGCGGGTCAGCTGCCCTCTGTGGCCAGCAATTGCCGTGGAGGCCTTTGTGGCGAGTTGAGGTGACGAATCTCACCCTCGCCAGTCCAGTGTTGTGGCGGTCTGGCAATTCGAAAACGAAAGGCCGGAAGCTGTCCGGCCTTCTCAATTAGCAATGAGGATCGACCGTTGGTTGAGTTTTGCAAAACCAATTCTTAATCTTCGGTAGTAGGGCAAACAGGAGTAGGACTACCTTCCTGGGCCGCCGGGACCTCTGCCCCAGCCTCCGCCTCCCCCTCTTCCTACGAGCTGAGTGTATTTGGATTGCTGGCCGGGAAGGGTAAGAATCTGGTAGAACGCTGCCTCGGCAGTAGCTCTGGCGAGAGTGGAGGCAGCCGCGTCGTTGCCGATCGCAGTTGAGGCGGATTGAATGCCGAGGCTATCATTATTGATCACGGCGGTGTGGAGAGCCTCGCGCTGAGTCCTCTCATCCTTTTGCGCTGAGAACTCTGCCGTGACTTCCGTTGTGAAAATGGCAAGCGCTTGTGTCTGCTGGGCGGAATTGAGCTCCAGCAGCGTGGTATACCGGTTGACAATGTCCTGCGCAATGGTGGCTGGGGATGGCGGAGTATGCTGGGCGAACACAACCGCCGCCGCAAATGAAGCTAGCAAGATCGTAAGGGCAAGTTTTCGCATGTTGGGAAACCCTCCCGATAGAGAATTTTTCTGCTTAAATCTAATTACCCTAGCGAACCAAAAAGTTCCAGTTTTCCACTCAAGTCCGCTCAACGGTCCTGGTTAACGCGGTGGTCTCAATAGGTCGATGCAACACTAGGAGGAAGTCCCAAGTCCAAGAATTCTAAAGGCTAAGAATCATTGGCGAGCACAAAGCAAAGAAAAGGCATCCTGTTTAGGTAAAAGCGAACTGCAACCCCTGAGGATCGGCCCGCTCGAAACGTATTGCCAGATCAAATGACCAGAGGGTGTTGCATCGACCGTCTGAACCGGCAGCGCCGTTACCGGACATGTGGTTTCCTAGTACCCGCTAGAGTGATGCGGTCCGAAAGGGTCAATTCTGGCGCGGTTGTATTGCCGTGTTTCTAAAGGGGCGAAAGCAAGCCGCCGTTGGTGGTCCACAAAGTACAGGTTGTGGACCAGCGCTTGTATTTAGGAGGAATGCGATTGCTATCACCAATGTCTCATTCTTCCGTACAAAGATATCAACGCCCAAAAAGCGAAGTGTGCCATGAAGATTGGCGGCGGCGGGTACCGCCTCCGAAACATCGAACTTCGCAGTTGGCAGAAGCTGGCCCCTGAGTCGGAGCTCGACGCAGACAACATCGTCGGGCCAGTAGATGCGACCTGGGTATCGCGAGCACTATCTCGCGTGGCACTCAGGCTGAATCTGAGGCAATGGGAAAACGATTTTGTGAGGAGTATGGAGCGCAGCTGTTTCACGAATTCTTTAATGCAAAATGCCGGAAGGTGGTTGAGAAATGGCTGTTCGATTCTGCGCCTTTTGTGAATTACATTTTGCATCCGAAATGTCGTTCCGAACAGGCTGTCTGCAACTGCTGCAATAACTGCTTGAGTCTTACTCGGCATCGTGAACGAACTGACTGAGGGCCTCAAGAAATTCATAACGATCGCTCTTCAAATGTGTCTTGGGACTAGCGATGTCTAAGCGCGACTCGCGCGTGATGCCAGTTTCGCGGCGTATCGGATAACTGTAGGTTCCGTCAAGCTGTAGAACAGCAACAGGTCCACACGCCTTCGCCACTACCACCACGAGGCATAACTTACTGACTCCCTCCCTGTCGGGAACTTCCACCTGATGGAGTTTAACGATGTTGCGATCATATTCGATATGCCTGGCGAGCACGTCGCTAGCGAACTTCAATCTGCTTTCAACATCACCCCCGATGCCGACGACCTCTCGCTCGTCGGTGACTCCGATCACCAGAACGCCGCCCTCAGCGTTAGCCAAACTCGCGACGTCCTCAGCGAATGAGATTTTTCCTTTTGCTCGTGCGTCGCCTTGCGCAACCCAAATCGTGAGCGTCTCTTTGAAATCCCAAAACTGGGACTCCGTTTTCTTGGTTCGGGTCGCCTTTGAAATAAAATCTTGCCAAAATCGGTCGCTGTGTATCAGCCCTTCCTCGCTTTTGTATTTGTCGATGTCGATGAGGATGTTGTCCAAGGAGTTCCGAAGTTCCCTGAAATACACCTCGCACTCGTGAAAGATTTCATGCGACGCTCGCTTGGCAATAGAAGTGACCGGAATACGGATCTCTGTCGTCATGTCTTCCCCATTCATCCGGTCCGCTATCTCGGCCCCAATCTCGTATTCAGTTTTGTCTACTGCGTACAGAATTCGCGAACGAAGGCCCAGGACGACTTCCGCTAATCGGCGGAACTGGTGGGGGTCCTCTTCTTCGATCTTTATCTCCGCTACATCGATCCAACGCTCTCCGCGCCGCGTGGATCCCCACACTCGATAAGTGAAGAGAATGTACGGAGCCAAGATGTCCTTTTCCGCCAGCCATCGGACATACTCGCGGACGGCGTCAATTTCCCCCGAGCGATTTTCGGCAAATCGTCGAAGAGCCGCCAGCAGTTTGGGGTAAGAGTCGAATTGAGTCCGGCGCAATTGATCTGCCGCACGCAGCAAAGAGTGCGCTGCCTCCCGAGCACTTTCCGTTCGACCGCGTAGTTCCTCGACATTCTTTTCCTTGCGGCGCACCCACCAATTGATCTCATCCGGTCCCACCTCTTTGGCGAAATCCGTCCTCGCTCGTTCAACGGAGGTTAGCCCATGATCTCTATCGAGTTTGGTCCGCACCGTGGTCATGGCCTCCATCAATGTAGCCGCCCTCATCACATACCAGTGGATTCGCCCCAGCGCGAGCGTCGCGGGACAAAAGAGCGATTCGTGTTCCTTATCTGGGTCGATTATCATCGTGCCGCCGTTTCGCCACATCGCGGTCTATCAAGAGTCCAGAAGCGTTCCTATCAATAGGCGGCACGCCTTCGAATCTACCGCTCATCTGCTTTCTGATTTCTTCCACGACCTCAGGTGGTAACAATACCGCCGGATGGAGTAGCGCAAGTTCTCGAATGTCCTGAACCGCGTCTGCGATGAGTCCCAACCGTTCTGCCGAAAAGGCTTCCTCATAGTTCTTAAAAGCGGCTGACGCCGCTGCGAGTTTGTCTACGGCATCGTTCTTCGGGAATACGGCAGCCATCGTCAGACATCTCCGGTTCAAGAAAATGAAGTTGTTGTAATCCGCAGCTATCGGCTCGCTGTACCGATATTCTTTGGCGTCTGGTTTGTGCATCTTTTGAAAACGCTCCAGCGTGTCACACATCTCGCTCGCTCGAAAATAGAGTTCGAACCATTTCGACTGTCGCCAGTCGGCCAACTCCCGTTCGGCGACTTCTTTCGTCTGACGCAATGACTCCGCGGCCAATTCTGTCGAAATCCTGGCTTGGCTCAGTGACTCCAGCGACAGGTCCCTTGCGGTCTTGGCCTCATTCAGCGATTTGTCGGAGATTTGGTTCGCAGATCGCGCTGCTTTAAGCGACATCCACGAAATGATCACGGATGCGACGCCCGCGAGAAACGCAACAACGAGAGAAACTTCCGCTACGTGGAGTGACTTCCAGTCGAAGGATGACGGCTCAACCATGCGCAGAAGTCTATATCCCAATGCGCTAAACTCCAACGATGCCGAAGCTCAGAATCGGGCTCAATGCCTTCATCGCCGCGGGATCGTCCGGCTCGTCCTATCCGCCTGATCTGCCAGGCCGCGGCCGGCTCTCCTATTACGCAACCGTTTGGATGCCCATCCGGCATTGTGATCTCACGAAGTCGAACGTGAGTTGCTGCCGTGTGGGCACGGCGATGCGTTGCTTAGATGAACCACGGCGTTTGTTCAAGCGCCGCGTGTACCTTGAAGTTATCCTGCTGACGAAGAAACGCGGCGGTCAAATATGCGATGTCTCCTGCGTATTTCGTCGTGATCGGCTCGCCGCATAGCGAATCCGTCGAGGCCCAATTCAGCTTCGTCAAGCTCAGTATTTGAGACGCCAGAGCGCGTAGATCGTGATGTCTTCGAGGTTGTCGATCTGGACCTTCCGTGAAGATATTCAATTCGAGCATCTGTGGCGTACCGAGAGTTTTTCTGTACGTGTTGTAGCCCGTAGTCGAAAGATAGATTTGCGACGGCGACGTCGTAACAAAACTTCCTCGGCTTAAGCTCCCGTCGCCTTCTGGCCGGCTGTCGTAAAAACGCACGTTGTGGTCGGTGTTGATCCAAACGAATGAATAGGTCCCACCGGGCCGAACTGTGCGAGCAGACTCGATAATCGCATCGCGGTCTTCTCTCTTGAATTTCGCAGAGTAGTGAAAGTAAACAGATGGGCTGTCAGAAAGAGGAAGTTTGTCCAACGTAGTTCGGACCAGTTGTGAGAAATACTCAGCCTTCTTTTCGAACGGAAACGTCTCTGTGTTGGCCGAATAGAATCCCCAACGCCCATAGTTGTTGAAGACGTTGGCATAACCCATCGTCCGTGTCGTGCCCCGTTCGTAATTCTGCGTGTAGGAAAGACCAACGAAGAAGTCCGCGTCCGGGATGGCGCCAGGAAGGACCCACGGCACCACACCGCACTTTGCGATTATGTTCAGCGCTAGGTTGAGATCTTTGTAGTCCGGGTTTAACAAAGTCGGTGTATCCACCATTTGCGAAGGAACACCTTGTTCCAGCAGGCGTCGCTTCAGTTTATAGTAAGGTGAAGTTTCATCATCCAGCGCGTATCCGCTCTCTGGCGTTTGAACGAGGAAGAGGCGGGCTAGAGACTTGTCTCCTGCCCATGCTGGATGCTCGCTTAGGATTCGATCGCACTCGCCGACTAATCCTTCTGGGGTCGGTGCCGTAATTATCGACGAGTAGGAAAACTTTGTACTGAATGTCCGCTCCGCACCCTTGAATTTGAATTTGCCCACTTTCAGCCGTTGAATCAGCGCTGCCATCTGTTCCCGTACCTGCGCGCTGCAAAGAGGGATCAGTTCGATGTCGTGAGTTTTATTGTCCCATGCGCCGAATTCTGTGATTCCCTCGCGGATATTCGCAGTTTCCTTCTGGTGTTGAAACTCGACAACAGGCTCTGACACGCTGGCGGCATTCAGATTGGAAAGCGTATTCGCGTCCCTCGATATCGACGCGGCATTCGGCTGAAGTGAAACGGTCGGCCCCGTAGGCACCGTGATCGGAAAAACTGTCGAGGCTATATCTACGATAGCTGCTTCGGTTCTCGCAGAACGGGTGCGCGCGGCGTTTGGTTGTGCTGCCAAACTGGCCTGTTTGATCGCTTTGCCCAAGTCAAAGGTAATGCCGCGTTTGGTCAAGATTTCGTCGAGCGTCCTCGTCTTGATGTTTGGAATTACCTTTTCCGCAGGAACGCCCTGGGGAGCCTCGATGTCGAAGAACTTGATCGTGCAAAGACCCTCGTGAATGTCCATAATCTTTCCTCGCTGCCACCCATTCCAGTTCGCGATCCCGGTGCGCCCTATGAGACTCGTCGCAGGAAGTAGTCGCAGCAGCTCGGCAGCGGGCAACACGTTCTTGACCTGCAAATCATAGTCCAGCGTCAGATA
>Ga0302326_10007818_pt1 | contig 23707 bp, 19 predicted proteins | sample Palsa_T0_3_FD_202264 | JGI IMG/M metagenome (GOLD analysis project Ga0302326, IMG submission 202264) | Peat permafrost microbial communities from Stordalen Mire near Abisko, Sweden - Palsa_T0_3 | ecosystem: Environmental > Terrestrial > Soil > Palsa > Peat permafrost | place: Sweden: Abisko... | reverse complement strand
AAACAAATCGGTTATCCGCTTAACAACAGGGTCGCTAACACGCTCGGGGGGAGGGGAGGGGGAGTGGCGAAGAACGAACGGGAGCTCTCCGAGATCGTCCAGCGCGGCCTGAACATCAGCATCGCTCACCAGGTACTGATCGAGGAGTACATCGGCCAATGGAAGCAGATCGAGTACGAGGTGATGAGGGACGGGGACGACAACGGACAGGTCGTCTGCAACATGGAGAATGTGCTCAGCATGAGGGTCCATACAGGGGACAACATCGTCGTAGCGCCTTCCCAGACCATCACCAACCGCGAGTACCATATGCTCAGGTCGCTCTCGCTGAAGGCGGCGAGGAGGTGCGGGATAATCGGGGAGTGCAACATGCAGTTCGCACTAGAACCGACCTCGGAACGCTACAACGCAATCGAGATCAACGCAAGGCTGTCAAGGTCGTCCGCGCTCGCTTCGAAGGCCACGGGGTATCCCATAGCGTACATCGCCGCAAAGATCTGCCTCGGGTATTCGCTCACCGAACTCAAGAACAAGGTCACCGGCGTGACGAGCGCGCTGTTCGAGCCGTCCCTGGACTACTGCGTGGTCAAGATGCCGAGGTGGGACACGAAGAAGTTCGAAGGCGCTTCGAGGAACATCGGGACCGCCATGAAGTCCATCGGCGAGGTGATGGCGATCGGCAGAGGGTTCGAGGAGGCGGTTCAGAAGGCCACGAGGATGCTCAACATAAGGTACGACGGAATCATCAGGAGGTTCGTGGAGACGGACGACCTCGACGTGATCCGGGAGAGGCTGCGTAACCCCACAGACCAAATACTCTTCGACGTGGTCGAGGCGCTGATGCTCGGGATGCCGGAGGACGAGGTGAGCAGGCTGAGCGTGATCGACCCGTGGTTCATCAGCAAATTCAAGAACATAGTGGACATGCACAGACGGATAACGGAGGCAGGCAAGGACGGGCTGGAGAGGGACCAGTCTCTGGTGCGAGCCGCCAAGAAGGAAGGGTTCTCCGACAAGCAGATCGCGTCCGCTGTAGGGATGGACGAGGAACACGCCAGGGCAATCAGGGAGAGGATGAACATAGAGCCGTTCACGAAGACCATCGACACCCTCGCGGCTGAGTGGCCTGCGAAGACGAACTATCTGTACATGACGTACAACGGGTCGGAGGAAGAGGCCAAGCCCACCAAGGCCAAGAAGGTCCTGGTCCTCGGAGCAGGCCCGTACAGGATCGGGAGCTCGGTAGAGTTCGACTGGGGTACCATGAACATGGCCTGGGCCCTCAAGGCGAACGGCGTCGACGAGGTGATAGTCGTGAACTGCAACCCCGAGACAGTGTCGACAGACTTCGACATGAGCGACAGGCTCTACTTCGAAGAGCTCACGGTAGAGAGGATCCTTGGGATTTACGAGAAGGAGAAGCCGCTAGGCGTGGTGCTGTGCGTGGGCGGCCAGATACCGAACGACCTGGCCCTCGAGCTGGACCAGAACGGAGTCAAGATACTAGGGACCAGCGCGGAGTCAATCGAAAGGGCGGAGGACAGGGAGAGGTTCAGCTTCCTCCTCGAGAACCTTGGCATCCCGCAGCCCAAGTGGGGCAGCTTCAGGTCGACGAAGCAGGCGCGGGACTTCTGCGAAGGGGTCGGGTATCCGGTCATCGTAAGGCCCTCTCACGTCCTGAGCGGCTCGGCAATGAGGGTGATCTGGAGCCCTTCCGAGCTGGACACGTTCCTGGTCAAGGCGGCGGAGGTCAACCCCAACTACCCGGTTACGATAAGCAAGTTCCTGGAGGACGCAAGAGAGGTCGAGGTCGACGCCATCTCTGACGGCGAGACGACTGTGATAGGGGCGATAATGGAGCACGTCGAGAACGCCGGCGTCCACTCCGGGGACGCCATCATGACCATTCCGACGATAACGGTCAGCGAGACGGCGAAGCAGAAGATGAGGGAGTACAGCAGGGCCATCGCACGCGAGCTGGGCGCCAAAGGTCCCCTGAACATCCAGTACCTGGTGATGGGGGACGAGGTCCAGGTGATCGAGTGCAACCTGAGGGCATCGCGCTCGATGCCTTTCGTCTCCAAGACGACCGGGATGAACCTCATCGAACTCGTCGCGCCGGTGCTCCTGGGCGGAAAGCTAACCGGGCTGAAGGACGCGCCGGAACCGACCAATTTTGCAGTGAAGGCGCCCCAGTTCTCGTTCATGCAGATGGAAGGAGCCGCTCCCACGGTGGGCGTTGAGATGCGTTCGACGGGAGAGGTAGCCGCCTTCGGGGGCACCCTTCCGGAAGCGCTGAGCAGGGCGTTGATAGCGACAGGCATCCGTATCCCGCAGAAGGGTGACACCGGGGTGATCCTGGCGGACGAAAGGTCCGACCTCAAGGAGATGCGCTCGCTGGTGAAGAAGTTCGGCGATGTCGGTATTAGTTTCGTGACCACGCAGGCACTGGCCAACGCTCTGGGAGAGGGACTGGCGAGGGTGGCGAGCATAGACGAGATGGTCGAGATGGTCTCGAAGGGCGACGTGGCGTTCGTGGTCTCGATCAATACCAACCTGAACAAGCTCCGGAAGGACCTGTACAAGGTGAGGAGGAAGGCAGTGGAGTTGCAGGTGCCTTTCTTGACGACGCTCGAGGAGGCGCAGGCGATACTGCTCTGCGTCCAGTCTCCACTGACCAGTCTCAGCTAGAAACCATCGCGGAGAGGTAGTCATTTCGGGGGAGCAGCTTCTCGCTCCCGTCGCGCAGGTCTTTCAGCAGTACGTTGCCGGAATCCAGCTCCTTCCTCCCTACAATCAGGACCCACCTGAAACCCATGACGCTCGCGTCCTCCAGCTGCTTACGGAAGCCCTTGGACCGGAGGCCGATGTCGGCCCTGATTCCTGCTCCCCTGATGAGCGTCAGAGCCTCGAGCGCCTCCTTGACGAGAGCCGGCTCTGTGTAGGCGACGTAGATCGACTTGGAAGCGGTCTTCTCGGCACCAGCGAGGGACAGGGCGATGCGCTCCACGCCGCCCGCGGCGCCTGTTGCAGCGAGGTCCGGCCTGCCGAAAATCCGGGGGAGCGCGTCGTACCTTCCTCCCCCGCAGAGAGACCCCAGGTCCGGGCGAGCCTCGTCTTTCACCTCGAACACTATGGCCGTGTAGTAGTCGATGCCCCGCACGATGCTCAGGTCGTATTCGACGTTAGTTATGCCACGCAGCTTCAGGATGTCGCTCAGCTCTGCGAGGCCGTTGGCCGAGGCGAGTCCGGCTTCCCCAAGCCTCCTGACGACCTCGGCGGGAGGACCCCTTGTCATGCCGAACTCCAAGAGCTTGCGCATCTCGGACGCGCTGACACCCTTCCCCTCATACTCGTGCACCAGCTCGTCTTCGGTCTTCTTCCCGACCTTGTCGAGCGCCCTCATCATCTCTAGAACCTTCTCCTCAGAAGGGACCTTGAGCACGCTTTTGATGTACTCCTCGACGACCCGCCTGTCGCCCACGTGTAGCTTTACCTTGCTGAGCCCCAGCTTCTTGAACAGGCTGTAGGACATGTCCATGACCTCGGCGTCCGAGTCGACCGTCTGGTCCCCGAATATCTCGACGTCCCACTGATAGAACCACCTGTACCTCGCGTGCTGTGGTTCGTCGTACCTCCAGACGCCGCCGTACGAGGCGAGCTTGATGGGGGGCTTCATCCCCTTCCTGCCGGCGACGTAACGGGTCATCCCGACGGTGAGGTCGAACCTGAGCCCTATCTCCCTGTCCGCCTTGTCCCTGAACTTGTAGATCTGGTCGTCCACCTGGACGCCGCTCTTAGCCCTGAGCACCGAGATGGTCTCGAGCGGGGCCGGCTCCATCGGCTTGAAGTTGTAGGCGACTATTACCTCGTCGAAAGCAGCCCGTATCCGCTGGTGCAGCTCATACTCCTCAGGCTCGATGTCACGGATGCCCCTCGGGAGCGATAGGTCCATGCGGTCACTTTTCCTTGAGGGCCGCAAGTTCGGCTAGCATCGCGGTAAGCTGTATCTCGGGGCTCGCTCCAAGGATGAGCCTGTAGTCGTACTCGGCGACTATCTTGATCGCGTCTGCCGCCTTCTCGCCCGCGTTAGCGACGACTGCTTCGTTCGCGAACCTGAGAAAGTCTGTCTCGGGTATCCCATAGACGCGCGTCAGCTCCACGAGCTTGATGCGGGCCGCGCTGAAGTCCCCGTCGAGAGCCAGCTTGATGATCTCCGCCGCCCTCTCCTTGACCATGGCTCCTGTCACAGCGTCCACCCGGTCGAGCGTCACCTCTCCGCCAGCCGACGCGGCCTGAAGTAGGTTTATCGCCTGTCTGAGGTCGCCCCCTGTTGCCTCATAGATCGCCTGGAGGCTCTTCTCATTCACCTTTACTCCCTCACCTTTTGCTATCTTCTTGAGAGAGCCCGTCACCTGCTCTTCACCGACCCTCTGGAACCGGAATATCGCGCACCTGCTCTGGATGGGCTCGATGATGCTCGAGGAATAGTTACAGATTAGTATGAACCTGGTGAACCTTGAGCTCTCCTCCATTATCCTTCGCAGCGCAGTTTGCGCGTCGCGGGTGTTGTGGGTAAGAATCCCGTTGGCCAAGAGGAAATTGTGGTTCTTTCCGACTTCGATGTTCAAGACTCTCGACTTGCCCTCCGCAACAACTGATTTCACAGTTGAGTGCTTGATTTTTTGAGAAGGTCCGCCAGAGATACCAACGGTGTGGTATATCTTCGGCAGCACCACGTTTTCGATGAGTCTCTCGTCTTTCAGTTCATGCTCCCAAACCACAACCACTCTATATCCCAGAGCTTCAAGTTCCTGCGCATGCCGGTAGTCCTTCTCGAGGTTTCTCTTTTGCTTCTCATACTTGGCCTCGACGCCGCATGAGGGACAGACATGCCACCAGCATCCGTTCACCAATAGAGCAATCTTGTTCCCGACGACGAAGTCAATGGCGAAGGGATACTCGTTTCCACCTGGATTGGTAAAGATAAGACGCTCTCTCTGATAGGGAATTCTCCACGCCTCGAGTAGTTCCGCCATCTTCTGTTCCGACTTGCTCCTGAAGCCGTTGTCCTTCCAGTATTGGACCGAAGCCAAATAGGCCCGCTTACTGGCTTGTTTGAAGAATCCACTCTTCACTAGTTTTTGGTGTCTTCCGTTCGGATTTGCCAACGACTTCTTCACTTTGGCAGAAATCTGCTTCTTCATTTCGGGGTGTTCCGCGAAGAAGCGCGCACCGCCTCTTCCGATTGCAAACCTGTGCTCCTTTGAGAGCTTCTTCCCCAGCCACGCGCCTTCCCCTTTCTTGTATTTGACCCACGTCTTAGGGTCGGGGATGCGACCTTCACGCACGAGCTTCACGGCGATCTGGGATCGCTTTTCCTTGTACTCCTGCGGCTGATACATCCCTTGACTTGCCAAGGCAGCAGCTCCACTCAGTCCAATTGACCTTTTCTCGTCCGGCGTTCTTCGCGCTGAAATCGACCCAAAGAAGGAGTTCCTACAGGTGGTTGAGCAAAAGTGGTGTCCATATTTGCCATACTGATACGGTCTGAAAAACGGTCTGCTGCAGCTGTAGCAGCGAAGCACCTTGTCTGAAAAGTCGGCGAGTTCCGAGCCGGCAGTCAGTTCGCGCGTCCGGACCACTTTGACGTCTCGTCCTTCAATGACAAAGAAAGGATGTTCCGATGAAGCCAGAACGCTCCTTCCGTCTTCAAAGGTGACGCGGTACAGATTGGCAGTACCAGACTCAACTATGTGTCCACTATCGTCTTCCAGCCGCATTCCACGCGAGCCGAAAGAAGGAAGATCGAACGAGCGGTTTCCATTTTCCTTAAGGAGTTCCTCAAGAGTCGCTTCTCTGAGATCGTCTAGCTTGCCAACGATGACCCTCGTATCCGGATCCAAACACATCTCGTCTGCTTCGTCGAGTATCACCAATCTGAAGGGCACCCCTTCCCTCCGGTCGGAGTAGCTCGCGAAGACCTTGACCCTCTCCCTGACGGTGTCTATCCCCCTCTCGTCGCTGGCGTTCAGTGAAAGCGTGTAGTCTGACTTGGACTCGCCGAGGAGACGTTCTGCCACGATGTGCGCCAGAGTCGTCTTGCCCGAGCCGGGAGGACCGGCGAATAGGAGGTGCGGCATCTCCTTCGGCTTCTCGAGGAGTGGCGCCAGACGCTCCTTCACTTCGGTCTGGTTGATGACATCCTCTATCCTGTGGGGCCTGTACTTCTCTACCCACATGAGGTCCTCGAGGGGCATCAGCACACGCATCCGCGGAGCTGCATTATACCACCACGCCCTCCTCCTGAGATATATAATATCAGGGCCGGCGTCTATATAGACGCGGACAACCGGTGAAGGGCTGAGAGCAAAAATTGAGAATCCTCACTCTCACGAACGAACAGGTGATCGCCCTCGCGGACACGCGAGCGTGTGTCGACGAACTCGAGAAGGCCTTCGTGCTTCTGGGTGAAGGGCAGGTCGAATCCCCCGTCCGGACGAGGTTCAAGATGAGCGACGTGAGGAACATTCTGCTTATGCCATCGCTCGTGAGGGAGGAGAGGGACACCATGAGCCTGAAGCTGGTGACTGTCTACCCCGACCTTGGACCAAACGTGCCTTCGACGCGGGCGGTGGTGATGCTGGTCGACGGGAAGGACGGGGAGGTGAAGTGCATCATGGGAGGGACCAGCCTTACGGGGGTACGGACCGGGGCAGTCTCGGGGTTGTCGTGCAGGTATCTGGCGAGGAAGGACTCGCGGAAGATGGCGATGATTGGCGCAGGGGGTCAGGGCTTCTACCAGATCAGCGGCATCGCTTCACAACTGCACCTAACCGAGGTCTCCGTCTTCGACGTCGACAGCGGGAGACAGAAGAAGCTCATCGAAAGGTGTGAGAAGGAGCTCCACCTCAAGGCCAGCGCGGCCGACACCGTGCAGGCAGCGGCTTCGAACTCCGACGTCATCGTCACTGCTACCACTTCGAAGAACCCAGTACTGGACGCATCACATGTGAAGCCCGGGACACATATCGTCGCCATCGGCGCCTACACCCCGGAGTCGAGGGAGCTCGGGTCCGACCTAGTCTCCAAGGCCTCGGTCTATGTCGACTCGATGGACGCAGCTATGGAGGAGGCCGGGGATATCCTCATCCCGATGAAGGAGGGAAGGATAACCCGCGACAGCATCAGGGGAGAGATGGCGGGCCTCGTCTCGGGCAAGGTGAACGGAAGAAAGGACGACTCCGAGGTGACCATATTCAAGGCCGTCGGCCTGGCATTCGAGGACAATGCCGTCGGCTGGATGGTCTACCACCGCGCGGTCAAATCAGGGGTCGGCGGTTGGACCGAACTGTAGAATGATTTAACTAACCCCGGCTGTCGCTTAACTAGTCCTAAACTCGGAGACTTAGTTGATCGCACTTGGACACGGCAGGAAAGGTCATCACCGAACTTTTTGAACGACGTGAGCGAGAGTTCTTGCTGTCGCCCGTCAGGGTGATCGTAAAGTCCTCCATGGAGCAGCTCGAGGTAGGAGACATGACGCTTGACAAAATGAGGGCCGGAGAGACCGTCGAAGTACCCAGATGGGTGGCGGAAGAGCTCGCGGAACTGAACGTGGCGGAGATCCAGGAGGAGGCGTTCGAAGTGGAGATTTTCAAGGCGCTCACGAGGGAGAAGATGCTAGGCGCCCAGCAGCTGTCAGCTCTCCAGCCAAACTTCTACCTGAAGATGAGGAGGAGACTAGCGGCGGTGAAGGCTGGCTCGGAGACCGGGAAGTATAGGAGGGACGACTACGACAAGCTCAAGGCGACCAGCTACGACTTGGTCGGGAGGAGGCTGAGCAAGCTGCTCTCGATCAGCAACTCCACCAACCTCCAGACGATAGGCGACAAGCTGACGCCGGAGGAGAAGGAACTCTTCACCACATCAAGGGCCCAGTCGGAGGAATGGAAGCTGGCGCTGCTGGGGGTGTCCTAGTTGGCAGTCATAACGAGGAAGATGTCTGAGCTCTACGAGGAGTTCCTCAGGACGTACGAGGTAAAGGGCGAGGAGAACAAGTACCGGAACAGGCTCGCGCAGATGGCCGGCTCGGGTGACAAGTCTGTCGTGATAGACTACGAAGACCTCATTCAGTTCAACACGGACCTCGGGCAGAACCTGCTCTCGCAGCCCGACGAGTCGCTCAAGGAGTTCAGGATAGCGGCGTTCGAGGTCCTCAGCACCGAGAACGCGTCGTATGCGAGCCAGATTCGGAACTCGCTCAACGTCAGGATTAGGGGGATAACCGACAAGGTCTCGCTGAGGAAGGTCGACACCTCCTACCTAGACAAGATGATAGCGGTCTCGGGGATGGTAGTCCGAAGCTCGGAGCTGAGGCCGCTGCTCACCGACGCCGCGTTCATCTGCCCCAACGGCCACCTGACCAAGGTCGTCCAGGAGGGCGTCACGATCAAACGGCCGCTCAAGTGCGACGGGTGTGAAGAGACCAGGAACCTCGAGCTGGACGAGAAGAAGAGCTCGTTCATCGACAGCCAGGTGTTAAGGGTGCAGGAGCTACCCGAAGAGCTGCCGCCGGGCCAGCTCCCACGCTTCTTCGACGTCGACGTAGTGGGCGATATTGTCAACACGGCGAGGCCGGGCGACAGGCTCGTCCTGACTGGGATAGTAAGGGCGGAGCAGGACGTCACTCCTGGTCAGGCCAGGACCAGGGTGTTCAGGTCCAAGATAGACAGCAACCTCATTGAGGTCGCAGGTAAGGACCCGGGCCAGATTCAGATTACGAAGGAGGACGAGTTCCTGATCAGGAGCGTAGCTGCTAACCCCGACGCCTACCAGCGGCTGATAAAGTCCATCGCCCCCGCGATACTCGGGCACGACGCCGTCAAGGAGGCGATACTGCTTCTTCTCGTGGGTGGGCCGCAGACGATACTGCCCGATGGAACCAAGCTGAGGGGCGACATCAACGTCTTCATCGTCGGGGACCCTGGTGTGGCCAAGTCGGAGATGCTCAAGTTCGCGTCGCAGGTCGCGCCAAGGGGCATGTTCGCCTCAGGAAAGGGCTCGACTGCTGCAGGGCTCTCCGCCGCCGTCATACGCGAGAAGAACACGTTCATGCTGGAAGCAGGGGTGGTGGTTTTAGCCGACCAAGGAATAGCGTGTATTGACGAATTCGACAAGATGAAGGAAGACGACCGCAGCGCTCTCCACGAGCAGATGGAGCAGCAGACCGTAACCATAGCCAAAGGAGGAATCTTCGCAACGCTCAATGCGCGCACCGCCATACTTGCGGCGGCCAACCCGATCTTCGGGAAGTACGACCCCTACAAGAACCTGACCGACAACATCACCCTCCCTATCCCGCTCTTGACTCGTTTTGACCTGATCTTCGTCATCAAGGACACGCCGACGCCCGCCCAGGACGAGCGGCTCGCCACCCACATACTCGAAGTGCACAGGAGGGGGAGCTACACCGAGCCTCCGCCTGTACAGTTCGACCTGATGAAGAAGTACATCACTTACGCTAAGAAAATCTCGCCGAAGCTGACGGTGGAGGCAGAGAACAGGCTGAAGGAGTTCTACCTGCAGCTGAGGCGGAGCGTGGCCGAGGGCCAGATCGCGGCCACCCCCAGGACCCTCGAGTCGCTGATCAGGCTCTCCAGCGCGAGGGCGAGGCTGATGCTGAGGGAGCAGGTCCTCGAGGAGGACGCCTTGGCGGCTATAGCGCTGATGAATAGGATGGTGGAGGACGTGCTCACTGACACCGAGACCAAGACCAAGGCCGACTTCGGGATACTATTGGGCCAGCCAGTGGGCGAGCGTAACAAGATGTCGACCTCGATGGAGATATTCAGGACTATGGAAGGGCCGGAGAAGAACAAGCCGGTCGAGCTCAAGCTCTTCAGGGACGAGCTGCTCAAGTCGGGCAGGTTCAAGGCCGACGATGAAGTCGACAAGATGATCCAGAGACTAATCAAGGAAGGCATAATCTGGGAGAACAAGCCCGGATTCTACAGAAGGGTCCAAGCGTAGCCTGGGGTTCGTCTGTTGAAGTTCCAAGAACTGGCTCTGCCGCAGGAGTTTCTGACTTTCCTCGACGAGAGCGGCTACAAGAATCTATACCCGCCGCAGGAGGCCGCCGTCAAGGCCGGGCTATTGGAGGGGAAGAGCCTCGTCATCTCCAGCCCCACAGCTTCGGGGAAGACTCTCACTGCGATGATGGCGGCCTACAAGAAGCTCAAGGAGGGTAGGAAGGTTGTCTACCTCAGCCCGCTGAGGGCCCTGGCCTCGGAGAAGTACGGGGAGTTCAAGCAGCTCGAGCGCTTCGGGGTGAAGTGCGCTATAGGCACCGGCGACTTCGACGCCAGTGGGGAAGTCCTCGGCAAGTTCGACCTGCTGGTTCTCACCAACGAGAAGTTCGACTCCATGCTGCGGCACGGCATCAGCTGGCTGCGGTCGGTGGGGCTGTTCATCTCGGACGAAGTCCACCTGGCGGGCAGCGGGGACAGAGGGCCTACTCTCGAGATGATCCTCACGAGGGTGATCCACCTCGGTCTCGACGCTCAGCTCCTCTCGCTGTCGGCCACGATCAGCAATGCCGACGAGATAGCAAAGTGGCTCAGGTCAGAGCTGGTATCGCTCGACTGGCGCCCCGTCCCGCTGAGGGAGGGCGTCTATGACTACGGCAGGATACTTTTCAGTCCGGAGGGGGAAGTGCAGCTCACAAAGTCCGACGAGGGCGCCGCGATTGACGTGGCCATCGACTCGATAAAGCAGGGAGGGCAGTCGCTGATATTCGCGGGCACGAGGCGGAGGGCGGTCAGCCTTGCTACCAAGGCTTCAGAGCTGACGAGGAGGTTCCTCACAGACGCGGAGAGGGAGCAGTGCAAGGAAGCTGCCAGGCTCATACGCGAGAGCGGCGAGGAGACCGGGCTCTCGAAGCTTCTTGCGGAGATAGTAGAGAGGGGGTCAGCGTTCCACCATGCGGGCCTTTCCTACGAGCACCGCAGGGTGGTCGAGGACCACTACAGGACGAGGGCTATCAAACTCCTCTCGAGCACGCCTACGCTCGCCGCGGGAGTGAATTTGCCGGCCAGGAGGGTGGTCATAGCAGACCTGTCGAGGTATGACGTCGAGACGGGTATGAACTCGATGATCTCCGTCCTAGATTACAGGCAGATGGCCGGGAGGGCGGGCAGGCCCCAGTACGACGACCACGGCGAAACTATCCTGGTCCCGCCGTCGACCTATGACGCGATGGAGATCCTCGACCATTTCATCAAGACGCCGCCCGAGCCGATAGAGTCCAGGCTGGGAGGAGAGCGAGGGATGAGAGTGCACCTGCTTGCAGCAATCGCGGGGAGCTACGGCGCATCACGCAAGGACATCGACTCACTCTTCTCGAAGACGCTGCTCGCGGCCCAGATCGGTCCCGACAGGGTGGGGAGGTACATCGACAGCGCTCTCGGATACCTGCTCAGCGAACAGCTCGTGACCGACAAGAGGGGACTGTTTCAAGCGACGGGTTTCGGGAAGAGGGTGTCAACGCTGTACATAGACCCGGTGACGGGGGTCTTGTTCAAGAAATCCCTGGGCTTCATCGGGGGAGCCGAGGACACTTCGATAGCCCTGCTGCACCTCATCAGCAGGAGCCCCGACTTCGAGCCGAAGTTCCCGCTGCGGGAGAAGAATTACGACCAGGCCTATGAGTTCCTCGAGAAGAACAGGCCTTCGGTGATATCGAGGCTGGACACCAAGACGTACCTCGAGCTCGACGAGCTCCTTCAGGACATGAGGACTGTGATGGTAATCGACGCCTGGATCCAGGAGCTGAGGGAGGACGCAATCCTCGACAGGCTGGGTGTGGAGCCCGGCGACCTCCATAGGGCGGTCGACAGCGCAGACTGGCTCCTCTATTGCCTTGGGGAGCTCTCGCGCCTCTTCGAGAGGTTCGAGCTGATCAAGGAGGCGGAGCACCTCAGGAAGAGGGTGCAGAGCGGGATAAAGTCCGAGCTTGTCCCGCTTACCCGTCTGGACGGGGTCGGGAGAGTCAGGGCGCGCTCGCTCTACTCAGCGGGGTTCACGACCCTCAAGTCGGTCAAGGAAGCCACCATCGAGCAGCTCGCCGCGGTCGAGAAGATAGGCCCCGGGATCGCGAAGAAGATCAAGGAACAGACCGTGAGATGAGGACCAATGGGTTTGCCCTATTCAGGGGCGCCGATGGTCGCGCCAAGGCCGAGAGGGCGGCTGAGAGGGTGCAGCGGTATTCCAAGGGGATACTGGTCTGTTCGGGGTCAGACCTCGAGGGACTGAGTCCGGACTCGGAAGGCAAGGACGTGCACGTCATAGCATACAAGCTTGAGGGGAGCCCAAGTCTTCCCCTGGTCCATGGTTTCATCGACGAACAATCAGGAGGTTCCCCGGTGGGTGAGTTCGCACTTCTGCGTCGCGAGGAAGGAGGTCTGACCGCTTCGAGAGACGTACTAGGCACCAGGCCGCTGTATACGGACTCGATCGGGTCGTGCGTCGCGAGCGACCACCGGTTCTTCACCGAGACGCCGAGACTGCTCCCGAATGGTGCCCGCCTCGACTTGGGCTCGATGAAACTCACGACCTCGACGTTGTCGAGCGGAGGGGAGTGGTTGAGCATCGACGAGTGCGCAGAGGGGGTCGCTCGCATCCTGAAGGAATCGGTGGCCAAACGGTTGAAGGGCAGGAAGAAGGTGGCAGTGTCCTTCTCCGGAGGGCTTGACAGTTCCTTGATCGCGCTCTTGGCCTCGCGGGAGACAGAGGTCGTCTTGTGCAGTGTGAACACACCCGGTTCGAGGGACGCGGAACAAGCCAAGGTCGGAGCCGGCGCGCTTGGACTGGAACTAGTGGAGGTCACGGTCGATGGAACCGGTATGGACAGGGAGCTCCAGTCGCTCGACCTGCCCTTCGAGCCATCGCCCATGGACAAGGCCCTCTGGTGCATCTACTCCTCGACCTCCAGAGCGGCCGCGGAGAATGGCGCCGAGCTGATCATGCTGGGCCAGCTGGCGGACGAGCTCTTCGGGGGCTACATGAAGTACGCCAGGGCGGCCAAGGAGAGTGAAGAGGCTGCCGCGGCGATGATGTTGGCCGATGTGGTCGCGAGTGGTGAGAAGGCGTTCGTCAGGGACGAGGAGGCCTGCGCCCGCTTCACCGAGGTCAGGTTCCCCTTCGCCGATGACAAGCTGGCGTCCTACGCTCTTGCCATCCCTATGGGATACAAGGTCGCTGGAGGCGAGAGGAAGGTCGTTCTGCGCAAGGCAGCTTTGATGCTCGGGCTTCCTGATATCCTCGCGGCGGCTCCGAAGAAAGCCGCGCAGTACAGTTCCGGCGTATCGAAACTCGTCCCCTGACGGAAAGCGTAAGAACCTTCGAGGCGCATGCCGGCTGCAAGAAAGTGGCGCGGGACAATACCGGAGTCTACCTTCCGTCTGAGGACACGGCGACGCTGGCGCGCGTTCTGCGCACGTATAGTGGAAGGCGTTGCTTAGAAATAGGGTTCGGAAGCGGAGCCGTTCTGGATACGCTCCTCTCTGGTTTCGAGACGGTCGTCGGGACGGACCTGGTTTCGCTATCTCAGGCCGTCGCGGCAAAGGGCGACGCTGAAGTGATCCTTGCAGACAGAGGTACCTGCTTCAGGGACGGAACTTTTGACCTGGTGACGTTCAACCCACCGTACCTCCCGTCCGAGGGGATTGAGGACAGGACGGTGGACGGGGGGAAGGGAGGACTCGAGGTGCCATTCTCCTTTCTTGAGGAGGCCCTTAGGGTGCTCAGACAGGACGGGACAATAGTGATGCTGCTCTCGGACGAGGCAGACCTGGAAGAGTTCAGGGCGTACTGTGAAGTGCGCGGGCTGCAAGTGGTCGAGAAGGCGAGGACCGAACTCTTCTTCGAGAACCTCTTCGTCTTTGAGCTCAGGAGAGAAGGGCAGCGGATATAGTGCCCACGCGCTGTTTTACTTCAGCCCGATGCTCGTGATCAGGAACCCCGAGTTGGCGTCGAAGGCCAGAGCTATCCTCTCCCCCTTGTGGTCGTATCTGGCGAACCAGATCGGTGCGTGGAGCAGCTCGGCCGTCCCTACGTCCATGTCCGTATGCATCTGCTGGATCATGTGATACTTGTCGTGTGCCTTCTGGGACTGCACCTGGTCGACGTAGGTCTTGGCCTGGTTCTTGGCGTCGTCTTCGCCGACATCGCCATTGAGGATCGGGATCCCCTTTGGAATCTTTGAGACGTCGAAGAGGGTCCTGTCTGTCAGGTTGAACACGTAATCACGCGGTTGGTATTCTGTGAGGGCCTTCAGCGCGACTACTGGGAAGTTGTAGTTGTTGTCCATCTCTTCGGCCTTCCTCGCTCCGCCTCCTCCCATACCCATGCCACCGCCCATGAACATACCCAGCCTCGCCGTGCCGAGGCTCAGGTGTATCGGTGGCAACGAAGGTGACCAGATTCGGCGCGGACGGAAACCGCCACCGCCTCCTCCGCCAAAGCCCCCGCCCAGACCGCCGAGGACGACCCCGAAGAGCGCCGCAGTTGTCGCAGTCTGTGCGGTCTGCTGGAGCATGTTTGCTGCCGTTATGGAGGTGCGGGCGGAAACCGGCACTATCCAGTACGGGACCATTGAGAGGGTCATCTCCTGCAGCGTAGATTCCTCCTGCATGTGCCTGTGGAGGAAGCCCTTGTCCATCAGTTCGTGGATCTTTGCCATCATCGGGTCCTTGTCTGGGAATTTGATGGGCAGCATCGTCGATTTCTGGATGCTCGTCCAACCTTCGTTGCCCAGCGTGACTGCGCTGCCGCAGTATTCGCAGGTGATGACCATCTCTCCGAACTTTGGTGAGATCGGCGCGCCGCAGTTGGGGCATTTGAGGGAGGTAGCTCCCGTCGGGGCCAGTACCGGAGCCTTGGGGGCCGCCTGCGACTGGGGAGATTGCTGAGCTCCAGTGAGGCTTGCGCCACACTTCATGCAGTACTCTGCGCCGTCAGGGTTTTGCGAGCCGCACTTTGGACAGAACATTCTAGATCACGCTTAGAGCGGCTTTCCGCACTGGGGACAGAACTTAGAGGTTCCAGTTATCGGAGCTCCGCAATTAGGGCACGCCTTCTGGGCCGCCTGAGGCGCCGGTGCTGCTTGGGCGACTGCCGCTCCACAGTTGGGACAGAACTTGGCTCCCGCCTGCAGAGGCGAACCGCATTGCGCGCATGTCTGCGTCTGGGTCTGAGCCTTTGGGGCTGCAGCCTGCTGCAGCGAAGCGCCGCAGTTTGGACAGAAGGTACTCGTCGCCGCGATTATTGAGCCGCAGTTGGGGCAAGAGCGCGTCTGTTGCTGACCACCCATCATGCCTTGAGCCATCTGGCCACCGAAGGCGTATCCCATCCCGGCGCCCGCTCCGATGCCGACTCCCAGCCCGGCGCCTATCCCTGCGGTGCCCGACTGGTTGTTGGCAGCGTCGACCATCGCCTGACCGGCCTGGTACTGCATGTAGTTGACGCCGAGCACCTGGATCTGCGACCTGGTGTCGATAGCCTTCTGAACCTCGTCAGGCAGGCTTATCGTCAGGCCCGATATCTTGTTGATCTCTACACCGTACTGTGCGAAGTTGTCGGGGGCGGTCGCGAGGACTGCCTGCTCGATGTTCGTGAGGCTCGCCGCGAGGTCCGTCACCTTCATTCCCTGGGCCTTCATCTTCCCAAGGGCGTTGTAGACTATGATGACCATCTGCTCCTTGAGCCTCGACTCGACGTCGTCCGAGGTCTCGGCCGCGAAAGTCCCGACGAACTGGTTGATGAAGTTCTCAGGCGACGAGACTCTCCACCTGTACTCGCCGAATACCCTAAGGTTCACTAGTCCGAATGTCGGGTCTGTGAACTGGTAGGGCTGGGTACTGCCGAACTTTCCGTCCAGGTACCGTTTCTGGAGATAGTAGACCTCGGCCTGCTGCTGGACTCCCGTGAAGAACTTGAGCAGGTTGCCTACGATGGGCGCGTTGAAGTCGGTGAGCGCATACCTGTTCGGTTGGTCGAAGTAGGTGAGCACCTTACCGTCCCTGTAGAAGACGGCTATCTCGTCCTCGCGCACGACGATGTTGTCGTTGAGTCTGATGTTGCGGGGAACCTTCCACATTACGTTGTTCTGCTTGTCCGCGTCCTCCCAGTTGATCGTTATTGACCCAAGGACGCTTCCGCCGGTGGCGGGAATGTTGCCCCCGGAATTCGAGTTCTTATTGAATAGACCACACATGTTTTTCGCACCATCACTTCTGCAATATATTCTCTATGGCTTCCATGCGGACGGACCATTTCTGCTTAAAGTCTTCAAGGTCGGCACTGACCGCGGAGACCTTGGGCTGTATTGAACTCGCAGCGGTGGGGTCGTACACCAGGCTTTGTGGCGAGGTAGCGTTCAGCAGCTGGACTGCTGCGTTCACGAAGTCATAATCGTATTCGTAAAGCTTGTTGAGGCGGTCGGTGTTTATGCTGATGTTCGCCACGAATCCTGAGTAGCCCTGCTGTGCGTGCCTGACCTGCCCGCTGACTCCCTGAATCTGGAAAATCAAAGACCCCACTGTAGAGAGGTTGGTGAAGTCGCCCGCGGTAACCATCTGCTTGCGCAGGGTTTCTAAGTTCGCCTTGCTCTGGTCCAGTTTATCGGCAACCTGGTTCCGGAGCATGTCGTCTGCCACACGGATGTCCTCCTGGGTGCGGTAACCGCGCAGACCCGGGATGAGCAGCTCGAGCTTCTTCTGGAAGCCCCTGCTGTCGTCCACCTGTTGCCTTATGTCTGGATTATCTTGCGACATTTTACATCTACTACTTGACGGTCGAGTAATTTCGACTGCAACCTCATATTTAAGGGGTATAGACCGGCAGTACACCCTAACAGCCGCGGCGCGAGGTCTGGGGGCCTGTCAGGAGGCGACCCAGGCAGCGGCTTCGCGCTTTGCAGTCTCGTCAGCCATCGGCTGCGGAGGGTGCTTCATCAGCCACGCGCTCGGAGCGAGGAGAGGCCCGCCGACCTTCCGGTCAACGGCTATCTTGCAATATCTTATCGCGTCCACGACGACGCCCGCGGAGTTGGCCTTGTCGTCGACGTCAAGCCTGAGCTCCATGTTGAATGGTATGCCTGGGAACATCTTGCCCTCTATCCGGATGAAGGCCAGCTTGGTGTTGCCGAGGTAAGGGATGAAGTCGCTCGGGCCGACGTAGATCTGGTCGTCCGGAAGGCGCACGGCGAGCACGTTCTGTACAGCTTCGGTCTTGGATATCTTCTTCGACTCAAGACGCGAGGCCTCCTTCATGTTGAGGAAGTCGGTGTTGCCGCCCACGTTGATCTGGTAGGTCTTCGTGATGTCCACTCCCCTGTCGTTGCAGAGCTGTGCGAGGGTTCTGTGGACGATAGTGGCCCCGACAACTCCCTTGACGTCGTCGCCGACGATAGGGACGTTTTGTGCCGTGAAGCGCTTGGCCCAGTCCTTGTTGGAGGCTATGAATACCGGCATGCAGTTGACCAGGCCCACCTTCGCCTCGAGTGCGGTCTCTGCCCAGAACTCAGTCGCCTTCTGGCTGCCGACGGGCAAGTAGTTGACCAGTACCTCCGTCTTTGTCCTCTTGAGCTGGTCGAGTATAGAGTCGCGGAGCTTGACCGCAGTCGCGGTGTTCTTCATGGGCTTGATCTTGTTGTCTACGTAAATCCCGACGCCGTCCAATGTGGGCGATTCCATCACGGTCACGTCTGCGCCGGGGACCTTGTCAATCCACTGGACAACGTTCGGCGGCTCGTAGATGGCCTTCGAGAGCGGCTTGCCCACCTTATTCGCGCCGATGTCGAAGGCGCTGACGAATTCGATGTCCTCTATGGAGTACTTACCGATTTTAGCATTACCGTAGGCCTTCGCTTCCTTATTCCCCGCCTTGCGCAGGGCGACGCCCTGGATAATCCCTGAAGCACAGTTTCCGACACCGATGATTCCGACTTTTACCGCTGTCATACTTTAGGGCGGTAAAATAGTCTCGGATAAACGTTTCCGCGCCTGTTTATTACGTGACGCATGACGCCCGCAGTTGGATGGGCTTCATGGAGAGGATGAAGGAGAAGGTGCAGAAGGAGAATCTCTGGTTCTTCCTGCTCGTACTGCTCTCAAAGAAGCCAAGGTATGGGTACGAGCTCAGGAAGCTCGTGAGGGACGAGTTTGGCTTCTGGAGCGGAAACGTCACTGCGTACAGGGTCCTTTACGCCCTCGAGAGCGCCGGTCTTGTCAAGAGCGAAGCGGGAGAGCGTCGCAAGTATTACGCGATAACAGAAAAGGGGAAGAAGGAGCTGGGTCGGGCGAGGGAGTTCCTTGAAGAGATCCTCGAAGCTTCCGAGTTGCAGAATTAGCCGGATGCACCTACGCCGGAGGAAATCCTTGCTTGGCTTTCTCCATTAGCGCTTGCAGCCAGATGAAGTGATAGTACTTTCCATTCGAAGGCCTGAGCCTGTTGTTCAGGTTTGCAAGCCAACCCTTCTGGTTCTCCCCGACGAATACGTGGCATCCTGCAGGTTTTTTTTCTATCAGCCACGCGTGATAGGCGTCCACACCTTCATACTGGGTGCTCCACCCCAGACGCTCGAAGGGGACAAATTCCTCTACCTTGGATGAAGGTGTTATCCCGAAAATCCGGTAGCTAAACTTGGAACCGGGCGCTAGGTCCTTCCCACCCCCCTCGATCGTGACGGCCTTGATTGGCGAGTACCACTCAGGCCAAAGGGACGCGCGTACGAGCCACGCCCAGATTACCTCCGCGGGCGCCGGAATCTCTAGTTCGCTGCTCACATGGACCGTCGTGTTGCCGTTGCTGTACTTCTCCGGCCATATGATCTCCATCGCCCTGTCCTTTTCCGCGGCGCGCGAGGGTCTACTTTTCCTTTGCCGGTCATTCTGCCTTCTCGCTGGCGGCGCCAATCTCAATCAGGACGACTAGACCCGACCTCAACGTTGCCAAGTCCTCGGGCGAAAGTCGTTTGGCAAGTTCGCTATCGACCGACTCCACTCCGGCCCTGACAGCAGCACCCGCCGCGCGGCCCCTATCGGTGGCTCTCAAAGTCATCCTGCGTCGGTCGGAGGCGTCAGGGACGCGCTCCAGATAGCCCCGCACGACGAGCATGTCTATCAGTTGGCTGGCTGCCTGCTTGGACACCCGGAGCTGGTGGATTATCTCATCCTGGGGCACCCCGTGGTTGACTATTGACCCAACGACGTAGGCTCCATTGCGCGGCACATCCTCAAAGCCCGCTTCAGCGAGCGCCGCGCGGATGGCCTGCCGGTAGGTTTCGCGGGCGGTACGCAACAGGACCGGAGTTACGATATTATCGTAAGGGGACGAGGAATTAGTAGTGTTCGCCTCTCCACTGGATTGAGCATTAGTCATACATCTTGACCGTCAAGTAGATTGACATAAATACGTGTCGGTTTGGAGCGGTTGCTGAACGAACCGCGTTGCTGACCGAAAACCTACGGCGTCTCAGGATGACTCCTCATGATTGAACTGGCTGCAGGAGTCGCGCAGAGCCAGGAGACGGGCTTCATTGTCTGGAGCGCCTATTCAGGAGATACAGCGCTGTACCTGGCGCTATTCCTGTTCGCTCTCGGTGCCACGATAATCCTGCTGGGAAGACGGCTCAGGAGTGACGTCAGGCTCCCGATGCCCTGGAGGTGGCTGAAGGTCGCGATAGTGATAGTCTGGGCCCTGCAGATCCTGATTCTGCTCCGCGGATTCAAGCACATCATCGATGTCGACCCTTCCGCCGGCGTGACGGGGCCCGTGCTCCCGGTCACGCTGGCCTCGGCGACCTGCTGCTTTGCGCTCGTGGCATACTTCCTCCGGCGGGATGGTGCAACCACAGCTCTTGGAGGAGCGTTCGCTGCGGCGGTGGCGGGTCCGATGGTGTTCGAGCTTCCGTTCATCCTGATAGTGGGTCCCGTGGCCAGCACCCCCACGAATCCCGGAGCGTCCCTCGCGGTACCGTTCTTCGTAGCGATGATCACCACTCTTGCATTCCTGACGTTCTCCTCCAAATCGGCCATCACGAAGTACTCGGTCTACTTCCTCGGGGGAATGTTCCTCGTCTTTGGGGTTTGGGCCCTGTTTGGTTTCGCGTATCCATCGGATTCGGTGCTCTTCACACTAAATGCGGTGTCCAAAATCCTTGGATTTGGAACGACCACAGCAATGTTCTGGAGAAGAAGCGGCGGGTTGGCAACTGGAGGAAAGATGCCACTTAGTCCATCGCAGATGTCAGTGGCGGCCCGGCCGGACTTGCCGAGTGGTTTCGGAACGCGGGTTCGCAGATCGCTCTTGCTACGGTTTTGGTTCAGGCGACAGCAGACTGAGCAGTTTAGTCCCGTCGGGGCTTCCCCACCCCGTGCACGCGTCCCACCCTAGGCCCGCGTTGTACGCGCCGTTGGTGCCCGAGAGCACGTCTCGGAATGCGGAAGCGGCTCCCTTTGCATAGATGAGCGGGTTGATGTAACCGACTGGTTTGCCGATGCTTTGATTGAGCAGCGTAAGTAATGCGGTCGTCAGCGGTGCGACCGCGCTAGTACCGCCGATCGTTTCCTGCTCTCCGTCAACCTCGATCATGTAACCTGTCTGAGGGTCCGCATCCCCCGAGACGTCCGGGACTCCCCTCCCTGTCGCGTTGCCCGGGTTGGCGGAAGGCGGCACGCCGGCGTTTGTCTGCCACGATGGCAAAGGGAAGACGTTGCTGATGCCCCCTCCGGTCGCCCCGCCGTTAGGGAGGTCATCCCATGCGACCTGGCTCGTGATCTTGTCTCCACTCGAGGTCAGGTGAGTACCCCCGCAGCCGAGGACGTACTCCGATGACGCCGGGAAGTCCACGTGCGCGAGCCCATCAGTCTGGCCGTCGGAAGAACCGCCATCACCGGAAGCAGCGCAGACCGTGACCCCGAGTGCCGCGGCGTCTTGGAAGGCTTGGTTAAGCGCCTGGACACCCTGGGACGTCCATTCGGATTCCGCGTCGCCCCAGCTGATCGATATGACGCTTGGTTTCCCCTGAGGATCTTTCAGCGCAGCGTTGATTGCGTCCACGAAGCCCGCATCCGTGTTGGGAGCGAAATAGACGAAGACCTGCGCCTTCGTCGCTATCGTCGCGATGACCTCGATGTCGAGAAGGACTTCGGCGTCCGGGCCATTCACGTCGCCGGTGGGGGAGTTGGTCGTACCGTCCACCGAGACCGCGGTTATGGAGGGCGGCGTGAGGCCGAGATTCGAGCAGTACGTCTGGATGTCCTTCAGGGCGTACCCGCCGCCGAGTTCGATTATGCCGACCGACTGGCCGGAGCCGTCTCTGCCTGGTGGAAAATCATACAGACTTGCGAGTTGGGGAGGGGTATAGGAGACGCCCGCGCCGGTCATCGGTCTTATGCGGAAATGCGCGAGGGCCTGCGGGCGGTTGTCGAGCCCCAGTACCGCCGCGACGACCGGTGCAAGCTCGGGGGAGAGATAGACAGCACCTTGGCGACCGCGGTAAGCGCCTTTTGTCGGGTGGACGTACCTGGCAAGACTGACATTGAATGCGCTGCTGAACTGGGCGACTGTACCCGATAGGACGACGGAACGTTTCGCCGAGCTCTCTTCAAGAACATTGAGGGAGTTGTCGCGGGCGAATTGTCGCACCGTCGTCAGCTCCTGGCTGGTCGACCCGAAGGTCGCCTCGAACTCCGACCTTGTCACGTACTTGCGGTCGCACGGTAGCTGGGAGCCGAGCCGTTCTACCAACGAACGCTCCTCATTGGGAGAGCGTGGCTTCAGAACCACCGTAACGCGGATGATCTCATTCTGGTCGAGCGTGCCGGAGGCGCTAGAACCCTCAAGGGGCTTGCGTTCGCTGCCCTTGAGAAGTGTACGTTGAGCGGCGGTTGGCATGGGCATGTAATCATTCGACTGGAGTCGCGAATAAGAAGGTAGCGGGCCCGGCAGGGTTAGAGGGGTTACAGGGTCGGGCCTTAATTCAAGCATGAAATGAAACGCGGGCCTGAAAAGGCCAGAGACCACCTCTGGATTTCAAATACCGCGCTCTTCTCTGACAGCGAGAATTGCATATTTCAGCCCCTGACACTCCCGTATATGCTCAAGCCAAAGCCCCATGGCGTTCACCGCCGAGTCGGGTGGAGAGACTCTTACCGCAGAGTACTCCGGAAACTGTTAGCCATGTGAGTGATGTGAGCTGACTTGTTACTGGTCTCAAGTCAGGCCGAACTCTAAAAGCGGTAGTCGCTAGCCCTCATGAGAGACTGTAGTTGTGATTGTGGTCGTGACCGTCGTGGTGACCGTCTCTACAATCGTCTGCGTGAACGTCTCTACAACTGTCTCTGTGGTCGTAACGAACGAATAAACAGTGTAGCTCTGGGTGACAGTCTGATTAGTTCCAGGAACTGTCGTGGTTATTGTCTCGGTCGTTGTCGAGGGAGGGCTCGAAACGTTGCTGGTGGATACGATGGTAGTGGTGACCGTCTCCGTGGTGCCGCCCTTTGTACTGTAGACGACCTCAGTCGTCGCGGTACCGGTGATGGTCTTGGTGACCATGCTCGTGACCGTCAGTGTTTGGACGGCGCCAGACGCCGTGATGACACTAGTCGCGGTCGATGGAGACAGTTGGGTAGTTATCCCAACCCCCAGGGTCACGAGAACGATCAGGAGCACGACTACGACCGCCGCCGCGGCAAAGCCCCTGCGTTTTCTATTCGGGCTTTCCATGTCTCACACCTATCACAAGATATGTCAATTGGACTACGAAGAACGTAGTCAGTATAGCGGACGCTGCGAGAGCCGAGATGCTGTTCGACACCCTCCCCACTACAGAGAGGACGTACACGCATGCAGATGCAACTGCCGCGAGCGAGATGAAGTATGTGTTCTCTGTGTCGAGTAGTGGATACCTAATAGTGCGCTCAGAAGTATGGATGACCTTCTTTGAGAGGAGGAAGTAGTAGGCCGACTGGAAGATTAGTAGCAGAAAGAGTATCAATACGACGGTCCTGGCCTCAACGAAAAGGCTGTCGCCGGCAGACTCGGCCCCAAACCCGACGTATGAGCCAATCAGAACGAGGCAGGCAGCTGAGAACGAGAACAAGGCGACCGTGGCGTTGCTGCGCACTATGTTCTTCCTGGCCTCCAGTAGTTCCGGGCTGGCTTCCACGAGGGAAAGCGCCGCGCACGTGATTTAACCGTTTGTCACTTTACTTCAGTTTAGTGGACCCATGTTCCGAAAAGGACGACGAAGCCGAGAAGCATTGGGATTGGCAGTCCCGGAAGAGAATCTAAGACGGTTGTCATACCTCGACTTGGTTACGGGCGAGGGGATGGCATTGTGAAATTCTACCAAAGGCTCGACCGTGTCAAGCGACGTCAGTTGAGGAATATAAGCTCCGCTATAAAAAAACCTGTATGGTAGCGGGCCCGGCAGGATTTGAACCCGCGACCCCCGGCTATCTCCTCGGAGGTGACCGAAGGCTTGCACAACTCTGTCTCAGTGCCCTATCCGTACTAGGCTACGGGCCCAACAGCACGGCAAACGGCGCCCCGATAAATGGATTGAGGCGCAGCGGAGCCGTCACGGAAAATCGTCCGCAGCCACCCACTCGCCTATGCCTCCGCTGTTGATCTGAGCAAAGTA
>Ga0302326_10007817_pt1 | contig 23708 bp, 15 predicted proteins | sample Palsa_T0_3_FD_202264 | JGI IMG/M metagenome (GOLD analysis project Ga0302326, IMG submission 202264) | Peat permafrost microbial communities from Stordalen Mire near Abisko, Sweden - Palsa_T0_3 | ecosystem: Environmental > Terrestrial > Soil > Palsa > Peat permafrost | place: Sweden: Abisko... | reverse complement strand
GGCTCACGTTTGCAGCGGGCGTCGGGCTCCCACCCGACGTCACCGGGATCGTTCCGGGCGAGCACCAGACGGAGCTCAAGCAAAAGGTCGCCGCGATCTTCGCCTCGCGCCCGCGCGCGGAGTGGGAAACCTTCGCGCGCGAGCACGACTGCTGCCTCGAGCCCGTGCTCGACCCGCGAGAGCTCGAAAAGGACGCACACCACACATCCCGCGGCGTCTTCTTCGATGTGGCGTCACCTTGGGGTTCGCTCCGTCAGCTCAAGCTCCCAGCCATCGACCCGGGGCCGTCACGCCCTCCGCCGCAGCAGGGCGAGCACACGGACGGCGTCTTGCGTGAAGCCGGCTTCGACGATGCCGCGATCGAGACGCTCAGATCTTCCGGTACTCTTCGAGGAACTCCCAGTCGGCGATGAGCCCCTTTCGGAGCATGACCGACAGGAGCGTCGCGACGATGGGCTCCCAGCGCGGAGCCTCGCCGAGGATCTCGGCAGCGTCAGCCCCGAGCGACACGGCGCGGAGCGCGCTCACGAGATCCCGCGCCGTGAGCTCGCTCTCGCTTCCGCTCGTGACCGGCGGGGAGCTCGGCGTGCGCCCGCGCCTTGCGGGCAGCTGAATCGTCGTCCCGTCGAGCAGCGTCAGCGAGATCATCGGCACCCCCCGCTTCTTGGGGACGAACTCCTTCGCTTCGATCTCGGGGCTCGCGCTCGGGCTGTCGACGTCGTCGACGAGCTCTTCCGGTGGAACGGTCTCGGGCTTCAACACCACCTTCGCGACAGGCTTCGGAGGCGGCGGAGGGGGCAGGACCGGAGCCGACTCCGGCGGCGCGGGCACTGCACCCTCCGTGGGAGAGATGCCGTGGTAGTAGACGCGGATCGCCGCGCGGATGTCGCTGCGAGCGGCCAGCATGGGTTTGACGGTGAGACCGCAATATTGGGAGACCTCGGCGAGCGCCGCGTCGTTCGATGGGTCGTCCATCGCGACGAAGAGCTGATCGGTCCAGGTGGGCTTCTGGCCAGGCTGCGCAGCCACCTTCATCTTGCGAATGAGCACCGGCACGACGCAGTACTTGTCCGCGATGTCCTGCGACACGAGGTTCAAGAGCTGCCGCGAGAAGTCGACGTGATAGAGCGACACCCACGGGATCGCGAGCTGCTGCGACAGCGCCTGGGCAAGCTGGGTATCGCCGACCATCCCTAGTGCGAGGAGCACGTCACCAAGACGTTCACCCTCCTTGCGCGGGTGCGCGAGGGCCTGGGTGAGCTGTTCTTGCGTGATTGCCTTGGCGGCGACGAGGAGCTCGCCGATACGCATGCGGGAAGCCATGGACTTTGGGCCTGATCGTACGCGCCAGTAGCGCAACAGTACAAAAAAGCCGCCCGTTTCGCGCGATCGGGACGCGTGTTAGCCTGACTCTCCCTCGATGCGCCCGTGTCCGCAGTGCAGTAACCCGTGTGACGTCGCGCACGTGTTCTGCCCCTCATGCGGGTTTCCCATCGGGAAGGTGCAGACGAACGGCGAGGATCCGCTCGTTGGCCGGACGCTCCCCGGCGGGTTCGTCATCCTCGAGCTCATCGGGGTTGGCGGCATGGGCCGGGTCTATCGGGCCGAGCAGACCACCCTCGGGCGCACCGTCGCGGTGAAGATCGTCCATCCCCATTTGTCGGGCGAAGAGAACGCGGTCGCGCGGTTCATCACGGAGGCCCGCGCGGCCAGCCGGCTCAATCACCCGAACTCCGTCGCCGTCATCGACTTCGGCAAGACCAACGACGGGCAGCTTTACCTCGTGATGGAGTACCTGCGCGGCAAGGACCTCGCGCGCGTCGCCTACGAGGAAGGCCCCCTGCCGTTCCGCCGCATCGTCGACGTGCTGAAACAAACGCTCGCGGCCCTCGCGGAAGCCCATCACTTCGAGATCATCCACCGCGATCTCAAGCCCGAGAACATCATCCTCGAGCCCGTGCGCGGCGGCGGCGACTTCGTGAAGGTCGTCGACTTCGGGCTCGCCAAGATGCAGGTGGAGAAGTCCCAACCCTCCATCACGAGCCCCGGAATCGTATGCGGGACGCCGGAGTACATGTCGCCCGAGCAGGGCCGCGGCGATCCGCTCGACGCTCGCAGCGATCTCTACGCCGTCGGCGTCATCCTCTATCAGCTGCTGACGGGCCACCTGCCCTTCGAGGCCGAGACGCCCACGCAGGTCGTCTTGATGCATCTGTCGAAGGCGCCGCCCGATCCGAACGTGGTCGCGCCCGACCGGCTCATTCCGAAGCCCATCGTCGACATCACGATGAAAGCCCTCGCCAAGGAGACGAGCGCACGCTTCCAGAGCGCCGACGAGTTCGCTCGCGCCCTGACCGAAGCCATGAGCAAGGTCGAGGCGACCGCGCGCGAGGCGGGCAAAAACCGGTGCGCGAAGTGCGGAACGATCAACTCCGCGACGCAGAAGTTCTGCGGGGAGTGCGGGTCGACGCTCGGCATCGTGTCGCTGACGCCGGGCGACATCCCCGAGGTGGAAGAGAGGCCGGTCACGAAGGCCGAGAGCCACCCCATGCTTTCACCGCCGGACAATCCCCTCCCGTTCCTCGGGCGCGACGAGGATCTCGGGTGGCTCGACGAGCATCGCGGGCGCGCCAAGAGCGCGCTCTGGGCGGTCCGGGTGTCCGGGGAGCCGGGCGTCGGCAAGACACGGTTGCTCCACGAGCTCGCGAGCGCGAGCACGGCCGCTGGAGACACGGCGCTCATCGTCGGCCCGGATCCCACATGGGCGGAGGTTGGCTACTACACGTTGAAGCGCGCGATCCTTCGACTCGCGGACTTGCCGACCGACGGCGGTGGGCTGTCGGATTGGTCCGCGGCGAGCGCTGAGGCGCGCTCGGGTCTCACGCAGATCTTCAGCAAGAACGACTCTCGCCCGGCGACCTTGTCACCCGACCAGCGACGCTTCGCCGCTGCCGAAGCCCTCCGGTGGGCTCTCCTCCGAGCCAACGGGAGGGTCGGCGGGCGTCGTGTCGTGCTCGCCGTCGACGACATCCACGCGGTCGACGGCGCGAGTCGCAACGCTTTCACCGACGTCATCGGCGAGCCTCCTCTCGCGCCCGTACTGCTCGTGGCCGCGCATGCGCCGAACTTCGATCCCGATTGGAAGGGCGCCTCGGTGCGCGTCCTCGGCCCCCTCCAGGGACCCGCGGTGTCCCGCCTCGTCACGGCCGCGGGCACCCTCATGCCCGTGCTCAGCAGCACGCGTGTCGTCCCGCTCTACATCGAGCAGATGATCCGATTCATGCGAGACCACGGGACCGCCGCGCCACCGCGCCTGGCTGATCTCCTCGCGCTGCGTGTCGAACGTCTTCACATCGACGCTCGGCGGCTCTTGCAAGCCATCGCGGTGACGGGCGACGACGCGACGGAGGACACCGTGAGCCCGCTCTTGCCGGAGGGCACCGACGTCGCGGGCGCCAGCGCCGCGCTTCGCAAGGGTGGCTTCATTGCGCAGGAGGGTGAGCAGTGGCGTGTCGCGCACCCACTGTTGCGTGACATCGTGCTCGCGACGATTCCGGCCGCTGCGCGCCGCGAGCTCCACTCGAAAGCCTCCGAGGTGTGCGAGCTCCTCGGGGCGCCGGTCGAAGTGCGCGCGCTGCACCAGTTTTATGCGCAAAACTCGTTCGACGCGCTCCTCCTTCTCGAGCGTGTCAGCGGGCTCTGCACGCAGCGCGGCGACGTCGGAGGCAGCGTGCTCGCGCTCCGGCGCGGGCTCGAGCTGGCCCGTCGGGAGCTCTTTCGCGGCGAGCTCGACGATCCCGAGCGCGCCGTGCTCATCTTTGGACGAAAGCTCGGCGAGGCGCTCGCGCAGCAGGGCGACTTCACCGACGCCGAGGGTGTGCTCCGCGAGGCTCTCGACATGGCAGGTCCCGGCGGCCAAGACCGCGCGCGTGTCCTTGGGGCCCTCGCCCACGTCGCGCACGGTCGCGACAAGCAGCGCGAGGCCGAAGCCTACCTTCGCGAGGCGCTCGAGCTCGCCACGCGGTCGGGGTCTCACGAGCTCGTGACGACCCTCCAGGATTTGAAGCGCTCGATCGCGGTGTGATGCGGCGCTCCAAAGCGTGCGCCGTGGTGGTGCTCGTCGCGTGTGCGGGGGCGACCACCCGCGGTCCAGAGCTCACAGCGCCCGACACGACGAGCGCGGCCCTCGCGCGCATCGCCAGGCAGTGCGCGCTCGTCGCGAGCTGCGCCGACGAGCACGACTCGTCCGTCTTTCGCACGCCACAATCGTGCGTCGACTGGTACGCCGTCAACGCGCGCGACGAAGCTCCGCTCGCGGACTGCCTGATGAACGTCAAGTCGTGCGCCGACATGACCACCTGCACGCACGCGCGGGCCGACGCCGCCGCCGAGAGCTTCTGCAAGTCGCACCCAGGCGTGCAGACGACGTGCGACGGCAACGCGCTCTTCACGTGCGAGGGTGAAGGCGGTGAAGAGAGCACTGCGCTCGATTGCCGCACGCTCGATGGGACGTGCGGCGAGCACAACACGGGCGGCCTCGTCGTCCGTGGGTGCGTCTCGCCGCGGCTCTGCCCACCAGGATCTCCCGAGCATCGGTGCGACAATGAGGCTCGCTCGCGAGCCGACACCCCGAAGGGGACTCCGGTGCTCGAGGCGGTCATCGATTGCGAGGATGGTGTCGCGGAAAAGAACGCATGCCCGAAGGGGTCGCGCTGCGTACCAGGCACCGATGCGTACGGCGCGCCGACGGCCCATTGTCGCTCGGCGTCAGGTCGCGAGTGCAGCGTCGGCGGCGGCGCCTTTTGCGAGGGCGACGTGGCGTACGTCTGCGTACAGAACGGTCGCTTTGCCGGGCTCCACACGGCCGATTGCGGCGCTCTCGGGCTCGGCTGCGTGGTCCGCTCGGGTCACGTCTCGTGTGTACGGCGGGGCCCGGCGGCTTGCTCTACCGAGCCCGCGACGTGCGCGGCGGGCGAGCTTCGGTTCTGCGCGGCGGGCGAGCCGTTCCACGTGCCGTGTAGGGAGCTCGGCTTCTCCGGTTGCGACCCCGCGGGCGGTGGCGGTGAAGCGCTCTGCACGTCGCACGTGAGGTAACGTACGACGCCGTGCCTGTGCCCGAGCCTCGACACATCGCGCGCTGGGATCTCGACAAGACGTATCTGCGTACGGACTTCGACACCCTCCGCGACATCGTCCGAACCGCGCTCGAGCGTCCCGACGAAAAACGTACGAACCCCGGTGCGTCGACGCTCCTTCGCGAGATGGTGCGCGCGGGCATGCGCATCCACATCCTCTCGGGATCCCCCGAGCAGATGCGCAGACGCCTCGAGGACAAGCTCCGCCTCGACGGCATCACGTGGGACACCTTCACGCTCAAGCCGAACTTGAGCAACGTCCTCCGTCTCCGCTTTCGCGCCGTCCGGGACCAGCTCGGTTACAAACTGCCCGCGCTCCTCCGGTCGCGCGCCACGATGAGCGCCCAAGACAACACGCTGACCGAGTCGCTCTTCGGGGACGACGCGGAGGCCGATGCCTTCGTCTATTCGCTCTACGCTGACGTGGTCGCGGGCCGCGTCGACACGCGCACGCTGCTCGCGGTGTGTCATCGCGGTCGAGTGTACGAGGACGTCTCCGAGGAGCTCATCGGCTTCGCGAGCCGCGTCGAGCACGTCGAGGCCGTGGAGCGCATCTTCATCCACCTCGAGCGACAAACTCCGCCGGGGGACTTCCGTGTGTATGGCGCGCGCGTCATCCCGTTTTACAATTACTTGCAGGCTGCGTTCGCGCTCTTCGAGGATGGCCGCGTCCCCGCGGAGGCCGTCTTGCGCGTCGCGGTCGAGCTCGTCGTCATGCATCGCTTCGACGGCGACGCGCTCGCTCGAAGCTATCTAGACCTCGCCAAACGCGGTCACTTGCGAGGGGTCTCCATCGACGAGCTCTCGGTGGCCCTCGAAGCGTGGACGTCACGTGAGCCCGTTCCGGCAGCCGCGGAGCTTCGTCGCATGGTCACGTACTTGCCGACCCACGCGGAGGTCGCGCGGGCGCAGATCGGCACGCTGGATGGGGTGACGCCCGACTACGTCGCGCTCGTCGAGAAGCACAACAGGCGCAGAAGCTAGGTCCAGTGACCGGCGCGAAGGGCGGCGGCGTCGATGATCTTCACCTTCGGGCCGAGAGCTTCGCGGAAGCTGTCCTCGTCTTCGTCGTCCATGATGGCGTCGCCAAAGCCGGCCGCGATCTCCATCGCGATCGTGAGGATGCGAAGGAACTGGGCAAAGCTCGAAGCCGCGAGCGTCGGTGTCCAGCGCTCTTGCCCGCTCATGGCCGTGTAGACGGGGCAGTCACCCTCGGGATCGGGCTTCGAGACGTCCAAGAAGTACGGGTCTCCGAGCAAGGAGCTTTCACCGACGACGACCCACGCGGGCTTCCAGTCGGACGGCGTGGGCGCACCGAGGAACGCGGCTTGCGCCTTGACGAGCTCGTCGCTCGGTATGAGGCGGATGCGCTCGACGGGTGTCACCGTCTCGACCTTCACGGGATCAGCGCCGAGCAGGAACGCTCGAAACCGCGAGGGCACGCGCAGCTGCTTCTTGAGGCCATCCACCCTGTCTGCTGGAGCCTTCGTGAAGCTCACGGCGATTTTGCGCCTTGCAAATACCGCTTTGAGGCCCTCTACCGCGTCTACGAGATCGCTATCCAAAGGCGCCTCGAACCGGGAGTCTACACCCCCAAACAGGCTGGTCAACGGCCCGCATCGAAGTCCGGCTTTGGAACCTCCAACGTGGGCGACGCAGCCATCGGTGGGGTGCATGCGACCTCGAGCGAAACCGACGCCGCGGTTGCCGTGCCGCCAAAATAGTGGAGGGCCTCGACGAGCTGCTCGAGGCTCCGCTCGGCGGCATCGCTCGTATTGGGCAGTGTTCCCGGACGCTGATTGAGCCGTGCGCTCGCCTGGGTGACGTCGTTGTTGGGGAAGGTGAGCTCGATCTGGAAGCGGCCTTGGGCTCCCGTTGCTCGCACCGGTGCGCAGAAGCCGTTTTGCCCTTCCGCACCATCCACGCCGAGCGCGAGGCGAGCCCAAGCCCCAACGTCGACGATGAAGCTGCTCTGACCCTCGCGAACGACCCTCACGCAAGCCGACGCGACGTCGTCGAAGAGCTCGCCTGCACCACACGGTGGCGGGGACTCACACGTGCCGCTCAGCGCCAGCCCTGCGTCCACTCCTGCACGCACGAAGTGCTGCCCGCGGCCGCACGACATGGGCCCCATCGCGCAAGATAGCTGGTTCGTCGGCCCGTGGCTGACGAGCGTGCCGTAGAGACAGCTTGGGCGCCGCGTCTCTTCTTCGTCGATTCGGTTGCTCGCGGACACCATCGTCGCACGACCCGCCGCTTCCGGCAGGCAGAGGCCGTGATCGAGGTCGAGCGCTTGACCCGGCTCGCACTTCTTTCGCGCGCAACCGCCACCCGGCTGCGCGGTGGCTGCGTGACCACAGAAAGCGTCTGCGAGCTTGTACGGGACGCACGCACCCGCGATGACGGTCGAGCCTTCCGCGCACACGCAGCTCGCCGGTGAGTGGTCATCGAGGTGGGCTGCCGTCGGGCACACAATCTCGACGCAGCGACCGCCGATGGCGCCCTTCTGCGGCGTCGCGCATGGCCCTGACGGGCATCCCGTGATGCACACCAGAGGCAAGAGCATCGCCATCACCAGCCGCATCGACACGGACGATATGATAAACCCGCCGCCGATGCTGCGAATCGTTCACGACGGCACCGCGCTCGCCAACGCGGAGCTCGCGCGCCTCGAGCGTCGCGGTGAGTCCGACTTCGCGAGCGTCGAGCCCATCGTGCGCGAGATCCTCGCGGCTGTCCGAGCCGAGGGTGATGCTGCCGTTCTGCGCTATGCGGAGAGGTTCGACAAGCGTCGCCCTGACCCACTCTTTCGCGCGACCTATGACGGCGTCGGCGCGCTCGAACGCATCCCAGCGAAAGCAGCCGACACGATGCGTTTTGCTGCCAAACGCATTCACGCATTCCACACGAGCCAGCTTGCTCATTTTTTCGCGCCCGATGCTCCGCTTGGTTTCGAATACGAAGCGGACGGCGTGTCGCTGAAGTGGCGATCGCGCCCCCTCGCGCGTGTGGGCGTGTACGCGCCTGGCGGCAAGGCGCGCTATCCGTCGAGCGTCCTCATGAGCGCGATTCCGGCGCAAGTGGCGGGCGTGAAGGAAATCGTGCTCGCGACACCGCTTCAAGGCGACGCATCGGACGACGCGCTCTTTGCCGCCGCACACCTCGCGGGCGTCACGGCCATCGTGGACGCCGGCGGCGCCCAGGCGATCGCCGCGCTCGCGTACGGAACAGAGACCGTTCGACGCGTCGACAAGATCGTAGGCCCGGGCAACCTCTACGTGGCGTGCGCGAAGCGATTCGTCTTCGGTGCCGTCGGCATCGATTCCATCGCCGGCCCGAGTGAGATCCTCGTAGTCGCGGACGACGAGGCCGATCCGCGTCTCGTCGCGGCCGACCTCCTCTCCCAGGCCGAGCACGATGAAGCGGCATACCCGCTCCTCGTCTGCGCGTCGGTTGCGATGGCGCAGGCAGTTGGAGAGGAGATCGCTCGCCAGCTCACGACTTTGCCCCGAGCCGCCATCGCACGGGCGGCGCTCGAGCAGAACGGGGTCACGATCGTCGCGCGAAGCCGCGAAAAACTCGCAGAAATCGCCGATCGCATCGCTCCCGAGCACCTCAGCGTGCAGACCCGAGACCCCGCCGAGCTCCTTTCCCATGTCGTTCGTGTGGGGGCGGCATTTTTGGGACCCTTGACTCCGGAGGCCGCTGGTGACTATGTCGCCGGCCCATCACATGTGTTGCCCACCGGGGGCACCGTTCGCTTCGGCGCTCCTCTCGGCATCCTGGACTTTTTCGCACACGGTTCCGTCATCGCTTACTCCGAGGAGGCGCTCCGAGCGCAGCAGCAAGCCATCACCGACTTCGCACGTCTCGAGGGGCTCGAAGCCCACGCCCGTGCAGTCGAAGCGAGGATGACGTCACGACGCTAACGGAGCCCCGTGCAATCCCCGACGCGACTTTGCTCAACTCACTGAAATCATTCTTGAACCAGATTTGGATTGGAACTTGCTTTTGACAGTGCGGCTCATCCCGTGGCGGGGGGTCGAAGGGTATTTAAGGAGGATCGGATGCAACCGAAGTGGACAAGGCGTCTAGGACTCGTGGGGCTTGTCGGTGCGATCGTATACGCGTCGGTCGGCTGTGCAGAAGAACGGCCAGCGATCAATCAGGTCCAGCCGAACGCGCTGTCGAAGCATTTCTTCGTGGGTGCCGATCTGACCGATCAGACCGACAACCCGCAGTTTTACATGCGTAACACCGTGGTGGACATTGGTCAGGCGGCAACCGCCGATCAAGAGGGCCTCTTCACGGCGACGTATGCGCAGCCACTGTCGCGCATCGTCTGGGAAATTGACGAGAACGTCCTCGTTGCTCGGTTGACCTACGACACCATTCAGGGCTCGAGCACGCAGGCCGCCCAAGCGGAGGCCGCTGGTCAGATGCCGCCCGATGGCGCCGGCTCCGTTGCGGTGACGAGCGGCCAGGTGGTCGCGATGTTCAACATCGAGAGCCAGTTCGACATCCGCCGCTCCTACAACCCGCAGACGGGTGAAGAGTACAACATCATCGTCGAGAACACGACGGACCGCCCCTGGTACCAGCGCGAATACATGCGCGTCGACTGGTCGAAGAACCTCACCACCGACAACTACGCCTTCGACACGCTGTCGGAGATGGGCGTCTTTGGCGGTATCTCGTGGGGCCCCGAGTCTTACGAAGTGACCGACCCGAACGACCCGAATGCTCCGGCGTTCGACATGGCCACGGGCTACTTCGACATCACGACGAAGGCGTTTGCGACGCCGAACGTCATCCAGACTCAGTTCGGCACGTACCCCGCGTGCTGGTTCACCGCCGACTTCGTCGGTGGTGGCGCTCCCATCGCGAACTGCGCGCCGACGGAGGTCACCCTTCGCCTCTCGTTCAAGCAGGTCGTCGATGACGACTACGAGCCGACCGACTGGAACGGCAACCTGATGTACTCCTTCGGTTGGTTCACCGAGGACCGCTTCGGCTACGACCGGAACTACGGCGTCATCGACCAGAACTGGCACCGCTACGCCGCCAAGCACAACATCTGGCAGCAGAGCCACATCACGGGCAGCCAGTGCGCGGTCGACTACTATCGCGATGCCAACGGCAACGTCGAGCAGTTCAAGGTCGACAGCAACGGTAACTTCCTGACCGACCCCACCAGCGGTCTGCCAATCCTCGCGACCCCCGGCGATCCGACCGCTCAACCGTATCCCTCCACGCCAGTCGGCGCGGACCCGAACCGCCTAGCGTCGGACGGGCTCACCGCGCAAGAGTGCTCGTTCACGAATTCCAGCATGACGATCGTGCACCCAGGCGCTTACTGCGACGTGTCGTCGAACAAGTGCGCGCTTTCGCTCAACGAGCGCTCGCTCAGGACGATCCCCTGGTACTACGGGCCCCAGTCCGACCCGACCATCTTCGCGGCGACCGCGCGTGCGCTCGGCACGTGGAACGTCGCCGTCAAGCGCGGCGCGCTCATCGGCCAGATGACCTCGGCCAATCGCCTCGCCGCGACCTACCCGAACGTCACGACGGCGCCGCTCATCACGAACGCCGCTGGTGCCACGCTCTGCGACAACCAGGGTGCCTGCGACTCGAACGGTTATCCGACCGAGGCCGAGATGTTCGCCGACGAGGCGCCTGGCGGAACGAACATCACGCCCAACGTCTTCGTCCTCTGCCACAACCCGGTCATCGACGGCGATGATCCGACGTGTGGTCCCGCCGGCCTCCTCGCACGCGTCGGCGACATTCGTTACAACATGACGAACGTCATCCCCGACATCCAGAACATCATGGCTGGATCGCCGTGGGGCATCATGGTCGACGCCAACGACCCGCTCACCGGCGAAAAGGTGACGGCGAGCGTCAACGTGTGGGGCGCTGTCACGCAGCTTGCTGCGCAGAGCACCGAAGACATCCTCCGCTGGATCAACGGTGAAATCACCGACCAGCAGATCGTCGACGGCTCCTACATGAACGCCTGGGTCAGCGCGAGCAAGCTCGGCACGGGCGGCTACCAGCCCAACACGCTCTCGGCGACCGAGATCCAAAATCGCATCGCCGCGATCGACACGTCGATGTCCAAGTACAACGGCTTGACCGCAAAGGATTCCGCCTCACCGCGTGACATCCAATACAGGGCCGCGCAGGACAACCTCGGTCCGGCGACCGGTACGGCGATGGACTCGACCTACGACTCGTTCACGGCCAGCTTGGTCAATACGGGCTGGGAGTCGCAGATGATCACGCCGAACAACCTGCAGATGGCGGGGTTCAACCCCACCGGCACGCCGGTCACGTCTGGCCTCGTCACGCAGCTCGCGTCTCCACTCCAAGGCGCCAACCCGCGTCTCGCCAAGTGGATCAACAGCATGCTCGCGGCGACCACGCAGCAGAATGGCTTCTGCCAGGTGGACCAGCCCGAGCCCGATTCGCTCGTCGGCATGGCCCGCATGGCGCTCAAGCTCTACCCGCTGCCCGCCTCGAACGACCCGAACTATCCCGCGCTCCTCAACAACCGCAACAGCGCGATGCACCAATGGATCGTGGAGCAGTTCCACACGTCGGTCATCGAGCACGAGATGGGTCACTCGATGGGGTTGCGCCACAACTTCACGGGCTCCTTCGACGCGCTCAACTACAAGCCGCAATACTGGCAGCTTCGTACGCGCAACAACGCCGAGCCGCCCTGCAGCAACGTGTTCGTCCCGCAAACGGACGGCACGGTCTGCGCCGGCCCGCGCTGGATGGACCCCATCACGGACGCCGAGGTCAACGGCCTCGAGTGGAAGTGGGGCTCGACGACGGTCATGGACTACCCGGGTGACCAGACCCAGGACATGAACGACATCGGCGCCTACGACAAGGCGGCCATGCGCTTCGGCTACGGTTCAGTAGTCGACGTCGACTCGGACGCCACGCTGGCGAACGCAAAAGGGCAAGCCTACCTCGGCGCGCTCGACGGCTTCGGCGGCATCGGCGGCCAGTCGATCGGTGGCGTTCACTACACCAACTACAACGCGCAGTATCACATCCTTGGGACGTGCGGCGCGCCGACGGACCCGAACGACCTCACCACGGCAACGTGCTCTGGGTTCCCCCTCGAGTACCACCAGATTCGGGACATGATCGCGGTGGACCAGTTCGGTCCGCAAGTGTCAGCGATCCTCCCCGAGTACCACAAGAACTGGGCGCAATTCGGCACCGGTCAGCAAGGCAAGATCCGTCACCCGTACATGTTCGGCTCTGACGAGTTCGCCGACTTCGGCAACATCCCCGTCTTCCGCTTCGATGCGGGCGCTGACAACTACGAGCAGCTCGAATTCCTCATCACGACGTACGAGAACCGGTACATCTTCAACAACTTCCGGCGGAACCGCGTGAACTTCACCACGCTCGGCGTGAACAACCGCGTCGCTTCTCGCTACTTCGACAAGATCCAATCGATCGTCAAGTCGTTCGCGCTCGTCGGTTCCGAGCAGAACAACGAACAAACGGCACTCCAAGACCCCGGCAACCTCATGCCGCTCGCGATCGGGTCCGCAGACGTGCTGTCGACGTTCATCCGCGTCATCACGCGCCCCGAGCCGGGCCCGTACAGCCTCAATCCAAACGGTGGAACCCAAGCCGCACCCTGGGTGTTGCCGTTCGGTGGAGGCCAGTCGGTTCTCGATCAGGCCAACGGCGTCGCCGCTGACTTCCAGCTCCCGATCGGTTCGGGCGCAGGTCACTTCATCGAGAACGACTACGACTACTCGCAGGGTTACTGGTGGGCTGACTACCAGACCAAGGTGGGTAGCTGGTTCGAGAAGGACCTCGCCACGTACTACCTCACCGAGGCGTACAACGACTTCATCTTCAATCAGGAGCAGGACTACATCGACAGCCGCTACCTGAACCTGAACTTCGCCAGCATCTACCCGCAGCAAGTTCGCCGCTTCTTCACGGCGTTCATGGCTGGCGACCCGATGACCCTCGGACCGTACATCACCACGCCGACGGCGCAGCTTGGCCCGACCGTGGCACCCCAGGTCCAGTACTTGGACTGGACGAACTACAGCGCCACGACGCCGCTCGACTATCCCGCCGGCGCCACCGTCCTCGATCCGCTCGTCGGGTGGGAGCGCCAGTATCCGGGCCTCATCCACCTCGCGACCTACGGCAGCACGAACTTCAGCTCGGCTGTCCACGACCAGATGCGGATCTTCTCGCCAGGCGACATCAGCACCACCGACATCCCCGTCAGCGAGTGCCGCTTCTTCGTCGACCCGGTGCTCGGAACCGTCTACGCCGCGCAAAGCTTCGGGACGGAGACGATCAACACGGCACTCGGCTACCCGGTCGAGATGTCAATCGGAGCCCGCATGCTGCAGTACGCAAACACGCTCGCCGTGGCAGCGTACGGTGCGCCCCTGGGCCACACCCCCACGGACCCGTACACGGGTCTGCAGTATCCCAGCTGGACTGCGGCCCAAGTCGCCAACCCCGTCAACGCCTTGTCGGCGCAGGCGCTCGCTGGCTACATCTCCAACATCGACGTGACGAAGAACCTCTCCATCCTCGTCTACTACCCCGCCGATCCGAATCAGATCGTCTACCCGTATCCTCTCGGCGGCTGATCCAATCCCACACAATGAGCGAGCGCCCTGGGCCGAAAGGTCCGGGGCGTTCGTGTTTTGTGGCTCGGCAGCGAACAGCTACTCGGCGCGCAAGTACGAGGCCTTCAGGAGCTTGAGCACGATCGACACAGTCGCGAGGTCCGTCGCGAGGCTCTTGTTGAGGACGGTCTCGAGGTGCCCGTAGTTGTGGGCGAGCTGGAGCACGTCGAGCTCTTCGGGCTTGAGCTCGCGCAGCGGGGGAATCAGCGGGGCCACGATGGCGAGGCGTGCGTTGAGATCCGGCAGCTCCGAGCGAAGGCGCTCGAACTCGTCGAGCTGGCGCATGCCTTCCATCAGCACTTCCGCGACGGTCACGTCGATCTCGTTCGGTAGCGTGCGCTCGTCGGGCGGGTCGAGATCGAACAGGCCGCTCGTCCACGTGAGCATGCGAAAGAGCGCCTTGAGCGGCGGCACCTCTTCGAGGTCGTTGATGAGCGCGTGGTAGATGTTGCCCTTGCGCATGTAGATCTTGCCGACGTCGTCTTCGGTGCGGATGCACAAGACGCCGTTCTTCTTCGACGTCGATAGGAGCTGGAGCAAATCGGGCAGCGGGATTTCGTCGATGGCGCCCGACATCGTGCGCGCCTGCGACGAGCGTCGCTGCTGCGCCACGTTCTCGAGATCGCGCTTGGCGTCCGTGGTGCTCTCCGGCGAGCCGTCACCCGCGATCACCTTGAGGATGCTCGTGCCGATGAGGATGCGATCGCCCTCTTTCAGGCGGGCGCGCTTGATCTTCTCGCCGTTGACGAACGTGCCGTTGGTCGACCCGAGGTCCTCGATCCAGATGCCGTCGGCTTGTAGGTTGATGCGCGCGTGCTTGCGCGACACCATGTCCTCGACGAGGACCATGTCGAGATCGCTCGAGCGGCCGACGATGATCTCTTTGTTCGCCGTGACGGGGAACTCGCCGCCCTGATACTTGCCGCTGATGAACCGCAGAACATAGGACTTGCCCCTCTGGGGTTGCCCAGAACCGCTGCCTTTGCCCGTCGAATCATTCATCTCTTCGGGTGCCCATGCGGGACGCGTATTGGTGCCCATGCCGGACGCGTATTCGGATCCAAAGGGTAGCGACCGGGGGTCAAGATGGTCAAGTACGGGTAGAGTCCACGCGTGGGACATGTGATCGTCGAGGAAGGTGACGCATTCGGGTCGCACAGGGCGCTTGAGCCACGTGGTGCTCTCCCACAGCCTGCAGCCCGGGTCGACAACGATTTCTCACGCCTTTTCATGGGCGAAATGCTCGTCCAGGTCGACACACTGAACATCGACGCGGCGAGCTTTCGGCAGATGGAGGAGGCGGCGGCAGCCGTGGGGGGGACGGTCGAAGCACGGGTCCTCGAGACGGTGCGGCAGCGTGGCAAACAGCACAATCCAGTGACGGGGTCGGGCGGAATGCTACTTGGGCGTGTTGCCGAGCTCGCCCCGGGCAGGCCCGCGGGAGAGACCATCGGCTCGGGCGATCGCGTCGCGTCACTCGTGTCGCTCTCCTTGACGCCCCTACGCATCGATGAGGTCCGTGCGGTCCGCGCGTCGAGCGCCCAGATCGACATCGTGGGCGAGGCTGTCCTCTTCGCGTCGTCGGCGTACGCGAAGATGCCGAGCGACTTCTCCGATCGCGTCGCGCTCGCCGCGCTGGACGTTGCGGGCGCCGCTCCCCAGGTTGCCCGGCTCGCATCGCGCCTCGGCGCAACGCCAGTCATCGTCATCCTCGGGGGCGGCGGGAAGAGCGGGATCCTGTGTGCCTACGAAGCTCGTCGCACCGCCGGAGAGCACGCCACTGTGATCGCGGTCGAGTCACACGAGCCCTATGCGCTGGAGCTCGAGGGGCTTCGTGTGTGCAACGCCGTCGTGCGTGCTGATGCGCGCGATCCCATCGCAACGAGAGGCTCGGTGCTCGCTCGGACGGAAGGGCGCGAGGCGGATCTCGTGCTCTCGTGCGTGAACACGGGCGGCACGGAGCTCGCCTCGATCCTTTGCGCGCGTGACCGCGGCGTCGTGTACTTCTTCGCGATGTCGACGAGCTTCACGGGCGCGGCTCTAGGCGCCGAAGGCGTGGGCAAGGACGTCGATCTGCTCATCGGCAACGGTTTTGCGCATGGCCACGCCGAGCACACGCTCGATCTCCTGCGCGAGAGCGCCGCCGTGCGTGCGCTGTTCGATCGTCGCTATGGCGCTTAACCCGTTTGTGGGGGCGGCGTTGAGGAGGCCACGAGAGGCAGCGGCGTCGCGAGCGCGTCGGTGGCGGCTGGCAGCACGATCGTGAATGTCGTGCCTGCTCCCGGCTGCGAGTGCACTTGAATCGAGCCACCTGCGGTCTGCACGATGCTCTGACTGATCGCCAGCCCGAGACCCGTACCTTGATCCTTCGTCGTGAAGAACGGAACGAAGAGGTTCTTCAGCACCTTCTGCGAGATGCCAGGGCCGGTGTCACGAACCGAGATCTCGATGCTCTCCCCATCGACTCCACCACGGTCGCTCGATGGCACGAGGTTCCAATTCGACGACGATGTCGACCACGAGCGTGCTCGCCGCGCGAGGGTGTTAACCGACACGCGCCCGCGCGCGTTCATGGCTTGGATGGCATTCTGGATGAGGTTGATGAGCACCTGACGGAGCTGTTCGGGGTCGATCTTAGCGCGCGGAAGGTCTGCCGCGAGCTCGAGGTGAACGTCCAGATCACTCGAGATCTGGCTCGAGAGGATCTGTACGGTGCGTCGCACAGCCGCGTTCACGTCGAGCGGGATTGGGTTACCGGCGTGGGGACGCGCATACGCCAGGAAGCTGCCGACCACGCGATCGAGCCGATTCACCTCCTCGAGGATGATACCGACCCACTCTGCAGGAGCCCCGTTCGGGCCGCCTTCTTCCTCGAGGAGCTGCGCTGCGCCCTTGATGGCCCCGAGCGGGTTCTTCACTTCGTGCGCGAGGCCTGCCGCCATCGCGCCGAGCGCGGCGAGCCTGTCGCGCTCCTTCATCTGCGTGTAGATGCGGCTGTTGGCCACCGCGACACCAATCTGGGCGGCGACCGTTTCGAGAAGCGAGATCTCCTCGGGCGTGAACGCCTCGCGCACGCGTGAGTCAGCGACGCAGATAAAGCCGACGAGCTCGCTCGAGTCCTTCTGTACGTCGTCGCCGCGAAGCGCGAGGACGATGGCGTTCTTGAGTGGCCCGAGTGCCTCAGCGGCGGTGAGCACCGGTACGTCCGTCTCGCCGTGCTCGCGCGTCAGCTCCTCCAGCGAGATGGCCGCCTGTTTCTGGAGGCGGTCGAAGAGCGGGCGAGCGGCGAGGCTCTCGATGCGTCGCGGGATGCGCGCGAGCAGCGGCGAGCCGTCGGCGCCAGTCGCGTCGCCGATGCTCCCACAGAGGTCGTAGCCATTGCCGTCCTGATCGCGCAGATAGATGGCGCACGTCGTCACGCGACGCGATCGCTCGAGGCCGCTGAGCACGGTCTCGACCATCTCGTCGATTTCGAGCACGTGCGACAGCCTGCGGCGAAGCTCGCCGACGCTCGTCTCGAGGTCGTAGCGCTCGCGGAAGAAGAACTGGTGGATGCGCCGCTCGATCTCGCTCTGGAGCGGCTCGAAAAGAACGAGAAACACGATCGCGGCGAGGACGGCGTTCAAATACATCGTGTTGAAGGGGCCGACGAGCGCGATGAAGACGTAGAACACGCCCGCCAGCGAGAACGAGAGGGCGGTCGACACGAGCAGGCGCCCCGCGAGCTCGTACACGTCCGCGAGGCGGTGGCGCGTGAGCGACTCGGCGAGGACGTAAATGAACACGATGGACAGCACGGCGCCGATCGGAGGAAGGACGACCCCCATGAACGACAAGAAGTCTGCGAGCGTGAACGTCGTCGCGAGGGCACCGACCCACACGAGGAAGCGCACGCGATCGCGCGCGGATCGCGACGGCGAGAGGCGCGCGCGCTGGGACAACGACACGAGCCCAGCCGCGAGCAGGCCGAAGACGTAGAAGTAGAGCAGCCCGAGCGAGAGCGAGCGATTCCCATAGGGAGAGAGCTCGAGCGCGAGCATGGGGGCGCCGAGGAAGGCTGCGATGCGAAGCAGGCGCGCGCCAAAGACTGGCTGCCCCTCGACCGGCACGATCGCTTGAAACAGATGCACCGCGAACTGGGGCAAGAGAACCGTCAGGACGCCCGTTGCCCGCACCCAGATCGGGGCCTGAAAGAGCCCGTATAGCGACTGCGACAGGTACCAGAACGCGACGTCGGTAGCGAAGGCCGCGAAGAGCCAATGCACCGCGCGCCGCCCACGGAGAAGGACGGAGAGCGCGATGGCGAGGGCTAGAATCGCGCAGAAGAGCGTCGTGCGCGGGCGAAGATCCTCCACTGCGCCCTAGTGTGGCACTAGTGCTGAGCGGGTACAGCCGCCGCGCAGTGGGGCGCCCACGGTTGTGGTACGGGCTCGTTGCCATCGTCGTCTTGGGATGGCCCGCCGGGGTTGTCGATTCCGTCGGCCGACAGCGGCTGCTCGATGGGTCCCTGTCCGTGAAGTGTGTTTGGCTGAAGAAGGGTTCGCCGCTGTGTCTTGTCGCCGTTCGTCGGCTGCGCGGTCTTCACCCCGTCGGGTAGGGCGGCGTTGGGCATGTCCACGGTCGTGGCGCCCTCGCTGAGGGGCTCACCTTGCGACGATTGCTCGTCCGTGCCGGGTTGCATGACACATCCCACCATGAGCAAGAGCGTGGGCAACAACTTGATGAGGATACGATGATTGGCCTTCATGACTGGCTCTCCGTGGACACGGCTGTCAGACCATATTGTTTGACGAGCTGCGACAAGCGTGGCCGCTTCATACCGAGAAGTGCTGCGGCCCGAGTGATGTTTCCGTGAGTTTCTGCAAGCGCGCGTGCGACGCAGTCGCGCTCGATCTGACGTTTGAGGTCGGCAAGCGAAACGCTGCCCTGACGAACACATGCGTATGCAATCGCCGTCGCGCCCGCTTCGTCCTGGGGTAGCGGCTCGCCTTCGATGTCGTCTTCGCGTGCCGAGATGACGACCTCGGCGTTGTCGCTGACGAGCGAGGGAGGTGGAAAGGACGATCGAGACTTGCCCGAGGCAATGCGAAGGTCGTCGACGTTGTCGATGAAGTCAGCGGCCAAGATGACGTTCGTTTCGGCGAAGAGGGCGGCGGCACGGAGCGCGTTGTCGAGCTCGCGCACGTTGCCAGGCCACTTGTGGCGCGACAGGAGGTCAATCGCATCCTGGGCGAGCGTCTTGGGTGACTCGGCCCGCTCCGCGGCGATGCGCGTGAGCAGGTTCTCGGCGATGCGCGGCAAGTCCCCGAGCCGCGAGCGGAGCGCAGGTACCTCGAGGGTGATGCCGCGGAGACGGTAGTAGAGGTCCTCGCGGAACTCGCCACGGTCGACCATCGCTTTGAGATCGCGGTGGGTCGCGCAGATGATGCGGCAGTTGGTTCGGATGGACGCCACGCCACCGACTCGCTCGAACGTGCGCTCCTGGAGAACACGAAGGAGTGCCACCTGGGTACGCGGCGAGATGTCCCCAATCTCGTCGAGGAAGAGCGTGCCACCCTCGGCGAGCTCGAAGCGACCGCGGCGACGGGCTACAGCGCCGGTGAATGCGCCCTTCTCGTGGCCGAAGAGCTCGGAGAGAAGCAGCGTTTCCACGAGGGCGGCGCAGTTGAGCGCGACGAACGGCGCATGGGCGCGTTCACTCGAGCGATGAAGAGCCTCGGCGACGAGCTCCTTGCCCGTGCCGCTCTCGCCGTGGATGAGGACGGTGCCATCCGTTCGTGCGACTTTGCGAATGGCGCCCATGAGCGCGCGAATCGCGGGATCATCGCCGACGATGTGGCGTGCCGGGACGGGAATCGGGCTGCGCTGCGTCCGTGGCCCCTCGGCTTCCAGCTCGGCGTCGTTGGCTCGTACGACCGCGGGGATGGCAGCGGTCGCGAGCTCCTCGAGCGCGGCGATGTCGCGGCGCGCGAGGAATGCGGCGCGCACGTCATCGTTCAACGTGCGTGCCACCGCGTCTCGTACGGCGATGGCTTGCTCGATATGGGCCCGAGCGCGCTCTGCATCGCCGTGTGCCCCGTGAATCGTGGATGCGAGGACGTGAGCCTCGCGGAGGAGCTCCTCCTCGCCGGTTGCCCGTGCGAGCGTAACCGCGTGATCGATGAGCGCCGTTTCGACGTCACCCTTCGCTCGCGCGAGCATGACATCGAGAAGTGCAACCTCGGCCGAGGCGAAATCGGTGGTCGCGAGCTCGCGAGCCCGCTTGATGGCGGCGCCCGCTCGACCCAGGTCACCGTCTTCGAGGGCGACTCGCGCGGCGACGCGGTGAGCACCACCTGGCAGCTCGCCGACGTTGATGTTGGACTCCGCGAGCGCCTTGCTCACCTCACGCTGGGCATCGACCGTGCGACCGCGAAGCAGTGCGAGACGCGCTGCATGAATGCTGAAGCGTACCGACAACGCGGGCGGCATCCCGGGCCCGAGCACACGCCGCCCGAACGACACGGCATGCTCTGCGTAGTCGAGTAGACCGACCTTGCCGCGCAAGTCGACCAAGTTGGAGAGGACGGACGCCGTCATGAGACGGTCACCAATGCGAAGCCTCTTTTGGAGGGTGCGCTCAGTGAGCGCGAGGGCGTCACCGTACTCGTGCCGCCACGTGGCGATGACGGCGAGGTTGTGAAGTGCAAACGCCGCGGCGCGGTCGTCCCCCATGCGCTCGCCCTCGTCGAGCACCGTGGTGAAGATGCGGTCAGCTTCTTCGAGCTGCCCACGGCTCAAGAGAGCGACGGCGCGGTTCACATGGGCGCGGAGCTCGCTCGTGCGATCCCCAGCGCGCGCTGCGACATGAGCGTCTTCGGCGAAGTGGCGCTCGGCATCTTCCCAGCGCGCCTCCGCGAGAAGGAGCTTGCCAATCGTGTTGCGTGCGCGAAGGCACGTCGCCGTCGATGTCGACTGAAGCGCGAGCTGTGCCTGGTGGTCCGCTTCGCTCGCGTTGCCTTCTGCGTACGCAAGCTCGGCGAGCTCGGCCGCAATGGCTCCTTGCACTTCGGGGTCCTTGACGGCTGCCCGTCCGCGTTCGAGCGCGACACGGGCGGCCACCAGATCGCCCATTGCGACCGCCGAGCGACCAAGCAGCAGCGTGACGGAGACGTCTTCCCGTCCCTGCGTGAGGGCTGCTGCACCTTTTGCCCAACGGTACGCTTCGTCGGCTTCGCCCGCGTCGAGGGCACGCTCTGCAGCATGGGTGCGAAGCGTGAGCTGCGATTGTGGGGATTCGCGGTCGACAGCTTGCACCCACATCGACACGACCTCACGCCGAACGAGCCCGTCATCCGCCGTAGCGAGAGAGCGACCGTAAGCTTCGTCCGCAACCTGGAGCTCTCCCGCGCGAAGCAAGAGCTGAGCGGCGCGTGCGTGCGCCCACGCATCGTGTGGAAAGCGATGCTCGAGAGCACGGCCAGCACGAGCGCACGCCTCCTTCGAGCCTTGCGCTGCCATCACCTGCTCGAGGTCTTCGACTGCCGGCGCGAGCGTGAAAAATCCACGATCGATCGACACAAGCTCCGCAAGCTCGAGTGCGCGAAGGGATGCCGCCGATCCGCCGAGGAGCGGGAGATCGTGCTCGTGCCACCCACGCCCGCTCAGCGCAAGCGTCGTGAACAGTGCGTGTCCTTCGCGTGGAACGTCAGTGACCTTCGCAGCGGGCGCGACATGCTTGGCCGCGAGCCACCACGACTCCAAACCCGCGAGATCGTCGTGCTTGAGCGAAGCGAGCGCCTCCTCCGCGAGGGTCGCGACCCAGCGCCGCTTGTCGTCGTCGTGGAGCGATGGGCTCACCTCGTAAACTTCGCCGCGCACGTCGCGAACCGGATCGATGGTCGGCACGAGCACGACGACGAGCGGCAACCGCCCCTCGTGCGTGGGTTGGGAGAGCTCCGCCATCACCGCGCGATCCCACGAGCCGGAAGGCGGCAGCGTAATCAAGATTGCAGCACGATGTCCGTGCGCGGCGCTCGTGAGCTGGGCTGCGCACTGCGACGGCGAGCACTCGACCTGACTCACGCCGAGCCGCGCAGCGACCTCGCGCCACACAGCGTCACCACCCGACTGCGAAACGCGCGCTGACACGACGAGTGAGCACGCCACGCGAGCGCGACGGACGAGGTGGGCGCGGAGCGCGTCGATGGTGCGATCATCGACGACATGCACGAGGAGCACTCCACCATCGCCACGCGCGACACGCTCATCGAGCGCGGCAAAGTCGAACGCGGTGGAGGCCGCGGAAACACTCCCAACGTCCCCCAAAAACGGTGCTTCCAGAGGCAAGGCCAAGATGACAAAAAGGTATCTGCCGCCCGAACGTCCCGCAAGGAGATTTGCGCGGAAAATCGCGCGGATAACCCTCCTGATTCACCTGCTGATGGATCGTTCTACGCGGGTCGGAATTGAGGGTGAGAGAGCCAGTAGACGATGGCGTCGAGGCCTTCGGAGGGGGCTTCGCCGAGGGCCCGAGCCAGAGGGAGTTGGGCAGCAACCGCGGCTCGATACAGTGGGAGCGCATCGGGTGCACGGGAAGCCAACGTCGCGGCGCCCCGCTCGATAGCCGCCGAGTCACCCCGCCGGACGGGGCCCGTCAAAGCCTCCGGAAAGCCAAGCTTTTCTACGTTGTCAGCGACGCTGCGGAGAAGGGGTCCCAAGAGATGGGGAGCGATGGCACTGGGTACGTTCGACGCCACCAATACCTCGACACCCTGAGCTGCAAGCGCCGCAGCGCCATTCGCGACGAGGGAGGCAGCCGCGTGGTAGCCGACGGGATCGAGGTCCGGAAAGTGCCGTGGTGACATGCCAATGGCACGCGCAAGCTTTTCCGCTCGACGCACGGCGAGGGGATCCCCCTCCACATGGACATTGCCACGGCTTAGTGACGGAACGAACGCCCGCGACGCAAACGAGATCATCGGGTGCATCTGGGCCACGCCCGAAGTCACCTGCCTTAGGGGAGCCAGCACGGCGGAGCCAAGCGCGCCAGCGACGTGTACGACCACGGCACGCTTCAGGATGCCGCACTTCGCGCGAAGGTGATCGACCGTCGCGACGAGGTCACGATCGCGAAGGGCGAGTACGACAATGTCGGCATCGATGGGACTGCGCGGCAAGCCTTTGCGTGCAGCCCGAAGCGTCACGGGCCACTTTGCTCGGCGCAGCGCGGACGCGAGAGCGCTTCCGACCTTGCCTGCGCCGAAGATGAAGACCCGAAGGGTGGATGCGCGTCTCCGCCTAACCACCATAAAGGCCCCCACGACGGATGTGCGCGAGCACCGCGCGCGGCACGAGGGGCGAGAGGTCATCCCATGCTCTCTTCGCGACGAGCTCGCGTACGTGGGTGCTCGACAGCTCGGGGAGCAAGGCGACTGGCGCGCCAGCGTGGGTGACGCCCGCTCGGCCGAGGACGATTGGAGGCGCGAGCCGACGCACCTCGTCGAAGCGGAACCATTTGTCCGACTCGAGCAAGATGTCAGCGCCCATGACGAGGCGAAGACTCCAATCGTCGTGGGTCCCGCGGAGCGCCTCCAGCGTGTGGAGCGTCAGGCCGTCGAGCGTCTCTTCGATGCGCGAGACCTCGACGTGCGCCAAGTCTTGCATCGCGAGCTCGCACATGCGAACGCGGTCGTCGAACGATGCGAGCGGCTTTCCGAACGGATGTTTGTGCGCCGGCACGACGACCAGCCGATCGACCTCGCACGTCGACAGCACGTATGCGACCGCCAGAACGTGCCCGACGTGCGGGGGATTGAAGCTGCCGCCGAACACTGCGACGGTTTGGGACATTGGCTGAAAGGTAACTCATCGGCAGCCTCCAGTGCTACGCAGGGTC
>Ga0302326_10007813_pt1 | contig 23713 bp, 17 predicted proteins | sample Palsa_T0_3_FD_202264 | JGI IMG/M metagenome (GOLD analysis project Ga0302326, IMG submission 202264) | Peat permafrost microbial communities from Stordalen Mire near Abisko, Sweden - Palsa_T0_3 | ecosystem: Environmental > Terrestrial > Soil > Palsa > Peat permafrost | place: Sweden: Abisko... | reverse complement strand
TCGACGAGCTCGGAATAGCGGCCGTCGGCGGTATCCTTGCGGATCTGGGCATGTCGAGTCTCGCGCTCGATGATCCCGCTCGCGGGTTCAGTTTCCGGTTTGACGGTCCGCTCGATATGCGGATGGACCGCAGCCAGACGATCCGCGCCTACGATCTCGTCAACGAGGAGACCGAAAGCGATCTCTCCCGGATCATTTTCGAATATGGTGAGGAGCGCCACGCGCGCAGGATTGCGCGTTATATCGTGGCGGCGCGCAGGCGCCATCCGCTCGAGACTACCGCCGAACTTAGCGCCGTCGTGACGAGCGCCGTGGGCGGCCGGCGCGGCGGTCATGTGCATCCGGCGACGCGCACGTTCCAGGCCCTCCGGATTGCGGTGAACCGCGAAATCGAGAGTCTGGCCGCGCTGCTCGAGCAGGCTGGCGCCCGTCTCGTCGAGCATGGCCGCCTGATTACGATCGCATACCATTCGCTCGAAGATCGTCCGATCAAGCTGCGCATGCGCGAACTCGTTCAGAGCCGCGGCTTCAGCGCGGTGACCGGCCGTCCAATGCGCCCGGGAGCCGCCGAGGTCGCCCGCAATCCGCGTGCGCGTAGCGCGCGGCTGCGTTGTATCGAGCGGGGTGCGTCGTGAAGCGCCGCGCCCGTCCCACTCGTCAGCCGAGCAGGCTGGTGCCCGCGATTCTGTTCGTGGCGATCGCGGCGGTCGGCTTTGCGATGTTGATGATACGGCTCGAAGTGACCCAGGAGGGTTACCGGCTATCTTCGCTCGCGAGCGACATCGCAACGCTGCAGGATCAGAACCGCAACCTGCGCCTCAAGGCCGCCGAGCTTAGTTCCCATCAGCGCCTGAGCGATCTCGCGCCACGCTATGGCCTGGCGGCGCCGGCGCCGGGCAGCGTGGTGGTGATGCCGTGAACGCCGCCTTTCAAAAGCGTCGCGCGCGTATCGGGGTGCTGACGCTGGTGCTCGCCTCGCTCCTGATAATCGTCGTGCTGCGGCTGGTAGTGCTGGTGGTCTTCGATGGGCCGCGGCTGAATTCGCTGGCGCTCAGCGAGCATTCGGATGAGGTCGAACTCGCGGCGGTGCGCGGCCCGATAGTCGATCGCAATGGCGCACCGCTCGCACTGTCGGCGGAGACTCAATCCGTTTACGCGCGGCCGCGCGAGCTGCTCGCGGCCAGCACGGTTGCGCAGCGCGCCGAACTCGCCGCCACGCTGGATATGCCGCCCGTCGAGCTCGAGAATCTCGTGCATGGGCCCGCGCCGTTCGTATGGCTCCGGCGCCGGCTCTCACCTGATCGCGCGCACGAGGCGGAAGCGCTCGGGCTCGAAGGAGTCGGTGCGCTGTCGGAATACAAAAGGTTTTACCCGGAGAGCAACCTGGCCGCGTCGGTGGTGGGGTTGGCTGGGATGGATGGCCAGGGGCTCTCCGGAATCGAATTGCAGTATGACCGCCTGATTCGCGGCGAGCCGGTAAAGCTGCGCATCTACCATGACGCGCTGGGCCATCCGATCCTCGATAGCCCGCTCGCGCTGCAGAATGCCGAACCGGGCGGCCGCGTCGAGCTCACGATCGACTCCGGCATCCAGGCGTTGGCCGAAAGCCGCCTCGTCGATGAGGTTCGTGAAAGCGGCGCTCACGCCGGCAGCGCGATCGTGCTCGATCCTTTCAGCGGCGAAGTGCTGGCGCTGGCCAACGTGGGATCGGGCGCGGCGGACGTTCACGACCGGCTTCATGATCAGGCAGTGCAGGACGCTTACGAACCCGGCTCGACGATGAAGGGTTTGCTAGCGTCGATCGCGCTGACCGATCGCGTCGTCAATACGAGTCAGCAATTTTTTTGCGAGAATGGAGCGTACCGCCTCGGCCGTATCACGATTCATGACGACAGCCCGCACGGCTGGCTCGGCCTGGGCGATATTATCGAAGTGTCGTCGAACATCTGCGCGGCCAAGATTGCTCTGATGCTCGGGTCCGAGCGTTATTACTCGGGTCTGACTGCCTTCGGGATCGGACGGCGGACTGGAATCGATTTGCCCGGCGAGGCGGACGGCCTTTTGCGCAAGCCCTCAGCCTGGCGTCAGATCGATTTGGCGGATCACGGTTTCGGGCAGGGCGTAGCGGTCACCCCGATGCAACTCGCGGTGGCCTATTCGGCGATCGCCAACGGCGGCATGATCACGCGGCCGTATGTCGTGCGCGCCGTCTACGATGCCGACGGGACGCAGGTGCTGTCGCATACGCCGCAGATATTGCGGCGCGCGATACCGCCGGACGTGGCCCATCAGATGAACTTGTTGTTGCGCGAGGTCGTTAACGGTGCCCAGGGTACCGCGCATCGCGCACAGGTCGCCGATTTCATCGTGGCGGGCAAGACCGGCACGGCGCAGATGGTGAATCCGGCCAATGGAACTTATTTTCAGAACCGCCACGTTTCATCGTTCATCGGATTTCTGCCGGCCGACGACCCCCGGCTTTTGATCCTCGTGGTGCTCTACGACGTCGGCCACGCCCATTTCGGCGGCCTTGTTGCGGCCCCGGTTTTCAGCGAAATCGCCACTGGCGCGGTGCGCAAGCTTGATATCGCGGCACCGCGGCCTGCCGGCTATGACGCCGCCAGCGTGATTCCCCTCGATGCGCTCCACAGCGCCGAGGCGATTCTGTCATCCGGAACGACCGCCGATGCGGCCGAAGCTCCGCCGTTTTCGGCCGATGCCGGCGCGGTTCCCGATTTCAACGGACTCAGCCTCCGACGATCGCTCGCGCTTGGCCATGGACGTGCGCTCGACCTCGATGTTCATGGTTCGGGTTACGTGATCGCGCAAGACCCGCCAGCCGGGGGCAAGCTTAATCAACCGACGGTGAAGCTCATGCTCGCTTTCGACCCCTCGGCTCCGGTGCTTGCGCCGCTGTCATCAACCGAGGGGCCGCGGGCACATCGGTCGCATCGGGGACACCGATGAAGCTTGCCGAACTGATTGGCGGCGTCGACGGATGCCGCGTCGAGGGCAGCGACGCGATCGACATATCGGGGCTCAGCTACGATTCGCGGCGGGTCGAGCCGGGCCATCTTTTTTTTGCGACGGCGCGCGACGAAAACGATCGTCGGGCGCATATAGAGCAGGCTTTGAGCCGCGGGGCGCGCGCATTGGTGGTGCGGGGTTGGGATGGTGCGAGTGCGCGTCCCGCGGCAACTTATATTGACTGCGAACGGCCGCGGCGGCTGATGGCTGTCGCGGCGTCGCGCTTCTATCACGCGCCCAGTGAACGCGTCGAACTGATCGGCGTCACCGGCACCAGCGGCAAGACCACCACCACCTGCCTGCTGGCGTCGATCTTCGAAGCCGCCGGCACGCCCGCGGGAATCATTGGAACGCTCGGAATTATCGAGCGGGGCCGGATCCTGCAAAGCGGCCTGACGACGCCCGAGTCGATCGATATCGAAGCTGCGCTCGACGCGATGGATCGCGACGGTGTGCGGCGGGTGGCTGCGGAAATATCGTCGATTGGAATCGCCGAGGGACGCATCGATGAGCTGAGCTTTCGGGCCTGCCTGTTCACCAATCTCGGACGCGACCATCTCGACTACCACGGCACTATCGAGAATTATTTTGCAGCCAAGCTGCGCCTGTTCACCGATATTCTGCCGCATAGCCGACGCATCGATCCGATCGCGATTGCACGCGGCGACGATCAATGGGGGCGGCGCGTGCTGGACGCGGCAGCGGTGCGACGGGTCAGCTTTGGCCTGATCGCAGGCAGCGATGTCTATCCGATTAGCTTTACGACAGGACTCGACGGTATCAGGGCGACGATTCGCGCGCTCGATCGTACTTTTGATATCCGTTCGCCACTGCTCGGCGAAATTAACCTGCTCAATATTCTGGCGGCTTCGGCCGTGTCGGTGGCCCTGGGCATCGAATCGGATGCGGTGGTGGAGGGTGTGCGGCGATGCCCAGGGGCCCCCGGCAGACTCGAACCGGTCGGGGGTCCTCCCGGCGTGACGGTGCTGGTCGACTACGCGCACAAGCCCGATGCGCTCGAGGCGGTGCTCAAAACTCTGCGCGCGCTGGGACCGAATCGGCTGATATGCGTGTTCGGATGCGGCGGCGATCGCGATCGTGGCAAAAGACCCCTGATGGGCGCGATCGCCGGCCGGATGGCGGATGAGGTGATCGTCACCTCCGACAATCCACGCACCGAAGATCCACTCGCGATAATCGGAGAGATCGAAGACGGCTTGAATGACGCCGGCCTGGCTCGGCGGCCAACGGGCGATTCGTCGCCCGGCGGCTATATCGTAGAACCCGATCGGCGTGCGGCTATTGCACTCGCGCTCGGAGCGGCGCGCGCGGGCGATATGATCGTGATCGCCGGCAAGGGCCATGAGGATTATCAAATCATCGGGACAAGCAAGCGTCACTTCGATGATCGCGAAGTGGTTCGCGAAATTACCGCGGAACTGAATCCTTGAGCGCACAGGTGTAAGCGAGCGAAGAGGGGCGACGGACCGGGCAATTCGAGGGAAGCCTTCGGCTGGAAGGTGCTGGTGGCGGTGGAAGATGAGGCCGGTCGGAGGCTTGCCTCGGATTGCAGGTTCGGTCTGGTCGAATTTGGATCGGATTGAATTGCCGTGGATTAAAACGGGCGAAAGTGATCGCGAAGTCGGCGCATGCGCGCGGCGCCGGCACTTTGCATCGGCGCGACAGATAAGATGTAGATCGATCGTGAAACTGCATATTTGATTCGTCTCGCAAGGAGCGGAAACTCGAAGGCTTGGGAAGATTTTCGATGCTCTATCTGCTGCTGTACCCGCTCCGTCAAAGCCATCCGGTCTTCAATGTTCTCCGCTATGAGACCTTCCGCTCGGATATGGCGGGGCTGGCGGCGCTCGCTTTATCGCTGGTCTTCGGACCGATGTTGATCAGGCGCTTCCGCGCCGCGCATGTCGGACAGACGATTCGCGAGGAAGTTCCGCAGCATCAGAAGAAGGCTGGTACGCCGACGATGGGCGGCCTCGTGATCCTGGCTTCGTGCGTGACGGCGACTATTCTGCTGGCCGATCCGCGCGATCCTTACGTGTGGCTCGTCGTGTTGGTGATGCTCGGCTACGGCGGGATCGGTTTCGCCGATGACTTTCTCAAATTGCGGCGCGGACGCGGCGCCGGCCTTAGCGGTCCGCAGAAGCTGTTCTGGCAGATCCTGCTTTCGTTTCTCGCCGCGACTTTCCTGTTCTGGCATCTCGGCTTCGACACGCGGCTGACTATTCCGTTCCTGAAAAACGTCAATCCCGATCTACGATGGTGGGGCTATATTCCGGTCGCGATGCTCGTGATCGTCGCATGCTCGAACGCCGTCAATTTGACCGACGGCCTCGATGGATTGGCGATCGGTCCGGTCATGACCGTGGGGTTCTGCTACTGGGCGTTTACTTACGTCGCCGGTAACACACGGTTCGCCACCTACCTGGGTGTGCCACATATCGCGGGCGTTGGGGAAGTCGCGATTTTCTGCGCAGCGCTGATCGCCGCGTCGTTGGGGTTTCTTTGGTACAACGCCTATCCCGCCTCGATGATGATGGGTGATGTCGGCGCGCTGTCGCTGGGCGGCGCGATCGGAATGGTCGCGATACTCGCGAAACAGGAGCTGGCACTGGTGATAGCCGGCGGCGTTTTCGTAATCGAGGCCGCATCGACGATCATCCAGCGCTATTATTACAAAATGTCCCATCGCCGGGTCTTTCGGATGGCTCCCCTGCATCATCACTTCGAGCTCGGCGGCTGGCCCGAAACTGTGGTGGTGGTGCGCTTCTGGATCGTCTCGATAATCTGCATGCTGTTCGCGCTCAGCACGCTCAAGCTCAGGTAAATCGGATGGCGGGCGGCAAAACAGCAGGCCATACAGCGGGCAAGACGGCAATTGTCGGCCTCGGCCGCAGCGGAGTGGCGGCGGCGAATCTGCTCGCACGACGCGGCGCGCAACTCGTCATGATCGATTGCGATCGCGGTATCTCACGCGATCGGTTGCCCGCTGGCGAAGTCCATCTGGGTGAAGAGGACACGGCGTGGCTCGACGGCGTTGAACTCGTCGTCACGAGTCCTGGCGTGCCTCCGACCAACGCGATTATCCATCGTGCAGACAGGCGCGGCATATCCGTCATTGCTGAGCTTGAGCTCGCCAGCCGATCGATCGAGGCTCCGATCGTCGCAGTGACCGGCACCAACGGCAAGAGCACCGTCACCACCTTGATCGGCAATATCTTCAAGGCGGCCGGCCGCCGCACCTTCGTGGGCGGCAACCTTGGTACGCCATTGTCCGAGGCGGTTGGCGAGCCTTACGACGTTGTCGTGGTCGAGGTTTCGAGCTTCCAGCTCGAGCGATGCGACACCTTCCAGCCACGCGTCGGCGTCCATCTCAATCTCACCGACGACCATCTCGATCGTTATTCCGATCTGGCGGATTACGGACGGGCCAAAGCGCGGCTGTTCCGCAGTCAACACGGCGATGATTGGGCGATTCTGAATCGGGACGATCCGCATGTATGGGCGCTCGCTTCGGCGCTCACGGCACGCGCGATCGGCTTCGGTATCGCGAAGGATGATCGCCAAGTCTTGCGACAAGGTTCGCTGCATATCGACGGCGATGCGATCGTTTATCGGATAGGCGATCGGCACGGGCGGCTCGCGCTTGCGGGTTTTCGCGCCCGCGGGCGGCACAATCTGCTTAACGCGATGGCCGCGGCAGCGGCGGCGATCGTGATGGACGTTGAACCCACGGCAATCGAGCGCGCGTTCATAGAATTTACCGGCCTTGCCCATCGGCTCGAATTCGTCCGCGAGTACGCCGGCGTGACTTATATCGACGATTCGAAAGGCACCAACGTCGGCGCGGTAATTGAGGCGCTTGAAGCCGCCTCGCCGCCGATCATCCTGATCGCCGGCGGTGTCGATAAAGGCGGCGATTATGCGCCGCTCATCGAGCCGCTGGCTCGCAAAGCCAAGCTGCTGATCCTTATCGGTGCGGCGCGCGAAAAGATGTGCCGCGAGCTTTCTGGCGCGGTTGCGACACGAGTGGTGGACGGGCTCGCGCAAGCGGTCGCGATCGCCATGGAACATGCGCGGGCGGGCGACACGGTGATGCTGTCACCCGCCTGCTCGAGCTTTGATCAGTTCAAAAACTATGCGGAACGCGGTGCGGCATTTAAAGAGTTGGTTCGGGCGCTTTGAGGCGGTCGGATATCGCCGCCCCGACCCGTGGCTGTGGCTACCGGCGGCGGCGCTGATTGTTTTCGGCCTGCTGATGGTGCTCAACACGACCTACTTTCTGAGCCTCGAAAAAACCGGCGACGGATTCCATTTTCTCAAGGCGCAGATCGGTCATGTAATTCTCGGTCTCCTCGTGTTGACCGTGCTCTCCCAGTTGTCTCTGGCTGGACTCCGCCGGCTGGTCGTGCCGCTGATGGTCGCGGGGGTAGTAATGCTGATCGCGCTTTGGATTCCCGGCCTGGGCGCGATGCGCAATGGCGCACGGCGATGGTTACGGCTCGGTCCGGCTCTGATCGAGCCGTCTGAATTCGTGAAGCTGGGATTGGTTTTTTTTCTCGCCGATTTTCTGAGCCGCCGCGGCGATCGAGTCCGTGAATTCACCGCCGGACCGCTGCCCGCCTTTCTAATCGTTGGCCCAATCGCGTTATTGCTGCTCAAGCAGCCCGATTTCGGTACCACCGTGATGATCGTGCTGGTGTTGTTCGCGATGCTTTACGCGGCCGGCGCCAAACCGGTGCATCTGGCCGGCGCGGGTGCTGGCGCGGTGGCGCTGCTGGCAATCCAAGCGGTTTCCAAATCGTACCGGATGAGGCGGCTGACTTCCTTTCTGGATCCGTGGCAGACTGCACGCGGCGCGGGCTTTCAACTTATCCAATCATTTATCGCGCTGGGCGCGGGCGGCGAATTCGGCGTCGGTCTCGGCGCCGGCCGCCAGAAGATGTTTTACCTTCCGCAAGCGCATAACGATTTCATTTTTGCCGTAGTTGGCGAAGAATTCGGCATCATCGGCGCCGTCGCCGTGATTCTGCTTTTCGGCGTGATCCTTCTGCGCGGCATGCGAATCGCTCACGACGAGCCCGATCCGTTCGGCAGCCTTCTCGCGACCGGACTGACCGCTATGCTCACGTTGCAGGCGATGATCAATATCGCAGTTGTAATTGGTCTGATCCCGACCAAAGGGCTGCCGCTGCCATTCATGAGCTACGGCGGCACCGCGATCATTATGGAAATGGCAACGCTCGGCACGCTGCTCGCGCTCGGGCGCCGACCGGCGGTGAGATGAAGGTGATAATCGCTGGCGGCGGCACCGGCGGCCATCTTTTTCCGGCGGTAGCCGTGGGCGAAGAGATCATGCACCAGCTTCCGGACGCCAGGATAAAGTTTGTCGGCACAAGCGCGGGTATCGAGTCGCGATGGATGCCGGGACGCGGCTTCGACTACGAATTGCTGAAGGTGCACGGTGTGCGCGGCCACGGGCCGATCGAGCGGATACGCGCGATGGTGGAATTTGTCGGTGCGGCGGTGGCCGCCCGGCGGATTCTGCGCGACTTCCGCGCCGACGTCGTTGTCAGCGCCGGTGGGTATGCGTCGGCACCGATGGCGATAGCGGCGATCATCGGCCGAGTGCCATTGGTCCTGATGGAACAGAACACGCGTCCGGGCCTCTCGAACCGGCTTTTCAAACGGTTCGCCGTGAAGGTTTGCGTGGGCTTCGAGGAGGCCGCATCATACTTCAATCGTAGCCGGGTTGAAGTGACCGGAAACCCCGTCCGCGGAGCGGGCGTAGCTATGCCCGAAAAAGCCCCCGCGGAGACCCTCAATTCTCAAATTCTTGTTTTAGGCGGCTCGAGTGGTGCACATCGCCTCAATTTAGGGGTCCTGAATGCCTTCAAAAACTCTGCAAAAGATGTTATAAAAATGTCCGTGGTTCACCAGACCGGCGATTCTGACGCCGCCATGGTGACCGAGGCCTATCGGGAGATTGGGTGGGTGGATGTGAAGGTGTTGCCATTTATCGACGATATTCGCGATGCGCTGGCCGGCGCCGACCTTGTCGTTGCCCGCTCCGGCGCCATGGCAGTATCCGAAATCGCGCTCGCCGGTCGGCCTGCGATCTTTGTCCCGTATCCGTTTCATCGCGATCAGCAACAGTTGCACAACGCCCGCGTGCTCGAACGACGCGGCGCGGCCGTAATCATTTCCGACGACGAGAAGCTCGGCGAGAACCTTCGGCGGGCTATAACGGATCTAATTGGCGATCGCCCGCGGCTCGAAGAGATGGGCCGACGTGCGCGCGCCGGAGCGATCGAAGGATCCGCCGAACGGATTGCGCGGGTATGCCTGGACGCCGCCCGGGCGGGAGCGGCCGCGTGAGCGGGACCGCATCCAACGGATTACTCGCCTGCCGGCGCAATCTGCACTTTATCGGTATCGGCGGCGCGGGCATGAGCGGTATCGCCGAGTTGTCGGCGCGCCTGGGATTCGCCGTCAGCGGATGCGATCTCAAGCAGACCGAGACTACAGCGCGCCTTGCGTCGATCGGAATCGAAATCTGCGTCGGTCATCATCCCGGTCACATTCACGACGACCTCGATGCGATCGTCATCTCGTCGGCCGTAAAATATTCGAATCCCGAAGTCAGCCGCGCGCGCGAAATGAAGATTCCGGTTATCCCGCGGGCCGAAATGCTTGGCGAGCTTTTGCGGATGGCGCGCGTGGGCGTCGCAGTCGCCGGAACGCACGGCAAAACGACCACCACTTCGCTGACGGCGCTGATTCTCGAACAGGCGAATCTCGATCCGACTGTCGCGATCGGTGGCAACTTGCGATCGCGCGGCACCAACGTTCGCCTGGGCCGCGGAGAGTTCATGGTGGCCGAGGCCGACGAGAGCGACGCGTCGTTCCTGCTCCTGCTGCCGACGATAGCGATCGTCACCAATATCGATCCCGAGCATCTCGATCATTACGGCACGATGGATCGCGTGCGCGCCGCTTACCTGAGCTTTATCAATCGGGTGCCTTTTTACGGTGCGGCGATTCTGGGAATCGACAGTCCCAATGTGCGCGGCCTGCTGCCAGACGTTCGCAAGCCGGTGATCACGTGCGGCCTCTCGCCCGACGCCGACCTGCGCGCCGAGGATATCGTTATCGATGGCCTGTCGACGCGCTTTCGCGTGATCCGCGCCGGCGTCGAGCTCGGTGAGGTCACGATTCCATCGCCCGGCCGTCATCTGGCGCTCAACGCGCTGACGGCGATCGGCGTCGGTATCGAGCTCGGAATTCCGTTCGCAACGGCGGTCGCGGCGCTGGCTGCCTTTCCGGGTATCCATCGGCGTTTCGAGGTGCGAGGCGAGACCGCCGGCCGTATCCTGCTCGATGACTACGCGCACCATCCGGCGGAAGTTCGGGCGACATTGTCCGCTGCGCGTGCTGCATTTCGCCGCCGGCTGCTGGTGGTCTTTCAACCCCATCGATTCACCCGCCTGCGCGATCTGTTCGACGATTTTCTCGGCGCTTTCGATGAGGCTGACCTCCTTTATGTCGCCGACGTCTATCCGGCCGGTGAGGAGCCGATAGCCGATTTCACCTCGCGCCGTTTATGCGAGGCGATGCGCGCGCGCGGCCATCTTGAGGTGCGCTACCTGGGCGACGAGCCCGAGGCGGCGGCGCGAATCGCCGCGACGTCGCGCGAAGGCGATCTTGTCGTCACGCTCGGCGCCGGCGACATCTATCTGCTCGGCGACAATATTCTTAAGGCGCTCGAATCCGAGGAGAAGTGGCATGAACGCGCTTGAGCACGAGCTCCGGCGCCACTTCGGCGAGCGCCTCGCGGCACATCTGCCGCTAGCTGATTTCACGTCGTTTCAGATTGGCGGCCCGGCTGATTTGCTCGTGACGGTCGCACATGAAGACGAGCTCGCAAAGGTGCTTGGCGCCTGCGACGGACATGGGTCGCCGTCGTTCTGCCTCGGCTCGGGAACCAATCTGCTGGTGAGCGATCGCGGCGTGCGTGGCGTCGTCGTGCGCCTCGGCGCGGGCTTCGAGCGAATCGAAATTGACGAGAACAATGTGCGGGCCGGCGCTGCGGCGCGCTTCGGTGCGTTGGTCGAGACGGTGGTCGAGCGCGGACTTGGCGGCCTGGAATTCGGCGAAGGCATCCCCGGCAGCGTCGGCGGTGGACTGGTGATGAATGCCGGCGCGTTCGGCGGCGAAATGGCGCGGGTGGTGACGATCGTCCATGGCGTGACGCGTGACGGCACGCCGCGTTCTCTTACGAAGGACGAAGTTCACTTCGCCTATCGCCGCACCGATCTGCCGCCGGGGTTCGTTATCACCCGGGTCGACTTTATGCTGGAGCCCGGAGCGCGTGACTCGCTGCGCGAGCGGATGCTCGAACTGCGCGCAAAGCGTTCGGCGCGTCAGCCGCGCGGAGTGCCCAACGCCGGATCGGTCTTCAAGAATCCGCCGGGTGCGTTTGCCGGGCGGTTGCTCGAAGCGGCGGGGCTCAAGGGCGCGCGCGTGGGCGCCGCGGCGTTTTCCGACCGGCATGCGAACTTCATTGTGAACCTGGGTGGCGCGCGAGCCGACGATGTCCGCCGGCTTATCGATATGGCGCGCGAGCGCGTGATGGCGACCAGCGGCGTTGCGCTCGAACCCGAGGTGCGGATGATCGGCGACTGGTAATTGGTAAGTGGCGGGTAGTCCGCGGCGAGTAGTCCGCGGAGATGAGGCGGTGGTGGCGGCGAGGCGGCGGAAAGCGAAAAAAAAGGGCGAACACTGGGGCCGGCGGCTCGGCGGTCTGGTGGTGCTGGCTTTTTTTATTTTCGGCATGATTGCGGGCGTCAGCGCGCCCGGGCGATCTTTATTCGCCCGGCTCGATGGCTGGTCGGCCGGCGTGCGCACTCGACTCGATTTCGGCTTGGCTCGGCTCGTTGCAACCTGGACCGGCGGCTCGGTCCGCGCCGCCGCAGCGGGCGGCGGCGCGCCGATAGTGCTCGTCGAACGCTGGAACGGCTTCTACACCCTGTCTGAACCCGGAGAGTTGAACGGGCCGATTTCGCCTGGCGCACAGGGGGATTTGCCGATCCTGAGCGGTCCGGCGGTCGCGTCGGCGGGCGTCGATGATCTGCTCGAATACGCGACCCTGCTGGTGCGCGCGGAAGCCACTCTCTCCGTGATGATTTCCGAAATGCGCGTGGACAACGACGGCGTTGCGACGCTTTATCTGAACCGCACGCGGACCGAGCTTGCGATCGACGTCGACTCCGCGCCCCTCGAATTGCGCCGCGCCGGCGAAGTGCTCGATCGATGGCACGGCCGCGAGGATCTGATCGCCGCGCTCGACATGACGACGCCCGCGCAGGCCGTGCTGCGGATGCGTGTGGTCGCCCCGGCGACGTCCGCTCATGTTCAGCGGACTTCAGCTGTGGCCGCTGGCGCCCCCCGCGACGAAGCGAACCGATGGAGCTCCGGCCGATGAAGAACATCGTCGCGGGGCTGGATATCGGAACCAGCAAAGTCTGCGCGCTGATAGCAGGACCTGGCGTTGACGACGCGCTCACCCTGCTTGGATGTGGCGTTGTCCCATGCAGCGGCCTGCGCAAAGGCGTGGTGGTCAATATCGAGGCGACGGTCGAGGCGATCAGGTCCGCTCTCGATGAGGCGCAGAAATCTTCGGGTACGCGGGCCGGGATGGTCGCAGTCGGCGTGGCCGGGCCGCATATCCGCGGGCTCAACAGCCACGGGATTGTGGCGGTGCGCGGCGGCGAGGTGAATAGCCGCGATGTCGAGCGCGTGATCGACGCGGCCCGAGCAGTCGCGATCCCGCTCGACCGCCAGGTGCTGCACGTGCTGCCGCAGCAATTCGCCGTCGACGATCAGGAGGGCGTGCGCGACCCGATCGGAATGACGGGCGTGCGGCTCGAAGCGCGAATCCATATCGTCACTGCCGCGCAGAGCTACAGCCAGAACCTGACCAAGTGTTGCGAACGAGCCGGCACGACGCCGAGCGAGATGGTTTTCGAGGCGTTGGCGAGCGCCGGCGCGGCGCTGTTTCCTGAGGAACGCGAATTGGGTGTGGCCCTGCTCGATATCGGCGGCGGCACCACCGACATAATTGTTTTCCACGGCGGCGCCGTGATGCATACGGCGGTGCTGCCGATCGGCGGCAATCATATTACCAATGACGTCGCGGCAGGCCTGCGGACGCCGGTGGCCGATGCCGAACGGCTCAAGCTCAGCTACGGCGTGGCGACCAACATGGTCGTCGGCCGCGACGATATCGTGCAGGTGCCCGGCGTCGGTGGACGCGGACCCCGTCAGATCCCGCGCCGCCTGTTGGGCGAGATAATCGGGCCGCGGATGGAAGAGCTGTTTGCACTCGCTCAGCGCGAACTAATCCGGTCCGGCGTAGCCGACAACCTGGCGTCGGGAGTCGTGCTAGTCGGCGGCACTGCGCTGCTCGAAGGGACTCAGGAACTGGCCGAGCGCACCTTCAACCTTCCCGTGCGCCGCGGCCTGCCGGCCAATTTGAAGGGTATGCCCGAAGAAATGATGAAGCCCATGTACACCACGTCGGCGGGACTCGTGCTGCACGCCGCGGCGGAGGGCATGCCTGGAACGGCGCTGCGCAACGGGCGGCGGAGCCGCTGGCGAATGCGCGTGAGCGACTGGATGCGCGAGTTTTTTTGAGCCGGCCGAACGCGGCCGGCCGCTAATTAGAATTTTCGCCCGGAAGTGGCGGAGGAGGATGGGAGATGATCGAACTGGTAGACAATCCAGATCCGGGTGCCCGCATCAAGGTGATTGGCGCGGGCGGATGTGGAGGCAACGCCGTCAATCATATGATCGCGGCGGGCTTGCGCAACGTCGAGTTCGTGGCCGTCAATACCGACGCCCAGGCGCTGCAGAACAGCGTCGCGCCGTTACGCCTGCAGATAGGCCAGGCCGTCACTCGCGGCCGTGGCACGGGCGGCAATCCCGATGTCGGCCGCAAGGCGGCGCTCGAGGATGAAGAACGTCTGCGCGAAGTGCTGTCAGGCGCCGAGATGGTGTTCGTGACGGCCGGCATGGGCGGCGGCACCGGTACCGGATCGGCGCCCGTGATCGCCCGGCTGGCGCGCGAAATCGGCGCGTTGACGGTCGGCGTCGTTACCAAGCCGTTCCAGTTCGAGGGCCATCGCCGCATGACGCAGGCTGAAGACGGACTGCGCGAGCTCAAGGCGGCGGTCGACACGCTGATTACGATTCCCAATCAGCGCCTGCTCTCGGTCACCACCCGCGCCACGCCGCTGCGCGAATCCTTTCAGCGCGCCGACGACGTTCTGCTGCAGGCCGTGCGCGGAATCTCGGAGCTGGTGACCGTCCACGGACTGATCAATCTGGACTTTGCCGACGTCCGATCGATCATGGCCGAGATGGGCATGGCAATGATGGGTGCGGCCAGCGCGAGCGGCGAGAGCAGGGCGATCGAGGCGGCCCAGCGAGCGATCTCGAGCCCGCTGCTCGAAGATCTGTCGATCAAGGGCGCGCGCGGACTGTTGATCAACGTAACCGGCGGTCCCGACATGTCGCTGTTCGAGGTCAACGAGGCGGCGAGCCTGATTCACGAGGAAGCGCACGAAGAGGCCAATATCATTTTCGGCGCCGTAATCGACGACAAGATTGGCGACGAGATCCGCGTGACCGTTATCGCCACCGGCTTCGGAGATCTCGAAAACGGTATGCGATCGAAGTATACGCCGTCGGGCGTACCGGTCACCGCGCCGGTGCAGGCCGCGATGACCCGGCCGGTTGAATCGACTCAGCAGCCGAGCACTCCGCTACCGCCGCCGCCCGGGCAAAGCCGCATGTTTCCGAACAAGCCGATCCGAAGGCTCGGACTGATCGAAGACGACAGCCTCGATATTCCAACCTTCCGGCGGCGCGCCGAAGAAGCCGGCCTGGGCGGACCCACGCTGCTCGGCGCCGATCAGGCCGAGGACGAGGAGAAGCTGGATATTCCAACTTTTCTTCGCAAGCATATCGATTGATTACGCCCGCAGTGGCGCTGCCAGAAATTACGGGCGCGGGATAACTCCCGCGCCCGTGAAATCAAGTCGTTGTGAGAGAGTCGTGCCGATCAACCGCCGGCGTGCAGCTTGATCAGCTCAATCGTGACGTCGGCGGTGGCAACCATGTCGTTGACATCGAGCCATTCGCGCACGGTGTGAATATCGCGCATGCCGGTGCCGAGATTGGCCACCGTCAGGCCGCGCTGATTGAAGATGTTGGCGTCGCATCCGCCGCCGGTGGCGCCGGTGGTGACTTCGCGGCCGGCGCGGCGGGCGGCCTCGACAACTTTGCGGACGATGGGCGCGTCCTCGGGGATGTTCATCGGCTGGTATTGCGCGTCGGCCGAGTACTCGAGCTTGGCGGCGATTTTTTCGCCGTCGACAGTTATCGATGCGCGTTCGACCGCCGTCTTAAAACATTCGATCATGTGATCGACCTGCGTTTTCAGTTTGCCAAGATCGCGCGAGCGCGCCTCGCCACGGATGACAACTTCGTTGGGCACAATGTTGATCGCGCGTCCGCCTTGGATCGAGCCCAGGTTCGCGGTGGTCTCGTGATCGACGCGCCCGAGTTTCATCGCGGCGATTGCGTTGGAAGCGATCTTTATTGCTGAAATCCCGCGCTCGGGCGCCATGCCGGCGTGAGCCTCGAAGCCGCGTATCGTGAATGAAAGGGTTTGCGCGCCCGGGGCACGGACGAACAGCAGGCCCGGCGAGTCGCTGTCGAAGACCAGACCCTCGCGGGCGGCGAAGCGATCGAGCTCAAGATTCTTGGCGCCGAGCAGGCCGATTTCCTCGCAAATCGTGAAGACCACGTCGAGCGGCCCGTGCGCGATCTTGCGCTCTTTGACTTGCCGGATAGCCTCGCAGATTACGGCGCAGCCGGATTTGTCGTCGCCGCCGAGCACCGTGGTGCCATCGGTGCGGATGATATCGCCTTCGACGACCGGCTTGACGCCCTCGCCGGGCACGACCGTATCCATGTGCGCGCACAGGAGCAGCGGCGCAATATCGCTGCGGGTGCCCTTGATCCGGCAGATCAGGTTCCCGGTGTCGCCGCCGACGCGTTCGCCCGCGCGGTCGGTCTGGCATGTGGCGCCGAGGCTTTCGAGCTCGCGCTGGAGGCGGGCGGCCACGTTGCGCTCCTTGCGTGAGAGCGAATCGATCCGGACCAGTTCGAGCAGGAGATTCTTGACTCGTTCCTTGTCGACGCTCGCCATCTTATACCTCAAGCGGCCGTGCGGCCGTGGAACTATCGGGCGGTTATGTAAAAAGCGGAAACGACGCCCACCGCGGGAATATCCTGACGCGGGCGATGCGATTATGCCAGCGCGGGCGCAAGCGCCGCGCTGGGACGGGCGTTTCGCGGACTGAACTTAAAGGCGATTCGTTGGTCGATTTACAAGCGATTTGCAATCGAGCGGCGCAAATCGTCGAGCTCAGTGGGCATCGTCGGACCGACCTTTTTGAAAAATTCGCCCGCTGATTCCATCTCGGCCTTCCATTCGCCGTGGTCGATCGACAGCGCGCGATTAATTGCGTCGTTGCCGATTTCGAGGCCGGCCGAGTCGAGGTCCTCGGCGTGTGGCACGATTCCGACCGGCGTCTCGGCACCACCGGTGCGGCCGTGGATTCGATCGACCATCCAGCTCAGCGCGCGCATATTCTCGCCGTATCCGGGCCACAAAAATTTCCCGGCCGGGTCCTTGCGGAACCAGTTGACCATGAAGATGCTCGGCGCCTTGGTGAGGGCCTTGTTGGTCGCGAGCCAGTGACCGAAGTAATCGCCGATGTTGTAGCCGCAAAACGGCAGCATCGCCATCGGGTCGCGCCGCAGGACGCCGACCGCCCCAGTCGCCGCGGCCGTGGTCTCGGAGCCCATTGTCGCGCCCATCATGACTCCGTGGGTCCAGTCCTTCGATTCGAGCACGAGCGGCACTGTACCGGCGCGCCGTCCACCGAAAATTATCGCCGAGATGGGAACGCCACGCGGATCGTCGGCATGCGGTGACAGCACGGGGTTGTTGACCATCGGGGTGGTAAAGCGCGCGTTGGGATGGGCCGCTTTTTCGGTCGAGCCTTTGCGCCATGGGTTGCCGCGCCAGTCGGTCAGCGTCTCGGGCGCCGGCACGTCCATGCCTTCCCACCATATGTCGCCATCGGCGGTGCGCGCGACGTTGGTAAAGATTGTGTCGCGCTCGACCATCTTCATCGCGTTGCGATTGGACTTCTCGCTGGTGCCGGGTGCCACGCCGAAGTAACCTGACTCCGGATTGATCGCCCACAGGCCGCCGTCAGGACCGACACGCAGCCATGCGATATCGTCGCCGACGGTGCGCACCTTCCAGCCGGCCATTGCCGGGGGCGGCGTAAGCATCGCAAGGTTGGTCTTGCCGCATGCGCTCGGAAACGCCGCCGCGACATAAGTCGTTTCGCCGCGCGGGCTTTCGAGTCCGAGGATTAGCATATGCTCGGCCAGCCATCCCTCGGTACGGCCGAGGGCCGACGCGATTCGGAGGGCGAAGCATTTCTTGCTCAACAGTGCGTTGCCACCGTAGCCGCTGCCGACCGACCAGATCGTATTGTCCTGCGGAAAGTGGCAGATGAGACGGCGTTCCGGATCGAGGTCGAGCGTGCAGTGGAGCCCGCGATTGAAGTCGTTGCCGTCGCCGAGCATCTCGAGCGCCACGCGGCCCATCCGGGTCATGATTCCCATGTTGAGCGCGACGTAAACGCTGTCGGTAATCTCGACACCGACCTTGGCGAACGGCGACCCGAGCGGCCCCATCACGTACGGAATCACGTACATCGTGCGGCCACGCATAGAATCTTTGAGCCATCCGCGCAGTTTCGCGTAGGTCTCTTCAGGGGGCGCCCAGTTATTGGTCGGGCCGGCTTGCTCGCGCTCGGGCGTGCATACAAAGGTTAATTGTTCGGTGCGCGCGACGTCGCTGGGGTTCGATCGATGGAGATAGCATCCCGGGCGCTTTTCCTGGTTGAGCGGCTCGAGCACACCAGTGGCGACCGCATGCGCGGTGAGGCGAGTCTTTTCTTCAGCCGAACCGTCGCACCATATGATGCGGTCGGGCGAGGTCAGGCTGGCGCACGCGCTAACCCAGGCGAGCAGAGAAGGGTTGGTAGTCAGCGATTTTGATGGTGATGTACCGATTGAAGGTTGTGCGGCCACAGGAAAAGCTCCTGCCGATCGTTAGCGGTGTGCGCTGGCTGTCCGGTTGTTCATTCGTCTATCATCGGCCACTATCACGGAAGCCGTCGTCCGGTCGATTGATACCCCGATCCGATGCCCACGTTAGATTAGTTCGCTTACAAACGCAAGTGCAGATAAATTAGCCATTGTTATGCCGTCCACCCCGTGATTCCGCTCGATCGGCCGGCTCGACCGGTTGGATCGGAACGTCCAAAGCCTTTCATCTGTAGCACAACGTGCCGACGCGAACGAAAACAATTCCCGCCTCAGAGAGCTCGACGGAAGGATCCGCGTGATCACTTGATTACCAATGGAGTCTCGACGAATTCGCCGCGGTCTTTGTCCCATGCGAACGCGGCGGCGCGCGCGAACTTGCCGGCCATGATCGACAGGACGAGATAGGCTGTGTCGGGATAGTCGGGCTCTCCGGGATCGAAGGAGCACGCCTGCGCGCGGTCCGTGGGAGAGAAGTAGGCGTCGTGGTCAGGATGCGAATGGTAGACGAAGCGCAGCGGAATGCGGCGGCTGTCAACTTCGCGCAGCACGGCCAGATGCTCATTCGGATCCATGAGAAAAGCGGTACGCGCGTCGCGCGGAAAGGCAGCAGGATTCTGCTCGTGCTTACGGTTCTGGATGTTAGTGATCGGGCAGACCATTTCATCGGCACCATCGCCGATCACGAAGCCGCAGCATTCGTTGGGAAACTCATCCTCGGCCTGCGCGACGATCGCATCGAGGCTGGCGCGGCTGATATCAATCTCTGTCATGCTCTTTCACGGCGCTCACACGCCCACAACCAGTCTATGATGGAATGCGCGCAGGTCAACCGCCTGAAGCTGTCCAGGGACAGCGCAACGGAGAGGACAAAGCTTGCCCGGCCTTACGATGGTTGCTAGCGTCGGCAGCTTAAGCGACGACCGGCCTGCGCGCCGGCGAATCCACCTTACGTCCCCGTCGTCTAGCTCGGCCTAGGACACCGGCCTTTCACGTCGGTAACACGGGTTCAAATCCCGTCGGGGACGCCAATCCAGACGCTGTTGATTACTGACTGCTAATGCACTCCAGGCATAAATCCGATCTTGATGCCGGCCTCAAAGTTCGTCGGCGGAGCTGGGAAACCGAAGGCTTGGGAGTAGTGCCGATCGAACAGGTTTTGTATCCGGACGAAAGCCTCCTCGTCTGTCAGATAGGGTAAATAGCCACCGGCGAGTTTGTAGGAGAGCGTCAGATTAAATACGTGATAACCCCCGTGGTTCTGCGCACCATACGGCGGTTGGGTCTGCAAATCTTCATAGTCGCCGACGAACTGATAGAAGAGTGCCGAGGTAAACTGATCATCCGCGCAGAAAAGTCCGGAAATCTGATACTGTGCGACCCCCGCAGCCGAATGTTTTGGCACCCGGACCGGTTCAAGATCTGTAATCAACGGGCTATGAGTCGAGTCGAGCACGGTGAAGTTACCGTTGAGCGAAAAGCCCTTGAAAGGATGAACTGAAGGCACCAGTTCGACGCCTTGCACGTCGGCGCGGCCGACGGCCTCTGCTTCAAATCCCGAGAGACAGGTCGAACATGGCGCCGTGACAATCAAATTATGAGTTCGACGGGAAAAATAAGTCGCAGTAAATGTAGCCAATTCGCCGAAATGCTTTTCGATGGAACCATCGTATTCGCTTGAGGTAGTCGCCGGCAGGTTGGGGTTGCCGAAGCCGGGAAAGTAAAGATCGTTGAAGGTGGGAGCCTCAAATCCTTCCGCGTAATTTCCACGAAGGATAACGCCGTATTTTTTGAGTGGTATGGCCACGGCCCAGGATGGGCTGACCTCTTCTCCGAATTGGCTATTGCCGTCGACCCGAAAGCCGCCCGTAACCAGCAGATGATCATGCAAGAGGCTCAGCTGCTGCTGAACATAGCCCGCATACTGTTGTTGGCTGGGACTAACGATGCTGTTCGAGATGAATGGCGGCGGCGGTTTGAACGAAATGAAGGAGTCGCCCTCCCTTGCCCACAAGTCTTTGAAATCGAGGCCGACAAGCGTGACGACTCCCGGCAACCATGTGTATACCGCCTCACCGTTGGCGCCGCGAATCTCACTGGGAACGTCGTCTGATTCAAAGTAGTCATTGACGGGATCGGGGTTCTTGTTCAGATGCTCTTCGTCACGCACGAAGGAACCAAAGGCTCTGACCAGGAGTTTCTCGGTGATCTGACTGTCGACTTCGCCCTTGAAGAGCATGAACTCGTCGCGTTGATTCGCATTCGGATCTGTGGGCGCGCCGACGGTCTCATTCGAAAACTCGTATAGACCCACGTTTGCGCCGGTATAGCGCGCGAACCCGCGCAACGTAGTGCTATCGGTGATATGCCAATCGAGCCGGCCAACGGTTGAAAAATTATCGTAGCTGTTGTTGATCGGCGCAAAGCCATTGGTGGAGTAGTACGAAATAGTTTCGGAATACCCCAGCCGGCCAAGTGCGCCATTGGCGGACGCGATCTGGCGCTGAGTGTCCCAGTTGCCGCCGTCGGAGAGCAGGCTGAATTTAGGCGGCCCGGTCCCTTCCTCGCTTAGCACGTTGACGACGCCACCAATTGCGGATGAGCCATAGAGGCTGCCGCCCGCGCCGCGCATAACCTCGATCCGGTCGAGGTTATCCGTCGTCAAGTTGGCGAAATCGAACGATCCAAGCGTCGTACTGTTAACCTCCACTCCATCCAGCAGCACGAGGACTTGCGAGCTGCTTGAGCCGCGGATACTGACGTCCGTGGTAGTGCCGGGTCCGCCGCTTTGGCTCACCTGGACGCCCGGGACTTCGCGCAGCGCGTCACTCGTCTGCTGGATTTTCTGATCCTGAATTTGCTTATCGTGTACGACAGTAATTGTCGTACCGATCTGGCTCAGCGGTTGCGCGATGCGAGTCGCGGTGATGGCGACGTCGGGAAGTTTGGTGGGCCCTTTTGGAGTCGGTCCCGAGTTCTGTTGGCCACCGCTTTGAGAAGATTTTGTGGCCCTGGTCGCTCCCGACGATGTTGAGGATGCGATAGGCGTACCCGAGTTGGCAGCCGGCAAAGTTTGGGCTGACACGGACGTAACCAGCAAAAGAGGGAAGACCAGACCGACAAGGATGCAACACCGCGACATAGACAATCCTCCACCCGCGTAGAGTTGCCGTTCGCGGTATGAAGAAAACTGGCTAGTGCGAGAGCTGAATCCCGAGCGATCCGAGACCGAGCACGAAGAGCCAAGCCACCCTCCCCGCGGAAGGCAAACCGTTCAGATCCACTCGGACGGTCTCCTGGCTCGGGGTTCAACCTTGGACCCGCCTTCCCGCTTTCGCAGTGGCTCAAATGGGTCCTCGTCACCCCTTACAGTTGCGGGGCAGCGCCGGATTTTAACCGGCTTCCCGTACACCGAGTGCGGCACTATTTAGGATAAAGACCGTCGATCAGTCAAGTGGCGTATCGAATTTATCGACTTCCGAGCGGGCGATGCCCCTCCGGCCGAAGCCACAGAGGAGTCGAAAATTTCAGAGATAAGATTGAACAGTTCGACCAGCCAGCAACGGGTAGCGATCATGATGATCCACTGACGGTGGAATCGTGTTCTTGACAGTAGATTTCCCTTCTGTGACAGTCGCAAGCGTTTGTCGGCAGGGGAGGGAAGCTGGTGCGATGCCAGTGCGGCCCCCGCCACTGTAACCGGAACGAAAGCGGCAACAGCCACTGCTTCGATAGCGGAGCGGGAAGGTGCCGCGAGTAGGGACCTGCGATGCGCGGGTGGGCCGGGAGTCAGGAAACCTGTCTGCCGACAACTTGAAAGACGGTCCTCCGGGGTGCGAGGACGGTGATGTTCGAACCGGGCTGTGCCATTTCGATGCGCTTCATCGATGCGACTGGTTTAGAATTGCCGTCCCTCACCGCAAATTTGAGGTCCGTCCGAAGTTGCGCATAGAGACGGCGTCGCGCGTGTGTGGAGCGAATGGTTTGACCGCCCGGTCTCGGAACTCGGTATGGAAATTTCTAGCCGAAACTATCCGACCCGGAGGGACCATTGATGGAAGCCGCGCACTCATCGCCGTTTGAACAGCACGAGGTGATCGAGCATCTGGACGGAAGTGTCACCGACTATAGCTACTTTGAACCCTCAGCCGACACGATGGACAAGTTGGTCAAAATCCTGTTCGAGCATCACTGGCGCGAAATCGTGGTGGGGCCATGTATCGAGGGCGCGGTGTTTGAAATCAGGTTCGCCGAAGCGCCGAAGCTGTCGATGCTCGACGGTTATCTGACGGTCGATCTTGGACCGTGGCACTTCCATCTATGCATCGCAAAACACAAAGGAAATCGTTCTCCTGAATTGAGAATTAAACGGCAGGTTGCGCGTGTGGCGCTGTTCGAGATGCGCGGCCAGCCGTGCGGTGGCGGGTACAGCTGGGGAGTGCGACTCTGGAATGGCTTCGGCGAGCAGATGGTCACCGTGTTCCTGCCTAACCCGCGTCTGTCGGATGAAATGCGGCCGCTGCGAGAGCCCGACTGGGAGCGTTTGCGGCTGTGGTACGAACTGCGGCATCAGTTTCTCGGCGAAGAACTGCCGCTGGATATCGCGGCAATCCACGCGGCGCATACGGATTCCGCCGGGTTCGCCGACCATTAGGCGGACTTGGTGGAACCGCCGTCGCGGAATGTCGATAGGATAGCTCAGCTCCGGCCGCGTGATGACAGAAGAACTATCCATTGCATTCCATGGGCTGCAGTATGGCGGCGCAATGGTATATCCGCTGGTCGCGCTGGGAATGCTGGCGACGGCCATTACGATCGATCGCTCCATTACTCTTTGCAGATCTACACCTGAGCCATTCGCTTTGGCCGGGCTGGTCGAAGAGTTCGGATTCTCGTGGGAGAGCCTCGAACGCCGGCTTGAAACGCTCCCGAGGAGAAATGCGTATCGGCGCTTTTTCGCAGTGATTCTTGTGAATCGTGAAAATCCTGCCTGGTGGGTCGAGTCACGGGCCGAAGACGAGGCTGGCGAAATCGAAAAAGCACTCGGCCGCGGCCTGTGGATGCTGGAGACGATCGTGACGGCGGCGCCGCTGATGGGACTGCTGGGCACCATCACGGGAATGATGCAGTCGTTCAAGGTCATCGGAGGCTCTGGATTGGTCGCGCCGACCCAGGTGACCTCAGGAGTTGCGCAGGCGCTCATCTCGACAGCGTTGGGTCTCGCGATCGCCCTGCTGGCCCTGTTCGCGTTTAATTTCTTCTCGCGCGTGCAATCACGTACGCTCGACAAAATGGAGCGGTTCGGGTCGCGCATGATCGACCATGTTCGGCTTGATCAGGAAAGAACTTCACCCGCAAGCGCGATAGAGGAGCTTCCGGATGCTTTGCGGTTGGAAGCCGCGGGTCGGGA
>Ga0302326_10007812_pt1 | contig 23713 bp, 26 predicted proteins | sample Palsa_T0_3_FD_202264 | JGI IMG/M metagenome (GOLD analysis project Ga0302326, IMG submission 202264) | Peat permafrost microbial communities from Stordalen Mire near Abisko, Sweden - Palsa_T0_3 | ecosystem: Environmental > Terrestrial > Soil > Palsa > Peat permafrost | place: Sweden: Abisko... | reverse complement strand
AGCATGACTAGCCCGCTCGCATCATGCGACCCGACGCGCCGCCGCCGCCGGTCAGCGCTTCGACCACCCGTTCCAGGCGGTTGATGCGCGAACCTTTGACCAGAACCGTGACGCCCGGCGACAGCTCTGCCTGCAGGCGGCGGATCAACGCGTCGACATCCGAAAACCATTCGGCGCCCGAGCCGAAGGTCTCGGCCGCGCGCGAGCTTTGCGGGCCGATCGCGAATAAGCGCTTGACGCCGCAATCACGCGCGTAGGCGCCCATGTGAGCGTGGCTGTCCGAGGTGTGCTCCCCGAGCTCGGCCATGTCGCCGAGCACCAGCCAGGTGGCGCCGCTCATTGAACGCAGCACCTCCAACCCTGCGCGAACCGAACTCGGGTTGGCGTTGTAGGAATCATCGATGATGCGGCTGTCGCGGGCGCCCAGTTTCAGCTGCAGGCGTCCGGAAACCGCACGGAAATCCCCGAGCCCTTTGGCAATGTGCTCGAGGGACGCGCCGGCCGCATAGGCGGCGGCCGCCGCCGCCAGAGCATTCGCGACGTTGTGAGCACCGCCGGCGCGCAGCTTGATGGCAACCTGTCCCAATGGGCACGCCAATGTGAAGCGCGTGGCGAACTCCGCCTGTTCGATCGTCTGCACCCGGTCCTGCGCCGTGAAATCGGCGGCGGCGTGCACGCCGAAACTGACGATGCGCGATGCCGTGGCGACGCCGCGCCAGTAGCCGGCGTACGGGTCGTCGGCATTGATGACCGCGGTTGCCTCAGGGTCGAGACCCGCGACGGTCTCGCCCTCGCCCGCGGCAACTCCGTCAAGATCGCCGAATCCCTCCAGATGTTCCGCGCCGGCGTTGGTGATCAAGCCCACCGTGGGCGCGGCCAGCCGCATCAGCTGCGCGACATCGCCGATTCGATTCGCGCCCATCTCCACCACGGCGCTGCGATGCGCGGCTTCGAGGCGCATCAGCGTGAGCGGCACGCCGATGTGATTGTTGAGGTTGCCGTGCGTCGCCATGCAGGGACCCATGCGCGCAAGAATGGCGGCGGTCATTTCCTTGGCGGTGGTCTTGCCGTTGCTGCCCGCCACCGCCACGACGGCCAACGTGAACTGGGCGCGCCAGGCCTGAGCCAGCGCCTGCAGGGCGCGCAAGCTGTCGGGCACGATGATTTGCGGCAGCGTCACGCCAACCGGCCGATCGACGATGGCGCCGATGGCGCCGCGCGCCGCGGCCGCGCCCACGAACTCGGTGCCGTCGAAGTTCGGTCCGCGCAGCGCCACGAACAACTCGCCGAAGCCAAGCGTGCGGCTGTCGGTCGAAACCGCGCCGTACGCATGATCCTCGCCGGACAGTCGTCCGCCGATCACCTGCGCCGCTTCGCTCAAGCTGCGCTTCATGCGGCGGCACCCAGATAGCGCAATGCCTCGCTGCGGTCGCTGAAGCTGCGGCGCGTCTCGCCGTAGATCTGGTAATCCTCGTGGCCCTTGCCCGCGATCAGCACCACATCGCTCGGCGCCGCTGCACGCAGCGCCGTGCCGATCGCCTCGGCCCGATCGTGAATCACCCGCGCGCTGCGCTGCCGGATGCCGGCCGCGATAGCCTGGGTGATGGCTTGCGGATCCTCGGAGCGCGGATTGTCGTCGGTGACGATGATCTCATCGGCAAGCTCGTCGGCGATGGCGCCCATGATCGGGCGCTTGCCCGGATCGCGGTCGCCGCCGCAGCCGAACACACACCACAGAGCACCGCTGCAATGCTCGCGCAATGCGCTCAGGGCCTTGGCGAGCGCGTCCGGGGTGTGCGCGTAGTCGATCACCGCCAAAGGCTTGCCGCGCGCGGCGGTCTCGATGACTTCCATGCGTCCGGGAGCCGCCGAGCACTGCGCCAATGCCTTCGCGGCATCTTGTAGCGAAACGCCCAGGGAGATGAGGCAGGCGAGCACCACCACCGCGTTCTCGGCATTGAAGCGGCCCAACAGCTTGGTATGCAGATCGAGCGAGCCGAAGCTGCCCTCGATGTGCAGCGCGATGCCTTGCATGTCGACCGTGACGCCGCGTGCATACACGCTGCGCTCCGCCAGCCAGGCAAACTCCCCGGCGCCGATCCACACGGCGGTGAGCGGGGCGCGGCCGGCGTAGCTCTGCGCGAAACTGCGCCCGAACTCATCGCCGATATTGATGACGACGTGCTGCAATCCCTCGACCGCGAACAGCCGCGTCTTTGCCTCGCCGTATGCCTGCATCGAGGCGTGATAGTCCAGATGATCGCGGCTCAGGTTGGTGAATGCGGCGCATTGGAAGCGCACGCCGGCCACGCGATCCTGGTCGAGGGCATGCGAGGACACCTCCATCGCGACGCTGCGCACGCCCATGCTCTTGAGCTGCGCCAGTTCGCGATGCACCGTGATGGCGTCCGGCGTCGTATGCGTCGGCCGCTCGAGCGCCTCGATGCGGCCCCAGCCCAGCGTGCCCGCATAGGCGGCCTCGGTGCCCAGCCGCTGGAGGCACTGGGCCAGCAGGTAGGCGCAGGTAGTCTTGCCGTTGGTGCCGGTGATGCCGACGACGCTCAAATGCGAGGACGGCCAGCCGAAGAAGCGATCGGCGATGCGCCCGACCAGCTTGTGCAGCCCCGGCACCGCGGCGTTGAACACCGGCGCCGCCAATGTGGGTGGCGCCACGTTCTCGCCCGGCTCCCACAAAATCGCGCTGGCGCCGCGCGCGGCGGCGTCCGCCGCAAATTCGAGGCCATGATACTTGCCGCCCTGCAGCGCGAGAAACAAGCCGCCGGGGCGCACCTCGCGGCTGTCGAGCGTAAGATCGGTGACGCTCGCGCTGCACGCCGGAATGGGCGCAATGCCGTCGAGCAGCCACATGAGCGATACGTTCATGGCGCCTCGCTGGCCTGCACCAGCGTGGTCGCCGGAACGTTTTGCAAATCGTCCGGTGGGATGTCCATGAGACGCAGCGCGCCCGCCATGACGCTGGAGAACACCGGCGCCGCCACCGTGCCGCCCTGCGCCAATATGCCCATCTGCTGCACATCCCGGCTCGGCTCGTCGATCACCACCACCGTGGCCAGCTTCGGGTGCGATGCGGGCACCAAGCCGGCAAATACCGCCATGATTTTGTCGGTCGAGTAACCGCCGGCAATCGACTTGAACGCGGTGCCCGTCTTGCCGGATACCCGATAGCCGATGAGCGCCGCGCGAGTGGCGGTGCCACCCTTCTCGACCACCTGTTCCATCATCTGGATCAGATCCGCGCACACCTTCGGCTCCAGTACCCGTTCTCCGGGCACCGGCCCGGAAACGCGCTCGAAGGAAATGGGCCGCCGGATGCCGCCGGCGCCGATGGTCGCGTAGGCATGGGCGAGTTGCAGCGGGGTGACTGAGAGCCCGTAGCCATGCGATAGCGTCGCGATGCCGACCGGGCGCCAATGCGAGTAATTGCTGAGCATGCCGGCCGATTCGCCGGGATAGCTGCCGCCGGTCACCTGGCCCAGCCCTAAGGCCGACAACGTGCTCCAGATCCGCTCAGGCTGCAGCGACAGCGCCACTTTCGCGGTGCCGACGTTGCTCGATTTGGCGAGAATGGTCGCCAGATCGATCGTGCCGAGGTTGTGCTCGTCCTCCTCCACCTTGTTGCCGACCTTGAAAAATCCCGGCGAAGTGTCCACGACGCTGTCGGGGCGGTACTGCCCGGAGGCCAGTGCGGCGGCCATGATGAACGGCTTGACGCTGGAGCCGGGCTCGAAGATGTCGGTCGCGGCGCGATTGCGATACAGCTCCGGCTTCAACTGCTCGCGATCGTTGGGGTTATACGATGGCTGATTGACCATCGCCAGCACCTCGCCGGTGTCGACGTCGATGACGATCACCGAACCCGCGCGCGCGCTGTATTCCTGCATCGCCGACTTCAGCTCGCGGTAGGCCAGATACTGGATGCGCAGATCGATGCTGGTCACCAGATCGCCGCCCGGCCGCGGCGCGCGGATGCTCTCGATGTTTTCCACGTAGCGGCCGAGCATGTCCTGGATGACGCGCTTGGCGCCGTCTTCGCCTTGCAAAAGCTGGTCGAATCCGAGTTCGAGTCCCTCCTGGCCCTGATCATCCACGGTGGTGAAGCCAACCACATGCCCCGCAACTTCTCCCGCAGGGTAGTAGCGGCGGTACTCGCGCAGCAGGTACACGCCCGGGATCCCCAACGCCTTGACGCGCGCCGCTTGGTCGGGCGGCATGTGGCGCACCAGGTAGAGAAACTCGCGGTCGAGATTGCTGGTAATGCGCCGCGCCAGGAAATCTTGATCCTGCTTCAGGGCCTTCGCGAGCTTCGGCAGCTGGTCGATGTTGTCGTTGAGTTCCTGCGGATTCACCCAGATGCTGTCCACCGGCGTGCTCAAGGCCAGCGGCTCGCCGTAGCGGTCGGTGATGGCGCCGCGATGCGCGGCGATTTTCGCAATGCGCATCGAACGATCGTCGCCCTGCTTGGCGAGAAACCCATGATCCACCAGCTGCAGCTCGACCGCGCGCGCCGCGAGACCGGCGGCGCCCAACACCACCAAGCTCAAGACCACCAGCGAGCGCCAGCGATAACTCTTCGCCTGCGTGTCGTTGTCGCTCAGGCGTGGTTTCACTGCCGCACGATCCGCACATCGCGAGTCTGCGGAAGGTTCATCTGCAGCTTGGCGTTCGCGACTCTCTCCACGAAGGCGTGCGAGGACCAGTAGCTCTGCTCCAGCTGCAGGCGGCCCCACTCCATCTCGAGCGAATCGCGCTCGGCGTTGAGTTTCTCCAGGCGCACGAACATGTCGCGTGCCTTGTGCCGCGCGTAGATCACCTGCACGGCCGAGCCCAGCACGGCGAACCAAAGGATGGGCAATATGAGCGGCAGCAACTTGCGGTTTTTCATGCGGCTATCCCTTGGTCCAGGCGCTCTGCGACGCGCAGGCGCGCGCTGCGGGCGCGCGGATTGCGCGCCGTTTCATCGTCATCGGCTTGAACGGCCTTGCCCACCAACCGAAGCTTCGGCTGGGCCCGGGCGGGTATCACGGGCAGGCCGGCGTATATTGGATCGGCCTGCGAATGGCGGCGCATGAACTGCTTGACCATGCGGTCCTCCAGCGAATGAAAGCTGATCACGGCCAGGCGTCCGCGCGGCGCCAGACGCTCGAGCGCCGCGTTGAGCGCGCGCTCGAGTTCCTCGAGCTCGCGATTCACCGCGATCCGCAGCGCCTGAAACACGCGTGTGGCCGGGTGCTTGTGCCGTTCGCGAGTGCGCGCGGTCACGCGTTCGATCATGCCGGCGAGCTGCAAGGTGCGCGTGAAGGGCTGCGCGCGGCGGTCCGCGGCAATGGCGCGCGCGATGCGGTTCGCATGCCGTTCCTCGCCGAACTCGCGGAATATCCGCGCCAATTCGCGCTCGGAGGCGCCGTTGACGATGTCCGCGGCGCTCATTCCCTCGCCCGCCGTCATGCGCATATCCAGCGGCCCGTCCTGCATGAAGCTGAAGCCGCGCATCGCGTCGTCGAGCTGCGGGGAGGACACACCCAGGTCGAACAGGATGCCGTCGAAGCGCAGATCCGGCCGCACCTCATCGGCGCAGGCCGCGAGCGCGGAGAAGGGCGCGAGGAAAATCGCAACGCGCGAATCCCCGGCGTAACGGGCGGTTGCTTCAGCAACCGCCTCGGCATCGCGGTCGAGACACAGCAAACGACCGTTCGCGATGAGCTTGTGCAAAATCGCCCCTGCATGTCCGCCCCGACCATAAGTGGCATCCATGTAGGTGCCACTCGCCTGTATGTTCAACGCGGCCAGTACCTGAGTTAACAGGACCGGCGTGTGAACCCTCCCAATGTCGTGCACCGCGCCGGCCGGCTACAGCGACAGCGTTTCAAGTTCGGCGGGTAGATCGGTCGTGCCCTCGTTCGCCAGCGACTCGTCACGCCACTCGTTCCACCGCGCCTCGTCCCACAACTCAAATCGCAAACCCTGGCCGATCAGCATTGCGTCGCGGGTCAGCAAGCCGAATTCGCGCAATTTCGGCGGCAGCAATACGCGACCGTGGCCATCCAGCTCGAGCTCGGTTGCATGGCCGACCATCAACCGCTGCAGGCGCCGCGCCTGCGGGTTCAGGGTCGGCAGCCGCATCAATTTGCGCTCGATTTCCTCCCAATCAGGCATGGGATAGATCAGCAGGCATTGATCCTTGTCGACCGTGACCACCAATTTGCCGCCGCAACGCTCCTGCAGCCGGTCCCGGTACTTGGTGGGCATCACCATCCGGCCTTTCACGTCGAGGGTTAATTTGTTGGCGCCGCGAAACATTTTGTATGGGCCTGGCGACCCATTTTCTCCCACTTTTTCCCACCGGGCACCACTATAGGGAGCGCCACCTCGCACTGTCAACGCCTTAAGTTAAAAAAAACCCGTGCCGACAGTGACTTAGGTCACACTTTGCCGACCCCACGGGCACGCGTCGGCGCGGAGCGTCTCGAATGCTTCTCTCAGCGGGTTTTGCTGAAACTGAATTCAGCCGGAGAATGCGGCCATTTTCTGCGAAGAACCGCGATCATGGCGATATCCTGCGCAATAGTGCCCTTTAACGCCGAGCGTAAGCCAGCGCCTGACATCCACTCACCGACCGCCAGAATGACTTTTTCTTTTGTTTTTCTTTTTTACCGCGCGCGCAGCGAGCCGCCCCCTGCCGGCGTCGCATCGACGCCGTTAATTCGCGCGTAGCGCTAGAAAAGAGTCGGCCGGTAAGCCGGGTTCTGTCGTGGGCAGTCATTCCTCTGGGATGCGCGTCACCGCGCAGCTCTAGCGACCTACCCGGAAGCCCCATGCGGACCGCATGCCACGGCCGTTAGGCCGATTGCTTCCCTATTTGGTCTTGCTCCAGGTGGGGTTTGCCGTGCCACTGATGTTGCCACCAGCGCGGTGCGCTCTTACCGCACCATTTCACCCTTACCGGCACCGCTTGCGCGGCACTTAGGCGGTATCTTTCTGTTGCACTTTCCGTGGGCTCGCGCCCCCCAGGCGTTACCTGGCACCATGCCCTATGGAGCCCGGACTTTCCTCCATGCGCTAATGCGCACAGCGACTGCCTGGCCGACTCGCCGTGCACCATACGCAGATATGCGAGCAAATGCGAGGCCGGCTAGTCCTCGCCGGATTCCTGACGCAGCTGCAATGCACGCTTGTAGGCCTGGTTGTCGCGAACATCGGCGATCTGCGCCGCCAGTCGCGCCGCCTGTTTCAACGGCAGCTCGTTGAGCAACGGCCGCAGCACGCGGTCGAGATTGGCCTCATCGGGTGCCTGTGCCACGCGCGACGAACCGGCCACGATCAACACGATTTCGCCGCGTGAAAAATCCGGGTCCTGCGCCGCCTGGGCGCTGAGCTCGGCCAGCGAGCCGCGATACACCGCCTCGTGCAGCTTGGTGATTTCGCGTGCCACCGCCGCGCCGCGATGCGCGCCGAAGCATGCGGCGCAGTCCTCGAGCGTCGCCGCTATGCGATGCGGCGATTCATAGAAAACCAGGGTGCGGGCTTCATCGGCCAGTTCGCCCAAGCGCTCGCGCCGCGCCGCGGCGCGCGCCGGCAGGAAGCCCTCGAAGCAAAATCTATCGGTGGGCAGCGCTCCGATCGACAGCGCGGCGATCGCCGCGCACGGGCCGGGCACTGCGACGATGTCGATGCCGGCAGCCGCGGCGGCGCGCACCAGCTCGAATCCCGGATCGCTTATCGCGGGCGTACCCGCATCGCTCACCAGGGCAACCGAGGTTCCCTGCTGCAGCCGTAGCAGCAGTTCGCCGATGCGCTGCTTCTCGTTGTGCTCGTGCAATGACACCAGCGGGGTGCGAATGGCGAAATGCTTCAACAGCGAGCCCGTGTGGCGCGTGTCCTCCGCTGCGATCAAACCGGCCGATTCCAGCAGCGCGCGCGCGCGCGCGCTCAGATCGCTTAAGTTTCCGATCGGAGTCGCAACTACGTACAGCCGCCCTTGCCCCTCGATTGCCACTATAATCTGCGCCTGTATTTGCTGCTGCAGGAGCTCGTAGGGTATGGCACCGATCCCCCGACGTCCACGGCCCGCGCTCTGCGTGGCGCTGGGGTTTGCGCTTACTTTAACGGCGTGCAGCCTGATGAAGCCCGAGGCCCCCGCCGGCCAGCAACAACGCGCGCAGCAGCTGGCGATCGAAGGCAAGCATGCCGACGCCGCGCGCGCCTATGCGGAACTGGCGGCGCAAGGCACCCCGGAGCGCGACAACTACGAGCTGCTGAGCGCCGAGCAATGGGTGGCGGCCGGCGATCTTGCGGCCGCCAAGCAGGCGCTCGCCGCCGCCTCGCCTGAGGCGCGCAGCAAGCTTGCGGAGTCGCGCGCGCTGGTTGCCGCCGAAATCGCGCTGGCGGACAACAACCCGGCGCAGGCCATTCGCGAGCTCGATTCCATTTCGGTGCCGACGGCTGCGGAACTCGCGCAGAACTATTGGTGGATACGCGGCAAAGGCGCATTCCTGACCGGCCATCCGGTGGAGGGCACTCGCGCCTTCGTCGAGCGCGAACGCTGGCTCACCGATCCGGCCAGCTTGCGGGCGAGCCGCCAAGAGCTGTTCGAACGGATTCGCAGCGCCGCCGAACACGGCGTCTCGCTGACGCCGCCGCCGAAGACCGACGCCATCGTCGCCGGATGGCTGCAACTGGGGACAGTCGCCGTGGAAATGCAGCGCAATCCGCTGCACGCCAGCGCGGACCTGGCGAATTGGCGCCGGCTGTACCCCGATCACCCGGCGAGTGAGAGCGTGCTCGCGCTGGCGCAGTCTGAAATTGCCGTGGCGACCCAGTACCCCGATCAGATTGCACTGCTGCTGCCGCTGACGGGCGGCGCGCAGTCGGTCGGTGTGGCCGTGCGCGACGGATTCATCGCGGCATATCTCGAACAGGATCCGGCGACACGCCCGCATTTGAAGATTTACGACGCGGCCGCCGAACCGATCGGCAGCGCCTATGAGCGCGCGATTGCTGAGGGCGCCGGATTCATCGTCGGGCCCCTCACCAAGGAGCACGTCGCAGCCATCGCGCCGCTGGCTGCCGGGCGCACCCCGATTCTGGCGCTGAATTTCTTGAGCGACTCGGCCAAGGCGCCGCAGAATTTCTATCAATTCGCACTGTTGCCAGAGGATGAAGCGCGCATCGTCGCGCGCCGCGTGGTTGCGGACGGGAATCGCAACGGCGTGGCCATCGTCGTGGAGGGTGAGCGCGGCAATCGGATCGCGGCGGCGTTTGCAGACGAGTTGGCTCGCCAGGGAGGCTCTTTGCTCGATAGCCAGCGCTTTGCGGCGGGACAGAATGACTTCTCGGATGTCATTCGCCAGGTCATGCAAGTGCACCCGGTGAAGGGTGAGCCTTCCACCCATCGAAGCGATGCCAGCTTCATCTTCGTCGTTGCCGGCACCGCGGCCGCGGCGCGCCTGATCGTGCCGCAACTCAAGTTTCAGTACGCCGGCGACGTGCCGGTGTATTCGACCTCGGACTCCTTCGAGCCGAACTCCACCGCGAACAGCGATTTGGACGGCATGTTCTTTCCGGACATGCCGTGGATGATTTCCGCGGACCCTGCGACCGGCCAGATTCGCGACAGCATTCGCTACGCCTGGCCGGCCGGAACGGCGCGGCTCGACCGGCTGTATGCCTACGGGTTCGACGCCTATCGGTTGGTACCGGTCCTTAAGGCGAAATCCCTGAGCGAGGCGAGCGCGATTTCAGGACTCACCGGCAAGCTTCGGCTGGACGCGAGTGGCCGGATCCGCCGCGAGCTCGACTGGGCGCAGATCAAGAACGGCCAGCCGGTCGAGCTCTAACCCCCCTGGCGCGCCATTTGTGAATGAATCCAGCGCCTGAAGCGCTTTCGGCGCGCGCCGCGCCGGCGCACGATTCGAGGCTCGATGGCGCAGCAACCGACCGGCAATTCCCAGCGTCAGGGCGCGGCGGCGGAGCAGCTTGCGGCGGACTACTTGCAGGCTCGGGGCCTCAAGCTGCTTGCGCGCAACTTGCGCTGCCGCGCGGGCGAGATCGATCTGGTGTGCCTGGATGGGGAATTGCTGGCCATCGTTGAAGTTCGGCAGCGCTCAGCCGAAAATTTTGGCGGCGCGCTGGCCTCGGTCGCTTCGGCCAAGCAACGCAGGATCATGCGCGCCACGCGATTCTTTCTGCGCTGCCGGCCGCATTGGCGCAACCGCGCGATTCGCTTCGACGTGCTCGCCGTGCAGGGAACGCCTTGGGGAGCGCACGACGTCCTTTGGGTGAAGGACGCCTTTCGGGCTACTTGACCACCTGCAGCTTCGGGCGCTTTGCCGCCGTGGGCGCCGCCTTGGTCGCAGGCGGCGTGGGCGGCCCATCGGTCGGATCCGGGTCCGCATCGCCCTCCGGAAAAATCATGCCCTGCCCGGTTTCGCGCGCATAGATCCCCAAGATCGCTCTCACCGGCACCTGCACCGCGAAGCTGGCCCCGCCGAAGCGCGCCTCGAAGCTGACGAAATCATTGCCCAGCTTCAACATCTGCGTCGCCGAGAAGCTCACGTTCAGCACGATCTTGCCGTCCTTCACATACCTGCGCGGCACCATCACCCCGTCGGCGGCGGCATCGACAACGATATGCGGCGTCTCCCCGCTGTCGGAGATCCACTCGTGCAGCGCGCGCAGCAGGTAGGGGCGTCGCGGCTTCAATGTCGCATTTCCTTTTCGGCCTCGGTCAAGCAGGCGCGAAACGCGCTGCGCGCGAAAATCGAGTTCATGTATTTCACGATCGGCTGCGCTTGGGCGGGGAGCTGAATGCCGTAGGACTGCAGGCGCCAAAGGATCGGCGCGATGCTGGCATCCACCAGCGAAAACTCGTCGCTCAGAAAAAATGGCTTGGCCTTGAAAACTTCCGCGCTCGCGCAAATCGCCTCGCCCAGCACCTTGCGGCTATGTGCCGCCATCTCGTTTTGCTTGCCCTGCTCGATATCCCGCGCCAGCGCATACCAATCGCGTTCCAGCCGGTACAGCGCCACCCGAAACTGCGCGCGGGTGACCGGATCGATCGGCATCAAGGGCGGGTGCGGAAAGCGTTCGTCCAGATACTCGATGATGACCCGCGAGTCGTACAGCACCAGGTCCCGATCGACCAGCGTCGGCACGCTATGGTAGGGATTCAGGTCGATCAGATCCTCGGGCAGATTTTCCGGGTCGACGTTCACCAGTTCGATCGCGATTCCCTTCTCGGCGAGCACCAAGCGCGTCCGATGACTCCAAGGGTCAGCCGGTGCGGAGAATAGAGTCATCACCGAGCGACGTGCCACTAACGCGATCTCCTAAGAGCCTGTACAAACGGGAGTCCCCGCTGCCGCGTCAGTGGACGTCCTTCCAATATTCTTTCTTCAGCAGTAATGCGAACGCCAGGAACACCAGCAGAAATAGCGTCACGAAAATGCCCATCGACTGGCGCTTGGCCTTGACCGGTTCGGCGGCATAATCCAGAAAATTGACGATGTCCCGGACGAACTGATCATACTCCTCCGGCTTCATCGCGCCCGACGTCATTGCATCCACTCCGACCAGCACCACTCTGGCGCCGCCATGGTCGTCCGGCACGTTCTTGAACACCGGCTGCTGCAATCCCTGCCTCTCTGCCAGCACATGCGGCATCGCAGCGTTGGGCAGATAGAGGTTGTTTACCCCCCAAATTCTCGCGCCATCGGCATAGAAGCCGTGCAAGAACGAATAAATGTAGTCGACGCCCTTGGCGCGCGCGACCAGCGACAGGTCCGGCGGCTGCTTGCCGAACCAGGCCTCGGCATCGGGCGGCATGGCCGAATTGACCGTGTCGGACGGCTTGCTGGTTGTGAACATCAAATTATCCGCAAGTTCCTTCTCGCCGATGTTCAAATCCTGCGCAATCCGGTTGTAGCGCAGATACTTGAGCGAATGGCAGCCCGAGCAATAGTTCATGAAATTGCGCGCGCCGCGCTGCAGGGAGTCGATATTGTTGATGTCCGTGCCGGCGCGCAGCAGCGCAATCCCGCCGCCCTCCTCCTGCGCCATGACGCCGCCGGGCAGCAGCACGACCGCGATCATCAGCAAATGCTTAATCATGTCCCGTCACCCTCTCCGGCACCGGCTTCACGCTGTCGAATTTCGCGTACCACGGCATCAGCAAAAAGAAAGCGAAATACACCACGGTGCAGACTCTGGCGAGCAGCGGATAGATCCCTGCGGGCGGCTTCAAGCCGCAGACCGCCAGCGCGATGAATGCCGCGACGAAAATACTCAACATAATCTTGTAAATGGGACCGCGATAGCGGATCGAGCGCACCGGCGAGCGGTCCAGCCAGGGCACGAAGAACAGCACAACGATGGCGGCGCCCATCACCAGCACGCCCCAGACCTGCGTGCCGGCGAACGATGGCACAGCCCGCAGCATCGCGTAGAACGGCGTGAAGTACCACACCGGCGCAATGTGCGGCGGGGTCTGCAAGGGATTGGCGGGCTCGAAATTCGGCCCCTCCAGGAACAGGCCGCCGAAGGTGGGCGCGAAGAAAATGACCCCGCAGAAAATCACCAGGAATCCGGCGACGCCCACCAGGTCCTTCACCGTGTAGTAAGGATGCATGGGAATGCCGTCGAGCGGATGGCCGTCCGCATCCTTGTACTTCTTGATGTCTATGCCATCCGGATTGTTGGATCCGACTTCATGCAAGGCCATGAGGTGGGCTATGACCAGGAATATCAACGCGATCGGCAATGCGGCCACGTGCAGCGCGAAGAATCGATTCAAGGTGGCATCGCCGATGACGTAATCGCCGCGGATCCACTCGACCAGGCCGCCGCCGATCACCGGCAGGCTGCCGAACAGCGAGACGATCACCTGCGCTCCCCAGAAGCTCATATTGCCCCACGGCAGCACGTATCCCATGAAGGCTTCGGCCATCAACAGCAGGAATATCAAGCAGCCGAATATCCACAGCAGCTCGCGCGGCTTGCGGTGCGATCCGTACAGCAGCGCGCGGAACATGTGCAGATAGACGACGATGAAAAATGCCGAGGCGCCGGTGGAGTGCATGTAGCGGATCAGCCAGCCCCAATCGACGTCGCGCATGATGTATTCCACCGAGGCGAACGCTCCGCTGGCGGACGGGTTGTAGTTCATGGTCAGGAAAATGCCCGTGACCAGCTGGTTCACGAGAATCAACAAGGCGAGCGATCCGAAGTAGTACCAGAAATTGAAATTCTTCGGCGCGTAATACTCTGAGACTTGCTCCCGCCACAATTTCGTCAGCGGGAAGCGCTGATCGATCCAGTCGATCAATCGTGCTGCGGCCATCGCGTGATCCTCTCCTACGTGGTTGTCTTGGGTGCGTCATCCACGCCGATCACCACGCGTGCATTCGCGCTGATGGCGTAGGAAGGGACCGTCAGATTTTTCGGCGCCGGCATGCTCTTGAACACCCGGCCGGAAATATCGTACTTCGAGCCGTGGCAGGGACAGTAGAAACCGCCCGGCCAGCTCGGGCCCAGATCCGTGCCCGCGACCTGATAGGCATTGTTTGGCTCGAACGCGCCCAGCGGCGAGCAGCCGAGGTGGGTGCAAACCGCCAGGCCGATCCAATATTCCGGATTGCGCGCGCGCGCGGCCCCCTGTGCCTTGATGTACTCGGGCTGCAGCGAATCGTCGGACTTGGGGTCCGCCAGCAAGGCATCGTGATTGCCGAGCTGATCGATCACCGCCTGGCTGCGACGTACCACGAACACCGGCTGGCCGCGCCACACCACTTTCAGCATCTGGCCGGCCTCGAGTTTCGATGCGTCCACCTCGACGGGGGCGCCGAGCGCCTTGGCGCGCGCGCTGGGTTGCCATGACGCCAAAAAGGGAATGGCGGCGAACACCGCGCCGATCACGCCGGTGCCGACTGTCGCCGCGGTCAACAATTGGCGCCGACTGTGGTCAACCTCATCCTTCATTCGCTACCCCCGGGCATTGTTGACAAATCTTCATGAAAACCCCTATGCGCGTAGTGTTTCACTGGCGATGGTGGGAGCGCATTATACACAGATAAGGGCGCTCTTCAGGCCGGCCGCGAGTCCATAATGAACAACACGCGCTCCATAGTAAGTTTCTTGTTACGCGCGGTCGTGGTCGGCCTGGCAGTGGCATTCCTGCTGGTGTGGTGGAGACCCGCGCTTTTGGGCGCAACCACGGCCCGCGCGCCGGTCGCGACTTCTGCATCCGGCCGCGCGCCGGTGGTGATGCAGAGCTTCGCGGATGCGGTGGCGCGCGCGGCTCCCGCGGTGGTGAATATATACACAGCCCGACTGGTCACCGAGCGCGCGCCGACCGCGCCGATCGACCAGCTATTCGGCGACTTTTGGCCGAGCTATCGCCAGCGAGTCGAGCGCAGCCTCGGGTCCGGCGTGATCGTCGACGCCAAGGGCACCATCGTGACCAATCATCACGTGATTTCCGGAGCGGACTCGATCATGGCGCAACTGGCGGACGGCCGAATCGCTGAGGCCACCCTGGTCGGTAGCGATCCGGACACCGATATCGCCATCCTGCACCTCTCGATCGGCAACTTGCCGGTCATGCCGCTGGGACGCTCCGACACTCTGCGCGTCGGCGACATCGCACTGGCCATCGGCAATCCCTACGGCTTGAGCCAGACGGTGACTCAGGGCATCGTCAGCGCCACCGGGCGCGGCCAGCTCGGCATCGTGGCATTCGAGAATTTCATCCAGACCGACGCCGCCATCAATCTCGGCAATTCCGGCGGCGCGCTCATCGACGCCTATGGCGACCTGATCGGCATCAACACGGCGGTGCTGAATCGCGCCGTCGGCGGCCCGGAGGGCATCGGCTTTGCGATACCGGTGAACCTGGTGCGCGGCGTCATGGAGCAGATCCTCGCGCACGGCCACGTGATCCGGGGCTGGCTGGAGTTTGTGCCGCAGGACCTCTCGCAGCAGCAGTCGGCCGAACTCGGAATCGCCGACGGCGGCGGCGTCACCGTGGTGCAGATCCAGAGGAGCAGCCAGGCCTTTGCCGCCGGTGTCCGGCCGGGCGACTTGGTGACGGCCGTGAACGGCGATGCCGTGCGCAGTGCGCAGGATCTGGTCAGCAAGGTAGCCGCGTTGAAGCCTGGCACGCAGGTGCAGCTCGAAGCGCGGCACGGACGGCAGCCCTATCGGGTCGAACTGAAGGTGACCGAGCGGCCGACGCGCGAGGCGCAGGCGCGCTGATCAGCCCGGGGTGCGGCGGATCTTCGCCCCCAGCTGCTGCAGCTTTTCTTCGATTGCCTCGTAGCCGCGATCGATGTGGTAGATGCGCTCGATCTCGGTGCGGCCGTCGGCGATCAGGCCCGCGAGCACCAGGCTCGCGGAGGCGCGCAAATCGGTGGCCATGACCGGAGCGGCGGTGAGCTGCTGCACGCCCTTGATGATCGCGGTATTGCCCTCGAGCCGGATCTCGGCGCCCATGCGGCGCATTTCCAGCATGTGCATGAAGCGATTCTCGAATATCGTTTCTATGATGGTGCCGACTCCGCTCGCCACGGTATTCAGCGCGGCGAATTGCGCCTGCATATCCGTCGGGAAGGCGGGGTACGGGGCGGTGCGAATGTCGACGGCATCCGGCCGCTTGCCGCGCATATCCACCTCGATCCAGGAATCGCCGACGGCGATGGCCGCGCCGGCCTCGCGCAGCTTGCCGAGCACGGCATCCAGATGCTCCGGGCGGGCATTTTTCACCCGAATATGGCCGCCCGTGATCGCCCCCGCCACCAGGTAAGTTCCGGTCTCGATGCGGTCGGGGAGCACTTCGTAGGCGCACCCGTCGAGGCGCTTCACTCCTTGGATCACGATCTTATCGGTGCCGGCACCCTTGATCTTGGCGCCCATGGCGATCAGGAAATTCGCCAGATCCACCACCTCGGGTTCACGCGCGGCGTTCTCCAGCACCGTCTCCCCGTCGGCCAGCGTGGCGGCCATCATCAGGTTCTCCGTGCCGGTGACGGTGACCGTGTCCAACACCAGGTGCGCGCCCTTGAGGCGCCCCGCGCGGGCCTTGATGTAGCCATTCTCGATGTGGATATCGGCGCCCATGGCCTGCAATCCGGCAACGTGGATGTTCACGGGGCGGGCGCCGATTGCGCAGCCCCCGGGGAGCGAAACGTCCGCTCGGCCGAAGCGCGCCAGCAACGGGCCGAGCACCAGAATCGATGCGCGCATGGTCTTCACCAGCTGATAGGGCGCGAAATATTCCTTGATCGTCGATGAATCGACCTCGATGCGCATTTTCTCGTCGATGGTGACCGAGACGCCCATGCGCCCGAGCAGCTCGATCATGGTGGTGACGTCCTGCAAATGCGGAACGTTCGACACCGTGACGGTGCCGTCCGCGAGCAAGCAGCCCGCCAAAATCGGCAGAGTGGCGTTCTTGGCACCGGACATGCGGATTTCACCCTCGAGGGGAATGCCGCCTTGAATCTGTAGCTTATCCACGCAACCCTCCTCGAATCCGCGCGCCCTTAGCTTCGCGCCTGCGCATATTCCTCGGGCGTATACACCTGCAGGGCCAGCGCGTGAATCTCGGCGCCGACAGCGGCGCCCAGCGTGGCATACACCAACTGATGGCGCTGCAGCGGCCGCTTGCCGGCGAATTGGGGGCAGATCACCACGGCGTCGAAGTGCACATTGTCCGCGCTGCTGACCAACGCCTGGCTGCCCGCCAGCCCGGCCTGGATCAACTGCGTTATCTGTTGGGGATTCATAGGGGACCTCAAATTAGTCAAGCTTAGCCCAAGCGGCGCGAGATTCCGCATCCGCGGTATCATTGAGCGATGAACTCCGACTATACCGACCAAGCTCTCGCCGATCTTGGCCGCCAGGCGCTCGACATCGAAATCGAGGGCCTGCGCGCGCAATTGCCGCGCCTGGGAACGGAGTTTGCACGCGCCTGCCGCGTGTGTCTTGCGTGCCGCGGACGCATTGTGGTCACCGGCATGGGCAAATCCGGCCATATCGGCGGCAAGATCGCCGCGACGCTGGCGAGCACCGGCACGCCGGCCTTCTTCATGCATCCGGGCGAGGCCAGCCACGGCGACATCGGCATGATCACGCGCGAGGATGCCGTGCTGGCGCTGTCGAACTCCGGAGAGACCGACGAGATCCTGACCATCGTGCCGGTGATCAAGCGCTTGGGAGCGCCGCTGATCGCTTTCACCGGCAACTCGAATTCCGCGCTGGCGCGGGCAGCCACGGTGCATTTGGACATCGGCGTGCCCGCTGAAGCCTGTCCGCTCAACCTGGCCCCGACCGCCAGCACCACCGCGGCGCTTGCCATCGGTGATGCGCTCGCCGTGACGCTGCTGAAGGCACGCGGCTTCACCGAGGAGGATTTTGCCCGCTCGCATCCGGCCGGCAACTTAGGGCGGCGCCTGCTGCTGCACGTCAAGGACGTCATGCGCACCGGTGCCGACGTGCCGATGGTGCGCGGCCACGCAGCGCTTGCCGAAGGCCTCATGGAAGTCACCCGCAAGGGCCTTGGCATGACGGCAATCGTCGACGAGACCAATCGGGTGCTCGGCGTGTTCACAGACGGCGACCTGCGGCGCGCGCTGGATCGCGCCGCCGATTTGCATGCGACCCGCATGGACGAGGTCATGACCCGCCGGGCGAAGACGGTGCGGCCCACCACGCTCGCCGCGGAGGCGGTGCATCTGATGGAAGTCAATCGAATCACCTCGCTCATCGTGGTCGACGCCGACGATCGCGCCGTGGGCGCGCTCAATGTGCATGACTTGATGCGCGCCGGTGTCGTATGAGCGCGCGTAAGGCCACGCCGCTGGCCAGGATAAAGCTCCTGGTGCTCGACGTCGACGGCGTGCTCACCGATGGCCGCCTGTATTTCTCCGCCAAAGGCGAGGCTTTGAAGGTCTTCCACGTGCGCGACGGCCACGGCATCAAGCTGTTGATGGGCAGCGGCGTCGAGGTTGCCGCCTTCAGCGGGCGCCGTTCGAGCGCCGTGACCGCGCGCATGCGCGAACTCGGCGTGCGCCGGCTCGTTCAAGGCTGCGCCGACAAGGTCGCGGCCCTGCGCCGGCTCGCGCGGCAGCTGGACATCGATCCGCTGGCGAGCGCGTGCATGGTCGATGACACCCCCGATCTGCCGCTCATGTCGGCCGTCGGTTTCGCGGCGGCGGTGGCGGACGCGCATCCCTTGGTTGTGTCGGCGGCGCATTGGGTTGCGCGCGCGCCCGGCGGCCGCGGCGCGGTGCGCGAACTCTGCGACGCGCTGCTGCGCGCCCGCGCCGGTCGCCGCTGATGCTGTTCAGGGCGTTCACCTTGTTGGCGGTCATCGCATTGGCCATCGGTACCTGGATCCTGAGTTCTCCTGCGCGCAGGCCGCAGCAGGAAACCGCCGCGCGACGCACGGATTTGCCGGGCTATTACCTGAAGAATGCGGTGCTCACCGACTACGATGCCACCGGCGCCCCCAGCATCCGCATCGTGGCGGAACGCATCGATCAAATCGCGCACAGCACGGAAGTCGCGCTATCCAATGTGCAGGTGACTTACCAGGCGCCCGGCGGGCTGCCCTGGCTGCTGGTCGGCGACACCGCGCACGTCGAACCGGGAGCCGACGTGGTCGATGTCGAGGGCAACGTGCGCTTGCAGGGCGAACCTGCGCCGGGAGAAAGCGCCGCCGTGCTGCATACCGACACGCTGAGCTATAACGTTCCGGAATCCGTGGCAAGCACCAAGAGCGACGTGCGCATCGACTTCGGCGGCCATACCCTGATCGCGCGCGGCATGGTCGCCAATTTGAAAGACCGGACGATACGATTAGAATCGAAGGTCAATGGCCGCTTCCAACCCTAGGGCTCTCGCCTTGCTCGCGCTGACGGCTCTGGCCTCCCAAGCCATTGGCGCCGCCCATACCGCCGAGCAGCAGCCCATCCTCCTCGATGCCGACTCCACCCAGGTCGACTTGCGCACCAATAGCGCGGTTTTTCACAAAGTGCGAATTTCGCAGGGCGGCACCTCGATTTCCGCGGACCAGGGACAGGCGAGCCGGCGCGCCTCGGGACTCGACTTCGACAACAGCCTGTGGGTATTTCGCGGCAACGTAAAAATTACCATGGATCAGGGACAACTCAGCTCGGACGACGCCGCGATCACCTTTGCCAACAAGGTGCTGTCCAAGGCGGTCGCCAACGGCAAGCCGGCCAACTTCGAACAGCATATTGCCAAGACCGGCAAGCTTGCCCAGGGCCACGCCGATTCCATTGAATACGACGTGCGTGACGGCATCGTGCACCTGTCGAAGAACGCCTGGGTGAGCAATGGAGAGGACGAGATTCGCGGCGAATCGCTCAAGTACAACGTGCTCGCGCAGAGCATCGTCGCGGAGGCATCGGAGCAGGGCTCGCAGCGCGTCCACATCATCATCACGCCGCCGCCGGCCAAACCATGAGCGTGTTGCGGGCGCTGAACCTCGCCAAGAGCTACAAATCGCGGCAGGTACTTCGGGAATTGTCGCTGGAGATCGCCAGCGGCGAAGTCGTCGGCCTGCTCGGCCCGAACGGCGCCGGCAAGACCACGGCGTTCTACATGATCGTCGGCCTCACCCGCTGCGAGCACGGCGAAATCTTTCTCGACAATGTCGATATCAGCCGCCTGGCCATGCATCGGCGCGCGCAGCTCGGGCTGGGATATCTGCCCCAGGAGCCCTCCGTATTCCGCAAGCTGTCGGTGTCCGACAATATTATGGCAATTCTCGAGACCCGCCCGGGCATGGATGAAACCCAGCGCCAAGTCCGGCTCAAGGAACTGCTCGGCGAGCTGCATATCGAGCACGTGGCCGACACCCTGGGGGTGAGCCTTTCGGGGGGCGAGCGCCGCCGGGTCGAGATCGCCCGCGCCTTGGCCGCGGACCCGCGATTCATCCTCCTGGATGAGCCGTTTGCCGGCGTCGATCCCCTCTCGGTGGGCGATATCCAGCGCATAATCAAGCACTTGTCCGACAAGGGCATCGGCGTGCTGATTACCGATCATAATGTCAGGGAGACGCTCGGGATTTGCGGCCGCGCCTACATCGTCAGCCAGGGCACGGTGCTCGCCTCCGGATCTGCGGAACAGATTCTTGCCAACCCGCAGGTCCGTGAGGTGTACTTGGGCCAGGATTTCAAACTGTAGGCTTGGACTAAAAAATACTCATGTTGAAGCCAAGTCTGCAGCTTCGCATAGGCCAGCAGCTGACGATGACGCCGCAGCTGCAACAGGCCATCCGCTTGCTCCAGCTACCCTCGCTCGATCTGCAGGCGCACGTGCGCGAGACGCTGGAAACCAACGTGATGCTCGAGGCCGAGGACGAGCTCGCCGCGGATGCGGCTGCGGATGCCGTGCGCGGGCCGGAAGAGGCCGTCGAGGAGAAATATGCCGAGCTCGACGGCAACGCGCCGGTCGCCGAAGAGCGCGAGGCGCCCGAGGTGGAGATCGCGGATGAGGCCTGGGGCGAGCAAACCAGCGGCCCGTCCGATGCGCCATGGTCGGGGGACGATGACCGCAGCAACGATTTCAGCAGCCAGCACGAGCAAACCCTGCAGGAACAATTGATCGAGCAATTGGAGCTCGCCAAGCTCTCGCCCGTCGACCTGGCGATTGCCAGGGTCATCGCCGATGCCATCAACGATGATGGCTACCTGAAGGACGATTTGGAAGACATCCGCGCGAGCCTGCTGCCGGAAATCGAGGCAACCGCCGCCGATGTGGATCGCGTGCTCGCCGCGGTGCAGTCGCTGGAGCCTGCCGGAGTCGGCGCGCGCAACCTGGGCGAGTGCATCGCTTTGCAGCTGCGCCAGCTCGATCCTGAAACGCCGGCCAGAGACATGGCGATCCGCGTGGCGCTGGAGCATCTGGACCTGGTGGCAGGCCAGCAGCTGGTATTGCTGCGTCGCCAGCTGCGCTGCACCGAAAGCGACCTGGAGATGGCGCTCGCGCTGGTGCGCTCCTGCCATCCGCGCCCCGGCTCGGCGGTCAACTCCGGGCAAGCCGAATACGTGATTCCCGACGTGTTCGTGCGCCGCACCGATCATGGCTGGATCGTCGAGATCAACCAGGCGACCGTGCCGCGGGTGCGCATCAATCAAGGCTATGCAAGCTTGATATCGCGAGCACCGGACCACGCGATGCTGCGCACCCAGCTGCAGGAAGCGCGCTGGCTGATGCGCAGCCTGGAGATCCGCAACGAGACCCTGATCAAGGTGGCGCGCTGCATCGTGCAGCGCCAGACCAGCTTCTTCGAGCTTGGCGAGGAAGCGATGGAGCCGTTGATTCTCAAGGATGTGGCCGAATCGGTCGAGATGCACGAGTCGACAATTTCGCGCGTCACCACCGCCAAGTACATGCATACGCCGCGCGGAGTATTCGAGTTCCGCTATTTTTTCTCCAGCCATGTCGAGGCCGCGGACGGCACCGAAATGTCATCGACCGCCATCCGCGCCAAGATTAGAAAGTTGATTTCGCAAGAGAATCCGGAAAATCCGTGGAGCGACAGCAAGCTTGCGGAAATTCTGTCCCAGGAAGGCATCCCGGTGGCCAGGCGCACCGTTGCCAAGTATCGCGAGGGTATGCAGATCGCTCCGTCCAATGAACGGAAGCGCGCCGCTGCCCGCGCATCGTGAAACCCAGTCGACTTTAGGAGGAGCCTCATGCAGCTCGATCTCAGCGGCCATCATGTGGATATCACGCCCTCATTGCGCGGTTACGTCATCAAGAAATTTGAACGAATTTCCAGGCATTTCGAGCAACTGATTGACGTGCATTGCGTACTCACGGTGGAGAAGCTGCGTCACAAGGCGGAGGCGACGCTGATGCTGCGCGGGAACAAGATCTACGCCGACGCCACCGAGGGAGACATGTATGCCGCCATCGATGCGCTCACCGACAAGCTCGATCGATGCGTGAAGAAGCACAAGGAGAAGGCCGGCGATCATCACGCCGAGGATGTGATCAAGGCCCGCATGTCATGAGGCGCCGCGGCTGCCGATGCACCTGATTATCGTCAGCGGCCTGTCCGGCTCCGGCAAGAGCGTCGCCTTGCACATGCTGGAGGACATCGACTTTTACTGCGTCGACAACATTCCGGCGGCCTTGCTCAAGGCATTCATCTCGCACACCATCCGCGGCCCGGGGGACTCCTATCCGCGCACCGCCGTCGGGCTCGACGCCCGCAACCGCGCCAACGAGATCGAGACCATTCCGGTGTTGGTGGGCGAGCTGCGCCGCAGCGGCATCGAGTGCGAGGTGCTGTTCCTGCATGCCAGCGACGAGGTTCTGCTCAAGCGCTACGCCGAAACGCGGCGCAAGCACCCGCTGGTGTCCGCCGACATCAGCCTGCGGGAGGCGATTGCGTACGAGCGACGGCTGCTCGAGCCCATCACCATCGCCGCGGATCTGGTCATCGACACCTCGAACATGGGGGTGCACGGGCTGCGCGAGAGGATTCGCGAGCGCATGGATCAGCGCCGCGAGGGACAGCTGTCGGTGATGTTCGAATCGTTCGGCTACAAGCATGGCATTCCCGGGGACGCGGATTTCGTGTTCGACGTGCGCAGCCTGCCCAATCCGCACTGGGAACACGCGCTGCGTGAGTTGACCGGGCGCGACCCGGCGGTGATCGAATATCTGGAGGGCTTCGCCGCGGTGCGGCGCATGATCGAGGATATCAGCGAATTCCTCGAGCGGCGCATCGGCGAATTCGCGCAGGGCAATCGCAGCTATCTGACCGTCGCCATTGGCTGCACCGGCGGGCAGCACCGCTCCGTGTACATAGCCGAAGCCCTCGCCCACCACTTCCGCAACAGCTACCCGCAGGTGCTCACCCGGCACGACTCGCTGCACAAGAACTTCGCCGCGGACGCCTAGGCGCGAGCCAGCGCTTCTTCACCCGGCCCGACCGTTCAATCAGACTTCAACCAGCGCGCAGCAGCTTCAGCCGTGTCCTCGGGGCGAGTGTTGAATGCTATGGCCGCGTTGGGTGCGGCCCTATGCACGGCATTTACCACCCTCTCGAACAAGAGCAGGCTCTTCGGCGGGAGTCGAAGGCCGCCTCCGATCACCACGCAATCGTAACTCGCACTATTAAGCTGCTTCTCCAGCATTGGTCCGGCCGTTTCGTCCGGCGGGATCATGCACAGATCGGCGTGCCAGCCCCGCTCCTCGATTTTGGCCTTTCCAATCGCGATTCCCGCGTTGATCTTCTGTGCATTGAATCCCGGCGGTAGGGCGGGATCGGAAAAGTCCACGGTTTCCGGCTGCTGGCCAACGAACAATACTCGGGTCACGTGCGCTCCTCGCATGCTGAGATGAATTCGATTTTGCCGGGACGCCCCGGTCCGTGCGCGATTGCGATCCGACACTGTGTTACAGGTTCTGCCCATGGTCTGTGCGCTGGCGGACGCAGGGTAAACACTAGCGTCTTGCGAGGCGTAGATTGAGAGGACGGCATTCGTGGACAAACTCGAGATGGGGTCACCTCGATAGACTTAACTTTAGGTGCGCGCGTTCATTAGAATGCGGAATCCGTCCCCGGTGATGATCCAATCCACCGTACCGTCGACCGCGAGTTCAATCAATCACTTGCAGCGTCTTGCCGACCCCTTCCCAGGCACACCACAATCCTGGC
>Ga0302326_10007811_pt1 | contig 23716 bp, 18 predicted proteins | sample Palsa_T0_3_FD_202264 | JGI IMG/M metagenome (GOLD analysis project Ga0302326, IMG submission 202264) | Peat permafrost microbial communities from Stordalen Mire near Abisko, Sweden - Palsa_T0_3 | ecosystem: Environmental > Terrestrial > Soil > Palsa > Peat permafrost | place: Sweden: Abisko... | reverse complement strand
AGGAGATCAGCGCCCCACTTCTCGCAAATTTCCTTCGGGTACATCGTATTCCCGCGCGACTTGGACATTGGCGCGCCCTTCTCGTCGAGCGTCCAGCCATGAGTGACCACCTGGCGATAAGGCGCATGGCCGCGGATTCCCACACCCACCAGCAGCGAGCTCTGAAACCAGCCGCGAAACTGGTCGGGGCCCTCGAGATACACATCCGCCGGCCAGTGCAGACCATTCGCTTCGTTCAGCACCGCGAGATGCGTCGACCCGGAATCGAACCACACATCCAGAATATCCGATTCCTTCTTCCATTTGGTCGCTCCGCAGGAACATCGAGTCCCGGGCGGCAGCAACTCTTCCGCTGAGTGCGTGTACCAGGCGTCCGCTCCCTCGCGCTCGAAAAACTCAATCACGCGCCGCACCGCCTTGTAATCGGTGAACTGTTTTCCGCAAGCCTCGCAATAGAAAACAATAAGTGGAACGCCCCAGAAGCGCTGTCGCGAAATACACCAATCGGGCCGCCCATCAACCATCTCGTGCATACGGTCACGGCCCCACCCCGGCAGCCACTTTACGTTGTCGACTTCCGCGAGCGCCTTCTTGCGGAGCTCCCCGCGATCGAGGCCGATGAACCACTGTTCGGTGGCGCGGAAGATCACCGGGTTATGGCACCGCCAGCAGTGCGGGTAGCTGTGCGTCAGTTTCTGCTCGGCCAGTAAATTTCCGCGCGACCGCAAAATCTGAACGATGGGGGCATTGGCCTCGAAAACCGTTTTCCCTTTGTATTCCGGCAAGCCTTCGATGAAGCGCCCTTCGTCATCAATTGGTGCGTAAACTTCCAAGCCATACTCCTGGCCGGTGCGAAAGTCTTCCGCCCCGTGGCCGGGCGCGGTATGCACGATTCCGCTACCTTGCTCGAGAGTGACGTGATCTCCCAGCACGCCCGGAACGATGCGATCCAGATAGGGATGGCGGAATTTTGCGCCCTCTAGCATTGAGCCCCGAAACGGCCCATCCTTCTTGACGAACTGCAGCCCCGTGGTGGCCGCAACGCCGTCAGCAAGCTCGTCGGCCACAATGTAGGTGTCTCCCTTATCGTCAGTCGCCAGCACGTACTCGATTCCCTCATTGAACGCGAGCGCCATGCTGGCCGGAGTCGTCCAGGGAGTCGTGGTCCAAACGATGGCGTAAAGGCCGCCCTTCGGCTGAATGGGCGCGCGCGGAAATTCCACCACCGGATAGCGCATCCAGATTGACGTGCTGGTATGGTCCTCGTATTCCACTTCAGCTTCGGCCAGCGCGGTGCGGTCATGTATGCACCAGTAAACGGGCTTCAGCCCGCGATAGACATAATCTTTCTCAAGAAAATCGAGGAACGCACCGGCGATTGACGCTTCGTCGTGCGGATCCATGGTCAGGTAAGGCTTGTCCCACTGTCCAAAGATCCCGAGGCGCTTGAATTCGATCTTGTGCCGTTCCACGTAGCCCGCGGCAAATTGCCTGCACATGCGGCGGAACTCCGCGGCCGGTACCTTGGCGGTTTTTCCGCCGAGTTCCTTTTCGACCTGCGTTTCGATGGGCAGCCCGTGACAATCCCAGCCGGGGACGTACGGCGAGCGAAATCCCGCCATGGTCTTGGACTTCACGATCATGTCCTTCAGGATCTTGTTGAGCCCTGTTCCCAGGTGAATTTCCCCTGTGGGGTAGGGCGGCCCGTCATGCAGGACGAAGAGCGGAGCTCCGGCGCGAGATTCCAGGATTCGCTGGTATAGCCCCATCTGTTCCCAAGCGGCCAGTTGCAGGGGTTCGCGCTCCGGCAGGCGCGCCTTCATCGAAAAATCGGTTTTGGGCAGGTTCAGAGTGCTCTTGAGGTCCAGGGTTTTCACCATCTCGCGGGTTCGATGAGCCTTTCTAGAAAGCCCGGACGCTTTGCGCCCGGGGGCCGTGTTGAGTTAGGATTTCCAGCAGTGCAAACCGGAATTTCCGCTCGCGGGCTCTATGTTACAATGAATGGTGTAGTGTGTCAGCCGCGCCCGGGGGCTAGACATCCTTTCTGGCACCGATGCGTCTAACTGAGTGGGTGCTGCCGAAGGGCTTTGGGTGGCTTTGATGTCTGACTTTAGTTCCAGACTCGATGAAGTAGGGCGCTCAACAAGCGAGCCGACACTTCGGCTGGGGCGTCTGCGATCCCCATCTCACCAATCAAGCCTGAAAAGCCTGTTCTCCAATCTCCGAGACTTTCTGGTCGAGCGTCCGGTGAAAGTCCAACCTGGCGCGCCCGACGCCTTCGGCATGCCCGGCTTTGGCACCGGTATCGGCGAGAACCTAAAGGAATTTTTCCACGCGGGGCCGCGCGGCAACGTGCGTTCCGACCTGCTGGTGGATTGGGGCGAGGGAGCCGGATTCTGGCAGAACCTTCGCGATTGGATTTCCCCGCGAAAGCTGCCGCCGCTGCAAACGACTAGTCAGCCGGTTGCCGTTCCGGAAATCTGGTCGAAGAACCCGCAGTTTACGCGTGTGCAAGCCCTTTCGGTGGCCTTTCACGTATTACTGCTCGTGCTTCTTGTAGTTCCGTTGTTGCCGGCGCTGCTTTCTCCTCAGATCACGCAGGCCAAGAATTATCTTATGACGCCGCTTGACGACGTCTCGAAGTATTTGCCGAAGCTCGCGCCATCAGCCAAGAAAGCCGGAGGCGGCGGCGGGCAGCACGATTTGCAGCCCGCGGCCAAGGGACGCCTGCCCAAATTCTCATGGACCCAGGTCGCCCGACCCATGGTGAAACCGCCGGAGAATCCGCAAATTGCCGTTCAACCAACGGTGTTGGGAAATCCCGCTATCAATTTGCCGAACATAGACGCCTTAAACTGGGGCGATCCGAACGGCAAGAACAATAGCGAGTCCCTGGGACAGGGACACGGCAACGGTGTGGGCAACGGCAACGGAAATGGCGTCGGGCCGGGTCAAGGGTACAACTACGGCGGCGGTCTTCCCACGGCCGGATATGGTGGCTACGGAAGTCCGGTATGCGTTTATTGCCCTCAACCCCAGTTCAGTGATGAAGCCGTGAAAGTAAAGATGCAAGGCATTGTGGAACTTATCGCGACCATCACTGCGGATGGCCGCGTGACCGACGTACACGTCTCTAAAGGTTTGGGATTCGGTCTGGACGAAAAGGCGGTTGAAACCGTGCGCAGTTGGCGTCTCACACCGGCACGCGGTCCCGATGGAAAGCCCGCGGCCGTGCGCACCCCTATCGAAGTTACGTTCCAGCTACTCTAAAGGCGCAGGCCTGCCTCGCGATCCCGTTTACCATTAGGCGTTTTCATCGTTAATCAACTGCGCAGCACCGTCCCTGGGCGCAACCACTTCTGTTACCATGGCCGCATGAAACGAGCATCACCTGCCATTTTCTTGCTTACTGTCTTGGCTCTTCTCGCTCCGCGCGCGCTTGCTCAAGACGGCTCCATCGAGTTTGTGGCCAGAGCCACCCCGTCCGGCGGTGCGGAGGAACCCGTGCGCGGATTCCCGTTCTATCTCCTGACCAAGAGCTTCGAGGATATCAATCACGAGGCGGACCTGGACTTTCCGCCGCCTGACATGGACGCATTTATCGCCGCCTTGCAGGTTTCCCCCGAGTTGAAAGCGTGGATGAAGAAGAATCATTGGGTGCAGATCTCCGGCGATGACTTCATTCACAAAGTTAAGACCGATGACGTCATGAACGTGCCCGAGTTTTATCGGTCGTATACCGAAAGAGCGGCCGGCGACAAGAGTGCGAACTTTCCGAAGCCCAAGTACAAACCCTCGGAAGAAGCCAAGAATCCAGACAAGTACAAGGCCGCGATGGTCGAATATCACCAAGCTGTCCGTCAATACGTCGAATCCTTTCCAGACAGCAAGGATGGTATCGACATCGACCTTGAAGACATAAATCCGCAGTGGAAATGGAACGAGCTGGAAACGAAGTGGAAGCGCGAACGCCACGCCCGTGTGGTCACCCTGGCGCAGTCGAAATATTTGGTGGCGCGCTCGGAAACCGACCTTCAGGGCCAGGGATTTATCCGCAATGTTCGGCCCGGAAATTATTGGCTAAGCACGCTTGATGTTTCCGCGGACGTTGGCGATGCCAGATCGAAATGGGATCTTCCGCTCACCGTAAATCCTGGCCAGACCGCTTATGTGGCGCTTGATAATGCCAATGCGACACAATCCTCGCGAGCGTCACCGTAGCAATGATTTCAAACGATCCTGCTCCTGGGGCAGTCTCCATCGCATTGCTCATCGCCCAACTGAAGAATACCGACCCACAAGAGCGTGAAAGCGCGGCTGGGGAAATATTCAAGCAAGGGCGCGCCGTGGCTCAGGCAGCCATAGCGCCCTGGCTGAAAGACGCGCAGTTGCGCGATTGCCTGCGGATAGCAGACGCGGGTTTTCCGGAGATGGTCGTTGGCATCGCCGTTGATCCGGAGTCTTTCGAAGGGATTCTTGCAGCGGTAGGCATGCCGCGCCTGGCGGATGTTCCGCCCGATCAGGACGCGAAAGAGTTTGAGCTGGAATTCCCGCAGGGCGTTCGGCTCGACGTACTGACAACTCGAGACCCGGGCGGGCCCGGCGCCATCGCCCGTTACCTCCAGAAGTTTGGCGCGGGGATTCAACAGATCGAAATTCTATCGCGCGACGTGGAGCGCACTACACAGGTCCTTCGGGCTAATTTTCGCTTGGATCCCATCTATCCGGCCACACGCGCCGGTGCCGACGGCACGCTGGTAAATTTCTTTCTGGTTCCGTCAGAGTCGGGGAAAAAAGTGCTGATCGAGATCGTCGAGGAACGGCCCCATCACTGAAGTCGTTTGACGCTAGGATCCACTCTGTTCGATCAACTTGGCTACCAGCGCCGTCCATCCCGTCTGGTGACTCGCCCCAAGTCCGGCCCCGGTTTCCCCGTGGAAATATTCGTAGAAAAGAATCAGGTCGCGCCACAAGGGGTCTTGCTGAAAAACCGAGGTGTCGCCGTAGACCGGCCGGCGACCATCCTTCCTTAGAAAAATGTGCGATAGCCGGCGGGAAAGATCGGCGGCCGCAGCCCACAGCGTCTCCTTCTTATTTGATCCGGTCGGGTATTCCACTTTGAAATCGTCGCCATAGTAGTAGCTCATGCGCTGCATCGACTCGATTAGCAGAAAATTCATTGGGAACCAAACCGGTCCTCTCCAGTTGGAATTCCCGCCGAACATATTGCTGGTTGACTCCGCGGGCTCATAGTCCACGGCGAAAGATCGACCGTCGAGGTTCAGCATGAACGGGTGTTCGTGATGAAATTTGGAGAGAGATCGAACGCCGTGCGGCGAAAGAAATTCGTTTTCGTCGAAGACGTAGCGGTAAATGCGCTCGAGCTTCTGGCGATTCGCAATCGTCAACAGCAACCGTGAGCCTCGAGCGGTCTTCTGGGACATATCCACATGGTCGCTAACGTCCGCATGGTGATCGAGAAACCACTGCATGCGGCGCGAGAACGCCGGCATCCGCTCGAGGTCCTCCGGTTCGATCGTGGCCACAGCAAAGAGCGGGATCAGCCCAACCATCGAGCGCACCTTCATGGGAATGTGCACATTCCCGGTCAGATGCAAGACGTCGTAGTAAAGCCCGTCCTCTTCGTCCCACATGCCCAGGCCTTCGCCGCCCAGGTTGTTCATGGCCCGCGAAATGTAGATGAAATGCTCGAAAAACTTGCTGGCCACGTCCTCGTAGGCGGGGTCGTCGCGCGCCAGTTCGGTGGCCATCGCCAGCATATCCAGGCAATACATAGCCATCCAGCTGGTGCTATCGGATTGTTCAATGAAGTTCCCTGGTCCCAGCTGCTGCGACCGATCGAACATGCCGATGTTGTCGAGGCCCAGGAATCCACCTTGAAAGACGTTTTTGCCTTCGGGGTCCTTCCGATTCACCCACCATGTAAAGTTCAGCAGCAGTTTGTGGAAGACGCGCACAAGAAAGTAGCGGTCCGCCTTCCCGCGAATGCGCGCCTCAATCTTGTAAATCCGCCAGGCAGCCCACGCGTGTACCGGCGGATTCACGTCTGAAAAATTCCACTCGTAGGCGGGGAGCTCCCCGTTGGGATGCATGTACCACTCCCGCAGAAGTAAAACGAGTTGATCCTTGGCGAACTGGGGATCGATCAGCGCCGTCGCCACGCAGTGAAAAGCCAGATCCCACGATGCGTACCACGGATACTCCCACTTGTCCGGCATGGAAATTACATCCGAGTTATACAGGTGGGTCCAATCGTGATTGCGCCCGTTCATGCGGGCGGGATCGGGTGGCGGCTGCGTCGAATCGCCTTTTAGCCAGCGGAGCACGTCGTAGTGGTAGCTCTGCCTGTTCCACACCAGGCCGGCGAATGCCTGGCGTTGCACCCGGCACGCGTCTTCATTTGACCCGGGGGACATCCGTTCGGCGTAAAACTCATCCGCTTCCCGGATGCGGTTTGCGAACACCGCCTCAAACCCCGGCCCGAAAAACTCCGGCGCAGCCGAAGTCTGGTCTGCCGGGTTGGCATCTGTGAGTCGCAGCCGGACAGTCCAGCTTGCACCCGGCTGTATTTCCGCCGAATAATGCGCCGCGACCTTTGTTCCTTGCATCGCCGGATTTACGGCTTGGCGCTCGCCGTTCACGAGGTAGCGGTGAAATGCGTCCTTCACGTACGGGGTGCGATTTTTCTCCTGGAACAGCCGCTCGGTGTTCGTCTCGTTTTCCGTGAAAAGCAGCTCCGGTGCGCCTTCGGCCAGCAGCCACCGCCGCCCGTAGTGGTATTCACGCAGTTCCAGAAAAGTAACCCAGCTGGGCCAGGGGATCTTCTTCACCACCGGAACATCGAATTTATCTCCCCAGTCCCAACGATTACGAAACCACAGTGTCGGCAGAAGGTGCAGACGCTTCGCTTCCAGCCCTCGGTTCCAGGCCGTAATCCGCACCAGAATCTCCTCGGAAGATTCCTTGGCATATTCTACGAAAACATCGAAGTAGCGGTTTTCATTGAAGACCCCGGTGTCGATCAATTCGTATTCCGGATCGTAATGGTTGCGCCGAGCGTTTTCCTCAACCAGTTGGGCGTAGGGAAAAGCTGCCTGTGGATACTTGTATTGATACTTCAGATAGCTGGCGGTGGGCGTGGCGTCGAGGTAGTAGTAATACTCTTTCACGTCCTCGCCGTGATTGCCCTCGCCATTTGACAGCCCGAAGAGACGCTCCTTGAGGATGGAATCCTTTTCGTTCCATAGGGCCAGGGCAAAGCAGATATGCTGGTGCCTGTCGCAGATTCCCGCGATGCCGTCTTCTCCCCAGCGGTAGGTGCGGGACCGTGCGTGATCGTGGGGGAAATAGCCCCATACATCGCCGTGGGCGCTATAGTCCTCGCGAACCGTGCCCCATTGACGCTCGGAGAGATACGGGCCCCAGCGCCTCCAGTGTGATTCGCGCTGTTCGCTCGCTCGCAGTCGTTCTTCTTCGCTCGTCATGGCCCTAAAAGGTAACAGTTTCGCTCGCGGTTTTTTTCAGAAAAAAACGGTGAGTGGCGCAGTCCGGCACGATTCGGTATTCTCGGCGAGATCGAATTTTTCGAGGCGCTATCTCATTTTGACAGCAACGATCGAGTCGTCAGCCTCCCCGACGACAGCGAGCGGCTCCTCTGGCCCTGCTGTCGCTATTGTCCTTATGGTGGCCACCGCCGTGGTCTCGCCTATGTTTTTTCGCGGAAATGCCTCAGGTCACGATTTTCAATTTCATCTCGCCTCATGGATGGATGTCGCCGGCCAGTGGCGCGAGGGCATTTTCTACCCTCGCTGGGCTGAGTGGGCCAACTGGGGATTTGGCGAGCCACGCTTCATTTTTTATCCGCCGGCCTCTTGGATCATTGGCGCACTCCTCGGCCTATTACTGCCTTGGAGAATGGTTCCCGGCGTTTACATTTGGTTGGCGCTGATCGTTGCGGGGCTGTCGATGTGGAAGTTCGCGCGCGAGTGGCTTCCGCAGCCGCAAGCGATCGCCGCAGCCGCGCTGTTTATGGTGAACCCGTACAATCTGGTCACCGTCTATTACCGCAGCGATTTCGCCGAACTCCTTGCCTGCGCGCTGTTGCCCCTATTGTTATGGTTCGCCCTTGATGTCGTTCGAAAAGGGGCACGGCGCGCGCCTCTACTCGCTTTGGTTTTTGCGGCCATTTGGATCAGCAATGCTCCGGAAGCGGTTATCGCCACCTACTCACTTGCACTTGTGTTGATCGTCGCGTCCGCTGTACGCCGCAGTCTCCAGCCGTTATTAGTGGGCGCGGCCGCGATGTGCGCCGGGTTCGGACTCGCAGCCTTTTACATCTTGCCCGCGGCCTTCGAACGGCGCTGGGTGCAAATCGGGCAGGCCGTATCCGACAACCTGCAACCCGCACGCAATTTTCTCTTCACTCAGGCAAGCGACCCCGAATTTGTACTCTTCAATTGGAAGGTTTCCTGGGTGGCGCTCGGCTTGATTCTCTTGACCGGCATCGCCGCTACGTTCGCGGCGCGCAGGCGGCGCGAGTTCGCGGAGCCGTGGTGGATTCTTTTCGTTCTCAGCATCGTGTCGGTCTCGCTCATGTTTCGACCGAGCCTGGGACTGTGGCGTTTGCTCCCCAATCTGGTGTTCGTGCAGTTCCCGTGGCGCTGGCTCGAGATACTAGGCTTAGGGTTCGCATTCTTTGCTGCCGCGGCTTGGTCGCCATCGCGCCGTTCGTGGATGTCTTCTATTGCGCTTCTTGCCGTGTTCGCAGCCATATGTTCTGCCGGCATAGCGATGGTGCGAGACGCTTGGTGGGATAGTGAGAATGCGCCAGTGCTAGTGGCTGCCATTCGGTCGGCGCAAGGCTACGAAGGGACCGACGAGTATCAGCCTGATGGCGCTGATCGTTCCGAACTTCCAGGAATTCCGGACCCGACCATTCGCGCGGACGACGCCTCTCCTACGCCCGCTCAGTTTGTCGAATCGCTCGATTCGAAGGTGGACACGCGCATCCGTGTGGGCCAATGGTCCGCGGAACAAAAGTCGTTTATGGTGGAGACCGTTGCGCCGGTCACGCTTGCGCTCAAGCTACTGAGTTATCCGGCTTGGCAGGTACAGGTGGATGGCAGGGAAGTTGGGTTCGGGGTGCAGCCGGTGACGACTCGAATGCTGTTGCCGCTAAACGCCGGCACTCACCGCGTGGAGATTCACTTTGGGCGCACTTGGGATCGCACCGCCGGCGACACCATCTCCGTGCTCACCAGCGTTGCGTTGCTTGGATTTGCTTATGGCTGGCATGCACGTCGGCGCCGCATCGTACGAACTGCCGCTTCAGTCTAGCGGCTTGTGCGTGAACTTCTTTTCGCCCTTGCTGTAGGGATCCACAGTATGACCCTGCCCGTAGAGTTTGTACTTGTAGGTGGTCAGTCCGTCGAGCCCCATAGGCCCGCGTGCGTGAAGCTTGCTGGTGCTGATCCCGACTTCCGCACCAAAGCCGTATCGGAACCCGTCTGCGAACCGGGTCGAGGCATTTTGGAAGACACCCGCGGCATCCACTTCATTCATAAATTTAGCGGCGGCTTCGGAATTCTCGGTCACAATCGCATCGGTATGGCGCGATCCGTAGTGGTTAATGTGTTCGATGGCCTCATCCAGGCTGCCCACAATCTTCACCGACAGAATCAGGTCACCGTATTCAGTAGCCCAATCGCGCTCGGTCGCCGGCACCACCCCTTGGTTGGCGACGACCGCGAGGGCTTTCGCGTCACCGCGAATCTCCACGCCCGCTTCTCGCAGCTTCGCTATCATCGGCGGCAGAAATGTTCCCGCAATCCCCTGGTGAACCAATAGCGTCTCGGCGGCATTACATACGGCGGGATACTGGACCTTCGCGTCGTAGCTCACGGCGATGGCTTTCTCAATGTCCGCCGCGCTATCGACGTAGACGTGGCAGAGCCCTTCGCCATGTCCCAGCACGGGTATCCGACTGTTCTTCATGATGTATCGCACGAGTTCGTACGACCCGCGTGGGATGATCAAATCCACATCCTGATCGAGCGCCAGCAGTTCCAGCACGTCGGCGCGGCTGTGAAGCAGGGTCACAGCGTCCATCGGCACCCCTGGAAACTGGCCGAGCGTTTCGCGCCACAGTGCCACCAGAGCTTCGTTGGTATGCGCCGCTTCAGCGCCGCCCTTCAGGATCACCGCGTTGCCGGATTTCAGCGCCAGCGCGGAAACTTGAGGCACCACGTCGGGCCGCGATTCAAAGATCACACCCACAACTCCCAGTGGGCAGGATTCTTTGTGCAGAATCAGTCCCTCGTCGAGTTCGGTAGCCGCCAGCCGGCGCCCCAATGGGTCGGCAAGCCTGGCCACTTCTCGTACCTGCGCGGCCATTTGTGCCACGCCGCGTTCGCTCACCCTTAGCCGAGCGAACATTGCAGGCGACATAGTTCCCAGATCCACAGCCGGTTGCGCCGCGCGGCAATCTCGCTCGTTCGCTTCGAGAATTGTCGCCGCGCGCCCCTCGAGCGCTTTGGCAGCCGCCGTCAGGATTTCGTTGCGTGCCTCCAGAGAGAGCCGCGCGAGCGAGCGCGAGGCCGCCCGGGCGCGCCGGGCCACGGCCGCGACGCTATTCTCGCCAGCGGAAATTTGAGAAATGGCGTTGGGTTGGCTCATGATGGCTGCAATACCACGATGTTGTCGCGGCGGATCAAGATCAGCGAAGGCCCGGCCTCGCTTGTCAAACGCGCATTTTTCTTCGTTGCCCGTTTCTCCACGGAGAGTTTTTCCGCCTCATCGCTCGCGCAGTTCGCAATTCCTCGCGCGAATTCGCGTCCCTGCGTGTCTACGATGCTGACCACGTCCATGGACGAAAAGCGATTCTCCACACGCACAATTCCCGAAGCCAGCAGGCTGGCCTTGCCCTGGGTCACCGCGCGTTGTGCGCCGGCATCCACCACAACGCGCCCGCGAACATCCGCTGCGTACGCGATCCACCGACGCTTGCCGCGCATCCGGCGCAGCGGCAGGAACGTCGTGCCCATCTTTTGCCCCGCGAAGATGCGCACGAGCGCGTCCCCGATGTTGCCGTTCGCGATCACCGCCGCTCCGCCGCAGTTCATCGCGATCTCCGCGGCCTCCAGTTTCGTGCGCATTCCTCCGCGTCCATTTTCTGAGGGGCCCGCACCCATCGCCTTAAGCTCCGTACTAATTTCTGTCACCAGCGGAATCACCTCGCTCGTCGAGCCACCCGCTCCCGGTCTCAGCAAACCGTCGACATTCGTCAGCAGCACTAGCGCGTCCGCTTCCATCCCGCTCATGACCAGCCCGGCGAGGCGGTCGTTGTCGCTGAAGACTGGTGTCCGCGAACCTTGTCTCACCGATTCCAGCTCTGCCGTCGACACCGTATCGTTCTCATTCACGATGGGCAGCACGCCGAATCCCAGTAGCTTGTCCACAGTGCGCCGTAGGCTCGAGTACCGTCCCCAGTTCGTGAAGTCCTCCTCGGTCAGCAGCACCTGCGCTACCTTCACGCCCCAGCTAGAAAAGAGCTTCTTGTAGGCGTCCATCAGCAGGCTTTGCCCCACCGCGGCGCATGCCTGCTTCGTGACCAGGTCCTCCAGCCGCGAGCGATGCAATCCCAGCCAACCTCTTCCCAATCCCACCGCGCCAGAGGACACCAATACGACCTGCCGGCCCGCCTTCATTAAAGAAGCGATCGACCGCACAATCGGCTCGACTCGCTCCGAGCACAGGTCTCCCTCGGTGCCGGTCACCGTGTTTGTGCCGACCTTCACCACCAGCCGCCGCGCATCGCGCAGCAGCTTCTCGCGCTCGGCCTCTCGTTTGTGGCTCTCTGGCACGCGGAAAACCTCGACCGAGGGCCCGAACGGCACCCTCATTACCGCCTTCGACTACCAATGGATGGCTTCAATTGTATCGAAATCCGCCCGCGAACGGCCGCCCATTATGTTCAACAGCATGCTCAACAGCCTACTTTCTTGCCTCCGGCAAATCCTGGCTGAAGCTTTCCCCTGCTATTGACGATTACTTCAACCGCCAGCATGCTTGCCTTCCGCAACGCGCGCTTAGAAGATAAACTGTTTTTTCGGGCTTGCTGTACTCAGCGGGTCCGGGGGGAAGGGAATTGTGACCTACGAACGCAAACCGCCGAGCCCACCGCCCGCTGCGGAGACTTACTCGGAGCGCCGGCGCTCTCATCGTGTTCACATCAGCATGCCCGTCCTCGTCCGCGGCACCGCCGCGGGCAAGCGCTTCGAAGAACACGCCCAGACGATTTCCGTGAGCGCCCACGGATGCCTACTCAGGCTGGCCGCCGTGGTAGACCGCGCGCAGGAGATTTCCATCGTCAACCCGCGCACCGCTGAGGAACTTCCCTGCACGATCACCTTTCTGGGCCAAAAAGAGTCTGGCAAAAGCGAAATCGGCGTCGAATTTACCGAAGCCTCGCCGTTATTTTGGCGCATCGCTTTTCCTCCTGAAGATTGGGATCCCTCCGAACGCAAACGCGCCTCAGGGCAGCCCTCACGGCCGCCCACTAACCCCACATCTCGCCGCTAAGGTTGTGCTTGCTGCTCGTGACTGAACCTTGCTGAGAGTCAGCCCAGCCATTGGGTGAGTTCCCGCTCGTGGTATGTTTACTCGGCATGCCCCTTGATTCTTCCTGCCAACAGCGAGCTCTAACCGCCTCGTTCCAATTCGCGCGCCGCTATTGGCGTCGGATTTTGGGAATTTCAGCCGTTCTTCTCGTCCCCTGTTTTTGGCATCGCCACATCGAGGCCTGCGATCTGGGAAGTCATCTCTACAACGCCTGGCTAGCTCAGTTAATCCATCGTGGCCAGGTCTCGGGCCTGTGGATTGCCGGGCAACGGACCAACGTCCTCTTCGATCTTTTTCTCAGTAGCTTTGGCGCGGTCTTCGGACTGCATGCCGCCGAACGCATCGCCGTCTCGCTGTCCATCCTCATCTTCTTCTGGGGCGCCTTTGCTCTGGTTGCTGCGGCCAGCCTCCGGGCTCCTTGGTTTCTCGCGCCGATCATCGCCATGATCGCCTTCGGATACACGTTCCACATGGGTTTCTTCAATTTCTATCTTTCGTTGGGGCTTTCCTTCTTCGCGCTGGCCATCCTTTGGCGAGGCCAGGGCAGGGAACGACTACTGGCGCTGCTTCTGGCGCCCCTTATGTTGCTCGCTCACCCTATCGGACTGATTTGGTTCGTTGCTGCCGCAGCCTACATCCTCATCGCCGAAAAGATTCCCCCTCGGCTGCATGTTCTTCCGTTCTCCGCTGCCATGGCCACGCTTGTGGCCGCGCACTTCTACTTTGTGCGCCGCTACATCACCGAGGCTGCGGTTCGCCCGCTGTACATGTTCAATGGCGCTGATCAATTGTTGCTGTTTGGCGGTCGATACCGCATACCGTCACTCGCCGTGATCATCTTCACCCTGGCGGTGATTGTTCTGGGTCTGACTCGGAGTCCACGCGAGAAATTCCGCGCGCTCGCCGCCGTTCCGCTGGAGCTCTACGTCCTGGCGTTTGCGGCGGTCCCTTTGCTTCCCCGAGGAATCACATTCGGTCCGAACATCGCTCCGATCGCACTCTTGACCGAGCGCCTGACGTCAGTCTCCGCCATTCTAGCGATATGTCTGCTCGCCACCTTTCCCGTGCGAAAGTGGCATTTAGCCGCCAGCCTTGTTATTGCTGTCATTTTCTTTTCTTTTGTCTATCAGGACACCGCGCGGGCCGATCGCATGGAGACTCAGGTTGATGAGCTTGTTCGCACCCTGCCTCCGGATCAGCGTGTCCTTGCCACCATCGAGCCGTTTCCGGATTCGCGGATCCTTATCCAGCATATGATCGATCGGGCCTGCGTGGCGCACTGCTTCAGTTATGGGAACTACGAGCCCGGCTCCAATGTTTTTCGCGTCCGAGCAGTTCCCGGGAACCCTTATGTCCTGAGCGATTATGACGACGCCACTTCGACCGAGGCTGGTGAATACGAAGTTCAGCCGGGGGATCTCCCGATTCATCAGGTGTATCAATGTAGTCTAGATGGCGCGCGGCTCTGTATGGAGCCCCTGCAGGCCGGCGAACAAAACGACCATGACGGCACGCATCCCGACGGCGAATAGGGCTTTTCTCCGAACCTGACTTGGAGTTAGACTCGACACCCCTGCCTTCGGGGCTAGTAATGCCCCCGACACAAATGTTCCATTTTGGATTTGGCGTACCCTCCGCCGAGTAATAGATTGTTAGCCCCGGCACACCAAAAATAGTTAATTCGGCGTTTTAGGCCTAAGGAGGATCGATGTGGGGAGACAAGAAAGACGCTCCCGCTAAACAGCCGCTTTCGGAGCAACCCAAAACCATTTCCACACCCGTACCATCTTTTTCTGGGGAGGCTAAGACCATGGCACCTTTGGATTCGGCGTATCCGGCAACGACCACGGACCGTTCCAGCTCTACCGGCTCGGCCCGACTCGGCGCAAGCTTGCACGTCAAAGGCGAAATCACCGGCAACGAAGATCTCGCCATCGACGGCAGTGTCGAAGGATTAGTTCAGTTGGAAGACCGCAAGTTGACCGTCGGCGCGAGCGCTCGCCTCACCGCCGATATCGTTGCCCGCGAAGTTGTTGTCTATGGCAACGTGAAGGGCAATTTGAGGGCGCGCGATCGCATCGAGATCAAGAAGGATGGGTCGGTGATTGGCGATCTTACCACCGCCCGCATCATGATCGAAGATGGCGCCTACTTCAAAGGCTCAATCGAGATCGACAAGGGCGAAACCACCGGAGATGCCGTTGACAAGCATTCCCGGCCCGCCCGAAGCACCGCCGCTGCTACCACCATCGCTTCGGCGGACTGACTTCCCGCCGAGCGGTAGGAGCGATCTGGCCGCTCGGCGCTTTTGTCTCACCGCGATTGCCTCGTGTAGCGCGCTATACCGCTGCGCCCGCCAATGCCTCGTCTTTGCGTTGACAGAAATGCACGTGTGGCCTAAACTTGCGGTTTGCCTCTAGACGGAAAGGTGTGACTGGACAGATGCGGACATACGTTGCAAAGGGAAGAGAAGCCGAAGCTCTCTCGGTCGGCAAGGACTGGTTTGTGGTGGACGCTGAAGGACAAGTGCTGGGCCGCCTGGCCACGCGCATCGCGCGCATTTTGATCGGCAAGGATAAGCCGAGCTTCACTCCCAGCCTCGATTGCGGAGATCACGTCGTAGTGATCAACGCCGAACTCGTCCGTCTTACCGGCAATAAGATCGATCAGAAAATCTATCGTCATCACAGCGGCTACCCGGGCGGACTTAAGGAAATTCCCATTCGCGCCCTGATGCAGCGCCGTCCCGAAGAAGTAATTCGTGAAGCCGTGCTTGGCATGCTTCCGAAGAACAAGCTCCGCGCCCGCCGCGCGCGCAAGTTGCGCGTCTATGCTGGAAAGGAAGCGCTCGCCCGCCACGCCGGACAGAAGCCCCAGCCGCTTGCGCTGTAATCGGACGGGAGAATCGCGAAATCTGAATTCCGCGCGGAAGAATCCGTCGCCGCGCTACGGAATATCATCGAAGTAGGAGGAACGTTGAGTTCATCGTCAAGTTCTATGCATGGTGCTGGAGCGAAGCAGTTCTACGGCACAGGACGCCGCCGTGAAGCTATAGCGCGCGTTTACCTGAAGCCTGGCCCGGCGCGGTTTACCGTGAACGATCGCCCGGTCGACGAATATTTTCGCAACATCGCGTGGCACACGGCCGCCGTCGAGCCGCTGAAGTTCACGCAGATGTTCGATCAAGTAGAAGTAAAGGCCATCGTCAAGGGCGGCGGAGTGGGCGGCCAGGCCGGAGCGGTGCGCATGGGAATTTCGCGCGCGCTTGCGAAGCTCAATCCCGAGCTGCGGCCCGCGCTGCGAAAGAACGGCTTTCTCACGCGCGATCCGCGCATGAAGGAACGCAAGAAGTACGGACAAAAGGGAGCGCGTCGGCGCTTCCAGTTCAGCAAGCGGTAGTCTGAAACGGTCCGGCCGCGAGGCCGGGCCGATTCCACGGCCGGCAAGGGACCGGAAGAAAAGGACGCTGCCCGCCACGGCGGGTCGAAGCGTCCCTTTTGACGAGAGGAGAAACTTTGGCAGTCGAAATCACGATGAAAGAGCTTCTGGAGGCTGGGGTACACTTCGGCCATCAGACGCGTCGCTGGAACCCGAGGATGAAGGAATACATCTTCGGCGAGCGCAACGGAATTCACATTATCGACCTGCAGAAGACCTTGAAGATGTTCCGCGAAGCCGCCCGCTACGTTGCCGAGCAGGCCGCGCGAGGCCGCGTCGTGCTTTTCCTGGGCACGAAGCGCCAGGCGCAGGAAGCAATTAAGGAAGAGGCCGAGCGCTGCGGAATGTTCTACGTCAATCACCGCTGGCTGGGCGGTACGCTAACTAACTGGGTCACTCTGCAAAAATCCATCAAGCGCTTGAAACTCCTCAAGGCCATGTCCGAAGACGGCCGCATGGCGCAGTTTTCAAAGAAGGAAGCGGCTCGACTGGATCGCGAGCTGAAACACTTGCAGCAGAATTTCTCCGGTGTTGAGAACATGGCCACGCCGCCGGACATCATGTTCGTTATCGATCCCAACGCCGAGGTGATCGCCGTGCGTGAAGCGCGCCGCATGGGCATTCCGGTGGTGGCTATCGTGGATACAAATTGCGATCCGAGTCTGGTCGACTGGGTCATCCCGGGCAATGATGACGCGTTGCGCGCCATTCGCCTGTTCACTTCCAAGATTTCCGACGCGGTTGTCTCCGGCCGGCAGTCCTTCGAGCAGACCCAGATCGCCGATCAAAAGGCGGCCGAAGGCGCGGGGGGCGAAGAAGGCGTCGACTACGTGGACACAAGCGCCTACGAAAAATACGAAAAGCAGGAAGGCGATTTCGTCGAGGGGGAGGTTGCGGAGGTCCCGGCGGAAGCGGCCCCCGCTCCCACCGAGGACGAAACCGCTCCTCGCTAGTCGCAGTGTGGCGGAAGCGCCGCCCGAATTCCAATTCCCTTAAAAGGAACGAGCACATCTATGGCAACACCCGAAAAAGCGAATGTCTCGGCGCAGCTGGTGAAGGAACTGCGCGACCGTACCGGAGCGGGTTTCACCGCGTGCCGTGAGGCGCTGCTTGAAGCGGGCGGCGACATCGAGCAAGCCATCAACGTGCTGCGCAAGAAGGGACAGGCCGCCGCGGCGAAAAAGGCCCAGCGCGCCACCTCCGAAGGCCTCGTCAGTTGCTATATTCATGCGGGAGGCAAGATCGGCGTGCTTGTGGAAGTGAATTGCGAGAGCGACTTCGTCGCGCGCACCGACGATTTTCAGCGTCTGTGCCACGATGTGGCCATGCATATCGCGGCTCTCGATCCACGCTTTTTGCGCCGTGAAGAAGTGACGGAGGTCACTCTGGATCGCGAGCGCGAAATCTATAAAGAGCAGGCCAAAGCCACGGGCAAGCCCGAGGCCGTGGTCGAGAAAATCGTTAGCGGCAAGATGGAAAAATTCTACGAAGAGAATTGCCTCTACGAGCAGCACTTCATCCGTGACGAAGGCGTGACCATTAAAGAGCTCGTCGATCAGGCCATAGCCAAGGTGGGTGAAAACATTACGATCCGGCGTTTCTCCCGCTTCAAGGTTGGCGAGATGGATGGGGCAACGGCGACAGCCGCGCCGTCGCCCGTCGCCCCGACTCCAGCCGTCTGAGTATTGCTTAGAAAGTTCATTTAGAAAAAGCCTCTCCCAAGTTCGCGGATAAGGATTAGAATTGCCGCGGGTCGGTTGCAAGAACTGGACACGATGACAACGGCGCAGAATTCCGACGCAAACACGAAACCCTCGAAGTACCAGCGCATTGTAGTCAAACTTTCCGGCGAATCACTCTCCGGCCCCGACGAATTCGGCATTCATCCAGCAACCATTCAAAACCTGGCCGAGGAAGTGAAGGGAGTTCACGACCTGGGTGTGGAGGTCGCTCTGATCGTGGGCGGCGGAAATATTTTTCGCGGCGGCCGGCAGCATGGGTTGGGAATTGACCGCGCTACCGGGGACTACATGGGCATGTTGGCCACAGTGCTCAATGGCCTGGCGCTGCAGGACGCGCTCGAAAAGGCGGGGTGCAAGACCCGCTTGATGAGCGCCATCGAAATGCATCAGGTGGCCGAGCCGTTTATCCGTCGGCGCGCGACGCGGCACTTGGAGAAGCAGCGCGTGGTGATCTTCGCAGCGGGCACCGGCAATCCCTATTTTTCGACGGACACCGCCGCGGCGCTGCGTGCCATGGAAATCAAGGCGCAAGTGATCTTGAAAGCCACGCGCGTCGACGGCATCTACGACGCGGACCCTGAGAAGGTAGCCGACGCCAAGATGTTCGATCGCATTTCCTATCTCGACGTCCTGCAGAAAGGTTTGTCGGTCATGGACTCGACCGCCATTTCCCTGTGTATGGACAACAAGATGCCCATCGTCGTATTCAATATCAACGTTCCTGGAAATTTGAAGCGCGTGGTCCAAGGCGAGCGCGTGGGCTCGACCGTAACCGCCGCGTAACAATACACACGGAGGCTTTTTCGATGACCACGGTGGCAACCAGCAAAGAGGCTCTGGCGCAGGCGAAGACGCGGATGGAAAAAGCCATCGAAGATTTTCGCAAAGACCTCTCTGGCATCCGAACCGGCCGCGCCAACGTGGGTTTGCTCGACGGTATCCGCGTGGACTATCACGGCACGCCCATGCCCATCAATCAGCTGGCCGCGCTGAGTGTTCCGGACCCCTCCACTATTGTGATTTCTCCCTGGGATGCCGGCGCGGTACCGCTCATCGATAAAGCGATTCGCACCTCGGACCTTGGCCTGAATCCCGCGAACGACGGCAAGCTCGTACGCGTCCCCATCCCTCCGCTCACGGAGGACCGCCGCAAGGATCTCGTGAAACACATTCACAAGGTGCTCGAAAATCATCGCACCGCGGTGCGCAATATCCGCCGCGATAGCAAAGAGGCTGTCGAGAAGCTCGAGAAGGACAAAAAGATCAGCGAGGACGAACGCAAGCGCTCACTCGATGAACTCGAGAAGCTCACCCACTCCGAAACCAAGAAGATCGAAGATCTCTCCGCCGCCAAAGAAAAGGAAGTCATGGAGATTAAGTGACGATCCGATCAGGATCGTCAGCCGGGTGAAGGATGGTTTCCGCACATAACTTCTGGCTCGCGTAACGTCAGTTGATACCGCGCACTTCCTCCGGTCGAAGCAAAAGCAAAGTGCAATCGCCCGTTTTAACCGAGCACGAAACCGTTCCGCGCCGCACAATTTTGATCGCCGAGGAGTCTGGGAACACCGTGCGGTAATCAAGTGCCAGCAATTTTCCGCCGGGCTTCTCGCCAAGCGTCCTCAGCGATTCGCTTCCGCCGACGAATTTCACTCCTTCGACTTTGGTGGATGCTCCGTTGCTTCCGCTGGGCGCCAGTACGATCAAAAAATCGGCGCTCGCGTCCCCCAAATGCAAGCCAGGCATGGGAAACGATCGCAGCGCGGCCAACTCCGGCGCGGCCTGCCGCACCAGCCGATCGATTTCCGCATTGCCTCCAAGCAGCAGCGTCAAGCGTGCGCGAGTGTCTGGTGAGGTCCGAGGAGCGGCAAGCGCAAGTGCGTAGGTGTGAATCGCGAGGTCTTTCTGGCCCTGCTTTTCATAGATCTGCCCCAAGTGATCCGCCAGCTCGCCATTCTCCGCCAGTTGCCATGCGGCGGCGATGTAGCGCACAGCCGCCGAAAGATCGCCTTTTTGAAAGTTGACCCAACCGAGCGTGTCCCAATAAGCGGCCATACTGCTGACATCGCCGATTTCCGTTGCGGTCAGGTGCGCCAGCTCGATATTGCGGAGCTTGGCCCCTGTCGTCGAAATGGCTGACTCGGCATATTGCTGTGCTTTTTCCAGTTCGATCTTCCGTTCAGCCAGGTTGAAGGCGATGTTGTTCCACACCATGGGCGTGGGAGAAAGCTCCGCGCCGTGTTCGAAAGCCGCGAGGGCCTTCTCCTTCTCTCCGGTATCGAGATAGGCGCGACCCAGGTTCACCTGTAGTGGGGCGTTTTCGGGAGAAAGAATCGTCGCTTTCTCGAGTTCCACAACCGCCTCAGCGCCGCTGTGTTGCTCAAGAAAAATCTGTCCGAGCGCGGCGTGGGCTACGGGATCGAGGGGATTCAATTCCGCTTGTTTGCGGAACGCCCCAATGGCCTCGGGATATTTCTGCTGCTGCTCGAAAGCGACGCCGAGATATTCGTTGGCATGTTCGTCGAAGGAATTAATCTCCAGCTGTTTCTGGAACGCGGAAACGGCTTCGTCGTTTTTCCCCACGCGTAAGTAAGCGAGCCCCAAATCGTCCCAGGCCTGCTTATGGCTGGGATTAAGGGCCACGGCGCGTTCCAGTAGCGGAATCGCCGCACGCAGGTTTAACGAATTCAACGCTGCTAGGCCCGCATCAAAAAGATCGTCGGCCTTGGCGTCCGCGGGCAGCTCCGGTGCGCCGTCCGCGGCGTTTTCGACGACTAGTGGCTGGCTTTCGTCTGATGTCACCGCTCGCGTGAACGCCTGGAAGTCCGCAGCACGCGTGGCGGGCAGCTCGCGCATCTTGAAATTAAGCGAGCGTTCCGCGGTCAGTGTGTGGCTGCTGATGTGATAGCTCGATTTGAACTCCGCGTAGTCCCTCGCCACCGAAACAGCTATCGGCGCTTGTGCGGAAAGGCCGGGCGGAAAATCGAGCTTCAGCCGAACCGCGACATCGAGCGGGCTGCCGAGCTCGATCGGTGAATTGCCGCTCTCCGGCGGGTCCGGCAAGCCGATGGTAAGTAGCGGCAAATTGGTTTTCGACTTCTTGCTGGACCAATCGAGAAAATTCGATTGCGTAAACTCCATTACCAGTTCGAAAGGATCGTGTGTGGAAGCGGGATCGCTCGGCTTCACCGCGGTCACTTCGCCGTGCAAGCCGTCCAGTGTAAAGATGGTCTGGCCCAACTGCGGCCACTGTGTTTGTGGCGTGCTTCGAAACGCTCGGCGCAACAATAGTTCGGTATCGCCCCGCAGCGTGTAGTGCACGCGCGCTGTGAGTTTGCCCAACTCGCTGACGCTTCCTTCGATCTCGACTTTCTGAGTGGAGGGGAACGGCGGGTCAGCCGGCGTTGTGATGATTTTACCCGCGCCCTCCGCCGGGACCAATAGCGCCGTCTTGTGCCGTAGAGCCGCGGCGAGCATGCGGAACGGAGCTATCTCAGTGGTTGAGTCCATCCATAGGAGCCCGTCGGCGCTCTGACCGTCGCCGCGGGGAACAGCTGTAATCACGTGATCGAATTGCGAAGGGGAGGGAACCGTCTCATCGAGCGCGCGCGACGAAGGAATCAGCACCGCATCGGCGCGAAACCCGGCTGCTCCGAGCATGGCCGCGAGTAGGGTGTGCTTGTCCTTGCAGTCTCCATATTGGTTCCCAAAAACGTCCGTCGCTGTGTGCGGTTGATAGCGGCCCACGCCGAACGAAATACTCACATAGCGAATGTTCGTCGAAACGTAGTCGTAGATGGCTTGAATCTTTTCAAGGTCCGTCGAACGACCGGCGATCAGCTGCGCAGTTTTCGCGCGAATTTCCGGAGTGGCGTCAGCTCGGCCGGCTTCAAGTTGCGCGTACCAGCGCGCCACTTCCGTCCAGCTTGTAAAAGTCGTGAGTTGCACGTCAGGAGGTTTGGCGTTGAGCTTTTGCGACCCCTTACCGCCGGCATGGTCGGAAGCTTCATCGGAGGCCAACTTCAGATTGGCGTGTTTCCAGCGGTAGATCGCGCGCGAGCCGTCGCGCGTTTTCTCCGGCGTGGCATCGGGCACAAATTCGATCTTGATTTTTCGCGTTTCCGGAACGTTCAACTCGAAACGTTCGTCGAGCACAATGGCGTTTGAAAGAAAAGCATGTTGATACCAAAATTCTCCCGGCGCGAGCGGAGCGGTCAGATGCTTCACGACTCCATATTCAAGGATGACGCCCGGCGCCAGCGCCGGTACGCTCACGTGTTTCTCTTTGTAGTCGGTGTAGATCGGAGCGTCGTGCGCGATTGGCCCGGTGACGTCCTTGACGGCGTCCGCGGCTGCCGTGACCATCGTGCCATCGGGCTTGCGGACGCGAACGTAACGAATTTCCATTTGCTCGCTCGCTGCACTGTAGCCGAAGACAAGCTCGCCGAGTTGTTGAACGCCGGCGTCGCTCTGTACGCGGATGCGTTCCGTGAGATCGAATTCGCCGGTTCCATCATTTTCGAAATGCGCGGTTGTGAAGTATTGCTCGATGACAAATGGCTCTTGCGAAAAATCGGAAGATGCGTTCTGCGACGCGCGCACCGCTGAAGGAGATTGCGTCGCGCTTGGCGCGTCCTGAGCCGCAATAGCTGCGGGCAAACAGAAAAGACAAAGGGCCGCGCACGCGCGAATCATCGACACTCCTGTTGAAATCTTGCCGGGCTAGTTTAGGCGCGTTTCGCCCAAGGGGTAAAGCTTGCGACAGGGAACAGTTGCCGAACTGAAACTGTTCGGGCCGCTTTTGAATGGAATCCCGAACTCAGTCCGAGCCAACAGTTTTTCTAAAGCAAGGGTTATCAGTAACATGCAGTGAACGGGCGCCATTTCGCCTGGATTTCCAAGCTGAATTCAGGATCTCGTAGCACATTTTGAGCCGATCCAATTTTAGGTTCTAGTACCTAAAACGGGCGGCGAATTCTGGCAATGCTCGTCGACGATAAGAAGATCTTTTATTTCCACAGCCAAGCTGGTTGACATGTCTCCTTCGTTTCCCTATACTTACGCGGTTGTCTCGAGGCCCAGTACGGCCTTGGTGGTGGCTCAGAATTTTTCCTGCCCCGGAACAGAGAACGAAGGAACGGGACAAGGAAAACGGCCGAAATGGGGCGCCAGCCCCGCAAAGCCGTGTGCGCCTATCTCCGAAGTGAGTAAGATAGCTGCAGTTCACTCTTTGGGGTGAGTCTTCGGCGCGGAGCTTTTGGCATTTTCTTCGGGTGGGGTAACCTGCTCCTGTTCGTTCACCTCTAGAGTTTTGCGCGGGATGGTTTGGGCTGCGCAAAACTCACGACAAAAAACTTTTACGCAGCGAGGAGTAACAGCGTGCCGACGTTTGCACAATTAGTGCGATACGGCAGGGAAAAAATTCGCACGAAGACGAAGTCGCCGGCCCTTGAAGGGTGTCCGGAAAAACGCGGCGTGTGCGTACGCGTCTATACGCAGACCCCTAAGAAGCCGAACTCAGCGTTGCGCAAGGTCGCGCGCGCGCGGCTGACCAATAGCGCCGAAGTCACCACCTATATCCCGGGCGTCGGCCACAATTTGCAGGAACACTCCATCATTCTCGTGCGCGGCGGCCGCGTGAAGGATCTGCCGGGAGTTCGCTACCACGTAGTGCGCGGCACGCTCGACGCCGCGGGCGTTGAGAATCGTAAACAGGGGCGCTCGAAATACGGCGCCAAGCGGCCCAAAGCCGCCCAGAAGTAGCGGGAGAAGAGAGCGATGCCACGAAAAGGTTGGGTTGTTCGCCGCAAGATTCCGGGTGATTCCGTATACGGCAGCGACCTCGTGCAGAAATTCATTTCGAGCATGATGTACGACGGAAAGCGCTCGACGGCGCA
>Ga0302326_10007809_pt1 | contig 23719 bp, 15 predicted proteins | sample Palsa_T0_3_FD_202264 | JGI IMG/M metagenome (GOLD analysis project Ga0302326, IMG submission 202264) | Peat permafrost microbial communities from Stordalen Mire near Abisko, Sweden - Palsa_T0_3 | ecosystem: Environmental > Terrestrial > Soil > Palsa > Peat permafrost | place: Sweden: Abisko... | reverse complement strand
AAACCAGCAGGCTGCCAAACAGCTTGGTGAAAGTCTCCATCGGTCGTCTCCCCCTGTTCTCGTCTCGACAACAAGATCATCGGACAAGACGACCGGTGGTTTCAAATTTCAAATATGTTTGGTTAGCTCTTGGCTGTTTTTTGCAGGCGGGCTGCGGAAGGCGTTCGCACGATTGTGAACGCGGCACGCACTCGTGCGTGCGCCACCTGGACCTTGACCAGGCAATCCCCAATGGCCAACAGCCGATAGCCAACCCCCAGCCGCCAATCGCGTCTCCCATCGGATAAGCTAGAAGAACGCCGCGAAGCGGCGGTTCTAGCGCGTTCCAGGAGGACCAACATCGTGAAGACAGCAGCGTTGCGAATTTTCGCGATCGGTGTGGTGGTGGCGATGCTCACCTCCGCCTACACTCGCATGCATTCCGCGTCCGTGATGACGGACGCCGCCAAAGCATTCCTTAACTCGCTTACGCCCGCTCAGCGCGCGCAGGCCACCTATCAATTTCAGAATGACGAGCGCTTCGACTGGCACTACATCCCGAAACCGCGGAAAGGCCTGGCGTTGCGCGACATGACGCCGGAGCAGAAGCAGTTGGCGCACGCGCTGCTGGCCGCTGGTCTCAGCCAGCAAGGTTACATCAAAGCTGTCAGCATCATGAGCCTGGACGAAGTGCTCAAGATCATGGAAGCGGGCAAAGGCCCGCAGCGGGATCCCGAAGGGTATTTCTTCACCGTCTTCGGCGAGCCTGCCTCCAACGGCGCCTGGGGTTATCGCGTGGAAGGGCATCACGTCAGCCAGAACTTCACTATCGTGGATGGCAAGCTGGAGGGAGCGCCCAGCTTCTTTGGAACCAACCCTGCCGAGATCAAGGAAGGTCCCCGAAAGGGCCTGCGCGTTCTGGCGCGCGAAGAGGATCTGGGCCGGCAGCTCGTGAAGTCGCTGACCCCGGATCAGCAGAAAACCGCCGTCATCAGCAAGGATGCGCCCAAAGAGATTCTGACCGAGGCGTCCCGCAAAGCCGCGCTGAACGGCCAGCCCAGCGGTTTGATGGCTTCCAAGATGACCGCATCGCAGCGCGCGATTTTTCAGAGCTTGCTCGACGAATACTGCCAGAACATGACGGATCAGATCGATCAAACGCGCGAAGATCAAATCAAGAAGGCCGGCGACAATATCTACTTCGCCTGGGCCGGCGGCGAGGAGCCCGGGCAGGGACACTACTATCGCATCCAGTCGCCCAGTTTCATGGTGGAGTTTGACGACACGCAGGACAACGCCAACCATATTCACTCCGTCTGGCGGGACTTTGACGGCGACTTCGGCCTGGACCTGCTGAAAGAACATTATCAGAGCAGTCATCGGTAGTTTTGACTCTGAACCGCCGACTCTTCGTTGCGTCCCTGGCCGGTGCGGGCGCTTGCGTAGCGGCCGACAAAGGTCAGGCGTATCCTTCGGAGGCCAAGCGCTACGCCGACGAAGCCACTGAAAATTACGTCGTCCGCTTGACGGACCCGGCGCACCAGAGCTGGCTGCCGGCCTGTTACAACCGCGCCATCTCGCGCAAAAGCGACTTCCTGATTTACTCCAGCGACCGTTCGGGTACCGTGCAAGCCTATCGGTTGGATTTGAAAAATGGCCAGTCGCGGGCCTTAACCGCCGCGCCCGAGGTAGTTAACGGCTCTCTGACGCTGGCGCCCGATGAGCGCGAATTTGCTTACCTGGCTGGCCGATCGTTGTCTATGGGCCGCTTGAACGGGGAGCACACGCGCGAAGTTTATCGGCTGGAAGAAGGCTTCAAATTCGGTACGGGGTTTAGCCTTTCCGAAGACGGCCTGGTTTCCGCGCTGGTGGAAGAAAAGGCGGGGATGAGCCGCCTGCGCCTGATCACCATGCGGACCGGCGCGGCCGCAACGTTGATGGAATCGCCCGATCCGATTTCCGATCCGCAGCCGCGGCCGAAGCGCGCGGGTTTGCTCTACAGCAAAAGCGGCGAATTGTGGGTTGTCAATTATGACGCCACGCAGAATCGTAAGCTGCGCATAGCACCGGGCGGCCTTGCCACCGCTCTGTGGTCCGCTGACGGAAGGACCGTCGATTATTTGAATATTCCAGCGGACCGGAAACAACTGAACAATATTCGCGAACTCACGCCCGACACAAATGACGACGCATTTGTTTCTTCCACCAGCCAGTTTGCAGCCTTCAACCGCAACGGCGACACCAGCGTTTTCGTTGGCGCGAGCGGCAGCAAGGCCTCGCCGTACATGCTGCTGCTGGTCCGGTCGGTAAAGCGGGAACTCACATTGTGCCAGCATCGCGCGAGCGATCCGCGCCAAGTGACCGCGTTCTTCTCGCCCAACAGCCAGAGGGTGGTTTTTCAGAGTGATCGCGACGGCAAGATGGCGCTTTATTCCATCGCGGTGGACCGGCTGGTGGAGGCGACCGAAACCGAAGAGCCCTGAGCTAAGAACAACCGCTTGCTCAGGCTGCAATGCCGAACGCGACGACTAAGCAAAAAGCCGCGAGAACGCTTCCCGCGTCTTGCCGATGTCGTAATTGGCCTCCATCTTTCGTCTGCCCTCGACGCCCATTTTCTCGCGCAGCTCAGGCTGATCGAGCAGCGCGTGAATAGCCCGCGCGAACGCGGCTGCATCCGGCTCGTCAACAAGCACCCCGCAACCAGAATCCAAAACTTCCGAAATCGCCCCAACGTTCGAGGCCACCACCGGCCGCGCGCTGGCCAGCGCTTCCAGGATCACCAGCGGGACGCCTTCACTACGGGACGGAAGAATCACAATGTCACAAGCCTCGAAGAGCGGCGGCAGATCCTCCACTTGTCCCCGAAAATCGAAGACGCCGTCGAGCCCGAGTTTGTGAACCCGGCGTTTGAAACGCTCCCGCTCGGGGCCATCGCCCGCAATAACGAATCGAAAATCCCGTTGTGGGCGCAGCCGGCACAGATCATGCGCAATATCCGCCAAAAGCACAGGCCGCTTGCGCGAATCCAGGCGCGCCGCAAAAAGAATGTTCTTCGTGGAATCCAACCTGAACGGCGCCGGTTGAAATCGTTCCAGATCCACGCCGTTGCGCGCCAGCAGGATTTTCGATTGGGGCGATCCCATCGCCAGCAGACGATCGCGAACCGCTTGGGCCAAAGCCAGGCGGCAATCGATATACGGCGCCGCATCGGCGGTGGAGGCGATCTGGTCCCAGGCTTCATCCACGTAATGATTCACGTCGATGATCCGTATCGCAGGCATCAGTTTCTTGAGATGGGGAATCGCGGCGTAACCATACAGGCTGTTCTGGACCACGAGATAGTCGCACCGCCAGTTGGAAACGATGGAGTAAACAGCCGCGGTCATCCGCTCGGGCGTCACCACTTGTGCCAGGTCGTAAACGTGGTCCACGCGCTCGCGCCATTTTGCCAGCCAGCGATCGTCGCGCGATTGCGTAGCCAGGAGCAGGATTTCGAATTGCTTGGAGCACAACGTGGATGCAATGTCGAACAGCACTGTCTCGGCGCCGCCCGGGCCCAACTGCGTCGTCACCAAGGCGATGCGTTTGCGTCCCTGCGCAGGCTTCGGGAAGTAAATCAAAGGTTCAATCGGCGTGTCGCAGAACAGGACGGCGCTGGGTTGAAATTGCAAATAGAAGGAAAGATCGAAGAGCGGGCGTCCGGCAAATCTGTCGATCTGCTCCTTCACCCGCAGTGGAATCAGGCGCGAGAGAGAACGCGCCGGGTGATGCGTCCAGGCGCGCCACGAGAGCAATCCGGCATTGAGCAAATGCCGATGCAGGTTGTTGCGCGCTACCGTCGGCGGCGGCGCCTGCGGCGTAATCCCGCTCCACGCCGCGAGGGCGGCCAATTCGGCAGCTTGCGAATCGGGCGGAGTTAAACCCGCTTCGCCTGGGGGCAGCACCTGAATGTCCAGAATGGTCTGATTGGCCGGCTCGCCGGCAACGATGGAAGCCGCGGGCGACCAGCGCGCTTTGATGCGCGCCTTATTTTCGTATTCGTATAATTCCGGATGCAGGCGCTGAATGTACTCGACGAATTCCCGGTGCCGGGCCAGCGCGAAGTCGTAGAGCGATGCACCGTGCTTCCGGTAGCGAAAAAGCGGTTTCGGGATGTATCTCCCGAAACGGTTGCGCGCGCCCAGCCGCAGCCAGAACTCCCAATCCTCATATCCCAGACATTTCAGCGATTCGTCGTATCCGCCCGAGTTTTCCCAATCTTGTTTTCTAATAAGCGCCGCATAAGTGAGATAATTGCGATCCAGTAATCGATAGAGATTATATTCGCGCGGCCGTTCCCGGTATTTCGCGCTGCCAAACACTTGAAAATCGGTGTAAGCGAAGGCGGCATCGGCGTCCCGCAGCGCGGCCAGGCACTCGGCGATATAAACGGGATGGATCAAATCGTCGGCGTCGAGAGGAACCACATATTCGCCGCGCGCCGCCCGGAACCCGCTGTTGCGAGCCGCGCCCAAACCACGGTTCGGCTGTTGGATGGTATTACCCACCAGACGCGATGCCCGCTCCAGAACGGCCAGGCTGTCCGGTTGGTTGGAGCCGTCGTTCACCAGTATGATTTCGATGCGGGAATGCGTCTGCGCCGAAGCGGAAGCGATGGCCTCCAGCAGATAGGATTCTGGATTGTAGGCGGGTATGACGATGGAAACCAGAGCGTCCGGCATGGGTTACCTCTTAATTTGTCAAGTCTTAATTTGTCACGTCTTGACGGGTTACGTCCCGATGTTATCAATCAAGACGTTGTCGATGAGGCGAACGGCTCCAAGCCACGCCGCGGTGGCGATGCATACCGGTCCGCCGATCGTTTCCACGGGCGTCATGCTGGAAGCGTCCACAACTTCCAGATACTCGACGCGCAACTCGGGATGCCGCCGCAAATGCGCCAGCGCCGCTCTGCGTACTTGCGTGGCCGATGTGCAGCCCTGGCGGATGCAGTCCGCCCCGATTTCGAGAGCGCCATACAGCGCAGGCGCGATGGCGCGCTCCTGAGGAGTCAGCCGCTTATTTCTGGAACTGAGAGCTAGTCCGTCCGGCTCGCGCACAGTTGGGACCGCGATAATTTCGACCGGCATGTTTAAGTCCGCCACCATGCGCTCCACGACGGCGAGCTGCTGGGCGTCCTTTTCTCCGAAGTATGCCTTGTCGGGCGCGATGATGTTGAACAGCTTGGCGACCACCGTGGTTACACCGCGAAAATGCCCAGGGCGGAACTTGCCGCAAAGATGGGCCGAGAAGCCGGCCACCTCCACGAATGTGCTGGGCGGCTCCGGATACATCTCCTGCGCGGAGGGCGCGAAGACAAAATCCACCCCCAGCGTGGCGCAGAAGTCGACATCCTTCTCCAGGTCGATGGCGTAGGCCTCATAATCGTCGCGCCGGTCGAACTGAATGGGATTGACGAAAATGCTCACCACAACGGTGTCGCACTCGGCCCGCGCCCGCTCCATCAACGCGGCATGGCCGGCATGGAGATCCCCCATGGTCGGCACCAGCCCGATAATCGGGCGGCCATCCGGCGAAAAGCTGCTGCGCAACAGCGCAAGCTGCCTGCGGATATCGGCAAAATATTGTGGACGAACTGGACGTTCCTTCACGGCTGGCGCTCTAGCTCTGGCAGGCTGCTGAAAAAGTCGTTTGGAACCGGCTCCCTCACGGTCGCGGCTCGGTAAACGCTGCAAACACGGATTCGCGACAATGAGCCGCGCGCGTCAACAACCGGATTTTCGTCTTTTTCAGCATCCTGCTAGGAACTGCTGCTGGAGGCCGCCGGGAAGCGGAAGCTGTGCTCAAGATCCGGAAACTGGCCGCGTTCTACTTCGGCGATGTATCGCTTTGCGGCGGCGATCATTTCGTCGCCCAGATGCGCGTACTGTTTGACGAACTTCGGCGCCATCTCATCGTACAATCCGAACGCATCGTAGCTTACCAGGATTTGCCCGTCGCAGTCCGGGCCCGCGCCAATGCCGATGGTGGGGATTGCGACTTTCGCGGTAACCGCGGCCGCCACTTCCGCGGGAATGCATTCCAGCACGATGGCGAACGCGCCGGCTTGCTCCAGCGCCATTGCGTCTTCCACCAGCCGATCGGCCTCGTACTCCGTGCGGCCCGCCAAGCGATAACCGCCCATTTGATGGATGGCCTGCGGCACCAGACCGATATGGGCCATCACAGGAATTCCAATCTCGACCAGGCGGCGGATGGTATCGGCCGCCTGTAGACCGCCTTCGATTTTCACCGCGGAAACGCCTCCATCCCGCATCAGGCGTCCCGCATTTCGGATGGCGTCGGCCTCGCTCGCCTGCCAGCTCAGGAACGGCATATCGGCCACCACGAACCCGCGTTCGGCGCCGCGCGAAACGGCGCATGCGTGATGAACCATGGCATCCAGCGTGACGGGAATGGTAGTGTCATGCCCCAGGATCACCATACCGAGCGAATCGCCCACCAGCAGCGCGTCCACGCCCGCGCGGTCCAGCAGGCGCGCCATCGTGGCGTCGTAGGCCGTCAGCATCGTAATTTTTTGCCCCAACTTCTTCTTGCGCTGGAGATCGGGAATGCGGACGCGAGTGGATTGGGACATGTTATATGGCGGATGCTTCGAGCAGCCGATCGGTCGCAGCGGCGCGCTCCACGCACAGGCCTTTCTTGCGGGCCAAATCCAGCGTTTGCAGGCCAGCGGACAAACCCAGCGCTCTTGTCACTTTGTTTCGTGTGTGCATGAAGAACATTTGCTTGGAGTGTATGACGCAATTGCTTGGAGTGTATGACGCAATAATTCGCGAGTCAATCGGTACTCCAGTAAAGTCTTGTTAACATATACCAGCCCGGAAAAGGCTAGCGTCGGAGTTCCATTCCGCGCAGTGTCGCCACGTTTTCAAACACTTGGAGGCACTCAATTCCTGGCTTTCATGCGGTCTCCGTCAGGCCCTCGAAATGATAAAATGAAACCACGAGTCGATTATGATATATCCGGCGTATCCCTGCATCGAGGAGCGCAACGGTGGTCTCTATCTAGCGAGCACTCGTGTATCGCTCGATTCGATACTGATCAACTTCCGGGAGGGTGCATCTCCGGAGAGGATCGCGCAGGCGTTCTCTACTCTCAAGTTTTCTCAGGTCTACGGCGCAATCGCGTACTACCTCGAGAACGACGAGACGATCAACGGCTACTTGGCGGAAGGCGAGCGATTCTTCGAGTCAGCACCTCGGTTGAGCCAAACGAATCCTGAGCTCTTTGCGCGCCTGGCAGCCGCTCGGCAAGAGCTTTCTTCGAAACCGGAGTGACGGTTCGCTTCCTCGCGGATGAGGATCTTCACGGTGGTTTGATCGAGGGGTTGCAATCTCGCGAGCCAGCCATTGATGTCCTCGATGTCAAGAGCGCCGGCTTGAGGGGAACGGCAGATCCGGCTTTGCTGGACTCGCGGCTCAAGAAGGCGGGATTTGATCACGCACGACCGCGGAACGATGTTGCGCTGCTTCACGGACCGCCTGCACGCGGGCCAACCGTGCTCTGGCATCTTCGTTGTTCCGCAACATGCCGCGCTCGACGAGATCATCGAGTCGCTCCTTCTGGTGTGGGTGGCATCGCAAGCGGAAGAGTGGCGGAATCAGATCGCTTATCTGCCGTTCCGATAAACGGGCGAGTCCAGCCCTGAAAAGGCTGGCGGCGGCGGTTCGATTCCGTGCCTGGCCAAGAATGATGGCGCTCTTATGATGCGCCTTGTCGGAAAACTGCCGATGCGCGGCCGTCTGCGGCTCGCGATTCCGCCTCTGCTTTCGAGAGCAGACCGGGCTGGCTCCGTGAGAGATCTCGCTCCTGATGATCAAGTCTCTCGCGTGGAGACAAGACTGAAGGAGGTAGACAAACCGAATATCAGTCTGGTACATTGACGCTAGCGCTTAAAACGCAACAAATTCTAAATCTCAGTGGGAGGCAGGGGTCTTTGAATTCAACCTCCGCCGTCTGCACCAATGAGGGAGTATGTCGAAACACGGTAAGAAGTTTGAAGCTGCGTCCAAACAAGTAGAGCAACGCCCCTACACCCTGCACGACGCCGTTCCACTAGTTCAGAAGGTCAAGTTCACCAAATTTGACGAGACCGTCGAACTGCACATGCGGCTGGGCGTGGATCCCAAGCACGCCGATCAGATGGTGCGCGGCACCGTTGTCCTTCCCAACGGCTTGGGCAAATCGAAAAAAGTGCTCGTCATCGCTTCGGGCGACAAGCTGCGCGAGGCGGAAGCGGCCGGCGCCGACTTGTTCGGTGGCGAAGAGATGGTCGCCAAGATCCAGGGCGAAGGCTGGACCGATTTTGACGCCGTCATCGCCACGCCGGACATGATGCGATCGGTAGGACGACTGGGAAAAGTGCTCGGGCCGCGCGGCCTGATGCCCAATCCTAAGACCGGTACTGTCACCACGGACATCGCGACCGCCGTTAGAGAAGTAAAGGCCGGCAAAGTGGAGTTTCGCGTGGACAAGACGGGCGTGATTCACGTGCCCGTCGGCAAGGTCAGCTTTGAAACCGGCAAGCTGCTCGAGAACGCCGACAGCCTGATCCAGGCCGTGATTAAAGCCAAGCCATCGGCGGCCAAAGGCAAGTACGTCAAGAGCGTGACGCTGTGCTCCACCATGGGGCCCGGCGTCCATCTGGACGTCACGTCGTTCAACGCCAAGCAGATCTGACCCCGAGGAAAAGACCCATCATGAAAAAGAAGTCGGACAAAGAAAAAGATCTCGAAGCCCTGAAGAAGGATTTCGAAGCGGCGCAGAACATCTTCGTTACCAGCTTCGAAAAGCTGACGGTACAGCAGGATTTCGAGCTTCGCAAAACGGTGCGCGGCGCGGGCGGCAGTTATAGGGTTGTCAAGAACAACCTGGCCGAAAAGGCTTCGCAAGGAACGCCGGCGGAAGACCTCATGAGCCATCTGGTGGGCATGACGTCGTTGGCTTATACCAGCAAAGATCCGGTGGCGCTGGCCAAGGCGCTCACGGGTTATGCCAAGGCCAATCCGGCATTCACGTTTAAGGCAGGCTTGGTCCAAGGCAGAGCTATCGACGTGAAGTCGATTCAAGAGCTGGCCGCGCTGCCGCCGCGCGAAGAGATTTTGGCGAAAGTTCTTTTCATGATTCAGGCATCGGCGCAACGGCTGGTCTCTACGCTCGGGGGCGTAGGGCGGAACCTTGCGGTGGTTGTCGATCAGGCGATAAAGGAAAACAAGTTCTCACAATAATAAGGGAGTAGAGGAAAAAAGATCATGGCGGACATCAACGCGATTGCGGAACAGATTCAAGGGCTGACGCTGCTGGAAGCATCGCAGCTTGTCAAAATGCTCGAAGAGAAGCTGGGGGTCTCGGCTGCGGCGGCTACTGTGGCGGCGGCTCCGGCCGGCGCCGGTGCGGCGGCTGCGCCGGCGGCCGAAGAGAAGACCGAGTTTAACGTGATCCTGACCGCCGCTGGCGCGAACAAGATCAACGTCATCAAAGCGGTTCGTGAAGTCACCAACCTGGGGCTCAAGGAAGCCAAGGATTTGGTGGACGGCGCGCCCAAGCCGATCAAAGAGGGCGTCAACAAGGATGAAGCCGAGACCATCCGGAAGAAGTTTACCGACGCCGGGGCGACCGTCGAAGTAAAGTAGCCGCCGCCTGGGCGGCGCCTGCAAGTTATTGGGATTGTTGGGGTTGGGCTGGCTGGGCAACCAAGCCGGCCGCTCCCGCGTTTCCTCAGCTTTTGTGAGCTTGGGGCTGATTTGACGAAAGTTAGATCGGTCTGCTAAAGTTAGATTGTTACTGGCCGGAGACCGACCCGGATTCTTGCTCTTGTGAACCAAACATCCTGTGGATTTGGTGTGCCTTCTCTTGGGAGAGGCACAGGGCTTTGCCATGCTCATTTTTGCCCCGCTCTTTTTCTGCGCACTGGGCATGTATGGTTACGGTCTTCCGATGCCGGTTTTCTAGTGTCCCGCTTCCGATCTTCCCCTCTTGCCTTTGGCTCGCCATCCGGGCCGAGGCGTCCTTGAATAGAGACGGGAAGGCGGCAGCGGTTCTTTGTTGTGGGAATGTGTCGAGAGACCATCGGCCGTAGGAGTAAAAAATGGAAAACGTGGCTAACGTCGCAACGCGCGAGCGAATGGATTTCTCACGGATCAAGACTTCCATCCCGATCCCCAATCTGATCGAAGTTCAGAAAAAATCATACGAGCGGTTTTTGCAGATGGACCTGCTTCCCGGCGAACGGGAAGACACCGGACTGCAGAGCGTGTTCAACTCGGTGTTTCCGATTTCCGACTTCCGCGGGCTTAGCCAACTGGAGTTCGTGGACTACGCCATCGGAAACTGGGAGTGCAAGTGCGGCAACCTCAAGGGGCTGCATCATCTGCGTTCCACCTGCCGCAATCCAAGCTGCGGCGCCACCATCAAGACCGATCCGTTCCATGTCGGCGACGTGCTGTGCCACCGCTGCGGAACGTTTAACAAGAACATCGTCACCTTCTGCAATCGCTGCGGCGATCCGGTGGGCTTGCAGTTGAAATACGACGTGGCTGAGTGCGAAGAGCGCGGCATGACTTACGCCGCTCCGCTCAAGGTAACCATCCGCCTCACGGTGTACGACAAGGACGCCGAAACCGGCGTCAAAACGGTGCGCGACATCAAGGAGCAAGAGGTCTTCTTCGGCGAAATTCCGCTGATGACCGACAACGGCACCTTCATCATCAACGGGACCGAGCGCGTGATCGTATCGCAGTTGCACCGCTCGCCCGGCGTGTTCTTCGAGCGCGTTCCGGCGCAGGGCTATTTTCTCGGCAAGATCATTCCTTACCGGGGAAGCTGGGTCGAGTTCGAGTACGACAACAAGAATCTGCTCTACGTCCGTATCGACCGCAAACGCAAATTCTACGGCACTGTTTTCCTGCGCGCGTTGGGACTCAAGAGCGATGCGGAAATCCTGAAAGCGTTCTACAACGTCAGCGAAATTCTTATCAAGGACAAGAAGCTGTTCTGGAAGGTTTCCGACAGCCTGATCGGCCTGAAGCTTTCCAAGGCCATCGCCACCAAGAACGAAACCATCGTTCCGCAGGGCCGCAAGATCACAAAAAGCGTCTACGAATCGATTCTGAAGGCGAAGATCGAGCAAGTAGAAATCGATCGTACCGATCTGCAAGGCGCTTATATCGCAGCCGACGTGATCGACATGTCCACGGGCGAAGTATTGGTGGAAGCCAATCAGGAGCTGACGAACGTAGATAAAGTGCTGGACAACGGCATCACGGAGTTCGAGGTTTTCTTCCCCGAGCGGGACGACACCGGCAACGTAGTCTCCGTGACTCTGCGCAAAGACCCGGTGAAGAGCCAGAACGACGCGCTGCTTGAAATCTACCGCAAGCTGCGCCCGGGCGATCCGCCTACGCTCGACACCGCGACGCAATTGTTCCAGGGCATGTTCTTCGACCCGCGCAAGTATGACTTTTCGCGCGTGGGCCGCATGAAGTTCAACATCAAGCTGTACGACAAAATCGACGCCGCGCCGCTCGACAAACGTACACTCGATCAGAAAGACTTCATCGACACCATTAAGTACCTGCTGAAGCTGCGGCGCGGCATCGGCGCAGTGGACGATATCGATCACCTGGGCAATCGCCGCGTCCGCGCGGTGGGCGAGTTGCTCGAAAACCAGTTCCGCATCGGGCTGGTGCGCATGGAGCGCGCCATTAAAGAGAAGATGTCGGTGTACCAGGAAATGTCGACGGCTATGCCGCACGACCTGGTGAACGCCAAGCCCGTGATGGCCGCCATCCGCGAGTTCTTCGGTTCCAGCCAGCTCTCCCAATTCATGGATCAGACCAATCCGCTGTCGGAGATCACCCACAAGCGCCGCCTTTCGGCTCTTGGACCAGGCGGGTTGTCGCGCGAGCGCGCCGGATTTGAAGTGCGTGACGTGCATCCCACGCATTACGGCCGCATCTGCCCTATCGAGACGCCGGAAGGCCCGAACATCGGCCTCATTTCGTCGCTCTCCTGCTTCGCCCGCATCAACGAGTATGGCTTCATTGAAAGCCCCTATCGCCGCGTGCTGAAGGGCACCGTAATCGATGAAATCCGGATTTTGAATCCGGGCGACTCAGCCTATAAAGTCAGCGACGTGATGACGCGCGCCGAAGTCGACAAAGCCAATCGCGACTTGAGCGCGAAGAAGCAGCCCATAGAATTCGAAGCCCACTGCGACTACCTGTCGGCATGGGAAGAAGACAAATACCTGATCGCGCAGGCCAATGTGCAGCTCGACGAAAAGGGCCACATCGTTCCCGAACTCGTCAACGCCCGGCAGGCCGGCAACTTCGTATTGAAGCATAAGGACGAAGTGGAGTACATGGACGTCAGTCCCAAGCAGTTGGTCTCGGTGGCTGCCAGCTTGATTCCGTTCCTCGAGAACGACGACGCCAACCGCGCCCTGATGGGGTCCAACATGCAGCGCCAGGCAGTTCCGCTGCTGCGGGCCGAAACGCCGTACGTGGGCACCGGCATGGAGAACGTCACGGCTCGCGATTCGGGCGCGGTGGTCATCTGCAAACGCTCCGGCGTGGTGGATTCGGTGGATTCCGAGCGCATCATCGTCCGGGTGGAAGGCGGCGGGGCGAACGAAGGACAGCTTTCGCGCGAAGTGGGCGCCGATATTTATCAGCTCACCAAATTCAAGCGCTCCAACCAGAACACCTGCATCAGCCAGAAGCCCATCGTGGCCCAAGGCCAGCGGGTGAAGAAGGGCGACGTGCTGGCCGACGGTCCTTGCACGGACCAGGGCGAGTTGGCTCTTGGCCGCAACGTGCTGGTGGCCTTCATGCCCTGGCGCGGGTACAACTTCGAAGACGCCATCGTGGTGTCGGAGAAGCTGGTCAAGGAAGACTACTACACTTCCATCCACATCGAAGAGTTCGAAATCGAAGCTCGGGACACCAAACTGGGTCCTGAGGAAATCACCCGCGATATTCCGAACATCGCCGAAGGGTTCCTGCGCAATCTGGACGAAAGCGGCATCATTCGCATCGGCGCGACGGTGAAGCCGGGCGATATTTTGGTGGGCAAAGTAACGCCCAAGGGCGAAACCCAGCTCACGCCCGAAGAAAAACTGCTCCGGGCCATCTTCGGCGAAAAAGCCGGCGACGTGAAGGACGCGTCGTTATATTGCCCGCCGGGCATCGAGGGCACAGTGGTCGATTGCAAGGTCTTCTCCCGCAAGGGCGCGGATCTGGACGAGCGCTCGAAATCCATTCTCGAATGGCAGATCGAGCGGCTGCACCGCAACTTAGAAGATGAAAAGCGCATTCTGAACGACGAGCGCGCCAAGCGGCTTACCGATCTGCTGGAAGGCAAAGAAGTGCTGGCCGACCTGCACGACGAAAAAACCAACAAAAAGCTGGTCTCGAAGGGCTTGCATCTTACCCGCGACGTAGTGGAAAAGCTGCGTGCCCGCGATTTAAAGCGCGTCAAGTTCGCCAACAAAGACGTTCGCCTCAACGAGCAGATCGACGAAATCGAGGAGATGACCTCGCGCCAGATCGCGGTGCTCGAAAAGATCACCGAAGAGAAAATCGCCAAGCTCCGCAAGGGCGACGAGTTGCCTCCCGGCGTCATCAAGCTGGTCAAGTGCTATATCGCCATGAAGCGCAAGCTTTCGGTGGGCGACAAGATGGCCGGCCGCCACGGCAACAAGGGTGTCATCGCGCGCATCGTTCCGGAAGAGGACATGCCGTATCTGCCGGATGGCACGCCGGTAGAAATCGTTCTCAATCCGCTGGGCGTTCCTTCCCGTATGAACGTCGGCCAGATTCTGGAAACGCACTTGGGCTGGGCGGCGCACGCTCTCGGCCTGCATTTCGCCACGCCCGTGTTTGACGGGGCGACGGAAAAAGACATCAAGGCGCAACTGAAGCAGGCCTCGCTGCCGAGTTCGGGCAAGGTCCAGCTTTGGGATGGCCTTTCCGGCTTGGCATTCGAACAGCCGGTGACCGTGGGCTACATCTACATGCTCAAGCTGTCGCACCTGGTGGACGACAAGATCCACGCCCGGTCCATCGGTCCTTATTCACTCATCACGCAACAGCCGCTGGGCGGCAAAGCCCAGTTTGGCGGACAGCGCTTCGGAGAAATGGAAGTGTGGGCGCTCGAAGCTTACGGCGCAGCCTACGTTCTGCAGGAATTGCTGACGGCCAAGTCCGACGACGTGTACGGACGCGCCAAAATTTACGAAGCGATCGTCAAGGGAGAAGCGGCCGCCGAGCCTGGCGTGCCGGAATCGTTCAACGTCCTGATCCGCGAGCTGCAATCGTTGTGTCTGGACGTAGAGTTAATGAAGAAGCCGCGAGAGGTCCTGGATACGGCGCTCGCGGCCGACTAAAGCTGGGGATAGGGGATTGGGGATTGGCCACCTTCGCTCGGGTGTTCCAACCCCAAATCCCCAACCCCCAATCCCGAATTTATAAGGAGAATCATGTACCGTTCCTCTCCGTATGACAGAGCAAATTTGATCGCCGACTTCGATTCCATCCGGATCAGTCTCGCCTCTCCGGAGAAGATCCGAAGCTGGTCGCATGGGGAAGTCACCAAGCCCGAAACGATCAATTACCGGACGTTTAAGCCCGAGCGCGACGGGCTATTTTGCGCGCGCATATTCGGTCCCATTGCCGACTGGGAGTGCCTATGCGGCAAATACAAGCGCATGAAGCACCGCGGCGTTATCTGCGATAAGTGCGGCGTCGAAGTAACGCTGTCGCGCGTCCGCCGCGAGCGCCTGGGCCACATCGAACTGGCCAGCCCCTGCTCGCACGTGTGGTTCTTCAAGGGCCTGCCCAGCCGCATCGGCTACCTGCTCGATATCACGCTGCGCGAGTTGGAGCGCGTCCTCTATTTTGAAGCTTTCGTGATCGTCGATCCCGGCGAAGTGGCCGAGCTATCGCGCGGCGAAGTAATCACCGACGAGCGCAAGCGCCAGTTGGATCAGGAATTTCCCGGAAAATTCGTCGCCATGATGGGCGCCGAGGGAATCAAGGAACTGCTGAAGAAAGTCGACGTCGAATCGCTCAGCCTGGAAATTCGCGAGCGCATGAAGACCGAAGTTTCGCAGCAGAAGAAGCTGAAATACGCCAAACGCCTGCGCGTGGTGGAAAGTTTCCGCAAGTCCGGCAACAAGCCCGAATGGATGATCCTGGACGTCATCCCGGTGATCCCGCCCGAGCTTCGTCCGTTGGTCCCACTCGATGGCGGCCGTTTCGCCACCTCCGATTTGAACGATCTCTATCGCCGCGTAATCAACCGCAACAACCGGCTGAAGAAGCTGATCGAACTTCACGCGCCCGACGTCATCGTGCGAAATGAAAAACGCATGCTGCAGGAAGCCGTTGACGCCTTGTTCGACAACGGCCGCCGCGGACGCGTCCTGCGCGGCGCAAACAATCGCCCGCTCAAGTCGCTCTCCGATACGCTCAAAGGCAAGCAGGGCCGCTTCCGCCAGAACCTGCTCGGCAAACGCGTGGATTATTCCGGCCGTTCGGTGATCGTGGTTGGCCCGGAGCTGAAGCTCCATCAGTGCGGTCTTCCCAAGAAGATGGCGCTTGAACTGTTCAAGCCGTTCATCTATCATCGCCTGGAACAGCGCGGCCATTGCACCACCATCAAGCAGGCCAAAGAACTGGTCGAGCAGCAGGACCCGGTGGTTTGGGACATTCTCGAAGAAGTAATCAAGGATCATCCCATCCTGCTGAATCGCGCGCCCACGCTGCATCGCCTCGGCATCCAGGCCTTTGAGCCGGTGCTGGTGGAAGGCAAAGCGATCAAGCTGCATCCGCTCACTTGCACCGCGTTCAACGCCGATTTCGATGGCGACCAGATGGCCGTCCACATTCCGCTGTCGCCCGAAGCGCAGATCGAAGCTTCCACTTTGATGCTGGCCTCGAACAACATTCTGTCGCCGGCGCATGGCGCACCCATCGCCGTGCCGACGCAGGACATGGTGCTCGGCCTCTACTACCTCACCAAAGCGCGCCCCGGCACCAAGGGCGAGGGCCGCACCTTCGCCTCCAGCGACGACGTGCTCATCGCGCTCGAAATGGGCGAAGTGGAAACGCTGTCGCCCATCAAGCTGCGCCACACCGGCCGCGTCATCGATCTGATCAAGGCGTTCGACAACCAGAACGTCATGCACACCGAGCCGATCGAATTCAACAAGCAGTACATGGACACCACCGTCGGCCGCGTCATCTTGAATGACGTGCTGCCGGACCAGATGCCCTTCATCAACGGCCTTCTCAAGAAAAAGGGCCTCAGCCAACTGGTGCAGTATTGCTATCTGAAGTACGGGCTGCAGATCACCGTCCAGATGCTGGATGAAGTGAAAAAGCTCGGCTTCCTGTACGCTACCCGCGCCGGCATTTCCATCGGAATCGACGACATGGTGGTGCCGGAAGAGAAGCCCAAGCTGGTAAGCAACGCCGAAAAGGCCGTCATCGAAGTCCAGCAGCAGTATCAGGAAGGCGCCATCACGCAGGGCGAGCGCTACAACAAGATCATCGAGATCTGGTCCAAGGTCACCGAACGCGTGGCCGAGGAAATGTTCAAATCGATGGAAGAGGACGATCGTACGGGCCGTTACCTCAATCCCATTTACATCATGGCCGATTCCGGCGCGCGCGGATCGAAACAACAGATCCGCCAGCTCTCCGGCATGCGCGGCTTGATGGCTAAGCCCTCCGGCGAAATCATCGAGCAGCCCATCACCGCCAACTTCCGCGAAGGCCTGGACGTGCTGCAGTACTTCATTTCCACGCACGGCGCGCGGAAAGGCCTGGCGGATACAGCGCTCAAAACGGCCGATTCCGGCTACCTCACCCGCCGCCTCTGCGACGTGGCGCAGGACGTCATCATCACGGAAACCGACTGCGGCACCAGCGACGGTATCTACGTCGAGCCCATCATCGAATCGGGCGAAATCATCGAGCCGTTGCGCGACCGTATCGTCGGCCGCGTGGCGCTTGAAGATCAGTTTGATTATGAAGGCAACCTGATCGTCGGTCTCAATAAAGAAATCACCGAAGATCTGGCGGGCGCCATCCAGGCCGCCGGTATCGAGCGCGTGAAAATCCGCTCGGTGCTCACCTGCGAATCGAAGCGCGGCGTTTGCCAGCTCTGCTATGGCCGCAATCTTGCGACCGGCAGGATGGTGGAGCGCGGCGAAGCGGTGGGCATCATCTCGGCGCAGTCCATCGGCGAGCCGGGAACGCAGCTCACCATGCGTACCTTCCACGTCGGCGGAACGGCCACCGGATCGAGCGAGCAATCCAAGCAGGATGCCAACTCGGACGGTTTCGTCAAATTCCTCGGCGTCACCACCGTTCGCAACGCCAAGGGCGAGTTGATTGCGATGAACCGCAACGGCATCCTGGCCATCATCGACGATAAGGGCCGCGAGAAAGAACGCTACCCCGTGGTTTACGGCGCCAAAGTGCTGTTTGAAGACGGCGCCAAGGTGAAGAACAACGACATCCTGCTGGAATGGGATCCGTACACCTTCTCCATCCTCACCGAAGTCAGCGGCAAGGTGCATTTCAAGGACCTCACCGAAGGCACAACACTGCAGGAGCAGGTGGACGAAATCACCGGCATGTCGCAGTGGGTGGTTACCGATTCGATCGACGAGAAGCGCATCCCCACCGTCATCATGCGGCCGGACGGCGGCTCCCGGTCGGATGAAAAACGCTACCTCATGCCCACCCACGCTCACCTCATGGTGACCGATGGCGAAGAAGCGCACGCGGGCGACGTGATCGCGAAGATCCCCCGCGCTACCACCAAGACCAAGGACATCACCGGCGGTCTGCCGCGCGTGGTGGAGCTGTTCGAGGCCCGCAAGCCTCGCGAAACGGCCATCATCGCGGAGATCAACGGCGTCGTGCGCTACGGCGAAGTGGCCAAGGGCATGCGCAAGATCAGCATCACCGCCGACGACGGCGAGCAAAAAGAATACAACATTCCGCGCGGCGTGCACATCAACGTGCAGGAGGGCGAGCGGGTGAAGGCGGGCGATCCTTTGATGGACGGTCCGCGCAATCCGCACGACATCCTGGCGGTGCTCGGCGAAAAAGAACTGCAGAAATACCTGGTGAACGAAATCCAGGAAGTGTACCGTCTGCAGGGCGTCAACATCAACGACAAGCACCTGGAAGTCATCTCGCGGCAGATGATGCGCTGGGTGAAAGTGGACGACATCGGCGACACCGAGTTCCTGCCTGAGGAAGTGGTCGACAAGTTCAAATTCCGCGAAGAGAACGCGCGCGTCGTGGACGCGGGCGGCCGTCCGGCCACCGGAAAGCCGGTGCTGCTGGGTATCACCAAGGCGTCGCTCTCGACAGACTCGTTCATCTCGGCGGCGTCCTTCCAGGAAACCACGCGCGTGCTCACCGAAGCCGCTATCAACGGCAAGGTGGACTACCTGCGCGGCCTGAAGGAAAACGTGATCATGGGCCGCTTGATTCCAGCCGGAACCGGCATGGAATACTATCGCGGAGTGAAGATCGCGGGCGAAGACGTGGTGGAGGAAGAGCCCATCGCGGAAGAAGTTTCGCTCACCGGCGACCTGGGCGGTTACGAAGACGAGGCCCGCAGCGTATACGCGGGCGGCCTGACCGAAGAGCCGGGCGAAGAGCCGGCGCTGGCCGAATAAATCGGATCAATCGCAAAAACAAGGCGGACCTTTCGGGGTCCGCATTTTTTTATTGCGCAGCCATAGCGCGGGCTGGTGTGCTTCCTAGTGTTAATTAAGATAGGTGTGTAATGAAGCGTGCCAAAACACCAGCTCCGATTATCCGCCGCAGCGTCGCCCTCCCCCGCACGCTGGTCGATGAAGTTACGTCCGTTGCTCCAGCTCCGCTACGCGAAAACTTCAATCGGCTAGTAAGCACCGCTCTCCGCGATTTCGCCGCAGCCGAACGGGCGAAGGCGTTCGAGCGTGCCACGCAAGAGATGGCGGCCGACCCGCAAATCCAAGCTGAGTGCCGCGCAATCGCGCGCGATTTCGCTCATACCGCGTTGGATGGACTGCCCGATGATTAAGCGGGGCGAAATCTATTTCGCGTCACTCGATCCTGTCAAGGGAAGGGAACAGGCGGGCAAAAGGCCCATCCTGGTCGTGTCGTCGGATACCATTAACGCTCAGCCGCTCGTAATCACAGTGGTGGCGGGCACCGATTCCAAGAACCTCTCGCGCGATTACCCTACGAACATCCGCGTCACGGCGGCGGAGAGTGACTACCCAAGGACACCGTGTTCCTTTGCTTCCAGCTCCGTTCACTCGACCCTGCGCGCTTTCGCGAGTCGATAGCGCGTCGCGTTGGTGTACTGTCGCCGCGGCGCATGGCGGAAGTGGAGGACGCCCTCCGCCGCGTGCTTGTCCTGTAGTGCTTGTGCCGAGCCGGTCAACTCAGCGCAGAAGGATCAGCACCAAAACGATCAGACCTCCGATTACGATCAGACTCGCGAGTTCAGGCCATGTCGGCTTCGTTGTTGTGCCCTTGATGATCCGCGCAATATCAAAAGAGATCACCTCGTCGGTCCACTAGACTAGCTAATAGTTAGGCATTGCCGGGAGCCTTGGCTTCCCGTCCCGGACGACGCCGGTTCTGCCGTAGCGTCGTTGCCGCCTGAATTCCTCCGGCGATAGCGCGCCAATAGGTGTGCTTGTCTTGCCGGCTATCAATTGGCTGGGCGTTTCGCGGTAAGATCTGGAACTCTTGCAGCTTCGGAACTTCCTTCCACCCGCTCTCGTGCAGCACGCAAGATAGCGGATCGAGGACGCGCGGCGAGGCAGCCAACGTGCATATACATCGGCGATGCCTCCGAAACACCCGCTTCCGTTCCGAATCGGAACACTGGCCCTGGCGTTCTGTGCCATTCTGAACGCCCAAATGGTTACAACTCCCAAAATGCCGCTGCCGCCCATCCGCCACGGCCCCATTTGCACCAATTGTGTGCGCGACTTGAGCGGACGCATTTCGCTCAACCCCGCGCCGGTGCGCGCCTTCCGCTTGAAAAAGCCCTGCCCCGCCACTGGATCGGTACAAGGGCCCTGTGCCGGCTTCGTGGTGGATCACATCAAGCCGCTCAATCGCGGAGGGCGCGACACGCCTGACAACCTGCGCTGGCGGACCATCGCGCAAGCGATGAAGGAACGCCCTAAGTGAGTATGCCAACTGAAGAGTGCCAGGCCACAGGATGCGTCAAATTCCTGACGGACAACGCCGATTTGCCGCCAGCCGCCGATCCGCATAGACTAGTTAGGTAAACGACTGGTTAGATAAATCAATCGCCCCCTGACTGGCGGACTCTATTCGTGTCCCCTGGTACGTGCGGTTGGCCGTGCATGCCGAGACCCCGTTGTTGGCAATAGGTTTTTGACGATCAGGTATTGTTGTCTTACGACAGGGAGTGTTCACTATGTCGGCTAGCGCCCGTGCTGCCAGTTACGTTTTGACTCTGGAAGAGATCGGCCACCTGGCGGCAGAGGGCGGCAAGCCAGCCGAAACGCTGATGAACGTGGTGGCGTTGATCGCCGGCCGCTTTCAAACCGACGTTTGTTCGGCCTACTTGCTGGAGCCGGATCGGGCCAACCTGGTGTTGGCCGCCACGCTTGGGCTGCGCCCGCAGTGCATCGGCACGCTTCGCATGGCGTTGAACGAAGGGCTGGCCGGCTTGGTGGCCGAGCAGGTGCGCCCGGTGGCCGTCGAGCACGCCACCAGTCATCCGCGGTTCAAGTATTTCAGCGAGGCAGGCGAAGAGTCTTACCAATCGTTCTGCGGCGTTCCGCTCATCGATCAAGGGGTGTTGCAGGGCGTACTGGTGGTGCAAACCATAGAGCCGCGGGCCTTCACCGACGACGAAGTGCAGATGCTGGTGCAGGCGGCCGCGCAGGTGGGCCCGGTGGTCAGCGAGGCGCGCGCGCTGGATCGTTTCATCGCGCCGGTCCAGGAGCGCCTGTGGGCCGTCGCTCGCAATTTGTGGTGGAGCTGGGACAACGATTCCACCAGCCTCTTCCGCGATCTGGATCCCGTGCGTTTCCGGCAGTTGAATCACAATCCGATCGCGCTATTGTCCGAAATTCCCCTCGCCAAGCTGGAACGCCGTGCCGGAGAACTGGTGCTGCACAGCCGCATCAACTACGCGTACCGCCGCCAGCAGGAGTATCTGCGTGCCGACCGCACCTGGGGCGCCACGCACGCGGGCGCTCTGCGGCCCCGTCCCGTGGCCTACTTCTCGGCCGAGTTTGGCCTGCATGAGTCGCTGCCAATTTACTCGGGCGGCTTGGGCGTTCTCGCGGGCGACCACATCAAGAGCGCGTCCGATCTGGACATCCCCCTGGTCGGCATTGGTTTGTTCTACAGCCAGGGCTATTTCCGCCAGCGCTTGGATCGCGATGGCTGGCAGCAGGAACAGTACCTGCAGACCGACGTCAGTCAGCTTCCCATGGAGCCGGCCATCGGCAAGAATGGCGAGCCGGTGGCGGTGCAACTGGAAACCCGCAGCGGCATTATTCGCGCGAAGGTCTGGCGGGCGAAGGTGGGCCGTTGCGATCTGCTGCTGCTGGATTCGAACGTGGAGGGCAACGCTCCCGAAGACCGCGAGCTCACCTCGCGGCTGTATGGCGGCGACGGCCGCGTTCGCATTCGCCAGGAGCTGCTGCTCGGCGTCGGCGGATTTCGCGCGCTCAGGGCCATGGGCATCACGCCTTCGGTACTGCACTTAAACGAGGGTCACAGCGGATTTGCGGTGCTGGAAGCCATCGCGAATCGGATGCAGGAAGAGGGGCTGTCTTTCCAGCAGGCCGTCTCCCGCGTCTCCCGCGAAGTGGTTTTCACCACCCACACTCCGGTGCCGGCCGGGCATGACCGCTTCAACGCCGGGCTGATCGAAGAGCATTTGGGTCCGCTGCGCGAGCGTCTCGGTCTTTCGGACCGCCAGCTCATGGACCTGGGCCGTGAGATCCCCGGCAACGAGTTCGAAGAGTTTTGTATGACCGTGCTGGGCTTGAAGCTTTCCCGGCGCGCCAACGCGGTCTCGGCCCTGCATGGGGAAGTGTCGCGCGCCATGTGGACCGGCCTCTATCCCGGCAAGCTGGAGGACGAAGTGCCCATCGGCCACATCACCAACGGCGTTCACGTCCCCACCTGGCTGGCGCCCCAGATGTTCCGGCTCTACGATCGACACCTCGGCACCGGCTGGCACGAGCATAGCGGAGAATCGCGCATCTGGGAGGGAATTGAGAACATCGACGACGGAGAGCTCTGGGAAACTCATGGCGCGTTGAAGCAGCGGCTGCTCGAGTTCGTGCGCCGCCGCGCCGTGGAGCAATCGCAGCGTCGGGGCGAATCGCCCGAGACTTTGCAAAGGCTCAGCCGCGTGCTCGGCCCGGACGCGCTCACCATCGGCTTCGCCCGCCGCTTCGCCACCTACAAGCGCGCCAATCTGATCCTGGCCGATATCGAAAAGCTCGCCTCTATGGTGAACGATCCCAAGCGTCCCGTGCAGTTCCTTTTCGCCGGCAAGGCTCACCCGCGCGACGAACCCGGAAAACGCGTGCTGCAACAGATCGCCGAATTGATGCGCGACTCGCAGTTCGCCGACAAATTCGTCTTCGTCGAAGATTACGACATCAACGTCGGGCGTCTCTTCGTCCAAGGCGTGGACGTGTGGCTGAACAACCCCCGGCGTCCGCTCGAAGCCTCCGGGACCAGCGGGCAGAAGGTGGTGCTGAACGGCGGCTTGAATCTTTCCGTGCTGGACGGCTGGTGGGCCGAAGCCTACGATGGCCTGAATGGATTCGCCATCGGCACCGGCAGAACGCATTCCAATATGAATGTTCACGACACCCGCGATGGCGACGATCTTTACCGAACCTTGCGCGAAGAGGTCATCCCGCTCTATTACCAGCGCGACCGGGACGGTCTGCCGCGCGGCTGGATCAAGCGCATGAAGCGCACCATTCGGACCCTGGGCTGGCGCTTCAATGCCAATCGCATGGTGATGGATTACACGCTGAAATGCTACGTGCCCGCCGCGGGCGGCACCTCCAGCGAGATGAATTCGCACGGCTAGTCGGACAACTCTCGCTCCCCGGTGCTTAACCATTTCGGGCGTAGCTGGCATCGGAGGCGTTCAGCGGCTACGTGGCGCACGCACTCCTGCGCCGCACTCGTGCGTGCAGCGTGCACACTCGCGTGTACGCGACATGTTTCGCTCCCTGCTAGCTAGTAGCGCGATTTCCGCTTCAGAGCCGCGAAACCCCCAAAACGGTTAAGCACCCGCCTCTACGCGCAGCGGGGTGGGTACTCACGAAGCTTCGGCAAAAAATGCCGAGTGCCGATCTCGGCCAGACCCGGCAATGTGCAGCATTTAGATGGAAGCTCACGGGCTGACCTGCCTGTGCGGACTGAAGCGAAACTGTCTTCGCCGGAGGCCCGCGGATGATCCTGCGCGCTGAGCACCCATACTGAAACCCGCTCAGTTCTTGCCCAAAACCCTCGGCGCTCGCGAGAAATGACCCACTTCTGCTCACTTAGACTGACCCACACAAAGAACAGGTTTGCCCACGGGCAAACGAGCCCGGCAGCAACATCATCCACGCCGCAGGCGTGCGGGGTGCTT
>Ga0302326_10007806_pt1 | contig 23723 bp, 21 predicted proteins | sample Palsa_T0_3_FD_202264 | JGI IMG/M metagenome (GOLD analysis project Ga0302326, IMG submission 202264) | Peat permafrost microbial communities from Stordalen Mire near Abisko, Sweden - Palsa_T0_3 | ecosystem: Environmental > Terrestrial > Soil > Palsa > Peat permafrost | place: Sweden: Abisko... | reverse complement strand
GTCTAATTGGGTAGGGATGCGAAGGAGCGGGACGCCTTCGCTACTTGGAAATCGGCAATGGAGGCGTCCAGGATCTGGGACGTATTAAGCACTCAAAAACGCGTACGAACGCCAAGCTGGATTTCGCGAGGCCGGTACGACGTGGTGGAATTCACCTCCAGAGGCTTGCCGAATTCCGGGATGGTGCTCGGCAGTCCGGCGCTGGTGAGGCCAGTGAGGAAGTTGAGCGTCGGCAGGTCGCCGGCGACGGTTCCACGCTCGATGGTGTAGCCGGTGGTCTCAATCTGTGTGACGTTCTGGTGATTGAATAGGTTGAAGCTCTCGGCGAGCAGCTCCAGTTCGCGGCGATGCGGCAGATAGAATCGCTTGCCAAGACGCGAGTCGGCAGTCCATGTGGCGGGATAGCGGTAGGTGTTGCGGCCGATTCCATAGAGCCGGTTGTCGCCGCCCGAGCCGTTGACGCCGGGTCCGACACCTTCGATGAGCTGGCCCGTGTCGTTGTAGAAGCCGGGAATGTAACCACCCGTGCGCATGGTGAAGGGCAACCCGCTGCGGTATTGGCCCACAGCGGCGACACTCCAGCCATTGGCGAAGGCTCCGGCCACGTGATTCAGCTTCCAGCGGGTTTCGTAGAGCAGGGTAATGCCGGCGGAGTGGCGGATATCCAGATTCGATGTCCCGTATTCGAGCCGGAAATCCTCCGGGTCGAGCACGTCGCTGACTGCGACGTTGCCCGATTCATTGGGGTTCCAGTCCGTGGCGTGGGCGTAGAGGTAGTGAGCGTGCAGGTTGAAGCCGTGGCCTCCGTAGCGCGAGAGTTTGATCATCGTTGCCTGGTAGGTGGAGTTGGCGCGGCTCTCGATCGAAGAAAGCTGCTGGTAGGCCGGGTTGAGGCGGGCCGGGTAGAACGGAACAGTGATCTGCGGAGTCTTGATCGGTCCAGCCTGGATAGCGTCGACGACGGCGTAGGTGATGGTTTGCGGGCTCTGGCTGGGGTCGATGTTGGTATCGATCGAGATGGGCAGCCTGCGTCCCAGGCTGGCCATCCCCTCGACCGACACCAGCCAATGGCCGGGGAGTTCCTGCTCGATGCCGAAAATAGCCTGGTCGACTTCCTGCGGCCGGAACTTCGATTCGAAGGAAACCGCGCCCGGTGTTACTGCTGTTACCGGGTCTACCGGAAAGACGTAGGGGAACGGCGGCGCGCCCTGATCCGTGGGCCTGAAGAAGAAGTTCAGATCACCGTTGACGGAGCCGGTCTGCGTAAGCGCAGCCAGGACGACGGAGTTGTCGATGCGCCCGTAATAGAGCCCCGCACCGGCGCGGAGGACCGTAGACCTCCACGGAGAAAACGCCACACCGAATCTTGGACCCCAATTCAGCGTCGTCGGAGGAAGCTTTTCGGTTGCAGGAAGCGCGGCGTTCTCGGTCGCGGCAATCAGCGGCGGCAATTGCTCCGCTTCCACGCGAACTCCGGCGGAAAGCGTTAGCCGGTGAAGTGGTTGCCATTGTTCGGTGGCAAAGGCCGCGAAGTCATTGGTGCTGAGGTTCCAGTTCGAAGGGCCGATGCGCTGCGAATACGACGAATAACAGGGCAGATCGCCGAGGCCACCGATGTTTCCGCCGCCTGTTGCGTAGACGCGGCCCGTGGCGTCGCAGTTGTGGTCGATTCCTCCGGGGTTATCGACGCCATTGAATCCGTATTGCAGGAAGCTGGCTGCATCGGAGATGAAATTCAGCACGGTAGGGTAAGAATAGGTGCCGGTTTGATTGACGAGCGTGCCAACGGCGTCGAAGATGTGGTAGAAACTGGCACCGGCCTTGAGCAGATGCGCCCCGTGGACCCAGCTCAGAGTATCCTGCGCGACGAAGGCGCGCTCGTCCGGGAGGCTGGATTTGCCGAGCCGCGCAGGTTTGCCGAGGATGAAGCCGTAGTTGGTGTCGGCGACAATCTCCGGCAACTGGCCCCAGGCATTCGCGAGTAAGGGCGCTTCAAAGGCTGAGGGAGCCTGCGGCGTGTCGCTCTGGATGTGGCGCGCGTAGAGAGCGGCTGCGTCGTTGAGCAGGTTAGGCGTCAGAAAGCTGTCCAGTTTCGCAAGGCCCCAGGCGTCGCTGGCCTGGCTGTTGCCAAAACTGTGACTGCCGTAGGTTTCCGAACTGCGGGTTAGCGCACCTGCGAGAGCGTTGACGTTGGCCCCGTTTCCTTCGATCGTCACATGCTGGCGCTCGGTCTGCCAGTCCAGACGGCCGAAGCCCTGCCACTGGCTGGATGTTCGCGGCACCGGGCCGAGCAGACCGGCCATTTGGTTGAGCCAGCCAGAGTAGCTGGTAGCGGCGGCCTCCTCGATCGCCGGTCCGGGCAGATCGAGGCGCGCGGCCAGCATTGTGAGGTCATCAAGCGTGGGCTGGGCAAAGAAATCGGTGGGTTCGCGCACTGTGGCGACGGCGGGGTCGTTGTTCAGCAGGCCGTCCAACGCGGCAAACCAGAACAGCTTATTGCGCCTGATCTGGCTGCCGATTCCGAGGCCAAGGGTCTGGCGCGTGTAGGGCGGCGTGAACGGTTCCGCGGTAAACTGCGCGGTGTCAACGCCGCTCACCGGCGCGGTCTGCTGCACCCATTGCGTATAGGGGTTTTGCGCACCCCACAGATTCTGTTTATCGAAGTAGAAAGCCTGGCCGTGCAGACCGTTGTGTCCCTGATTGGTATTGAGCCGGATCGCTCCGCCTGCGGACCGGGCCTGATCGGCTGTGGAATTGCCGGTGCGCGCTTCCATCGAGAGCACGGCCGATTCGCCAACCGACTCGGTCTGGCGGCTTTCGCGATCATTGCTGGTGCGAAAGCCCGGCGAGTTCTGGATGCCGTCGATGCTGGCGCCAGCCGGATTGGCGCTGCTGCCGCTCATGGATAGCACCTCGTGCTGTGGCTCGCTGGCGCTCTCGGCCTGGTCGCCGATCTGGCCGCTGCCTCCGCTCTGCGATGAGGAACTGGTCGCCGGGGTGATCGCGGCGAACTCCTGCCAGTTGCGCGCTCCAACTGGGAGTGCGCCCAACTCTTCGCTGGGAATGAGCGTGGTGACGGCTGCGGAGACCGGATCGAGCTCGTGTACATCGGCTTCGATGGGGAGAGTTTGATTCGGAAGCTGCATCGCCAGCGCTGCCTGGACGCGCGTCGCGTGACCAGCGGAGACAACGATGCCATCGACGCCGCCCTTGCCCAACTCAGGCACTGAGGCTTCCAGTTGGTATTCGCCGGGTCCGAGGCCGGTGAAGTGGTAGCTGCCGTTCTTGCCGGTGACGCCGCGGGTAGTTGCACCGGTCGTCACGTTGCGCACGACAACGACGGCCTGGACGAGCGGAGTGCTGTGCAGGTCGGTGAGTTTGCCGTCGAGCGTGCCGGTGGCAGCGGTTTCCGGGGATTTTGCCTGCGCAACAACAGCGACCAGAATGGCCGCAGCCAGCCCTAGGCTTGCGACGCACGTCGGCAACTTTCCCAGGGAACCGCTCTTGCTCTTCATCCCGTTGCGCTCCAAAGGCTGCCTTTCGCCCGCTCTTGGCGGTTTCGGCGGTACTTTGAGCAAATCCGGGAAGAAAGTTAGAGCTTCGAATGACTTGCGCCTGGATCAGGAGACCGACGAGATGCCGACGCGCCAGTCTGGGTTCAGGCTTTGACCTGCTTTTGAAACTTCTCGGCTCTTTTTGAGAGCCGCATACTCTGTCAGGTTCTTGGGTGTTACGAGCGAGTATAGTTGCATTCCGCTAGACTGGAAAGACAGGAAGTTGGATTTTGTACTTATGTTCATTGATGAAGCAAGAATTCTGGTCAAGGCAGGCGATGGCGGCAACGGATGCGTCGCCTTCCGCCGTGAAAAATTTGTACCGCGCGGCGGGCCGTCGGGTGGCGATGGCGGCCGTGGCGGCGATGTGGTTATGCAGTCCAGTCAGCAGCACAATACGCTGATCCATTTCCGGTTCAATCCGGAGCACAAGGCGGAACGCGGGCGGCATGGGGAAGGCTCCAATTGCACGGGCAGCGACGGCGAGTCGATCACGCTGAAGGTTCCGGTGGGGACGAGCGTATTCGACGCCGAGACCGGCGAACTGGTCCATGATTTTGCGTTGCCCGGCGAGAGTTTCGTGATCGCCAAGGGCGGTCGCGGAGGCCGTGGCAACCAGCACTTTGCCACGCCGACGCATCAGGCTCCGCGCGAGTCGGAACCGGGTCGTCTGGGCGAGGAACGCACCTACCGGCTCGAGTTGAAACTGCTCGCGGATGTTGGGCTGGTCGGCTATCCGAATGCGGGCAAGTCGACGCTGATCTCACGCGTCTCGGCGGCCAAGCCGAAGATCGCAGATTACCCGTTTACGACGCTCCAGCCTAATCTCGGTGTGGTGACGGTGGGCGATGCTCCCAACGAAGAGAGCTATGTGGTCGCCGATATGCCGGGGCTGATCGAGGGAGCGCATCTGGGAGCGGGGTTGGGAATTCAATTCCTGCGGCATATCGAGCGGACGCGTGTACTCGTACACCTGGTCGATGTTTCGGATAGCTCCGGACGGCCGGACCCGATTGAGGACTTCAAGGTGATCTGTGCCGAACTCGAGAACTTTGGGCACGGCCTGGCCGAAAAGCCGATGATCGTCGTTGCCTCCAAGGTCGATACGGCGAACCCCGAGAAGCTCAAGAAACTCACTGCGTCGGCCAAACGGCGCAAGCTGGAGTTTCATGCGATTTCAGCGGTCACGGGGCAGGGGATCGAGGATCTGAAGTGGTCGCTGGCGAAGCATGTCCGCGAAGCGCGGGATGTTGAGGCGCCTGAGCCGGTGTTTTAGCCCATTCTCTTAGGGATAGATTTGCTGTCTCCCGCCTCCCTCTGGGCAGGCCCCGGGGTGGTGAATTGGAGTTGCCACTCGGCGTAAGGGTAGGGGTACCCAGCTTTTGCGCTTATCCTGTTCATTTGATTTCGTTTAGTGGCAGAATTGTGTGCTCCAAATCGCGTTTTTTGCGCGATTTCTGACACTTTTTGTCGCATTTATCTCCCCTGTCGGCGAATTGGCATGTGTGGAGTATGTGTGTTAGCCGCTCGACTCTATTGTGCGCCGGTGGAGGGAAATTCTCCGCAACGCTATTGGAAATGCCCTCTTCGTACGAAGCGCGAAGAGGGCATTTCCCAAAGTCGAGGAGTGACTCCTCAGCTTCGCCTCCTAATGGATCTCCGCCGGAGGGTGCGACATGGCAGGAGCAGCGACTCTGGGCGGCGCAATTGCATGCGCAGCCGATTTTATGCCGGCGATTTTTGCCTGCATGTCGGTTGGGCCTTTCGGCAGTTTTACTTCCTGGAGCCGGACGGTTTCGAAGCCGCGCCGGTGAGCTACGATCCGGTAATCGAAGGCAATACTGGAACTCCCGCTGCCCAGCTCACGCACCACAAATCCCGCAGATGTTGTGCTCGCTACGTAGAGGCCGTGACAGTCGCCCTTTGGAGTGAGAAAGACGTGGTAGCTGGCGGTAGTGTCGACCGTCTGGAGAAATCCGGGGTCGAGCGAGACCTGGACTGCGCCTCCTTGGAGTTGCGCCGTGCCGAAGTCTTCGAACCAGTTCTCCGGGCTTTCGACCGCGTAAAGCGCCACGTCTCGACCGTCCTGTAGTTTCACCCTCGCGGATTTGCTCCCAGAGACGGTCAAATTGCCGCTGATATCCAGATTGCCATCGGCATCGACGGTGAAGACCTGCTTTGTGGTGCTTCCGGACAGGCCTTGCAGGATCAATCCCGATCCGCTGTGAGCAACGAATTGGCCGGCGACAGCGTTCGGGCTCTCGACAAACCCAACTACTCCAGCCGGCGAGCCTGAAGTTGCGCTTGCGTGGCCAAACACTCCCTGTCCGTTTGTGCTTGATGTCTGACCGAAGACGCCGAAGGCTGTCCCTGTCGTAGCCCATGCCGCTCCACTGACACCTGCTCCGAATCCTGTAGTAAAGGTTGATCCATAGACCCCGTTGGCACCGCCTGTGGTCGCGATGGCGTTGCCGCTCACTCCGTTTCCGCCGGTGCTGGCGCTCTGGCCATATACGCCGTTGGTGTTGCCGGAGGTCGCATCGGCGTAACCGGCCACTCCGGAGCCGGTAGTGCTGGCGGAGTCTCCCCAGACGCCGAGGATGGGACCCATGCCACCGACCCCAATATAGTTCGTACTCTGGCCGTACACGCCTGAGCCATTCACGCTGGATGCTTGTCCGTATACGCCGCTGGTGTAACCGGTAGCAGAGGTTTCGCTCCCACTCAACCCGCTTCCGGCATTGGAGGCGCTGTGTCCGTATACGCCACTGGCGTAGCCGGTCGTCGCACTTGCATTGCCGCTCACTCCGCTGCCGCTGGGGCTCGCGCTCGTTCCGTATACACCGCTGGCGTACCCGGAAGTCGCGATTACGTTGCCGACCACGCCGCTTCCGCTGGTGCTGGCACTTTGGCCGTATATGCCGTTGGCGTAGCCCGTAATGGCATCGTTGATTCCAACCACACCAGTTCCTGTCGGGGATGAGGATGTCCCTCGAACAGCGATGCCGGTGCTCACGGCATCGAGTCTCGCGCCGGGTGTCTTGGTGCCTGCTCCTATGTTGTCCAGAGTCTGAAAGAGGATCGAGTCTTCCAGGGTGTCGCGGCTGGTCCAGATGGGAAGGAAGTCGCGCCTGCCGTGGCCTCGCACTGACCAGCCGTGGTCGTCATGATCGCCCCTGAAATTCTCAGTCTGCAGCGCGTTCCGCTGACCAGTGGATAGGTTGCCGTTCGCTGCCAGCCCGGAGGATGATGTTGCCGAGCTTTGTAACAGCGCGTAGGCTGAGGCCGGTTTTCCGCCCAGCGTGTCAGCGTCTGCGGCTTTTAGCGCATAGGGCACGGCCACCAGCAGCACTCGCGGCAACTCGCTTTGTCCGGCCAGTTCCGGCTGTACACCCAGCCAGAGCGCGTTGCCGGAGGCGAAGAGATCGAGCGGCAGGCCCTTCGTCGAGACCGCACCCAGCAGTACCGTGTAGTGGCCTTGCGCGTCCAACTGCAGACTCTGAGTTTCCGTCCAAAGGGCTGAACCTTCCTGCTCTTTATAGAGGTTGAAGGTCACAGCCACGGTACCGGTCGCCGGCTTGCCATCGGGATCCGTCACCACGCCGCTGAACTTGATCAGTCGCGGAACATTGCCGTTGCCAGTTTCCGGCTCGGAAGCCGTTGCGCCTGTGTTTGCCGGGGGCGCCGTTACGTAGTCCTGGGCTCTTGCGGATTGCAGAAAGACCAAGGCTAACATCAATCCTGTAATGCACTGAAGCGCACTCCACCTGTCGATTCTGGTCATTGCATCCCCTCCTGTTGAACGTGAATTGCCTGGGTTCGATTCGGTATGAAGCCATTGCAGATCTCGATGAAAGAGATCCACACAGATAACCGGAACCCGCAGACGCGCCAACATGGAATCGCCCGATTTTGCCCGGCTGCGTTCCTGGGAATGAATTGGTTGGCCGGCACAAAAAGAAATGGCGCAGATCTGCTTCGAGGATGCGTGCCGGATTCATCGAAGAAGTTTCAGCGTGTTTGATTTGGTTGCAGGTTGCCGCAGGGCTCACCACGAGAATCGCGGGGACGAATCCGGAAAGCCGAAGAATGGCGAGCTATGCGCTACTGCTCGGGCCCGATGCAATCAGCTTTGCGGAACAATGTGCGGACTGAGTGCGGATTATATCCCATTCCTGGCGGAAGTGAATTTGTAATTTTCGATCTAAGCCGAAATCGATCGCTCTGGCGCAATGGCTTACTTCAATTCCTGCTTCTTGTAGCCTTCCGGGATTTCGGTCTGGAACATGTCATCGGTGAGCGCGGGATTCGCGGTCACCCGTTCAATCGTCATGATCAGCTGATACTCGTCCTGCGGGCGCTTGAGCGTGATCGTGCCGGGATAGTTCGTTCCGTCGAAATTCTTGTAGGCGCCGTAGAAGACCTGGGTTTCGAGGTTGCCCTTGTCGTCGTAGAGATCCTCCTCATACGGCAGCAGGTCTTCGCGGTGGAAGTGGACGACTCTCACCGGGTAGAGTTCCTGGCTGTCCGCCTTGCGGCGCACGATGTTCAGGATGTACTGCGGTTCCATGAGCAGGCGCTTATTGGCGGTGTCTTCCACGGTGGTGGTATCGGAGATCACTGAGTAGAAATCATCCTTGTCCAGCCCGCGTACGACCATGGCGTCGAAGAGCGGACCGGGCCGCAGATTCTCATACCATTTCAGCGAGGTGCCCTTGCGGGAGTTGAGGTCGGAGTAGTACTCGGTCTTGGGCGGGATCACCAGCGTAAACGTCTTTCCGTCGCTGGCCAGGTCGAACATCTTGGTTTGCAGGATAGGAAGCCTGCCGAGGACGCGCAGCATTTCCGGCTTGCGCAACAGCAGATTGGCGCGGAAGCTTGGGTAGTCCGTGGCGACGCCTTCCTGAGCCTTGAGATGGCTAGCCTGAATATCGACAGAGGCGGTGAGGCTTTGAAACTTGTCCCACTGATCGTTCAGCTTCGCAACCAGATCGCTGGCCGAGGCCGTTTGCACGTTGGGCGGCGCGACAGGCACCGGCAGCTTGCGCTTGGAGATAAACATGCTCGAACAGCCAGTGAGCGAGACAATGCCGGGCAGGCACAGGGCCATTACGGCAAAGGCCGAGAACCGCGAAGAGAGATTTCGGATTGGGCGGGCTGCGTTCAACGACCACCTGCGTGTTTCACGGCCTTGCGATAGCTGGCGACGTTCTTGTTGTGCTCATCGAGAGTTGCGGCGAAACGCGACTTGCCTTGCGGATCGGCTCCGGCGGCGACGAAGTAGAGGTAGTCGGTTGCTGCCGGATTCATGGCTGCGCGCAGCGATGCCATCCCGGGATTGGCGATGGGGCCAGGTGGCAGACCGATATGGCGATAGGTGTTGTAGGGCGTGTCGTGCTTTGGATCGGAGAGGTCGGATTGGTAGATTGCCCCGCGCCACTGGTCTTTGACTTCGAGACCGTAAATGACGGCCGGGTCGGTCATCAGGGGCATCTTCTTCGCGAGGCGGTTGGTAAGCACGCTGGCGACCAGCGGACGCTCGGAGCCCACGGCGGTTTCGCGCTCGACGAGAGAGGCGAGGGTGACGACGTCGTGCACGTTGGGCGAGGCGTTGGGGTGGGTCAGATCGAGTTCGGAGGCTACGGTTCGGAAGCGGCGTACCATGGTGTTGATGATCTGGGCAGAGGTTACCTTGCGCGGAAAGCGATAGGTGTCGGGAAACAGGTACCCTTCCAGGTTGTGCGCCTGGGGATCGAGGTCGGCGATCAGGGGAGTTTCGGATACCGTAGCTGCCAGAAAATCCTCCTTGTTGACGTTGAGAAAGCCCGCCTGCACGATCCGCGCCGCAATGTCGAAGCGATTCGCCCCCTCGGGAATGGTAACTGGCAAGGTGTAGACGTCGCCGCGCGCGATTCGTGCGTACACCTCGGTTACGGGAACGGCGTGGTCGAAGCGATACTCCCCGGCTTTGAGACGGCCCTGTTTCCATAGCCGGACCAGGTCGAAGGCATAACGGCTGCGAACGACGCCCGCCTGCTCCAGTTGTTTTGCAATCTGGTTACTGCTACTGCCCGGGGCGATCTCCACAAAAGTCTCGCCCTGCGGACCGGCAGGCAAAAGGACATACCACGCTGCCGCCGCGCCGCCGGCCAGCAGCAGAAAGAAAAACAGGAACCCCCGGATAGCCGCGCCGGAACCCTTCTTTTTTCGCGAACCCCGCCGGCGTGACCTCAATTCGTACTACTCCCGATCTCATTCAAGGATTGGATGCCTTTTCCTCTGTGCGGATTCCAATCTTCGATTGTAATTTGACGATTCGGGTGGGCTGAGCTATTACAGCGTCGCTGGCAAAAGTTCAAGGCGCAATCTGTGCGGCTGGCCTGGCTGTAAGCTAAATCTAGCGACTTACCCGCTTTGCCAAGGAGTTCTTAACTGCAAACCGCCCCCGCACCGCGTTACCTTGGTCTCGACGTCGGCTCGAAGCGGATTGGCGTGGCTGTTTCGGATGAGCTGGGGCTGACCGCGCAGCCGGTGCTGACGCTGACGCGCAAGCGGAACCCGCGGGAGGATATGCGGTCCCTGGCGAGGCTTTGCCGGCGGTTTGGCTGCGCGGGAATTGTGGTGGGCGATCCGCTGCATCTCTCCGGCGAAGCGAGTGCGCAGGCTGCAAAGACGAGGACATTTGCCGAAGAGTTGGGGCAAATGGCCGGTTTGCCGGTGCATCTTTGGGACGAACGGCTGACGAGCCGCGAGGCGCACGCGATTCTTTATGCCGCGGGCAAGAGCCGGCAGGAGCACAAGCCGCTTGTGGACCAGGTAGCGGCGGTGCTGATACTTCAGTCGTTTCTCGACGCTCGTCTGGACCGAAGGCCCGGCTCGGAAAACGAAGACCCTCAATCCGATGTCGCACCTCAGGCGACATCGGATTGACAGCGATCATCATATAATTATGGTTTCAGGGTTTCACCCGTCCACTTGGATTCCAGGATGGTTTTCAAGAGGGGCGGACCTCATCAACGCGGCGGAACTCACAGACAAGACAGGATGCATGTTCTGGCGGAGCGCCTGGGCAATTGGCGCCGCAGGGAATTTCGGCTCTTGCAGCCTGTGTGAATGCCGTCCGCAACGGGAAACGAATGACTGAGCACATCAAGAAGCAACTCCTGGAAGAGATCGCGAAGCTGGAACATGAACTGGCCCACGAGCTACCCGTCGAGATCAAGAAGGCTGCCTCACTCGGCGACCTCTCGGAAAACGCCGAGTATCACATGGCGAAGCAGCGGCAGGTCTTCGTCAATGCACGCCTCGGCCAGGTGAAAAAGCGCATGGCCGAGCTTTCGCTCGTGAATCTGGCCAATATTCCCAAAGACAAGATCGCCTTCGGTTCGACGATTACCGTGTATGACACGACCAAGGACGAGGAGATCATCTACAAGCTGGTGACCAGCGAGGAGTCCGACGTGTCGAAGGGGCTGATCTCGACGACTTCGCCGATCGGGCGGGGATTGATCGGGAAAAAGGTGGGCGACACCGCGACCGTAGTGACACCCAACGGCAAGCGCGAGCTGGAGATTTTGAAATTGATCACGATTCACGACGAAGTAGGGGAATAGCGTGGCATCTACCTGGACCAGCGCCTTTGGCCGCGGCTGCGGCTGGCTGCTCGACCGCATTGTTCACGGACTTTCGCTGACGCGGATATCGCCCAATGTGCTCACCTTTATCGGTCTGATCATCAATATTGGCGCGGCTTTCTTCTTTGGACATGCCAATGCCACCAATGCCGGACGGATGTTCCTCTACGCGGGACTGGTGATCATCGGCGCCGGAATCTTTGACATGGTGGATGGACGGGTCGCGCGGCGCACGAATCAGGTGACGGTTTTTGGCGCGTTCTTTGATTCCGTAATCGACCGCTACTCGGATGTTGTGCTGTTTTTTGGACTGATCGTCTACTACGCACGGGTCAATCACTTCCGCTATGTGGTGCTGGTGGCGTTTGTGATGGTCACCTCGTTGATGGTGAGCTATACCCGGGCGCGGGCGGAAGCGCTGATCGGCTCGTGCAAGGTTGGCTTCATGGAGCGGCCGGAGCGGATCGTGCTGATCATTCTTGGCGCGCTCTTCAATCACTGGGGCGTGATGGCTCCGGTGTTGTGGGTACTTGCGGTTCTGTCGACGATCACTGTGATCAACCGCATCACCTACACCTACTCGAACACCAAGCAGATGGCGCCGCTCAATTAGGTTCACAGACGGAAAGCAGAGTCTATGATAAGGCGACGTCCGCGTGGTTCGAATCGACAGAAAGTTGAGTGATATTCATGAGCCACACTCCTGATTCCACAGCTTCCGCCCCCGTCCCTGGCAGGATCGAACGAAGCGATGCCGAATGGCAGGCTTTGCTGAGCCCCGAGCAATACCACGTTCTGCGGCAAAAGGGCACAGAACGGCCCTTTACCGGTGCGCTTACGCAGAACCATGAGACTGGCGAGTACATGTGCGCCGGCTGCGGAGCGACGCTCTTCGGCAGCGATGCCAAATTCGATTCAGGCTGCGGATGGCCCAGCTTCTACATTCCGGCGGATTCAAAGGCGATCACGGAACACGAGGATCTGAGCTACGGAATGCGTCGCATCGAAGTAACCTGCGCGCGGTGCGGTGGGCATCTGGGCCATGTCTTCCCGGATGGGCCGAAGCCGACCGGTCTGCGCTACTGCATCAATTCCGCTTCGCTCACATTTGAGAAGAAATAATCGGTCGCAAAAATGCAGCCCCTATTCGCCAGGTCTTCCAGCGAGCCAGGGGCTGCATTTTCTCTTTTTGGAGCGTCTCGCTGAACGTTCCGAAGGCTACGCCTTGGCGACTTTGCCGCTCTTGATGCAGTTGGTGCAGACGCGGATGCGCTTGGCTGCTCCGTTGACCAGGGCGTGGACGGCCTGGAGATTTGGGCTCCAGCGGCGCCGGGTTACGTTGTGGGCGTGGGAGATGTTATTGCCAAACTGCGGACCTTTGCCGCAAACGTCGCATACCTGTGCCATTGCTCGACTCCAAAATCCTCAAAAGTGTTCCCGCATCGGGATCGGGACGGTCGCGAAGACGCTGTCTACTTTCGCGTCGGAGCGTATCTCGCTCTGGGCAAACCTTCAAGGCTGCCACAACGCAGAAAGACGCGGCTCACAGACCTGCTGCCGAACCCTTAGTATACCCGGAAATCGGCTTTCGGCAAAGGGCCGGCCCCGCAGCGGCAGCTCGGTATGGGAATTGTCTGCCATCCGCGCTAACACTAAGCCGGGAGTCTTATCCCTCCTTTATACGATTGAGAGTGTACTGGTAGGAGAAGTGGGGGTTTGGTCAAGCCGAAACAAAGTGGACACACACGATTCAATCCACCAGAAGGCTATTTCGAATCCAAGCCACATGAGAGCTGAATGGGCCGCCGGCAGCTGGATCAACGAAACTCCCCTTGTATCGAAATGCCTGGTCCGTCCCGCAACGGCAGCCGACATGCCGGATGTCACCGCTATCTATGCCCAGTTCGTCACAACAAGTACGGCGACATTCGAGACGGTAGTGCCGGATGAGCCTGAGATGCGGCGGAGGCGGCAAGCCGTTCTGGATCGCGATCTACCCTACTTGGTAGCGGAGCTCGAAGGTTATATCGTGGGCTTTTGTTACGCCTCACAATTCCGGCCTCGCCAGGGCTATCGTTTTACGGTCGAAGACTCCATCTACGTGCGTCCCGATTGCATCGGCCACGGGGTCGGCAAAGCTCTTCTGGGTAGGTTGATCTCAGAATGTCAGGCGAAGGGCTGTCACTCGATGGTTGCCTGCATTTGCGGGGTGAATGTGCCGTCGGTGGCCTTGCACGAGTCGCTCGGATTTCAGCAGGCCGGTTTACTGCCGGAAGCAGGGAATAAATTCGGCGAATGGCTTCGCCTGTTGATCATGCAGCGCCCCTTGCAGTGAGACGCTGCCATTTCTCCCTCGGACGAAACCCTCCGCCAATTCCTCAGGAATGCTTTCTTTGTGTCCTTGGTTCAATGTTTGGCAAAAAGCCAGTGAGCAGGCCAATCGCCGGCAGGTAGGCGCATAGCTGGTAGACGTAGACGATGCTGGTCATGTCGGCGATTTTGCCGAGAACTGCAGCGCCGATGCCGCCCATTCCGAAGGCGAAGCCGAAGAACAAGCCCGAGATCATGCCGACGCGGCCAGGAACGAGTTCCTGCGCGTAGACCAGGATCGCCGAAAAGGCCGAGGCGATGACGACGCCGATGATCACACTGAGAATGCCGGTCCAGAACAGGTTGGCGTAGGGCAAGAGCAGCGTGAAGGGCAAGACGCCCAGGATTGAGCACCAGATGACGTATTTGCGGCCGATCTTGTCGCCGATAGGGCCACCGATCAGGGTTCCGGCGGCGATCGCTCCAAAAAGCAGGAAGAGATGCAGTTGCGAGCTGGCTACGGACACGTGAAAGCGGCTGATCAGGTAGAAGGTGTAGTAGCTGGTGAGGCTGGCGATATAGAAATACTTCGAAAAGACCAGCATCATCAGGATGAAGAGGGCGAAGCCAACCTGCTTTCTGGAGAGGTTGTGGTGTTCGTGAGTCGCGGCGCGGCGCTGCAGGTGTTCGAGGCGGCCCTTGTACCAGCGGCCTACCCAGGTCAGGACGGCGATGGCGGTGATTGCGGCAAGCGAGAACCAGAGGACGCCGATCTGTCCGCGGGGCAGGATGATGAAGGCAGCGAGCAGCGGGCCGATGGCCGAGCCCGAATTGCCGCCGACCTGGAAGAACGACTGGGCGAAGCCGTGTTTTCCTCCTGAGGCCATGCGGGCGACCCGCGACGACTCCGGATGGAAGATGGCCGAGCCTATGCCGAAGAGAGAAGCGGCGATCAGCAGCAAAGTAAAGGTCGGCGCGAAGGCCAGGAGAACCAGGCCAATGAGGGTGCAGGTCATGCCGATGGGCAGCGACCAGGGCAGTGGGCGCCGATCCGTGAAGTGGCCGATAAATGGCTGCAGCAGCGAGGCGGTGATCTGGAAGGTCAGGGTAATCAGGCCGATCTGGCTGAAATTCAGATGAAACGAGGATTTCAGGATCGGGTAGATGGAGGGCAGCAACGACTGGATCATGTCGTTGAGGAGATGGCAGAAGCTGACGGCGGCGAGGACGCGAATCAGCGTCCCCTCGGGCGATGGGCCGGATGTGGGTCTCGGAGCCTGAACTTCGATGGTTGCGACAGGGGAATTGGTCATTCTGGATTGCTGGGTTAGATGGATCCCCAGGCTTCATTCTAGCTTTCGATGGGCGAGCGCAGTGTGAGGATGCGGTGATTGACGTTGGGGAAACAAAGACGATACACTACCTTAGTTTGGCGATTCTGCCTGTAGCCCTGTTGTCAGCACTCGTCCGGTGAATTTTGAATATGGACTTGAGTGTTGCCAGGGTGAGCATGTGTTTGCCCATTCAATCAGGTTTGAAGGATGCGCGCCCCAATCAATATTGGCTTGAGCGGCAGCGCTGGAGGTTCTATGTACGCTGTAATTCGTACCGGTGGCAAGCAGTACCGGGTCGCCCCAGGCGATGTCGTCAAGATTGAAAAGGTAGAGACCGCGGATTCGGAAGCCCAGACGGTCGAGTTCTCCGATGTGCTGGCAGTTTCCGGCGAGCCGGGCACGATTGCCAAGCCTGCGAGCGCCAAGGTTACGGCTGAAGTGATCGGCGACGGTCGCCATGCGAAGATCCTGGTCTTCCACCTGAAGCGGAAAAAGCAGTACAAGAAGCTGCAGGGACATCGCCAGGCATTCACCGAGGTGCGCATCAAGACCATTGAGGTTGATGGCGTTCCCTACGGGGCGGCTGTTTAGGCTGCCAACTGAAAGAACAGAAGTTCTGGACTTTAGAAAGGATTTACTCGAATGGCACACAAAAAAGGCGGCGGTAGTTCAACAAACGGACGCGACTCAAATGCCCAGCGGCTGGGTGTGAAGGCCTTTGGCGGCCAGGTTGTGACCGGCGGCACGATCATCGTTCGGCAGCGTGGAACACCGATCAAGCCGGGAGTCAATGTCGGCATCGGCAAAGACGATACGCTCTTCGCCAAGATCAGCGGAACGGTGCAGTTCCGGGATCGCGGCAACAAGGGGCGATTCGCATACGTAGAGCCCTTGGCTGCAGAGTAAGCGCGGCCAGCACTTTATCGGCGGTTGAAAGAAGAACAGGCCGGAACCCATCGGGTTTCGGCCTGTTTTGTTGCTCATCGACTGCGGGATGGTTACGATTCGGATTCCTTGCTCTTGAGGGTGCGGGTAAAGGCGCGCTCAACGACCTTCTCGACGTCCACCAGGAAGAAGCTCGGGGAGGGCTGCACGGCGACCTGGGTACCCTTGTGGCCGAGCGCCGAAGCAATCTGATCCCACTTGTAGATGGCGGAGTTCACCGGAACTGTCACTGTCTTGCGGGCGGGCTCGGGCAGAGCGGAGTATGCGAGCCAGATTCCGAGTGTTAGTGCAGAACAAGCTTCGAAGGCCGATTGCACCGCGGGGGTAGCCGCCAACTGCAACATGGTAACGATGGACTCGGTGCAGTCGATTGCCGCCATCATCCCCAATCCGATGGCGAAGCCCAAGGGGCGGCTGCGCGGCGAAAGGCCCATGGCCCGCATGCATAGCAGAAGCAGCGCGAGCAGGCAGAGTTCCGTCGCCCCAACACAGCGCAAAAGCTGTAGGCCCACCTTCGAAACCATCAGCGGTCCAAACGTAGAAGTGAAGGTCGTCGCGGTCACAAGGGTGGAAGCGATCGCGGCCCAGGTGAAGATCGTATTGCCCATTCGCGCCAGTCCTGGGAGCGGCGCCATCGCCTGCCGATAGACGTCCAGGCAACTGAGGAAGAGGAGGCCTGCGGAGACGATGCAACTTATCCAGTAGACTGCGAAATAGATTTTCGTGTAGACCGCAGGGGTCGCCAGCAACGGGCCGTAAAGCAGGATCTCAATGATTACCGCAGTAATTGCCCGGACTGACAGATAGGAGAACATCCAGGGATAGTGCTTACGAACACTCGGCCGGGAAAACGTCGCACAGACCGCGATGGACAGCAGTGCATCGAGGTTGATAGTGATCGTATGAGCGAGGGACCAATTCATGCGGCGGCTCCGGGCCATCCTTGAAGTACCCCTAGAATAGCGCGTTTCCCGGATGCCGCCTAACCAATAAGGTAATCGCTCGGTAGCACTTTCGTGCTACCGAGAAGTCTAGTCATTTGCTGGATTTAGCGGATGGGAGGGCAGGAGGAATGGAACGGGTCGCAGGTAGGCATCGGTCCACCGCCGCCTGGAACGCTGCTCGGGGTGACGGAGGCAATCGTGGCAGTGGCGGGCGATGAGTTTCCGGCAAAGGCTGCGGCGATGATGAGAGTCAGAGCGAACATCCGAATAATCAGCTTCATAGATAGGTCTCCTTTGAAAGTTGTACGTCGGGTATGTTTATCTACCTGGGTTAGGATATAGATTGCAATCTCTATTAGAGTCCACTGATTTCCGCGTAATTAGAAGGTAATCAACAGAAGAGTTACCTGGCACAATGTCTCAGGTAACTCGATATGGATGACCTGAAACTATCGAAAGGCCTGAGAAACTCGCATTCTGCGAGTACCGAACTCCTCCATGACACGTTACCGCATCGTTCCTCGCTCAGGCGCGCCCGTGATAAAATGTACCTAGCAGGCGGTCCGAAATCCTTGTTCCAGAGCCGCAGTTTTCCGGTCGCTCACGGATGCTTGCGGTTCATCCAGCGACGTGTGTGCGTCAATTCCTTCGGCGCATATGACTGATAACGCTTCAGGAGACAGATCGGATTCAACGCCTTTCGCAAAAGGTCTGATTAAGCGAGCCTATGTCCACGAACAATCTTTTTGATGATTCCTCATCCGGCGCAACCCCTGCCAATAGTGGCAGCTACACAAGTGACAACATCAAGATCCTGGAGGGGCTGGAGGCGGTCCGGCTGCGTCCGGCGATGTATATCGGCTCAACCGGAGAGATGGGCTTGCATCACCTCGTGTATGAGGTGGTCGATAACTCGGTTGACGAGGCGCTGGCCGGCTACGCGACGGGCATCGAGGTGATCATCCATTTCGACAATTCAGTCACGGTTGTCGATGATGGCCGCGGCATCCCGGTGGATATGAAAACCCTGCCCAATGGGGAACAGATGCCCGCCGTGCAGGTGGTTTTGACCAAGCTGCACGCAGGCGGCAAGTTCGATGCCTCGACGTACAAGGTTTCGGGCGGCTTGCACGGGGTAGGCGTGAGCTGCGTCAATGCGCTCAGCCAGGAATTCAACGTTGAGATCTGGCGCGACGGGTATACCTACGAGCAGGACTATTCCTGCGGCGATCCGACCTCGGCGCTGCGACAGACCGGCACAAGCAAGCGGCGCGGAACCAAAGTGCACTTTCTGCCGGATCGAACGATTTTCACGGTCACCGAGTTCAACTACGACACACTCGCGCAGCGTCTTCGCGAACTGGCCTTCCTGAACAAGGGGCTGGGAATCACGCTCACGGATGAGCGTGCGGTGGACCCCAAAACCGGCGAGGCAAAGCGCACGGAGTTTCGCTATGCCGGTGGCATTGCCGAGTTCATCAAGCACCTGAACAAAGGCAAGGCTGTGCTGCATGAGAAGCCGATCACCATGGAAGCCAGCCGGGATGGCGTAGAGATCGACATTGCTCTCCAGTACAACGACGGCTACTCGGATACGGTGTTCAGCTTTGCGAACAACATCAATACGGTGGATGGCGGAACCCATCTTTCCGGCTTCCGAACATCGCTGACGCGGACGATCAATGCGATTGGGCAATCGCTGGGACTGTTCAAGGACCTGAAAGAAAACCTCTCCGGCGACGATGTGCGTGAGGGGTTGGTGGCTGTTGTCAGCGTGAAGCTTCCGCAACCGCAGTTTGAGGGCCAGACCAAGGGCAAGCTGAACTCGGATATCGCCGGCATCGTTCAGGCCTTCGTCAACGAGCGGCTGGGTGGATTCCTGGAACAGAATCCGCAGATTGCCAAGAAGATTATTGCCAAGGCGATCGACGCGGCCCGCGCTCGCGAGGCAGCACGCAAGGCCCGCGACCTGACCCGGCGCAAGGGCGCGTTGGACGGCGGCGGCTTGCCGGGCAAACTCGCAGACTGCTCGGAGCGCAATCCCGAGCGCTGCGAATTGTACCTGGTCGAGGGCGAATCCGCAGGCGGAACGGCCAAGCAGGGGCGCGATCGTCGTTTCCAGGCGATTCTGCCGCTGAAGGGCAAGATCCTCAATGTCGAAAAGGCCCGCTACGACAAGATGCTGGGTCACGAAGAAATCCGCGCCATGATCACGGCGCTGGGCTGCGGCATCGGCAAGGACGATTTCGACCCTGCCAAGCTGCGCTATCACCGCATCATTCTGATGACTGACGCCGACGTGGACGGATCGCACATTCGCACGCTGCTGCTGACTTTCTTCTTCCGCCACATGACGGAACTGATCAAGCGGGGCCATGTGTATATCGCCCAGCCGCCACTCTTCAAAATCAAGAAGGGTCGCTTCGAGCAATACGTCAAGGATGAACGGGAACTCAACACTGTCGCAGTCAAGCGCGCCTCGGAAGGCATCTCAATCCGCCATGGCGAAGGCGCCGAATTGATCGACGGCGCAATTCTGACCCGCTTTATCGGACATCTGGAAGAGTATCTGGGATTCCTGGGTAAGGTGGACAAGCGCATCCGCAACGAGAAAATCACCGAATTGCTCGCCAGGATGGAGTTTACGAAGCGGGCGGATTTCGTCTCGACAGAAGAGTCGGCAGTCCCATCCAAGCTGATTGAGTTGCGCGCCGCGCTGGAGCCACTCTCGGAGCAGTTTCAATTCCGTGCCCTGGGTGAGCCGGAACGCGATGAGGAGCATCAGACCTGGTCATTGAGCTTCACGGATGTGCAGGGAACAGTGCGCCGTATCGACTGGGCCTTGGCTGCGAGCGCGGAATACAAGCAGATGATGGTGAAGTACGCCCTGATCAAGGATCAGCTGGAGCCTCCGTTCCTGATTGAATATGCCGGCAAGAGCGCGGCTGAAGTGGTACAGGATGAGGCGGATGCAGAAGCCGAGGCGGCAGCGGAACCCGTTGAAGCAGTGGCCGCGAAGGCGCCGAAGAAATCCGCCAGGGCCAATCGCGAACCGGTCGAGAAGCAGAGCGCCCGGGAACTCTTTGAGTACGTCGTCGAGCAGGGCAAGAAAGAGTACCAGGTGCAACGCTACAAGGGTCTGGGCGAGATGACCGCGCCGCAGCTCTGGGAGACGACCATGGACCCGGCGGTTCGTACTCTCTTGAGCGTGAAGCTGGAAGACATTGCCGAAACCGAGCATATCTTCACAACGCTGATGGGGGAAGATGTCGAGGCGCGGCGCAAATTCATTGAAGACAATGCCTTGGACGTCAAGAATCTGGATATTTAGGAGCCTGGCGCTGAAATCAGGAAGTGTAAGCTCGAGCTTCTAGGAAGCCGGACATCCATCGTCGATTGCGGTCGTGTCACCGCCATTCCGTCCCCCCTGCGTTTTCGGATTGGGAACGGAATGGCGGCCCAACCAACCGGAACTCGAAATCGCTGGGCCGTACTCGGGGTTGGAAACGTGGTTTGGGCTATTGGTGTCAACTGAGTCGTGGTCTTTACCCGACGGAGAAACACGTCGGTAAACGCGAGAGAACTTCCCGCTACAAAGGTTCTGGCTGGAAATAGCTAGCGAAGGCTCTCAGTTCTCACGCGCGGCGGCTTCCAACGCGTGCAGGTCCATCTTGATCATCCCCATCATGGCTTCCATAGCTCTGGGGTGACTGATCAACTCGCCAATATTGCGTGGCACAATCTGCCAGCAGAGGCCGAAGCGGTCTGTGAGCCAGCCACAGGCCATGGGCTTGCCGCCTTCGATCAACTTGTCCCAGTAGCTGTCGATCTCTTCCTGGGAGTCGCATCGGACAAAGAACGAGAACGCGGAGTTGAGCTGATACGCAGGGCCGCCGTTGAGGAAGACCATCTCCTGGCCCTCAAGCTCGATCGTGATCGTGGCAATCTTGCCCACGGGCCAGGGACCGACCCCTTTGGAACGCAACTCATCGAGCTTGCGTGCGTGCGGAAAGACGCTCAGATAAAACTCAGCGGCGTCTTCGGCGTTGTCATTGAACCATAGGAACGGCGCAAGTTTGTTCATGGCTGGCATGGTACCAGACAGGAGGTCACTAGCAAGAGGACTTTCGGATACCAAACTTACTGAAACTGGCGCATGCAAGAGCACAGCGCAAAGCTGGATCGAGCTGCAACGGTGCACAGGGCGGAGCGCCAAAGCGCCCCGCCGCTGGACATACCGAATTACAAGCAGGACATGTGCGGGAAAACCCGCTTAACGCCGGCCTCCGCCACCGCCTCCGCCGTGGAAGCCTCCGCCAGCGAAGCCGCCGCCAACGTAGCCCCGGCCACCGTAGCCGCCGCCGTAGAAGCCGCGTCCATAAAATCCGCCGCCGTAGAAACCCCAGCCGAACGGGCTCCAAAAGGGATCCATGCCGACGAAGGTATATCCGTCGAAATACGGGTTCCAGTACCAGCCTGGAGCAAAGCCGTTATACCCATATTCCCCAGCGATTTGGGTGTTGGCCTGGGCCAGATACTCCGACCGCAGGCTGCTCCAGTTGTATAGTTCGTCGGTCGCGATGTGCGTATCGAAGCTCGCGGGCTTGAAGTGAGCCGCCGTGTCAAAGGTGAACTCATGATGTCCCTTCACCACGACCCAATGGTTTTCGTGGGTGGCGACGGCGGCCTTGCCATCAAAGACCCGCACGGATCCGCGGTCGGCATCGAACTCATAGAAACCCGGCTTCACCAGTTGTGTCGGGATGCCTTTTACCACGATCTGGAGGATGTTTTGCGGGAAAATTTGATCGACCTCGACGGAAGCCCGGCCACTATCCAGCTGTACGACGGTATTGATCAGATCCGGCGAGACCATTCTTGCGGAGCTGAAGTCGTCCAGGCGAAAAAATACACCCGGTGTCAGTAGCATCTCAACTTTGCCATTGCTTGTAGCGAGCGTGTTGCCGGCCGCAACTTCCATGGGGCCGATGTCTGAGGCACGTAGCGAAATTGGCCGGCCGCTGAGCGTCGCTGAGCCTTCAACGTAATTCAGCGTTCCTGGACGGACGGGAGGGTTGGCATTCTGCGCCAGACTTGTAGACGCGAATAGAACCGGCAAAGAAAATACCGAAAGAAAAAAAGTAAGTGCCCTGGATTTAGTAACCATTCCTAAAACCTCTATAGCTATAGATGCCAATAGATAAGAAATGTTGCGGTGGGAATCAGAGCGACCTCAAGATCGTCTCCGGCGCGGCATAGTCTATCTATTAGCAGACGCCCCGTCACGGCAAAGAGTTTCAGCCCTAAATCTGAGAGGATGTTGCGAGGAGCCTGTCAGGCGGCTTCCTTGAGGAATCGAAGCCGACTATGAAGCTGCCAAACGGCAATGCAGCAATTATTGAGATGACGAAAATTCGAGACTACTGCCTGAATCCGGCTCATCCGCTAGGCCGGCATAAAGCGCGTGTCTTTCTGTCAGCATTGGGGTTGACGGCGGCTGATTCGGTGGAACTCTCTGGTGTACTGAAAACCGACGCGAAGGACGGAGATGTTGCGGTTGGCGAATCCGATGAACATGGGAACCGGTTCATAATAGACTTTGATTTGGATGCGGAACGGGAGAACCGCAAGAATTCGAAGCTGCTGGATTTTACGAACGAACGAATCCATCCCGCGATTTCTTACCTGCTACGTTCTTTGAGGAGAGGGCTATGTCACAACTGGAGCTTCTGTCTGTGGTCGCACTGCTGCAGGATCAGCCCGAACAAGGGTTGATGCGAGGCCAGGTGGGAACCGTCGTCGAGGTTCTTACTCCTTCTACCGTGCTAGTTGATTTCAGCGACCAGGAAGGACGCTCCTACGCAATCAAGGCTCTGAACCCGGATCTACTGATTCGTCTGCATCACCGCTCGCTTGAACAGGTAGCATAAGCCAAGAATCGACTGGATCTGCGCTCGCCCCGATCTTCCGCCTTTCCCCGATGCGGTGAAAAAGCGCCGCTGAACCTGCAATCATAGGCTCTTAGAATGCATTTAAATCAAGTAGAGGCCCGCGTGCTCGGCGCACTGATTGAGAAAGAAATCACAACTCCCGAGTACTATCCGCTTTCTCTCAACGCGCTCATCAACGCATGCAACCAGAAAAACAACCGTGAGCCGGTGATGACCCTCGATGAAGTTGAGGTGCGCCAGGCGCTGCATGGCCTTGAAGACGAGCACCTCGCAGGCCCTGTCCGCGGAGATGGCCGCGTTGCCAAGTTCGAGCACCACTGCCAGGAAGTCTTCAACTTCACCCGTGGGGAAATCGCCGCTCTCTGTGTACTGCTTCTGCGCGGCCCACAAACGCCCGGCGAGCTGCGCGGACGCACCGAGCGCATGTACCGATTCGACGAGCTGAGCGATGTGCAAAGCGTGCTGCAGCGCCTGATGACCCGCGAGCCTGCGCTGGTGAAAGTTTTGTCCCGGCAGCCTGGAACCAAGGAAGCGCGCTACGCCCATCTTCTTTCTGGCGACGTGCAGGGCTTTGAACCGGCATCGTCGTCTGCATATGCCTCGTCAACCTCCACGAGCTCGCAGGCGACTGACGATCCGGAACTCAGGGAACGCGTCACCCAGCTTGAATCGGAAGTCGCGGATCTTACGCGTGAACTGGGTGACCTGCGCGAGCAGGTCGAGCGCATCTCCAGGCTTCTTGAATAGCCAGCCGGAACGATTTGCGTTTGCAGGGCAGCGGAGAATTTGAGACGATCCTTTGCAGCACCGCGTCTCCAATCGACATGTACTCCGGAGTTTCCGTGACATCCCAGAAGATCGCAAGTATTCTCTCGTCAAAACGCAGGACGATCCCGGCCATTTTGCTGGCTCTATTCGTATTGGGCACGTCGGCTTATGCCTTTCAGATCAAACTGCCGTTCGAGAAAAAGAAGAAGCCCGCCCCTGCCGCGCCCGCCGCTCCGCCCGCCGACACGATCCAGAAATACGAGCCGCTGGTTGATCCGGAAAA
>Ga0302326_10007805_pt1 | contig 23725 bp, 19 predicted proteins | sample Palsa_T0_3_FD_202264 | JGI IMG/M metagenome (GOLD analysis project Ga0302326, IMG submission 202264) | Peat permafrost microbial communities from Stordalen Mire near Abisko, Sweden - Palsa_T0_3 | ecosystem: Environmental > Terrestrial > Soil > Palsa > Peat permafrost | place: Sweden: Abisko... | reverse complement strand
ATTTGCGGACGACGGATGTGACGGGCGTGGCGGAGTTGCCGGAAGGCACGGAGATGGTGATGCCGGGGGACAATGTGAGCCTGGTGATCGAGCTGATCACGCCGGTGGCGATGGAAAAGGGCTTGCGGTTTGCCATTCGCGAAGGCGGACACACGGTAGGCGCCGGAACCATCGCGGAGATTGTGCAGTAGAGGCAGGCCAGAAGTCAGAAATCGGAAGTAAGAATGCAGAAGTAGGCGCAGTAAAGCAGGCGGAGCAGAGGGCCGCATCCCGCGTGAGGTGCGAGCGTTGGACTGGTAGGTCACGAAGTTCGTGCTCGGGTTTGTCGGCCTACCGGTTCTCTGGTTTTTGGGTCCGATTGTGAGCGGCTTGGTCGAACTCTGGCGGGTCTGGAGCGGGAAAGACAAAACCCGCACGCGGACCGGCAAGCGCGAGGGTATGTTGTGAGGTTGTTTGAGCTAAGAGCTAGAAGCTAGGAGCTGTATTTATGCCCCGAGAAATTGTTACGTTGCAATGCGGCGATTGCAAAGAGCGGAATTATTCGACCACCAAGAACCGGAAGACGACGACAGAACGCCTGGAGTTCAAGAAGTTCTGCAACCGTTGCCGCAAACATACGCCGCATAAAGAAGTGAAGTAGATTTGGTAATTGGGCAATTTTGTAATTTGGCAATCGAAAACCCAGCGGCATCGGGTTTTCAAATTGCCAAATTACTCAATTACAAAATTGCTCAATGGTTTTAGGGGCGTAAGCTCAACGGTTAAACTGCCGGTCTCCAAAACCGGACTTGGGGGTTCGAATCCCTCCGCCCCTGCCAGAATTTGGAAGGACGCCGGGAAAGGGCCAGAAGCCGTATTGGGAGTGGAGACAAAGAAGATGGCAAACTCAATCGCACCCGCCCGGGAGAATTTCGGAGACCGGCTCAAATCCTGGCCGGAGCGAATCAAGTCGTTTTACAACGACGTGCGCACCGAGATGCGCAAGGTCACGGCGCCGTCGTGGAAGGAAGTACGCGCCACCACCGCGGTAGTGGTGGTCACGGTATTCATTTTCGGAGTGTATTTTTTCATAATCGACAACGTGATCCAGAGGGGCGTTAAGTTCTTGTACGACTATTTCGGAAGTCACTGAGGCAAGATCGCGCGGGGCGGAGTTTAAACTTGATCATGCAGGACGAAGAAAAAAAAGAAGCTGCGGCAGGCGAGGAGCAACCGCCGAGCCCGGATGGCGTAGCCGCAAACAGCGAGCCGCCCCGCAACCCGAACATGAAGTGGTACATCATCCACTCGTATTCCGGGTTTGAGCGCAAGGTGAAAGAATCGCTGGAGTCCCGCGTGGTCGCCTTCGGACTGCAGGAAAAGATCGGCAAAGTGCTGATCCCGACCGAGTCGGTCACCGAAGTGCGCGGCGGCAAGAAGTACACCTCGGAACGCATGTTCTATCCCGGCTATGTGCTGGTGGAAATGGATATGGATGATCACGTCTGGCATGTGGTGAAGTCCACGCCGCGCGTGACCGGATTCGTGGGCACCGGGCAGCAGCCGACGCCGCTTTCCGACGAAGAAGTGCAGCACATTGTCTACAAAGTGGCCGACAGCCGCGAGAAGCCCAAGCTGAAGGTCAAGTTCGAGAAGAATGAGACCGTGCGCATTTCGGAAGGGCCATTTGCGACCTTCCAGGGCATTGTGGATGAAGTGAATGAAGACCGCGAGACTTTGAAGGTGATGGTCACGATTTTCGGGCGCTCTACGCCCGTGGAGTTGGAGTTCAACCAGGTGGAGAAGGTGGCGTAAGGAATTTAGTAATTGGGTAATTCTGTAATTTGGTGATTGAAACCCCGAAGGAAATCTTAGATGGCAAAGAAAGTTACAGGTTTCGTGAAGTTGCAGATCGCGGCGGGCAAGGCGACTCCGGCGCCGCCGGTGGGTCCGGCACTGGGGCAGGCGCAGATCAACATCATGGAGTTCTGCAAGCAGTTCAACGCCCGGACGAACCAAAAAGAGATGGAGGGATTGATCATCCCGGTTGTGGTGTCGGTTTACAGCGACCGGTCATTCACCTTCATCACCAAGACACCGCCGGCTTCGATTCTGCTCAAGCGCGCTGCTGGCATCGCCAAGGGATCGGGCACGCCGAACAAGGACAAGGTTGGCAAAGTTACTTTGAAACAGGTCGAGGACATCGCTAAGCAGAAGATGCCCGATTTGAACGCCGCTTCGGTTGATACTGCGATTAAGAGTATTCGTGGTACGGCGCGGTCTATGGGCATTGAAGTGGTTGGGTAGCCTCTGCGTGGTTAGATTTCGCGGACAAGGGTGCCCGCGCAACACAGGCAGTTTGGTCGCAAATTACTACGGCTCATCGGAACCACGCTGAGCGGTGGGAGGCGAGGAAAGTGAAATGAAAAAAGAAGGAAAGAACATCGCCAAGGCGCACGCGGGAGTCGAGAAGCGCCCGTATACGCTGCAGGATGCGGTCCCGCTTCTTCAGAAAGTCAAGTTCGCGAAATTTGACGAAACCGTCGAGATTACGTTGCGTCTGGGGGTTGATCCGAAGCACGCTGACCAGATGGTGCGCGGCACGGTGGTGTTGCCGCACGGGTTGGGCAAGTCGAAAAAGGTCCTGGTGATTGCAACCGGCGACAAGATCAGAGAAGCTGAAGCCGCGGGCGCCGATTTCGCGGGCGGCGAAGAAATGGTCGAGAAAATCACCAAAGAAAACTGGACTGACTTCGACGCGCTGATCGCCACTCCGGACGTGATGAAATCCGTCGGGCGTCTGGGCAAGATTCTCGGGCCCAAGGGACTAATGCCGAATCCGAAGACTGGCACGGTGACGGTTGACGTGGCCAAGGCGGTGCAGGAGGTGAAGGCCGGCAAGGTGGAGTTCCGCACCGACAAAACGGCGCTGGTGCACTGCCCCGTGGGGAAAATTTCTTTCTCGCCGGATAAGTTGATCGAGAACGCGACGGTGCTGATCACCAGCGTGATCAAGGCCAAGCCGTCGGTGGCTAAGGGCAAGTACATCAAGGGCTGCACGCTGAGTTCGACTATGGGGCCGGGCATTCTGCTGGATACGTCGCCGATTGAGACTGCGGCCAAGGCGTAGGAGCATAGCCGGCTGTGCCGGACAGCCGGGAGCGGCCGTCCCCACATCACATCAAGATCAGAAGGATTGGACAATGCCAGTAACGAAAGCACGAAAGAAGGAACAGGTCGAGAAGCTCAGCGCGGACCTGAAGAATGTTTCCAACGCGGTCGTGGCTACCTACAGCAAGCTGACCGTGGCTAAAGACTACGAACTGCGCAAGGCTCTGCGCGGCGCGGGCGCGAAGTATCAGGTGGTGAAGAACACCCTGGTGGAGCGCGCGGCCAAAGGCACCAAGATCGAGGAAGGTCTGAAAAACCTGGCCGGTGTGACCTCCATCGCCTACACCACGGGGGACCCAGTGGCCATGGCTAAGGCGCTCACCAAGTACGCCAAAGACACTCCGGAGTTCACTTTCAAGGTGGGCGTGGTCGAGGGCCGAGTGATCTCGATCAAGGAGATCGAAGCGCTGGCCAGCATGCCCTCGAAACAAGAGTTGATGTCGAAGCTGTTGTTCCTGATCAACGCTCCGGCGCAGCGCTTGGTTACCGTGATGAGCGCCGTGGGACGCGACGTTGCGGTTGTGATCAGCCAAGGCGTGGAGAAGGGCAAATTCACAGCCGATGCGTCTGCTGAAGCGCAGGCTTGAGAGCTGGCGGGGCGCCGGCGCGACAAGGTTTCGGGATGGCGAAAGCCGTCCGAAGAGATTTGGTTATCAGAAGGTCAGGGGTTGCGCGGTTGAGATCCAGGCGTTGTCTGGCGCCGGGAAATGAGCCTGCCGCACTGGAAACCCGGCCCAAGGATAGCGAAATCAAGAATTCATAACTCAAAGAGTGGAGAAACTAACATGGCAGACCTGCAACAGTTGGAAGATTCGATCGTAGCCTTGTCGCTGTTGGACGCGGCACAGCTGGTGAAGAAGCTCGAAGAGAGGCTCGGCGTATCGGCCGCAGCCGCAGCCCCGGTCATGGTGGCGGGTGGCGGCGGTGCTGCTGCTGCGGCTCCGGCCGAGGAGAAGACGGAATTCAATGTCGTGCTGAAGGAAGTTGGCGCCAACAAGATCAACGTGATCAAGGCGGTGCGCGAAGTGACCAGTCTGGGCTTGAAGGAAGCCAAGGAGCTGGTGGATGGGGCGCCCAAGAGCATCAAAGAAGGCGTTTCCAAGGACGAAGCCGAAACCATCAAGAAGAAGTTTACCGAGGCTGGCGCCGTCGTCGAAGTGAAGTGACGCCGTTTAGCGGGCGTGAGCGAAGCGGGAGCCCGCTGGCGTCATCCTGAGCGTTCTTTGCGAAGCATCTCTCCCGGTGGTTGCCCGGAGCCGAGAACGCACTTCAAACGGTGCAAGTCAAGGAAATATTCACGTTCTAGTTGTGAAGCCGGGGCGGTGGTGTTAGCATCTATATAACACCGCTTCCCTTGGCCTCACTCATCGCGGGTGAGACCCGCAGGGAAGCTTGGGCACTGTTCCGTGGGCAGGCGGAACGGAAACGGCCGAAGGAAACTGGCGCGAAAGATTACAAACCAAGATTGGCGAAACGCCTTGCACGGCGTCTGCGGGAACACCTGTCCCTGCGGGCGCCTCGTCGTGTTTTCCGGGTTAAACAGGTTCGCAACAACGGCTTAAGCAGCGCGGCGCGATGGGCGCCCCACATTCCGCGGGTAATCGCAGCGCTCGGCTGCGCCTGACATTGGGAGTCTCTTGACGATGAAGAATAATGCCTTCCGTAAACGCTTTGATTTCTCAAAAATTCCAGCAACCATCCAGATCCCGAACCTGATCGAGGTTCAGAAGCGTTCTTACGACCGTTTTCTGCAGATGGACAAGCTGCCCAGCGAGCGCGAAGACGGCGGATTGCAGGCGGTGTTCCAGTCCGTCTTCCCGATCACCGACTTCCGCAACGTATCACAACTTGAGTTTGTGGATTACGCCATTGGTAACTGGGAGTGCAAGTGCGGCCACCTGAAGGGCTTGCATCACCTGCGCACCACTTGTAAGAACTGCGGCAATACGGTCATCACGGATCCGTTTCATCCGGGGGATGTGCTGTGCCAGAAGTGCGGCACCTACAACGCCAACACACCCGACTTTTGCAACAAGTGCGGCGACCCGGTCGGGCTGCAACTGAAATATGACGTGGCCGAGTGCGAGGAGCGCGGTATGACTTACTCCGCGCCGCTCAAGGTCACGATGCGCTTGACGATTTTCGATAAGGACGCCGAGACCGGCAACCGCTCCATCCGCGACATTAAGGAACAGGAAGTCTTCTTCGGCGATGTGCCGCTGATGACGCAGAACGGAACGTTCATCATCAATGGCACCGAGCGCGTGATTGTCAGCCAGTTGCACCGTTCGCCCGGAGTGTTCTTCGAGACCGCCAACAACCGCACTTACTTTCTGGGTAAGATTATTCCTTACCGCGGTTCCTGGGTGGAGTTCGAATACGACCAGAAGAATGTGCTCTACGTGCGCATCGACCGCAAGCGCAAGTTCCTGGGGACGATCTTCCTGCGCGCGCTCGGCCTGCGCTCGGGCGAGGATATTCTCCGCTCGTTCTATACGGTCGATCGCATTGCGATCAAAGACAAAAGGCTGTTCTGGACCCTCGACCCGGCCAGCGAGAAAGCCACGAACCTGCTGGGCATGAAGCTGGCGCACAGCATCAAGAACAAGTCGGGCGACGAAATTGCGCACTCCGGCCGCAAGCTGAACCCGCAAGTTCTAAAGGAAATCCAGAAGGCGAAGATCTCCGAGATAGAAGTCGATCTGACCGATCTTGAGGGGGCGTGGGCCGCCGCCGACGTGGTGGATACGACCACGGGCGAGGTGCTGCTCGAAGCCAACACCGAACTGAGCGCAGACAAAGTGTCGAAGATTCTCGACTCCGGCGTGGTGGAGATGAGCCTGTTCTTCCCCGAGCGTGACGATGTGGGCACGGTGATCAGCCAGACTCTGAAGCGCGATTCGGTGAAGACACCGCAGGAAGCGCTGATTGAAATCTATCGCAAGCTTCGTCCCGGCGATCCGCCGACGCTGGACACGGCCACGGCTCTGTTCCATGGCATGTTTTTCGATCCACGCAAGTACGATTTTTCTAAGGTGGGCCGGCTGAAGTTCAATATCAAGTTGTTTGAGAATCAGGACGCGACCAGTCTCGATAAGCGCACCCTCGATCCCGACGATTTCTACGCCACCATCGGCTACCTGCTGAAGTTGCGCAAGAGCATCGGATCGGTGGACGACATCGATCACCTCGGCAACCGCCGCGTGCGCGCGGTCGGCGAGTTAATGGAGAATCAGTTCCGGATTGGGTTAGTCCGCATGGAACGCGCCATCAAGGAAAAAATGAGCGTGTACCAGGAAATGTCCACGGCGATGCCGCACGACCTGGTCAACGCCAAGCCGGTGATGGCCGCGATCCGCGAATTCTTCGGATCGTCGCAGCTTTCGCAGTTCATGGATCAGACCAACCCGCTCTCCGAGATCACGCACAAGCGGCGTCTCTCCGCGCTGGGGCCGGGCGGCCTGTCGCGGGAGCGCGCCGGATTCGAAGTGCGCGACGTACATCCCACGCACTACGGGCGCATTTGCCCGATCGAGACGCCGGAAGGTCCGAACATTGGGCTGATCTCGTCGCTGAGCTGCTACGCCCGCATCAACGACTACGGCTTCATCGAATCGCCCTACCGCAAGATCAAGGCTGGCCGCGTGATCGATTATGTCACCGTGGTCAACACGGGAGACAGCGACTACAAAGTCGGCGATCACATGGAGAAGCATGAGATCGAGAAGATCAATGCGGACTTGAAAGAGAAGCGCAAGAAGCCCGCACAGATCGATCCGTTCTCGTTCTATCTTTCCGCGTGGGAGGAAGACCGGCACACCATCGCGCAGGCGAACGTGGAGCTTGACGACAAAGGCCGCATCACGGCCGAACTGGTCAACGCCCGCAAGGCCGGCAACTTCGTGCTGGTAAGCCGCGACGAAGTCGATTACGTCGACGTCAGCCCCAAGCAACTGGTTTCCGTCGCCGCCTCGCTTGTGCCGTTCCTCGAGCACGACGACGCCAACCGAGCTCTGATGGGCGCGAACATGCAACGCCAGTCCGTGCCGCTGCTCCGCGCGCAAGCGCCGATCGTCGGCACCGGAATGGAAGGCGTCACCGCGCGCGACTCGGGTGCGGTGGTTCTGGCCCGGCGCAACGGTATCATCGATTCGGTTGACTCCGACCGCATCATCGTGCGCGTCGAAGGCGAGCATCATCCCACGCAGCTTTCGCGTGAAGTGGGCAGCGACATTTACCAACTCACGAAGTTCAAGCGCTCGAACCAGAACACCTGCATCAATCAGAAGCCGGTGGTTAAGAAGGGACAGCGCGTGCTGAAGGGCGAGGTCATCGCCGACGGTCCTTGCACGGATCACGGCGAGCTGGCGCTCGGACGCAATGTGCTGGTGGCCTTTATGCCCTGGCGCGGCTACAACTTTGAAGACGCGATTCTCGTCTCCGAGAAGATGGTGAAGGACGACTATTACACTTCGCTGCACATCGAGGAGTACGAGATCGAAGCGCGCGACACCAAACTGGGTCCGGAGGAAGTTACGCGCGACATTCCCAACGTCAGCGAGTCCATGCTGCGTAATCTGGACGAAGCGGGCGTGATCCGCATCGGCGCCAGCATCAAGCAGGGCGACATCCTGGTGGGCAAGGTGACGCCCAAGGGTGAAACCCAGCTCACCCCGGAAGAAAAACTCCTGCGCGCCATCTTCGGCGAAAAGGCCGGCGATGTGCGCGACGCTTCCCTCTACTGCCCACCGGGCATCGAGGGCGTCATCGTCGATGTGAAAATCTTTTCCCGCAAGGGCCAGGAAAAAGACGAGCGGGCCAAATCGATCGAGGCCACCCAGATCGGCAAGCTGGAAAAAAACCTTTCCGATGAGATCCGGATTCTCACCGACGAGCGGCTCAAGCGTCTGGAGAATATTCTCGGCGGCAAGGAAGTGCAGGCCGATCTGCACGACGAGCGCACCAACAAGCGTCTGCTGACCAAAGGCAACGTTCTCGACCGCGACGCGATCGAGCGCATCTCCACCCGGAACCTGAAGCGGATCAAGTATGCCGACAAGGATCCTCGGGTGAATGAGCAGATCGACGAGATTGAGGAAATGACCTCGCGCCAGATCGACGTGCTCAAGAAAATCGTCAACGAGAAGAAGGAAAAACTCACCAAGGGCGACGAACTGCCGCCGGGCGTGATCAAGCTGGTCAAGGTCTACATCGCCATGAAGCGCAAGCTGAGCGTGGGCGACAAGATGGCCGGCCGTCACGGCAACAAGGGTGTTATCGCGCGCATTCTGCCGGAAGAGGATATGCCGTACCTCGAAGATGGAACGCCGGTGGAGATCGTGCTCAATCCTCTCGGCGTACCCAGCCGTATGAATGTGGGCCAGATTCTCGAAACCCACTTGGGATGGGCGGGTTACACCTTGGGCGAGAAGATCACCAACTTGCTCAAGGAGAACACGCGAACCGAAGCGATCCGGCGCGAATTGAAGGCGCTGTTCAAAGACTCGAAGCTCGCCGACATCATCGGCGACATGAGCGATGACGAACTCGAAGCCGTGGCTCCCACACTCGCCCGCGGAGTGTACATGGGTTCGCCGGTTTTCGATGGCGCGAAGGAAGGCGAGATCAAGGCGCTGCTCGAGCATGCCGGCCTTCCTACGTCGGGCAAGACCACTCTGCACGACGGCATGACGGGCGACCAGTTCGAGCAGCCGGTATGCGTGGGCTATATCTACATGCTGAAACTGTCGCACCTGGTGGACGACAAGATTCACGCGCGCTCCATCGGTCCGTACTCGCTGATCACGCAGCAGCCGCTGGGCGGCAAGGCGCAGTTCGGCGGTCAGCGCTTCGGCGAGATGGAAGTCTGGGCGCTCGAAGCCTACGGAGCCGCATTCATTCTGCAGGAACTCCTGACGGCGAAGTCGGACGACGTTTATGGCCGCACCAAGATTTATGAAGCCATCGTCAAAGGCGAAGCTGCCATGGAGCCGGGCGTGCCCGAGTCGTTCAACGTGCTGATCCGCGAATTGCAGTCGCTCTGCCTCGACGTGGAGCTGATCAAGACCGGGGAGAAGAAGCCCACGGCCAGCGCGGCAGCAGACTAAAGAGCAGTGGTCAGTGGCTAGTGATCAGTGGCCAGTAACGGCACTGATTACCGCCGCAACGCCACCTTAAGAATTTTGAAGGAACGTTTCGCGGGGCAAAGGCTCTCGGCCACCGCGAAACATAAAAAACTGGCAACTGGCCACTGACAACTGGCCGCTGCCGTTGAGAGCAGGAAGCGGAGGAACACCTTGTTTCGTTCGAGCCCGTTCGAAATGCAAAACACGATCGCCGATTTCGATGCCATCAAGATCAGCCTCGCGTCTCCGGAAAAAATCCGGAGCTGGTCGCATGGCGAAGTCACCAAGCCGGAGACCATCAACTACCGCACCTTCAAGCCGGAGCGGGACGGCCTGTTCTGTGCCCGCATCTTTGGCCCTGTAACCGATTGGGAGTGCTTGTGCGGCAAGTACAAGCGCATGAAGCACCGCGGCGTGATCTGCGACAAGTGCGGCGTGGAAGTCACGCTCTCGAAGGTTCGCCGCGAACGCCTGGGACACATCGAGCTGGCCTCGCCCTGCTCTCATGTGTGGTTCTTCAAAGGCCTGCCCAGCCGCATCGGCCACCTGCTCGACATCTCGCTGCGCGACCTCGAGTCCGTCCTCTACTTCGAGGCTTATGTGGTAATCGAGCCCGGCGACGCTCCGGTGAAAGAGCGCGAAGTCATCAAGGACGAAGCCAAGTTCCGCGAACTCGACCAGCAGTACCGTCCCGCGGGATTCAAGGCCATGATGGGAGCCGAGGCGATCAAGGAGCTTCTCAAGCGCATCGACACCGACGGCTTGTCCGTCGAACTGCGCGAGAAGATGAAGAATGAGAGCTCGCTGCAGAAGCGCCTCAAGTATACGAAGCGCCTGAAAGTGGTCGAGGCCTTCCGCCGCAGCGGTAACAAGCCGCACTGGATGATCCTCGACGTCATCCCCGTGATTCCTCCCGAGCTGCGCCCTCTGGTTCCGCTCGATGGCGGCCGCTTCGCCACCTCCGATTTGAACGATCTGTACCGCCGCGTCATCAACCGTAACAACCGGTTGAAGAAGCTGATGGACCTGCACGCCCCGGAAGTGATCGTGCGCAACGAAAAGCGCATGTTGCAGGAAGCCGTCGACGCATTGTTCGACAACGGCCGCCGTGGCCGCGTGCTGCGCGGCGCCAACAACCGTCCGCTGAAGTCGCTCTCCGATACGCTCAAGGGCAAGCAGGGCCGCTTCCGCCAGAACCTCCTGGGCAAGCGCGTGGACTACTCCGGACGTTCCGTCATCGTGGTCGGCCCCGAGCTCAAGCTGCACCAGTGCGGACTGCCCAAGAAGATGGCGCTCGAACTGTTCAAGCCCTTCATCTATCACCGGCTGGAACAAACCGGCAACGTCACCACCATCAAGCAAGCCAAGGAAATGGTGGAGCAGCAGGAACCCATCGTATGGGACATCCTGGAAGAGGTCATCAAAGACCATCCTGTGCTGCTGAACCGCGCTCCTACGCTGCATCGCCTCGGTATTCAGGCGTTTGAGCCGGTGCTGGTGGAAGGCAAGGCCATCAAGATTCATCCGTTGGTTTGCACGGCGTTCAACGCCGATTTCGACGGCGATCAGATGGCAGTGCACATTCCGTTGTCTCCGGAAGCGCAGGTTGAAGCCAGCGTGCTCATGCTGGCCTCGCACAACATCCTTTCGCCGGCATCCGGCCAGCCGATTACCGTGCCCACGCAGGATATGGTTCTCGGGCTGTACTACCTCACCAAGGGCAAGCCGGGCGCCAAGGGCGAAGGCCGCGTTTTCGCCAACATTGAAGAAGTCTTGCTGGCCCTGGAAATGGGCGAAGTGGAAACGCTCTCTCCCATTCGCCTGCGCTACACCGGTGAGTTGATCGACCTGACCACCGCTTACGACGACCAGGACATCATCCACACCGAGCCGGTGCAGGTGGAGCGCACCTTCATCAACACCACGGTCGGCCGCGCCATTCTGAACGACCATCTGCCCGAGGGCATGCCCTTTATCAACGGCTTGCTGAAGAAGAAAGGCATTGGCGCGCTGGTGAACTACGGCTACCTCCGGTTCGGGCTCGAGACCACGGTCAAGATGCTCGACGAAGTGAAGGAGTTCGGCTTTAAGTACGCTACCAAAGCCGGGCTTTCCATCGGCATCGACGACATGGTCATTCCGGACAGCAAGAAGACCCTGGTCAAAGACGCCGAGAAGCAGGTGGTTGCCGTGCAACAGCAGTACCTGGACGGCGCCATCACCAACGGCGAACGCTACAACAAGGTCATCGAAATCTGGTCGGCTATCACGGAAAAAGTCGCCGACGAGATGTTCGGCCAGATGCAGCGGCGCGACAAGGAAGGCATCATCAATCCGATTTACGTCATGGCCGATTCCGGCGCCCGCGGATCGAAACAGCAGATCCGCCAGCTCTCCGGCATGCGCGGCCTGATGGCCAAGCCTTCCGGCGAAATCATCGAGTCTCCGATCACGGCCAATTTCCGCGAAGGGCTGACGGTGCTCGAATACTTCGTGTCGACGCACGGCGCCCGCAAGGGATTGGCCGACACCGCGCTCAAGACGGCCGATTCCGGCTACCTCACCCGGCGTCTCGTCGATGTGGCGCAGGATGTCATCATCAGCGAATACGACTGCGGCACCGTGGACGGCATCTACGTCCAGGGCATCGTCGAAGCCGGCGAAATTATCGAGCCTTTGCGCGACCGCATCGTGGGCCGGGTGTCGCTCGAGAAGATCAAAGACTACGACGGCAACGTGATCGTCGACATCAACAACGAGATCACCGAAGAACTTGCCGGATCCATTCAGGCCGCCGGAATCGAGCGGGTGAAGATCCGTTCGGTGCTCACGTGCGAATCCAGGCGTGGGGTTTGCGTCATGTGCTACGGACGCAATCTGGCCTCAGGACGCCTGGTCGAACTCGGCGAAGCCACTGGCGTTATCGCCGCTCAGTCGATCGGCGAGCCGGGAACGCAGCTCACCATGCGTACCTTCCACATCGGTGGCACGGCTTCCCGGGTCTCCGAGCAATCGCGCCTGGATGCCAAAAACGCCGGCACGGTGCGCTTCATCGGATTGCAGACGGTTAAGTCCAAGTCGGGCGACTTGGTGGTGATGAACCGCCAGGGATCCATCGCAATCGTGGACGAGAAGAACCGGGAGCGCGAGCGCTACTCTGTGATCTATGGCGCCAAACTCAAGGTCAATGACGGTGATCCGGTGCAGCAGGGAAAGGTGATGGTCGAGTGGGATCCTTACACTTTCGCCATCCTTACCGAAATCGGCGGCGCGGCGCAGTTCAAGGACTTGCAGGAAGGCGTCACGCTCCACGAGGAAGTGGACGAGGTTACCGGCTTGTCGCGGCATGTGGTGGGCGATTCTCCCGACGAGAAGCGCCAGCCCGCGATCGTGGTCAAGGGCAAGAGCAGCAAGCGCTACCTCATGCCTTCCCGCGCTCACCTTATGGTGCAGGACGGCGACACGGTTCACCCCGGCGATGTGCTGGCCAAGATCCCTCGCGAAACCACCAAGACCAAAGACATCACCGGTGGTCTGCCGCGCGTGGTTGAGCTTTTCGAGGCTCGCAAGCCGCATGAAACCGCGGTGATCAGCGAAATCGATGGCACCGTGAAGTTCGGCGAAGTCTCGAAAGGCCAGCGCAAGCTCTACGTGCAGGCCGATAACGGCACGGAGAAGGAATACTCGGTGCCGCGCGGCGTTCACATCAACGTGCAGGAAGGCGAGCGCGTCAAGGCGGGCGAACCGCTCATGGACGGCCCGCTCAACCCGCACGATATTCTGGCCGTGCTCGGCGAGAAAGAGCTGCAGTCTTACCTGGTGAACGAAATCCAGGAAGTCTACCGGCTGCAGGGCGTCAACATCAGCGACAAGCACATCGAAGTGATTGTCCGCCAGATGATGCGCTGGGTGAAGGTCGAGGATGTGGGAGACACCACGTTCCTGCTGGAGCAGCAACTGGATAAGTTCCGCTTCCGCGAAGAGAACGAGCGCGTGATCAAGGAAGGCGGCAAGCCGGCTACCGGCCGTCCGCTGCTGCTCGGCATCACGAAGGCTTCGCTCTCGACCGATTCGTTCATCTCGGCAGCGTCGTTCCAGGAGACCACGCGTGTGCTCACCGAAGCCTCGATTCAAGGCGCGGTCGATCACCTGCGCGGCCTGAAAGAGAACGTTATCGTCGGCCGCCTCATCCCTGCCGGCACCGGCATGGAGTACTACCGCAACGTGCGCCTCTCGCCAGAGATGGAAGAGGCCGCGGCCAAAGTACAGGCGGAAGTCTCGGCGGCTTACGAAGAGGCCGAGCGCGCTCTCGAAATGATGCGCCACGAGGGCGAGACCGAAGAACTGGCGGCGGAGTAAGCCAAATAAGGCTAGCCATCGGGGGCGAACTAGTTCGTCCCCGAGTGTTTATCTGTCAGTCTTGTTTTTGTCATCCTGAGCGGAGCGGATGTTTCGCGAGGCGAAGCATCCTCGAAGTCGAAGGATCCGTATTGGCTGGCACTGTGCTAAGACTGGCAGGGAATTCTCGTCATGCAGCCGAGTACAGCGAGAGCAGAGTTGAAGCGTAGGGATCTTTCGACTCCGTAGCCGTCCGCTTCGCGGACGGCTACTCCGCTCAAGATGACAGCGACAGCAATTACCCATGCACGCGAACCCACGGCGATTGCACTTCGAGGAACCTGCCGAACTTCCCTGTTTGCGTCCCGCCGCCGCCGGCACTAAGCTAGGGCCAGCGATGCTTCGCTTCCTGCGCCTTCTGCGGCTGGCTCTTTGGCGTGCTTTCCAGCACGATGCCTTTTCCATCGCCAAAGCTTCCGCTTACTCCTCGATTCTCACTTTTTTCCCTGCGCTGCTGGTCGTGGGCTCGGTGCTGGCTACTTCGCGCAAGGGCGCTCCGTATATTCGCGAGATCTCGTATGCTCTGTCGCGCATTTTGCCGGCGGGCAGCAACACCGCGACGAATTTTCTGCGGGGCGCTGCGCAGCGCCCGGTGAGCCTGCTTATCACCGCTTCTCTGCTGACCTTGTGGACGGCCTCCGGCGTGATGATTTCCTGGATGGAAGGCTTCCGCCGCTGTTACGAACTGCCGAAGATCTGGGGACTGGTGAAGGAGCGCATGATCTCATTCCTGCTCGTGATCTTCGCTCTTGTCCCCATGACATTCTCCACCCTCCTGGTGGCTTTCGGCAGCAAGATCGAAACCACGATCCTGTTCTATACCGCGCATGAATTCGGCACCTACATCCTGCTGATGTGGACGTGCATTCGCTGGCTCATTGCGACTCTCACCAGCATTGCGGTGATTGCGCTGATTTACCACCACGCGGTTCCGCGCACCCAACCCTGGCATAGCGTCATCCCCGGCGCCACGTTGGCGACCGCCATGTGGTTCTCGTCGACGCTGCTGTTTGGCTTCTACCTGCAGCATTACGCCGACTACAGCATCATTTATGGATCGCTCGGAGCCGCCATCGCCCTGCTGGTCTGGATGTACATGATTTCCCTGGTTGTCCTCGTGGGCGCGGAGTTCAACGCCATGCTGTTCCCACGCGCCATGTTGGGGAAAGAGTTGACCGCGGTTAATCACCCTAAAGTGTAGGCACGCCACCAGAATAAATCGCACTGCAGAAAAGGCAGAATCTGCCGATTTTTTATTCGGGGCAGGAATTTCCACGGAACGTCACGCCATTGGCTCGCGCGGATTAAGAAAGTCTCAACCAGTACAATAGTTTCTTCTTCACTCGAACAAGATCGGTCTAGAACCCATTGAAAGAACGCAAGCCACATCTCGCTGCAAAAAACTTTCTCGCCGTAGAGAGTTCCTCTGCATCCCCGGTGTCCGCCGGTGTCCTCACTGCGCGCCGCGCCAAGATTATCTGCACCATCGGCCCAGCCTGCCATTCCGAGGCCGCGATGCGCGATCTGCTGCGCCTGGGTATGGACGTGGCCCGCCTGAATTTTTCCCATGGCTCGCATGAGGACCACGCCCGCAACATCGAGCGCATGCGCCGTGCCGCGCAAAAAGAGAACCGCACGGTTTGCATCCTGCAGGATTTGCAAGGTCCCAAAATCCGCACCGGACGCCTGGAACGCCACGACCCTGTTCTGCTCGAAAGTGGCTCGACCGTAATCATCACGCCGCGCGACATCGCCGGCACCCCCACGCGCATTTCCACCACGTTTCCCGATCTTGCGCGCGAGGTCGCCCCCGGCGCGCGCATTCTTCTGCGCGACGGTCTGATCGAATTGCGCGTGCGCACCGTCCGCGGCAAAGATGTGGTCTGCGACGTTTTGAATGGCGGCAGTTTGGGCGAACATCAGGGGATCAACCTGCCGGGCACTGCTTTATCGATTCCCGCTCTGACCGAGAAGGACCGCACGGATCTCGAGTTCGGTCTCAAGCACGGCGTAGACGCGGTCGCGCTCTCCTTCGTGCGCTCCGCGGCCGACGTGAATATGGTGAGGCAGATTGTGGTCGGCCTGGGCAGCGACACTCCTTTAATCGCCAAGCTGGAAAAGCCGCAGGCCATCGACCACCTGGAAGAAATCCTGGAAGCCTCCGATGGCGTAATGGTGGCTCGCGGCGACCTGGGCGTGGAAATGGCGCCCGAGAAAGTACCGGTGATCCAGAAGCACGTGATCCGCCGCGCCGCGGAGTGGCGCAAGCCCGTGATCACGGCCACGCAAATGCTCGAGTCGATGATCGAGAACCCGCGCCCCACGCGGGCCGAAGCCAGCGACGTGGCCAATGCTATTTTCGATGGCACCGATTCGGTCATGCTTTCGGCGGAAACCGCCAGCGGCCACTACCCCCGCGAAGCCGTCGCCATGATGTCGCGCATCGTAATCGAAGCCGAGAGCAACATGGGCGAATTCACGCTGCCGCGGCGCCGCAGCGACCGACACGGCCTCTCCATTGCCGAAACCATCTGCGAATCCATTGCTCACGCGGCCGAAGACCTGCCCATGGGCGCGATCGCGGTGTTCACCGAGACCGGCAACACCGCGCGGATGATCTCGAAATTTCGCCCCCGAGTGCCCATTTACGCTTTTACGCACGTCTCCTCGGTGGTGCAGCGCACGAATCTTTTCTGGGGGGTGCATCCTGTAAGCTGCCGACATGCGCTCTCTACCGAAGAGATGGTTCTTGTGGCTGAGAGAGAGCTGCTGAACCGCCGAGTGCTGAGGCCAGGAGCTGTGCTGGGGGTGGTCGCGGGCACGCGCCAGGCTTCCGGTTCCACCAACTTCATGCGTCTGCACACGGTTACGGCCGAAGAGGCCAATGCCGCCACGCGTCCCGCCGCAGCGTCCGGGGTAAAGCACGATCAAGAAAAGCGAGCCAAAGAAAAGCGCGCCCCCGCACGCCAGACGCTATAATCGCGGAGTATGTCGCAGGAGTACCTGTCCATCGCGATCTGGCAGCCGTTGCCCGGCATGGAAGCGGCTTCGCTCGCGACTATCCGCGAACTCAACGCCATCGTCGCGGCCAAAGCTTATGGTCGCGATCTTCTTTACCTCGCCGGCGACGCTCATTACGTTCTGCTTCGCTACTGGAATTCCGAGCAAGCCCGCCGCGCCGCTCAAGAAGATCCCGAGGTGCTCCGCTGCTGGGCCCGCCTGGGCAATGAGATTCAAATCGTGAAGGTTTATGAGAAGTTGGAGGAAGTCGGCGTATAAGTTCGCAAGCGCACACCCACCGCCACCATCGTCCATGCCCAGCGAGTCCATCCCGCAGATTCTTACAGACGTTTCGGTGGACCCGTTCGTTCGCGGACTTCTTCATCGTCCCGCCAATCCCAACGGCAACGGACTTGTTCTGACTCACGGATCTGGCTCGAATTGCCAGTCGCCTCTTCTGATTGCAATCGCCGCGTCTTTTGCCGAGGCCGGCTTCGTCGTGCTGCGCTGCGATCTGCCCTATCGTCAGGATCGGCCGTTCGGTCCGCCAGGGCCGGGCGACGCGAAACGCGACCGCGCCGGGCTGAAGAATGCGCTCGCTGTGCTCAGGAACCTCGCCACTGGCCGCATCTTTCTCGGCGGCCAGTCCTACGGCGGACGGCAAGCTAGCATGCTCTGTGCCGAGCCTCTTCCGGAAAAGGCCCTACAAAAAGCCACGGAGCTCGCTGCCGGTTTGCTCTTGCTTTCTTATCCTCTGCACCCGCCCCGCAAGCCCGGCCAGCTTCGCACGCAGCATTTTTTCCACCTGCGCACCCCGGTTCTCTTCGTCCAGGGCACGCGCGACCCCTTCGGATCGATCACGGAGATCGAGCAAGCCTTGAAGCTAATTCCCGCGAAGACAAAGCTTCTGCCGGTCGAAGGCGCCGGTCACGATTTAGGATTCAAGGGCAAGGCTAGGAGGGAAGATCTGCCAGCCAACCTGTCGGCGGAATTCCAGGCGTTCTTCGCGGAATGAGGACTGTAAGAATTTATCCTTGAAGCAGTGCCACGTCTTGCTTGGACTTGATCCGTATAAATACGCGAGAATCCTGGCCAGCAAACCTAATTCACCCACCCCGATTTCGACCCGCCATTGCCCTTGCGCGGATCGTCATCCGGTGGGACATAATTCCCGTGCTCGTCGAAATGAACGTCGCGGTCGTGCTTCCGCATGTAGACTTCAAACTTCTTCGCCGCCTTCCGCCGCTTCCAGCGGTAATAGGAGTTATTCAATCCGTAATACCACTCCGAGATCGAGAATCGCCCCGACATTCCACGCGCGGGCGCAAACTTCACGTACAGGTATCCAAAGAGCAAACCGCCCAGATGCGCAAGGTATGCCGTGCCGCCACCGCCGCTGATGGCAAATGCCACCGTCACCACGATCAGGATCAGCACGAAGTATTTTGCCTTGATCAAAAAGGGGAACGGAATCATCATGATTTCGTTTTCCCCAAAAACCAGGCCGAAAGCCATCAGAATGGCAAAGACGCCGCCGGAAGCCCCAACCGTCCCGGTGTCCGGCGTGATCAGGATGTGCGCGAACGAAAGAACAATCGTAGTAAGCGCGGCCCCGACCACCCCGGTGAAAAACAACTCAAGAAAGCGGCGCGTACCCCACGAGCTCTCGAACGTTGAGCCGAACATCCAAATCCCCAGCATGTTTCCGAACCAATGCCAGAAGCCGACGTGAATGAAGCTGTAGGTGACAATCTGCCAGATCGCGAAATGGAAGACCGCCGTGCTGGGCACGAGGCCGAGGTTCGCATACACCCATTGGATAACAGCCCGTGTGCCGAACGCGGACAACACCAGGAACACGGCCGTATTGATTCCCAACAGCCAGATCACCGCCCGCGTAAACGGCGGGAAACTCAACGTCATCTCTCGACCGCGCAAGGTGACACGCTCCTCTTAGCAGTAGACACCGAACTCAACGTTCCGGCAAGGGCACGATTGGCAGGCTCCTGTGTCCCTCGGCGTCCACGGCCCTGATTGCAAAGATGACATTGTCCTTAGAAAGTTTCAGCGTCGCGCGCGTAACATTTCCGACCCTCTCCATGTGTTCCCATTCCGGGCTGCTCGTCGCTCGCCACACAATTTCGTAGCCCGTAGCCAAGCCTCCCGGAGAACCCTCCCACGTGAGCGTCGAGTCATTCTCCAGATCCTTCGCCAGCAGGTGCACATTCGCGGGAGGCGCCGGCGCCGATGCCAATGACGCCAGCGTCGCCGCATTCAGCCGAGCCACGCGCCCCACATAGTCGAAGTCCACAAACTTTGCCAGGTCTCCGTATTCGATGCCGTTCTCAGTGCGTACGTTCTGATGCTGGTGGTGAAAATCCTCGCGAAACTCGGTGAAGCGGACCGCGGCAAATCCCTGCTGATTGAACGAATAATGGTCGCCCCCGCGCAGATACCGGTCCAGCCGGAATACTAGCATCGGGTGTACACCTACATCGTAGGCGCGGCCCACATCGGCCACATACCGCGCCAGTTGCCGCGATGCTGAGTCGTTCTCCCCGCCCAGCCCGCGAATCCTCCGGATCTCCTGTTCCGTGGCCGCCGCGGGCAGTCCCTCGGAAAATGCCCGTACCACGGAGGGATCCTGCTCCGCGCTCTTGTCCCCTCCCACGATGTCGTTATTCAGCACGGCTTCGAGGTTCCATCCCTGTTCCTTCGCCATCTTTTCTTTGGCCATCTGGGCGAAGTGGTGGCTGCCGTTGAGCCCCTGCTCCTCGCCCGCCACCGTCAGAAAAATAATCGTTGCCGGTAACTTCAGCCTGCTCAAAACCCGCGCGCATTCCAGGCTGACAGCCGTTCCGCTGCCATCGTCGTTTGCACCCGGAGCGTCGGCTTTCGTGTCTAAAGTATCGCTGGGGCGCGAATCGTAGTGCCCGGTCACCAGCACAATGCGCTTCGCATTCTCCGGATCCGTACCTTTCAACACCGCATAAACATTGGTGATTTCGGTGGGCTGGGGAATGCGGTCGGCGGCCGGCTCGGTGAATCTGTCGGTTTTCACTTCCAGGCAGCCGCCGCAATCCTTCGCATAGCGCTCGAATTCCGACTTGATCCACTCCCGCGCCGCTCCCACTCCGCGTCCGGCGGCGATCGCATCCGAGTCCTGCGCGGATATGGTCAGCCGCGTTCCAAAGCTGACCAGTTTCTCAATGTTCGCACGGATGCGCTCGGCAGAGATCTGCCGTAACGCAGCCGCGATGCGCCCGTCCACAGCCATAATTTCTGGCGCATGCGTATCCGGCTGCTTTTGCGCGAGCGCTCCCGCGCTGAACGCCAGCGCCAGCGAGACGGCCACCAGCAACGGTCTTTTCTTCGGGCGAGAATTCATGTAGGCTCCGGCGTAAGAACGTCAAGGCCAGCGGTCGGGCTGCCGCTGGATTATAATCTCGTACTCTACAGCCCTCACCTCTTGACCTCTGGCGGGGGGAGAATCTAAATATTATCAGGGGCATCCAAAATGGCATCGAAGGGGAGCGGAGGAGTCATGGTTCTTTGTCCTGAATGCGAAACCAATCTGGATGTGGAAGAAGACGAAGTCGACGAAGGCGAGATTGTCTCCTGTCCCGAGTGTGGCACGGACTTCGAAGTGGTGACGACCAGTCCGCTCGAGTTGAAGGCAGTGGAAGCCGGCTACGTGGAAGAAGACGAAGAAGTGGAGACCGAAGACGGTGACGACGCCTAGCGCCTGGCGTTCGTCCGCGCGCCGATCCTCTTTCTGGCTGCTGATTGTGTTGGCCCTTTCTGTTCTGAGTCCACATGTCTTGCCGGTGGCCCATGCGGCTCCCGCATCCAAAAAGCTGAAACCCACGGATCCCTATGCGCTCATCTTTGGCACGGTCTGGGGGCCGGACGATCACCCGGTTTACGGTGTGACCGTCAAGATCCGCCGCGCCTCCGACAAAAAGCCCAAGTGGGAGCTCTATTCCGACCATGCCGGCGAATTCGCCCAGCGCGTTCCCGCCGGCAAAGCTGATTACGTGGTATGGGCCGACCTCAAGGGCGTCAAGACCGCGGACGGTCGCGCCTTGCGCCTGGTGCAAGAGGTCGACATCCACATAGAGTATGATGAGCGCGTGGATATTGGTCTGCACCTGACCCGATAGAATAATAAACCGAACAAAATAAATCAGCGAGATTCACTAGAGGAAGAGGAACAAGACTTCGCATGACTCCCAGACTTTCGATCAAGACGGCTTTTGTCATCGCCTGTTCGCTGCTCCTCCTACTCCTCTCCCTTGCCGCCCATGCCGCTGACAAAAAAGATAAGCCACAAGGCCGCTTGCTTTTCGGCAAGGTGCTTGACCAGCAGGATAACCCTGTCGTCGGCGCGATCGTCTACCTCACCAACGCGCGCACACACGCGGTCAAGACCTACATTGTGGGACAGGAGGGCACGTACCGTTTCCCAGCCCTCTCGGCTACGGTGGACTATGAGGTCTATGCCCAGCACGATAACGGCAAGAGCGACACCAAGTCGGTCAGCCAGTTCGACGACCGCTCCCAGGTTTACATCGACCTCAAGATCGAAAAACGCTAACAGGCAGGCCTGTTTACCGAATCCCGTTTTATCTACGCTCCGCGGAAAATGACCACGCCAAAAATATCAGACCACGCGTGTGCAACCATCCCCGGCCTCAAGCTCTTCCGCCACACCGCGAGTAGCCCAAACAAGACGCCGAACAGCATGATTCTTCCTACCGGGCCAACCCCTTCGTATAGATGGCCAACGCCGAAGACAATCGCTTGGATAAGGACCGCCCACACCGCGCTACCTGTGATGGCCTGAAATTGTTTCTGAAGATAGCCGCGAAATGCGACTTCCTCACAAAATCCTGCGGAGAGAGCTAGAGGGATCCACGCCAGGCTCTCAATAATCCCTTGGGGAAGCAGTCCCTGCGCGGTATTCGTTCCGCTGCCTAGGACGTGAGGATTCATCAACCCGACCCACACCGCCCACAGCCCCGCGCCCAGAGCGATATCTTTCATCACATCTTTCGGCGTTGCCCATCGGCCGCCAACAAGGTCGCGCAAGCGCACTCCGCGCTTATGCACGCCCATGCGAACATAGAGCACCAGCAGCCATTCAGATACGAGCACGGAAATGTAACGTGGCACGGCGTTGCCGCTCGGCACTGTCGCCTGCGGGTGCTGCTTTACAGCGTGCTGAAAAAAACCGCCCACCACGGACAACCCTAAAAAAATAGCAATAAACACAATCGTATGCCACGCGGGCGCAATGAGATGCCGTTTCGATTGGCGAGAAGCAGGGTTCGACTCTGCGGTCATCATTCCTCCAACGCCCACTGCGCTAAGCTTCCATGCGTTTCTGAAGATCCTAATTCCTAATGAAGCCACACCCGGAAATAATAGCCAGACATTTCTGCGGAACCGTAGAGATTGCCCGGACCAGTAGTGGGGCCGCAGTCAGCCTTGATTCTTCAGGGCTGACGCAACAATAGAAATCAACCTCGTCGTTTCCGTCGCTAGTTCTTGGACACCCCGCCCTTTCCGCGCAATCCCAGGATCACGAGTTCCTTATATGACGCAACGAACACTTTTCCGTTGGCCACCACGGGAACCAGATTGGTGTTGCTGCCATTCGTTACCCAGGTGCCGGCAGCTCCCAGGAAAAGTTGCTTCATGGTCGTTCCTCCCGAGTCAGGCGCAAACGCATAGAGGGATATCGTAGTCTGGCTCCCGCTTGTCGGCCGCGAGAGCGCCCAGATGATGGGGTTGGCGGTACCGTTGGAGGAAACACTGGTGAAAAAGCCAGTTGTTTGGGTAACGATTGCCGGAGAGCTGGTGACATTGGTCAGAGACAGGGCGGGAGACGTCAGCAGCTTCCATACCATGATGCTCGTTCCTCCGCTGCTCACCACCCGCGCAACGTTGTCTTTGGGATCGACGAAATACGACTCCCCGCACCAGCACTGGCCGATGCTGTACGTGCCGAGCACATTATTCGTCTGCGTCGAGAATCCGCCCAGGTCATCTTCGTCCATGAAGAACATAGACCCAACCTTGCCCGCAGCCACCGCCAGATGTGGCGTCGAACCCGTCTGGTCGGGGAGAATCATCACTCCTCCCGAACCGAAATCCAGATCGTGTTCATCTAGTTCCGCGACGTTACTCGGAGTGAACAGGTCGAGCACCGTCGTCAGATCTGGCGAAATCTTCACCACGCTCTCCTGAATGTCGGTCACGCCGTCGTAGGTTGTTCCCGAGGGATCTGAATTGCCGGTTACGAACAAGATGTTGCCGGAGTCGTCCGCCGCCGGTCCGTAACCTGACATCCAGATCGACGAAAGGAAAAAGCTGTTGCTATCGGTGGCTTGCGTGTCCAGCAGTTGATTCCCGGCGAGCGGAGTGAGAGACCCGGTTTGCCAGCCCAGAAGCCAGCCGCGTGACAGATTCGGCGACAGGTCGCAGAAGCTGCCAAACCCCGCGTACACGTTGCCGTTCGCCAACAACAGGGCGGGCCGCTGGCGTTCATAAGTGGCGTTGAAACTGAATGTGGTTCCGTCGCTCAGCGTGTGCGAGCCTGTCACCAGCTGAGGCGTGACTTTGTCGGTGAGGCTGCCCAAATCGAGAGCGTGAACAAAATACGCCGGCCCCGTCGATTGCTGGGTGTACATCACCGCGTACAAAGTGTTGCTGCTCAGGTCAATGACCGGCGTCGAGTTGATCCCTACGTCCGGGTTGTACCGGCCGCAGCCCAGCGGGCGGACAACCGGCGGCCCGAAATTAGGATTCAACAGCACCTTGCCGCTCGACATATCGATCGCATAGACGGAGTTGTTTTCCGTTGCCACGTACACCACATTGTGTACGCCTTTGAAGTTGCCGGCCGTGATGTTCACGCCGGTCACAATCAGCGGCTGGGTATCCGCCTGATCGTCCAGCGGAACGGTTCCCAGCACTCCGAACGCCGTACTGTGCACGGCAGCGACGGTGAGCGCGGTTTCCTTGGAGTTCCAGCCCGTGCGGTAGTT
>Ga0302326_10007804_pt1 | contig 23726 bp, 18 predicted proteins | sample Palsa_T0_3_FD_202264 | JGI IMG/M metagenome (GOLD analysis project Ga0302326, IMG submission 202264) | Peat permafrost microbial communities from Stordalen Mire near Abisko, Sweden - Palsa_T0_3 | ecosystem: Environmental > Terrestrial > Soil > Palsa > Peat permafrost | place: Sweden: Abisko... | reverse complement strand
CAGGGCCACCAGGCGGTCCCGTTCGGCTTGTGTCATCAGTAGTAGTCCTTGTTCCATCCCCCCAGCCTGGATGGCGTCAACAGGACATTTCTACTTTGCGCAAATAGGACACTATCATTTTGCGCTGACAATAACGGCACCCTCAGTAGTCGACCAGCACAACCGGGTGTACACTAGTGCCAGTAACGGGAGTGGCAACGATGCGGACCCCGGCCACGATGACTTGTCCGAGATGCAAGCTGTTGAGTCCCGGCACCGCCGTGCGATGCGACTGCGGATACGACTTCACATCTGGAACCATTCAAAGGCCGGATCCACGAGAACGTCGGAATTCGCAGAATTATCAGATGGGCGTGATTTTGTCAGCCGCATCATTCGGCCTGGGAGTCGTCGCTACGGTTGCCCTCGCCGCTGTCGAGTACTACTCTTCCCCCGCCAACGGTCAGGCATACCCGCGATCACTCGACCCACACCGCCTATTACCGTATGTGTTTCCCGTGGTCGTCGCACTGCTCCCAATGCTGTTGCCTAGACAGGCTACTCGATTCATGTCTGCGCTTCTCCTGTGGGGTTTCAGCGTTCTCGGTAGCGCGTCGATTGGGCTCTTCTACATTCCAGCCGCCATTGTCATGCTACTTGCCGCGTGTGCCAGGCCGGCTCTGGAACGGCCCGACGCCCCTTATCGCATATAGGCCTAAAAGGGTAGACAGGCGGAACTAATGCCCGAGTTCGATATCGACATGAATTAGTCAAGCCGGCGGCCGCTCAACGCGGTAACGGAACACCCACGCTGACGCACCCCGCAACTAGCGTGTTCGCTTTCACGTTGGGATGCGCATCCGTCTGCGTGATCCAAAGACCCAGTTCCGGTCCGTGGCCGCGCAGGCAAGGGAGCAGGTCGATGGTCCGGATCCGGTGCGCCGCCAGGTAATCCTCAATCTTCCGCTGTTCTTTTTCGAACGGATATGCGCCGTCGATCTGGTGCAACTCCGGTAGGATCGCCACCAGCAGGCCCGTTCCATCTTGCGCGGTCACGGCCGCCAACCGGCCCAGCGCGTCCTCCGCCGCTTCCAGGCCCGGGCTGCCACCGCGATAGAGCGAGGCATAATAATCCCGCCAGCGCGGGCGCAGGCCGGCCACGCGCAGCGCACCGTCGAAGCGCGATACGGCGAACGCCGCCAGGTAGCTGTGGCCCAGCAGTCCGGCGGTCCGTTCGCGCGGAACCGGCTCGGCATCGTTGATGAAATACTCCAGGATCACCAGGTCCGGATGGAACGCGCGGTCAATGGTCAGGTAATGCTCCACTTCCTGCACGGTGTTGTAGTTGCCCACTCCGGCATTCAGCACCTCGAAGCGGCCGTGCCCCATGGCGTTCAATTCGCGCTCCAGGATTTTGGGCGCGGTGCCGGACAACGGCACGCCCCAGCCCAGTGTTGTGGAATCGCCCAACCACACAATCCGGTGCACGCCAGGGGGTTTTACGCGCGTGAATTCGCGGTCGCGCAGGCCCGCCGAATTGATCGAAAACGGCACTCCCATCAGGAAGGCGGCGCTGTTCGGCCGATGCACGAAGCTCAGCCGCGGGTCGGGCACCGGCTGTTTCAGTGCTACCGCATACTTCCACATCTCCATGGAAAAATCCAGGCTGCGGGCGAAAACGAGGCGCAGCACCAGCTCCAGAATGCCGGCAAACAGCAGCATGCTGGCCGCCACCAGCGCGCAGTTGAGTAAGGCTTGGCGCAATCGAGCGCGCGGCGGCGCGGCCTGCATCTACTGGACCTCGCGCAAGCTGCGCTCCACCTGCGGCCGGATATCTGCATAGATTCGCTGGGCCAGCACCTTGTTGGCTTCGTCGTAGACGTGGCCGCCCCAGAAATATTTTTCGGGAGGTTCCAGGAAGTGGGCCAGGTCGATGAACACGGCATCCGGATACGCGCCGCGCATCTCCGCAATCTGGCGGCTGGCTTCGCTGTGGAGCATTTGGACGGCGCGCAGCCATTCGAGCGCGGCGGCGCGGTCCATGTGGGTCGATTTCATTTGCTCCACAACCGCATACTCGGTCGCGAATGCGGCAGTCGGAGTCAGAATGCAAACCGGCTGGTAATTGTAAGCCGCGGATAGCTCGATCAGCTTGCGCCAGTTCCCCAGGTAGGCCGCCACGTGGCTCCGCACGTAATCCGGGTCGGCGATGATGCGGCTGGCCGGCAGCGCGTTGGTGCCCGCCAGCGGCGCGTCCGCCGTGGGTATCGTCTTCCGCTCGCCGGGGTGCAGGCGCGCGCGCAGCAGGCGGTACAGATTGCTGCGCTCGAGCGCCAGCCTCCACAACGGCTGCTGCCGCTCTTGCCGGTAGAGGTCCCAGGCCTCCTGCATGGTTTGGAAATTGTAAGGGAAGTTCGCCCGCGATTCGTAGGTTAGCGGAAGACCCAGGTCGTTGCCGCCGTCATAGAGAATCACGATATCGGGATGGTAGTCGACTACCGTGAACAATAGCTGCGCAATGGACTGCCGCGACACGCAGGATTGAATGCCGGCGTTGATCACCTCGATATCGCGGCCGCCATACCGTTCGCGTAGCAGTCTTCTGAGCGACCCCGGCAGCGCGGTGTCGAACGTACTGGCCAGTTCCACCAGCGAGCCACCCAGAAAAGCGATGCGCAATTGGCCCGGCGGCTTCTCTCGGGGCAGCTTGTAGTGCGGCGAGGGGACGCGGAAACCATCCTCGTTGGTGTACACGTATGCCCGGCTCTGGAAATGCGACATGGCGAAGGTTTCCTTCGTCTCGTAGACCACGCTTTCCAGCGGCCGGAACATCACGTAGGGGTAGAGGACGTTATAAAAAGGCAGGTTGAGTCGCTGCGGCGCATGGTAGGAAAGGTAGATCTCGGCGGCGATGGCGCCTCCCATCGCCGATCCGAGCACAATCAGGCAGTAAAGGAGGAACTTCCTTCCACGGCTGGACGGCAAATCGCAAGTATAGCGCGCCAGGCCCTCACCGCGGAGCTTCCGCGTCCATCGCCGATTCGATCGCCGGCCGTATCTGCCGGTAGATCCGTTCGGCTACGATCATATTCGCTTCATCGTATATATGCGCCAGATCCCAGAAGTACTGCTCCGGCGGCGTCAGGTCGTGCGCCAGATTCAAAAACGCGGCCTCCGGATACGCCCGCCGCATTCGCTCGATCTGCAAGCCCGCTTCGTCGTACATAACGCCGAACGCGCGCACCCATTTGAAAGCGGTTTCGCGGTCCAGGTGAAACCATTTCATCATTGCAGGAACCGCATAATTGGCGTCCAGCCCCGCACTAGACGGTATCAGCACACACACCGGCCGGTAACCATACGCCCGCGAAAGCTCCACCAGCTTCCGCCAGTTGGAAAGATACGCTGCCACGTGGCCGGCCACGTAGTCGTGGTCCTTAACGATCCGCTCCGGGGACACGGCGTTCGTTCCTGCAAAAGGATCGTCAGCCGCGGGCACTACGTTTCTGCCGCCGCCATCCCGCCGCGCGCGAATCGCGCGATACAGATAGCTGCGCCGCAAAGCCATGCGCCATAACGGCTCCCGGTGCTCCTCCCGGTACAGGTCCCAAGCTTCTTCCATGGTCTGGAAATTGTAGGGGAAGTTCGGCCGCGACTCGTACGTCAGCGGCAAACCCAGATCGTTGCCGCCATCGTAAAGGATCACCATGTCGGGATGGTAATCGACCACCGTGATCTCCAGTTCGACGATCGATTGCCGCGATATGCAGGACTGGATTCCCGCGTCGATCACTTCGATATCACGCCCGGGATATTGGCGCCGCAGCACGGTTTCGAGCGATCCCGGCAGGGTAGTCGCGAAAGTGCTGGCAAGTTCCACCTGCGAAGCGCCCAGAACCGCGATGCGCAATTGTCCCGCGGGCTTCTCCTTGGGCAACTTGTAACCGGGGGATCTGACGCGGAACCCGTCTTCATTGGTATAAACGAAGACCCTGCTCTTGTCGTGGGACATCGGGGATGTCTCGCGCGTCTCGTAGATGTAGCTTTCGTAGGGGCGGAACATCACGTAAGGATACAGGCGATTGTAAAAGGGCAACGCCATGCGGGCGGCGCTATGATACGCAAGGTACGCTTCGGCAGCGATCAATCCCGCCAGAAGCGACACGAGCACGATTCCGCCATACAGACCAACTGCCCTCCAGGGCCTTGATTGCGTTTTTGGCAAGCTCCAATTGTACAATACCGCCTGCCGGGGCCCCGCCGGACAGCCGCGGCACAGAAACACAACCCCCATTTGCCGTTTTATCCACAGGTAGTACACCTTTGGTTCCACCTAAACGTATGAAAATGCAATAAATAAAACTTGAGGAAAACGGCTCTGAAACCGTTTTTTCATTTGACTGTAACATAGCAAAGGGTGCATGATAACAAAGGTTCCAAGAGGTCTGAGGAACAGCAAGCCACTGAACGCTTAGCGAGCCTGGAGCGGTGATCTGGTATCGGAACTAATAAAATAGAATCGATGCCGGGGAGTGATAGGCCATCGGGAGTGCTCGGAAGGTGAACTTCCTGGCCAGGAATCGGGTTGAACGCTTTGATCCTTAAGGGCTCGAAAGGCCCCGAAGGGGAGTGGAGATCCGAGAAAGGGTCGGGAATGCCGGACGGGAGTCAGGCAACGGGATTTCGGTAGTGATCTTGCGCGCGCCGGGGCGAACCGGGAGCGCGTCAGGGAATCGGAATCCGAACGGGCAGGACGAACAAACGGCAGGGCGTTGAAGGAGTAGGTCGGGAGCTTCGACCTCGAAATGGTGGCCTGGAGACGGGCAGTCGTTTCGGGAGAGTGAAAGGCCGCTTCGAAATGCCGGTTCCAGCCAGGAAAGCTGGCAGGTGAGCCTGGAGACATTGATCCGTCGCGTTCGAAAGAAGGCGGCGGGGAGTTAACAGGACGACGCCCCGCGATCCTGGTTTGCGAAGCTCTGTGCCGTAGCATGCCGGCGGGGAGTTTGGCTGCGAGATCGGGTCACTTGGAACCACTTTCATTTTTGGACCACCGCCTCAGTTGGGTCGAGTCCGCCAATCAGCCGGACACCGACTTTCCCATCCAAAACCTGCCGTTCGGAGTGTTCCATAGCGAGCCTTCGTGCGCGATCGGAGTCGCCATCGGCGACCGGATCATGGATCTGCGCCGCGCCTCAAAGGCGGGTCTGCTGGATGGACTGTCGCCCGAGACTCTGCTCGCGTGTTCCGCCGTCGTCTTGAACCCTCTCATGGCGCTGGGGCGCGCGCATTGGTCTCCGCTGCGAAATAGGTTGACTGAACTGCTGCGGTCGGGCGGCGGACATCAATCCGCCGCCGAGCCGCTCCTGGTACGGATGGGCGACGTCGCCATGGCCGCACCCGCCCACATCGGCGATTACACCGATTTCTACGCATCCATTCACCACGCGACGAACGTGGGCCGGCTGTTTCGCCCGGATAGCCCGCTGCTGCCGAACTACAAATATGTGCCGATCGGCTATCATGGGCGCGCTTCGTCGGTGATCGTGAGCGGCATAGCCGTGCACCGGCCCGGCGGCCAGTCGAAAGACGCCGCAGCGGAAGCTCCGGTCTTCGGCCCCGCGCGCTCGCTCGACTACGAACTGGAAGTGGGATTCTTCACCGGACCTGGCAACGAAATGGGTCAGCCGATCCCCATCGCCGAGGCCCAAGCGCACATCTTCGGCTTGTGCCTGCTCAACGACTGGTCCGCCCGCGACATTCAGTCCTGGGAGTATCAACCGTTGGGCCCTTTTCTGGCCAAGAGTTTTGCCACCACCATCTCTCCCTGGATCCTGACCATGGAGGCGCTGGCGCCCTTTCGCTCGCCCGCGTACCAGCGTCCGGAGGGCGATCCCCAACCGCTGCCATACTTGAGTTCGGCGGAAGACCGCGCCCGCGGCGGCATCGACGTGACGCTGGAAGTGTATATCGCCTCGCGCCAGATGCGCGAGGCGGCTCTCCAGCCTATTCGCCTCAGCCGGGGCAACCTGCGCAACCTGTATTGGACGCCCGCCCAGTTGTTCACACACCATACCAGCAACGGCTGCAATTTGCGCCCTGGCGATCTGCTCGCCAGCGGCACCGTATCCGGACCGCAGCCGGAAGAGCGCGGCTGCATGCTGGAGTTGACCCGGCGCGGCGCCGATCCGATTCGCCTGCCGACCGGCGAAATCCGGAGATTTCTGGAAGATGGCGACGAGGTGCTTCTACGCGGCTATTGCCGGCGCGACGGTTTCGCGCACATCGGCTTTGGTGAGTGCCGCGGCATCGTCTGCAGTTAAGGTGCGTGGCGCACGCCCGTGGCGTGCCGTGTCCCGACTCGTCGGGACACTTGGCTCATTCGAAAAAGCGCCACCTGAAGTGCCGGCGCGGCAAGGCTTGAAGCTGACTGCCTCAAGGGCGGTGGGATTAGACCTGGTAGACGTAGCTAAATCGCGGCCCTCCTTTGTGCTAACAGCCGTACACAGTGATACCGTTGACCCGAGGAGGCTGGATGCGATTTTCCATCGTACGGTTCGCTTTGCTGGTCATATGGATGCCGCCCGCCTGGGCGGCGGCCGACGCCGTGGCGGCCACTCCGCCGATGGGCTGGAATAGTTGGGACTGCTACGGCACCACGGTTACAGAAGCGGAGGTGAAGGCCAACGCTGGCTACATGGCCCGCAACCTGAAGCAGCACGGCTGGCAGTATGTGGTTATCGATATCCAGTGGTCCGAGCCGAACGCCCAGGCGCACGGCTACCGCCCCGGTGCGCAGCTCTCCATGGACGCGTACGGCAGGCTCATGCCAGCGGTGAACCGGTTTCCGTCTTCCGCGGATGGGCGCGGCTTTCGCCCACTGGCCGACTACATCCACGGGCTTGGACTTCGCTTCGGTATCCATATTATGCGCGGTATTCCCCGGCAGGCGGTGCAGGCGAATCTACCGGTCTTCGGCGGCAGCCATGTGCGCGCAGGCGATATCGCGGACACGGCCTCCATCTGCCCCTGGAACACCGATATGTACGGCGTGGACCTGAGCCGGCCGGGCGCGCAGGATTACTATGATTCGATTTTGCAGCTATATGCCGGCTGGGGCGTGGACTACATCAAGGCCGACGACATCGCGCGGCCCGCGCACCGTGCGGAGATCGCCGCATTGCATCGGGCGATCGGGAAGACGGGGCGTCCCATCGTGCTGAGCCTGTCGCCGGGGCCGGCCATGATCAAGGACGTGGCATTCCTGCAGGAGAACGCGAATATGTGGCGTATCTCGGACGATTTCTGGGACGACTGGAAGGCCCTGCGGCTGAATTTCATCCTCATGTCGATCTGGAGCGGCATGGCGCGGCCAAGCGCGTGGCCCGACGCCGATATGCTGCCGCTGGGCCGCATCGGCATTCGCGCGGAGCGCGGCGAAAACCGCATGACGCGATTCACGCGCGACGAGCAGCGCACGCTGATCAGCCTATGGTCCATCGCCCAGGCGCCGCTGATGTTCGGCGGCGATCTTCCCAGCAACGACGATTTCACGCTATCTTTGATCGGCAATGACGAGGTGCTGGCGGTGGATCAGCACGGCGCCCACGGCGGCGCGTTCGCCGAAGGCGGCGACAGCGTGGTGTGGACCGCCGATGGCCCAGGCGCGGCCGAGAAGTACGCGGCGGTCTTCAACGTGGGCGAGGCGGGGCCGATCGACATTCGCCTCGAATGGGCCGCGCTCAAGCTGCCGGAGAAGTGTTCGCTGCGGGATTTGTGGGAGCGGAAAGACCTCGGAACGTTTCCCGGCGGGTACACATTCCGCGTCGGCCCGCACGGGTCGGGGTTGTACAAGGTAACGGCAGCCGGACGAGAATAGTGGCGCACGCCCGTGGCGTGCCGTGTCCCGACTCGTCGGGACACTTGGCTCATTCGAAAAAGCGCCACCAGAAGTGCTGGCGCGGCAAGCTGAGAACTTGCGCACGTCAAACTTGAGAGTGGTTCAGTACAGGTCGAATACGTCTAAACCATTGCCAACACGCGGACCCCGTTCGCCAGGAAGGCCGCGAAAGGCGCTACGGATCTCGGTGGTGGCGGTGGTGGCACCCGCATGGCACCCGAAAGGCGCCGCCGACTCAAATAAACAGACCCACGCCGACATGAAAAAACTCGGCGAGTTTCTTTGCCTGCTCCTTCGTCATGGCACGTTTTCCGGCAAGGATCTCCGACACCCGGCTCTTGGATCCCACGACGGGCCAGAGATCTTTTGGGGCCAGCCCACGTTGTTCCAGCAGGAATGCGACCATCTCGTGCGGCTCCGATTTCGTTATGGGGTACGCCTTCTCCTCGAAATCGTGGATCAGGTTTGTGAGGAGTTCGAGGAGCGCGTCTTCCTCCGGCGTCATGTTCCTCTCGCCCTTTTCCATCAGGGATTCGGCCACCGCGAGGGCGCGTTCGTTCTCCTCCTCGGTCTTGATGACCTTCGGTACCGCTCGGGCCAGAAGCCGTCCATACCGCTTCAGGTCGAGGTCTTCAATTGTGGTGCTCATAGCCTCCATGCTCCCTCGTCGTACTCCTCATGCGTGAGGATGCGCTCTATACACGATCTGGCGCCGATAGTGAACGAACGCAATCAAAGGATACTTGTTCCTGCCCACATTGAACACCGTCAGATCGCCCACGAAGTCGGCGGAACCGAAGGCCACTTTCAGCGCGCCTGGATTCTTCCACTCGCGGCTTCGACCGCGTTTGCCCGGTGCTTAAGCGGCTCGGCAGCTTTCGGGAATCGCTTCCCGAATTCCCGAATCCGCCGCTTGCTGACGATCCTCACATTCCAGGTTCCCATATATGGAACCAGCGGGTCAAGCGGGGTAGCGCTCCTTTGCAAGAAGGGTTGCGCCTCGCCTGCAGGCCAACCGAACCACCGACACGGACGCTATGCGCATTCGTGAAAAACGCGAGCAATGGTTTGCGATAACAGAGCCAACTGGGCATTCCGCCGGACCGGCGACTTACGTGTGACGACCCCTCGACAGAGGCAGAAACCGGCCACCATCCGCGAACCGGAGATGAACTCAACCACATGCTCAACCTGCCTCAATAGAATCCATAATTTAGACCATCCTTCGTCTCCCCGAAAAATAATTAATTACATTCCGTTATCATGTCGATTCGGCCACACCCCATTCGACCTATTAGCAGAGAGCCAGTACGAAAGCGAGCAACAGCGATCCAACTGCGCTCTCAATCTGAGTTCAACGGTTAGCCGACAAACAGCTAAACCCGAAAAGCCACCCAACCATCGCTCAACCCCAAAGGAGATTTCGCAATGCGATTCATGGTCATCGTCAAAGCAAACGCAGAGTCAGAAAAAGAAGGCGCACTCCCCGATCCCCAGCTCATAGCCGAAATGAACAAATTGACCGATGAGCTCGTAGAAGCCGGAGTCATGCTAGCCTACGAAGGCCTCCACCCCTCGTCCAAAGGCGCTCGCGTCCACTTCTCCGGCAAGAACTGCATCGTCACCGACGGTCCCTTCGCCGAAACCAAGGAACTCATCGCCGGCTTCTCGCTCTGGCAGGTCAAGTCCCTCGAAGAGGCCATCGAGTGGGTCAAGCGCTACCCCTTCCACGCAGGCGAATGCGAGGTCGAGATCCGCCAGGTCTTCGAGCCAGAAGACTTTGCATACGCCTTCTCCGAAGAAGATATTCAGCAGGAAAAACAAATCCGCGCTCAACTGGCAGATCAGGCAGCAAAGAAATAGCCCCACTTGCACTGCCGCATCCAAAACTGGTGTGATCGGTAGCAGTGTCCGCTACCGATCTACACCGCGCCATCAAAGCCGTCTGGCGCATCGAGTCCGCCCGCGTCATCGCCGGCCTCACCCGCCTCACCCGCGACGTCGGCCTCTCCGAAGACCTCGTGCGGGGAAGCCCTCCTCGCCGCCATGGAACAGTGGCCGCGAACCGGAGTCCCCGAAAACCCCGCCGCATGGCTCACCGCCACCGCCAAACGCAGCCCCGTCGATGACACATCTGCACACTGCTCCACTACCGTTCGTATCGGCATTTCAGCTACGGATGGCCAGGCTGTCAATCCAGGACATGGTTTTCCTGCTTGATGCCCAGAAGCCGAAACGCTGCCGTCGTCCGCAACATCACTCTGGTCTTGGCGATTCGCGGTCCACACTTCACTGCATCGTCACCGGACGGCGGATTCCGGACTCACCCGAAAATGCACACTCAAAACGAGGGCGATCACCCTTGTCTCGGCGCAGCTTCACCTGACAGGAGATCCGGAAAGCGCCGGGGCGTAACAATCAGAGTGCTCTCCCACGAGTGGGGAAAGTGCTTGAGATTGCCGGTCGCCAGGCAGTCCGCACGTGCGGCCTGCGCGCACTCGAGAAAAATGTTAGGGTCCGGATCGGAGCACGCCCTGATCCTCTCCGTTGGCCTCACCCAAAGCCCCTTCTCGCGGACAGCTTGCAGCGCGGTTATGACTTCCTCATCGCGCGCGAGGCGAGGCCGCCGGATTACTTCTTCGTACTCGGCATAAACATTCCCGCTGACGCACAATTGAACCGCACCGCCGGCGACCGGCAGCAATACCGCGGCCGGCGGCCCGAGAGGTTGTAATAGCGCCGAGACGTTAATGTTTGTGTCGAGGACCACCCGGATCATGAACCTGGGTTCAGTCGGCCTTCGCGCCGCGCTTTCCGCGCTGCGCCTATCTCCGCATCGATCTCATCCATCGAAAGTCGATTCAAACCGGCCTGGACCGCGCTCTCCCACGAATCGGCTGGACGGTGTTTCGGGCCCCCCTCAGAACGGCCAAGCGTTGCGACGACGACGAACCGCAACCCAGGTAAAAAAGCCGGCCATTGAAGCAGAGGTAATCATGAAGCAGCGCTAAACGGGAGCCGGGCCACTGGCAAACAGACGTGCCAACCAGCCACTACTGGCGAGCCGGCAACCTACGGGTAACGGCCTGTCGAAACGGCGATGACACATCTCGCCACTGGCCATCCTACTGAAAATAAACGTCCAGCGCCAATCGGCACGCTGAATCCCCGCCATTGCCGTGCTATCCTCACATCGTCGAGAAGAATCTGGTTCGCCGCTGAGCGGCATTACCCCAATCCAACGAGATTTATGCACAAACCCGCAGCAACTCCAGCCGAACCAGATTCCGCCTCAAAACAAGTCGGCGCGCCGTCAGCCATCGGCATCCCACCTCAAGGAACGCAGTCCCGCCGCCCGATGACCCCCTGCCTACTCGCCCCCAAAATTCTTCGAAAAACCGCCTCAAACCAAATGATTCCACAGCCTTTATCCGAAATTGGTTTCGTATGTCCTAAAATAGTTTCGAACCACCACATGTGCCAAAAAACGTACAAAATCGCACCAAAGAGCATAACTTTGCGCAATTCAAACCGCGCCCCTCTCCCCAGTCCCCACACGCCGCGCCGCGCTACAGTATTACATGGCCCGCACCTCCGGCCCTACATTCCACGACGAATAATGACCGCATAGGCCCACATGACACCCGAAGAAATCGAAGCCATAGTTGGCGGATACCACGGCGATCCCTTCCGCATCCTCGGCCCCCACGCCGTCCGCAAACGCGGCGGGCAGCCCCGTTGGGAAGTCCGCGCCTTTCTGCCGCAAGCCGCATCCGTCACGCTGCGCATCGGCGACCAGGTCCACCCCATGGAGAAGACCCACGACGCCGGCTTCTTCTGCACTAGCCTCCCCGGTACGCCCGGCAAGTATCTGGTCCAAGCCAGGCTGTGGGATGGCCCCACCATCGAGTTTGAAGACCCCTACCGCTTCGGACCGCTCATCACCGATTTTGAGCTGCACCTGCATACTGAAGGCACGCACTATGAGGCCTATCGCATGCTGGGCGCGCACCTCGCCGAGGCCGATGGCGTGAAAGGCGTGCGCTTCGCCGTCTGGGCCCCCAATGCCGAAAGCGTCACCGTAACCGGCGAGTTCGACCAGTGGGATTCGCGCCGCCATCCCATGCGCCGCCGCAATGGCGGGGTCTGGGAGATCTTCATACCCGAGCTTGGCGACGGCACTGCCTACAAGTACAACGTGCGCTCCCGCTTCGCCGCCTATCAGCAGCTCAAGGCCGACCCTTATGCTTTCGAAAGCGAGGTCCCGCCCAAGTCCGCCTCGGTCGTCTGGAATATCGATAAATACGCGTGGCAGGACGCCGCCTGGATGGAACAGCGTGGCCGCACCAACTTGTTGAAAGCGCCGGTATCCATCTACGAGCTGCATATCGAATCCTGGCTGCGCGGCCCACAGGGGCAGTTCGTCGGCTATCGCCAGCTGGCCGTCAACCTGGTCGAATATGTCAAGCGGATGGGCTACACCCACATCGAATTGCTGCCTATCATGGAGCATCCGTTTTCCGGCTCCTGGGGCTACCAGATCACCGCCTATTTCGCGCCCACCTCCCGCTTCGGCACGCCGGAAGATTTCATGTATTTCGTGGACTGCTGCCATCAGGCCGGCATCGGCGTGATCGTCGATTGGGTGCCCGCGCACTTCCCCCGCGATGCGCACGGCCTGGTCTACTTCGATGGCACCGCGCTTTACGAGCACTCCGACCCGCGCAAGGGCGAGCAGAAGGATTGGGGCACCCTCATCTTTAACTACGGCCGCAATGAGGTGCGGTCGTTCCTGATTTCAAACGCCATGTTCTGGCTGAAGAAGTATCACATCGACGGCCTGCGCGTGGATGCGGTGGCCTCCATGCTGTATCTCGATTATTCGCGCAAGGCCGGCGAATGGGTGCCCAACCAGTACGGCGGCAACGAAAACCTGGAGGCCATCGACTTCATCCGCCGCTTCAACGAACTGGCTCATACCGTGCCCGGCGCCATTACCATCGCCGAGGAATCCACCGCGTTTCCGGGCGTCTCGAAGCCGGTCTATCTCAACGGGCTGGGCTTCACCATGAAGTGGAACATGGGCTGGATGCACGACATGCTCGACTACTTCAGCTTCGATCCGGTTTTCCGGAAGTATCATCACAACAACATCACCTTCAGCATGCTCTACGCCTTCACCGAGAATTTCGTGCTGCCGGTTTCGCACGATGAAGTAGTCCACGGCAAAGGCTCGCTCATCAACAAAATGCCCGGCGATGAATGGCAGAAATTCGCCAACGTGCGCGCCTTCCTGGCCTACATGTACGCGCATCCCGGCAAGAAGCTGCTCTTCATGGGACAGGAGATCGGCCAGCGCGAGGAGTGGAACCACAACGAAGGCCGCCGTTGGGATCTGCTGACCTTCGATTACCACCGCAAGCTGCAATTCCTGGTCCAGGAGCTCAATCGTTTCTATCGCGCCAGCCCGGCTCTATATCAGGTGGACTTTCACCACGCCGGCTTCGAATGGGTGGACTTACACGATGTCGAACACTCCGTGATTTCCTTCCTGCGGCGCGCGGAAGATCCCCGGAATTTCCTGTTGTTCTGCTGCAATTTCACGCCCGTGGTCCATGAGCGCTACCTCATCGGAGTGCCGGAGGAAGGCGTCTACGAAGAAGTATTGAACACTGACTCGCACTTATTCGGAGGCAGTAACCTGGGCAACGCCGGATGGGTCTCTTCGCGGCCCGTGGCACAACACAATCGCCCGCAAAGTATCAGTGTTACTCTTCCACCTCTAGCAGTAGTAGCCTTTCGCAAGAGATAAGTGGGGCAGGCGTCCACGCCTGCGCGGGGCCTCCAGGCCCCGCTTAGCTGACTTAATCACATGCCAAATCGATACGACGCAATCATCATCGGAGGCGGCCACAACGGCCTGGTTACCGCTGCCTACCTCGGCCGTGCCGGCCGCAAAACCATCGTTTTGGAGCGCCGCGAATTAGTGGGCGGTTGCGCCGTCACCGAAGAAATCTGGCCGGGATACCGCGTCTCCACCGCCTCTTATCTGACCAGCCTGCTGCAGGAGCGCATCATCCGCGAGCTCGACCTGCCGCGCTTCGGATATCGTGTGGATGCCAAGGACCCCGCCTTCTTTTCGCCCTTCCCCGACGGACGCTGCTTCTTCATGTGGCAGGATGGCCGCAAGACGCTCGAAGAGATCGCTAAATTCTCCCAGCGCGACGCCGAGGTCTATCCGGCTTTCGAGGCGCAACTGGAGCGCCTCTCCCAGGTCGTCGAATCGCTGTTGCTCACCACCCCGCCGCAATTCCCGCCGCGCGGCGTGGGTGACCTTGTCGATCATCTCAAGCTGGCGGCGCGTTTCCGCAAGCTGGCGCCCGCCGACATGGTTGCGCTGGTCAAAATCTTCACGCAAAGCGCCGCCGAACTGCTCGACGAATGGTTCAAATCTCCGGAGCTGAAAGTCACTCTGGCCACCGATGGCGTGATCGGCGCCAATGGCGGCCCGCGCTCTCAGGGCACCGCTTACATCCTGATGCACCACGTCATGGGCAGCGTGGCCGGGCATCGCGGATTGTGGGGCTTCGTGCGCGGCGGCATGGGCGCCGTCTCCGAAGCCATCGCGGCTTCCGCGCGCAGTTACGGCGCGGTGATTCGCACCAGCGCGCCAGTGGAAAAAATCCTCGTGCGCGGCGGCCAAGCGCGCGGTGTCGTCCTCGAAGGAGGCGAAGAAATCGAAGGCGCGCTGGTGGCCTCCAATCTCGACCCGCATGTGACGTTCCTGCGGCTGCTCGACGCGCGCGATCTGCCGCCGGATTTCGTCGCTTCCATCCGCCGCTTTCGCACCGAGGGCACCTCATGCAAGATCAACTTTGCTCTCTCGGGACTGCCTGAGTTTAGCGCCTTGCCCGGCCCGCATCGCCCGGAAGGCGGCCCGCACCATCGCGCCACCATGCACATCTGCCCTTCCATCGATTACATCGAGCGCGCCTGGGATGACGCTAAGTATGGCCGCCCCTCCCACCGTCCCATGCTCGAGCTGACCATCCCCACCATGTACGATCCGTCGCTGGCGCCTCCCGGCAAGCACATCATGGGGATCTTCCTGCAGTACGCGCCCTACACGCTGCGCGGTACCACCTGGGACGAAGCGCGCGAGCCCTTCTACAACCGGGTAGTCGAGGTAATGGAAGAGTACATACCCAACATCCGCTCGATTATCATCGACAAGCAGGTGCTCACGCCGCTCGACTTGGAACGGCGCTATGGCATCACGGGCGGCAACATCTTCCATGGCGAAATGAGCCTCGATCAGATGTTCGTCATGCGCCCAGTGGCCGGCTACGCGCGCTACCGCACGCCGATGAAGGGGCTGTATCTATGCGGCTCCGGCGCGCACCCCGGCGGCGGTGTAATGGGCGCTCCAGGTTACAACGCAGCGCGCGAGATGCTGAAGGGTTAGGGGCGCTATTGAAGGAAACCGCCGTCCGCCAGCAGCTTCTCTAACGCCGAGATATCGTGGTGCAACACTCTATCTCCCTCGAAAGGAGGCGAAACTTCGCGGATGCGCTCGCGCACCCGCTCAATCGGCGAACTACTTCTTAACGGTCGTAGCAAATCAAGCGCGCGCGAAGCGGACAAAGCTTCAATCGCCAGCACGGCGCGAGTGTTGCGCACGACGTTCTTGTATTTTAGCGCTGAAGTCATCCCCATGCTGACAAAATCTTCTTTATTACCGCTGGTGGTGATAGACCCCGAGGAGGCCGGATGGGAGAGCACCCGATTCTCCGCCACCAGAGCGGCCGCCGTTACCTGCGCCATCATGAGCCCGGATTCGAGGCCGGCGTGGCCCGCCAGGAACGGCGGCAATTCCTCGTTAAGCGCCGGGTTCACCAGCCGGTCGATGCGGCGTTCGGAGATGCCGGCCAGCGCGGTGAGCGCCACCGCCAGGAAATCCAACTGAAATGCCAGCGGCTCGCCGTGGAAATTGCCGCCCGAAACGATCTCGTCGTCGATCACCAGCGGGTTGTCCGTGGCCGCGTTCAGCTCGATGGCGAAGATCCGCCGCGCCTCCGCCAGCGAGTCGCGGATCGCGCCGTGCACCTGGGGCGCGCAACGCAGCGAATAGGCATCCTGCACGCGACGGCAGGTGATGTGCGATTGCCGGATTTCGCTGCCCTCCAGCAATTGGCGCAGACGCGCGGCGCTTTGAATCTGGCCGGGATGCGGACGCGCGGCATGCAATCGCGGATCGAAAGCGCGCGGGGTGCCGCGCAACCCGTCCAGCGTCATGGCGCAGATCACGTCGGCGGAATCCGCCAGCACCTCGGCCGCGGCCAACTCCAGGCACCCGATCGCCAGCATGGCTTGGGTGCCGTTGATCAGCGAAATGCCTTCCTTGGCGCGCAGCGTGAGAGGCTCCAGACCCGCGCGACGCAGGGCCTCGCCGCCCGCATAGACGGCGCCTTCGTACTCCGCTTCGCCTTCGCCGATCAGCACCAGGGCCATGTGGGCCAGGGGCGCCAGGTCGCCGCTCGCGCCCACGCTGCCTTGCGATGGCACCCGCGGCGTCACACCGCGATTCAGCAGATCGCACAGCCGCTGGGCCACCGCCGGCCGGATGCCCGAATAGCCCTTGGCCAGCACATTGGCGCGGATCAGCATCATGGCCCGCACTTCCGCCCGCGGCAACGGATCGCCGACACCAGCCGAGTGCGAGCGCACCACGTTGCGCTGCAACTGATCGAGGTCTGCCGCGGCGATCCGCACATCCGCCAGCAGCCCGACGCCGGTGTTCACCCCATAGACCGGCGCATCTCCCGCAGCTAGGCGTTCTACAACCGCGCGCGAGCGTTCCATCTTCTCGACCGCCGCCGCGGCCAACTCCACCGCCTGCGGATGGGCGCCGCCCGATGCCAGCGCGCAAACGTCTTCAATCGTGAGTCGTTCTCCATCCAATTCCATTGCGTTACCATTGTCCCCGATCGGACGCGGCGTGGCGCACGCACTCGTGCTTGCCGCGTCGGCACTCGTGCCGACGCCCATCCGGCCCGCTTGACACATCGGCACAGAAGAGGCGACGATTGAAGAGACGTGACGATCGACGAACGCCTCGAAGCCTTGACTCAGAGCCTGGATCTACTCGCGCACCTGCAGGCGGACTCCGAGGGGCTGGCAAACGCCGCGGAGGAGCGGCACGGCCGCGAAATGGAAGATATCCGGCGCGAGGGACGCGCCATGCGAGCCGACATGCGGCGGGCTTTCGCCATGGGTGTCCGGGAGGCGCGCAACGCGCGGAGGCGCCGTTCGGAGTTGGACGAGAAGATCACCCAGCTCGCCGCGGCCCAATTAGTCACCGAAGAGAAGCTGCAACAGTTCATCAATTCGATAGGGCGCGGCGGGAACGGGAACCCGAAGCAATAAGCACAGCCGGTCTCTCCCAAGTTCCGGGCATCCAGTCGCGGTCACAAGTTATCGAAAAAAGGCGGCCGGCCCGATCTTTCAACAACCTACAGCTACTCCCGGCACATCCAGTGCCCGTAACTCGGCAATCTCCATGCTAGGCTGAAATCGGAACAACGAACCGCTGCGTCAGGGCCGGCGTTTAAAATAGCGAATACCCTTCAGGGTAACCCAGACTAAGATCCATACGACCCAATCTACGTGATGTCACTTGATGCAACAAGAATCGCGAAAAAATGCGGCCCGCCATCCGGCCCCCCGGATCTGGCGCAAAACCCGTCTATCGTTTATGAATCAGCCTGTTGGGGTTTGTTCGTCCAAATCCTACGGAGCGAAGCCCTCGAAATGGGGGACTCGTCAATTGCGCAAAATGCAACCCAGCGCAACGTGCGGCAGCCGGAGCGAAAGAACTGCCGCTGCCCCAGCGCGGGATCGCGCCACGCGGAGCCTGCCTCCACACATTTCCCGTCGATTCCAGCCGTAAGGTTATAATTAATCCATGCTGACGCCCACCCAACGAATCTGGCACAACGGACGTTTCATACCCTGGGAGCAGGCCACCATCCATGTCCTCTCCCATGTGGTGAGCTACGGAACCAGCGTTTTTGAAGGCATACGCTGCTATGCCACGCCCGCCGGGCCCGCGATTTTCCGCCTGCGCGACCACGTGCGGCGCCTGGCGGATTCCGCCAAAATCTACCGCATGGATCTCGGCTACACGCGCGAAGAACTCGCCGAGGCGATGCAGGAGCTGGTCCGCGTCAACGATCTGGAATCCTGCTACATCCGCCCCATCGCCATCCGCGCCTATGGCGACGTCGGCGTGAACCCGCTCAACAACCCGGTGGATGTGTACCTGGCATGCTGGGTCTGGGGCAAGTATCTGGGAGAAGAAGCCCTTTCGACCGGCGTCGATGTTTGCGTTTCAAGCTGGAAGCGCATCGCCCCCAATACGCTGCCCGCGCTGGCCAAAGCCGGCGCCAATTACATGAATTCGCAGCTCATCAAAATGGAGGCCATCACCAACGGCTACGCCGAAGGCATCGCGCTCGACGAAGCCGGCTATGTCAGCGAGGGATCCGGCGAGAATATCTTCCTGGTCCGCGACGGCCGCCTGCTCACTCCGCCGCTGGGAGCCTCGGTGCTGCCCGGCGTGACCCGCGACAGCGTTCTGCGCCTGGCCCAGGATCTGGATATCCCGGTGGTCGAAACCATCGTGCCGCGCGAAATGCTCTATATCGCCGACGAGGTGTTCTTTACCGGAACGGCGGCGGAGATTACCCCTATTCGCTCCGTTGACCGCATCCAGGTGGGAAAGGGCCGTCGCGGCCCCATCACTGAGAAATTGCAGAAGGAGTTTTTTGCCTTGATCGGCGGCGCCATACCGGACCGCTTTGGGTGGCTGTCGCAGATACATGCGCGACAGGCAGTGGGCGTTGACAAGTAAGGTAGCTGCGCGCACACCCCGGAAGGCCACCTCCCCCGAGATTTGCTTTCCAGGATGCGCCGCAGCCGATGGACTATCTCTTTTTAGCCTAGCGCGCAGGCGATTGCCAGAGAGAATTTTAGCTTTGCGGCCTTTTTCAACAACTTTCTGGGGTTGCAAAATCTTTCGCTTGCCAGCCGTGCACTGTGGCTATCCTGTGTATAAAGCAGAGCTTCCATGAATTGTATTGGAATTGAAACTTCCGGCGGGACTGCGGTTCAGGTGACCTTCGACAGCGACATTTCCGCCGTCGCGCCCGTGAGCCACTCCTCCGAACTTTATCTCAGCCCCGGGTTCATCGATCTGCAGGTGAACGGCTTTCTGGGTGTGGATTTCAACAATCCCAAGTGCACTCCGGAACAGATCGCGCACTCCATCCGCGGCCTCTTCGCCACAGGCGTCACGCGCTTCTATCCCACGGTGATCACCGGATCGCCGGACAGCATGGTGGGCGCACTGCGCAACCTCAAATGCGCCCAGGAAACGCTGCGCGAAGGCGCCGCCATCGATGGCTTCCACGTCGAAGGTCCGCACATCTCGCCGGACGACGGACCGCGTGGCGCGCATCCGCTACGCTGGGTACGCCCGCCCGATCTCGACGAATTCCACCGTTGGCAGGAGGCCACCGGCAACCAGGTCCGCATCGTGACCCTGTCGCCCGATTGGCCGCAGTCTCTCCGCTACATCGAAGCCATCACCGCCGAAGGAGTGGTGGCCAGCATCGGCCATACCGGCGCCACCGCGCAGCAGCTCGCCGATGCCGTCAGCGCGGGCGCAACGCTGTCCACGCACTTGGGCAACGGCGCGCATCCCGTGATGCGGCGTCATCCCAACTACCTCTGGGAGCAACTGGCGGAAGACCGTCTGATGGCGGATTTCATCGTGGACGGCATCCATCTAGGGCCGTCTTTCCTGAGAGTCGCCCTGCGCGCCAAGACCGTGGCGCGGTCCGTGTTGGTGACCGACGCCGCGGCTCCCGCCGGCTGTCCGCCCGGACGCTATCAGTTGGGCGAGCAGGCGGTCGAGCTCACAACGGATAACCGCGTCATGCTGGTAGGGCAGGAACGCCTGGCCGGGTCTGCATTGCGCATGGATCGCGGTGTGGAGAACCTGATGCGTTTGGGCGGGCTCAGCTTGACGGATGCCGTGAGCATGGCTACCACCAATGCCGCTACGGCCGGCCGAGTCCCCGGACGCATGGCTGGACTGGTCCCCGGAGACCGCGCAGACCTGATCGAGTACAACTTTAATAAATCGGATCTAACTATCGCCATCAAATCCACCTATGTGTCAGGTGAGAAAGTTTACGAAGCCTGACCGCTGGCTGTGCGCCCTGCTCTTCCCGCTGGCCATGCAAGCCCAAGCCGCAGCTGAAGGCGTGACGCGGGAACTCGCCCGATCCCGAGCCGGCCAAATCTCGGAAGTACACTATCACCTGGCCCTCGGACTATCCCCCGACGCCAACCAACTCCCAGGTCGGGCCGAAATCGGCTTCCAATTAGCCAACGTGAATGACTCCGTCGTGCTCGACTTCCGCGACGGCTCTGTCACGGGCCTCGCCGTCAATGGCGCTCCAGCGGAAGGGCAATCAGTCAACGGTCACCTCGTCATACCGGGCCACTCTTTCGTCGCAGGCCGCAACCACATCGCCTTCGATTTCGTGTCCGGCATCGCCAGTTCCGGCCGCGCCATCACCCGCTACATCGACCACGACGACGGCGCCCAGTATATCTACTCCCTCTTCGTCCCCATGGACGCCAGCCATGCCTTCCCTTGCTTCGATCAGCCCGATCTGAAAGCCCGCTTCCACCTCGACATTACCGCGCCCGACGGCTGGACCGTGGTCTCCAACACCGGCATCGAATCCACGGCACCCGCCAAGCCCGGCTTCCGCAAAACCGAGTTCAGCGAGACGCAGCCTCTGCCCACTTATCTGTTCGCCTTCGCCGCCGGACCCTTTCGTGCCATCCACGGCGAGGGCTTTCGCCTCTTCGTGCGCCAGTCAAAATTCGATCGCGCCACCGAGGAAGCGCCCGAAGTCCTGCGTATCGCGCGCGCGGGCGTGCGCTACATGGCCGAGTACTTCCAACATCCCTTTCCTTTCGGCAAATACGACCTCGTCTTGATTCCCGGCCTTCCATTCGGCGGCATGGAGCACGCCGGCGCCACCTTTTTGCGCGAAGAATCCGTCCTGTTCCGATCCGTTCCCACCGCGGGCGACAAGATCCAGCGCGCCGCCCTGGTGCTGCACGAAACCGCGCACCAGTGGTTTGGCGACCTGGTGACCATGCGCTGGTTCGACGACCTGTGGCTGAAGGAAGGCTTCGCCCAATACATGGCCTATCAGACGTTGGCCACGCTCTATCCCCCTGCGGAGATCTGGAAACGCTTCTATCAATCCTTTAAGCCCTCCGCCTACGCCATTGATTCCACGCAGGGCACTACGCCGATCCACCAGTCGATCGCCAATCTGAAGGACGCCAAGTCCGCCTACGGCGCCATCGTATATTCCAAAACGCCCGGCATCCTGCGGCAGCTTTCCTTCGTGATCGGCGATACCGCTTTCCGCGATGGCGTGCGCCTCTTTCTGCGCGAGCACGAATACGGCAACGCGGAATGGGGCGACCTGATCCACGCCTACGAGCGCGCCTCCGGCAAACCACTCGCGCCCTGGGCCGATGCCTGGATCAAGCAGCGTGGCATGCCCCAGGTGGATGCCGGATGGTCGTGCGCGGGGGGCCGCGTGGATCGATTCACCCTGCATCAAGCGGATGTTCTGGGCGAGGGCCATCGCTGGCCCATTCGGACACAGGTCCTGCTGGCATACGATAGCGCGCCGCCGGTGACGGTCTCCGCCGATCTCGCCGGATCCGGCGCCAGCGTCGATCAATTGATAGGGGAGTTGATCGGCAAGCCCTGCCCTGCATGGGCTTTCGCCAACGACCAGGATTACGCTTACGGCCGGTTCCTGCTCGACGAGCGCAGCCTGCAATACGTGACCGCGCACATCGGAACGGTCACAGATGCATTCCAGCGCGCGCTGCTGTGGGGCGCCCTGTGGGGCGGCGTGCGCGAGTTACAAATGGCGCCTTCGGCATACATCCGGCTAGCCATCCGCGCGCTGCCATCGGAAAGCGATGAAGCACTCACCCAAAGCGTGCTAGGGCACCTTGCCACCGCCTTCCAGCGTTACTTATCCGATCCCCAACGCGCCGGCCTAGCTCCGGAACTTGAAGCGATGCTTGAACGCCGGATGCAGGATAACCCGGATCTGAGCCTGCGCATCGTCTATTACCGCACCTTCCGTTCCGTGGCGGCCACGCCCGCCGCGCTCGCGCACCTGAAAAGCATCCTGGCCGGCCAAGCCACTGTACCGGGCTTGGAGATCAAGCCCCTGGACCGCTGGGCCATGATCACCGCGTTGCTGGCGCATGCCGATCCGGACGCGCCCGCGCTGCTGCACGCGGAGAGAGAGCGCGACTCCACCGGCGACGGCCGCAAGTACGCCTACGTGGCTGGCGCCGCCCGCCCGGACGCAGCGGGCAAGCAGCAATATTTTAGGGATTACCTGGAAAATCCCGCGTTACAGGAAGATTGGATTGAACAAAGCCTGGGCGCGTTCAATTATTGGAACCAATCCGCTCTGACGCTCCCGTACCTGGAGCCGGCCCTCGCTTCGCTGCCCCAGATCAAACGCGACCGCAAGATCTTCTTCGTGCTCGCCTGGCTGAACGCATTCATCGGTGGCCAAGAGACGGCCGCCGCTGCACGAGAAGTGCGCCAGTGGCTGCGGGAGCACCCGCCCGATCCGGATCTGGAACGAAAAGTCCTTGAAGTATTGGACGAACTGGATCGGACGGTTCGCATCCGCGGTTCAGTTCGTAGCCGCCACTGACGACCAGAAATATGGGCGGCACATTGGCCATCGTCATTACGCTGTTCGTCGCCCGGGTGCCCTGCGGGCCAGCGTATCGCCCACCCGGTTTGCTTCGGCATCGAGGTCACGGACGACCGGCTCGCGACCACCGGAGTGGACTGGCATCAGGCGGCGCCGCTCCGGGACATTCTGGAATCGGCTCTCTCGCCCGCCGAGGGGTACCGATTCCAAGCGCGAGACCATCCGATATCGATCTCGCCGGCCCGTGCTGGTAGGCCTACCTGGTTGGACGTCAAGATACCCGAGTTTACCGCCGCGCATCCGGCGGACGTGCAGAGCATCAGCAACCTGCTGTTCATGGATCTGTGCTGGTCGAGAACCCACGACACGGTGGTTTCGCCGGCGATTACCTTGGCGGCGACCCCCAGGACCAGATCGGACCGTTGGACGAACACGACCAGAGCGTGCGCAATCTTCTCGACCTGATCGTTGCGTCCTCCAAAGGCGGCCTCTGGATAACTGTTGGCCGCTACGACCGATCGCGAGCCCTCTCCAACCAGCCGTTCTGGCGGGTGCTCGAATACAGCCAGCCGTTGCCGACGAACCTTGGCCGGGTGCGGAGCATAGTGCGCGAGATCCAATCCGCCTTCGCCTCTCCACTGCCGTAGCGGTTCGCACGATGCCGGCACTGTCGAAGGTACCGGGACCGGCGTCTGTGTCTTCGACTATAAGTCGAATGAGTAAATTCGAGCGAATAATTTAGCTTGACTTAGTAAGCCGTCTCGCTTACACTCCTTGCTGAGGATAAGCGTGAAATATGCTCCCTTTTTCCCCGACCACCCGAATTATTTCGGCCACTTTGGTGATATTCGGTTTCGCGCCGTCGATCTTCGGCCAGAAGCGCGCCTCAAAGCCCGCCGTCGCCGACTCCATGAGCGAAATGCCGCAGGTCCTGGTTGCTCCGTTGTTTATCGAGACCGCCGGGTTCACCGGCACCATCACCACGTTGAGTAATGGGTGAG